>PVBE010919355.1_pt1 | contig 18025 bp, 20 predicted proteins | sample 1631181 | NCBI WGS metagenome assembly PVBE01 (sample SAMN08397723, study PRJNA350692) | Marine metagenome, whole genome shotgun sequencing project. | isolation source: water | place: Pacific Ocean | collected 2012-04
GCACCAAGCGGCAGCCACACAGCCCCAGTGTTTCATGCAGCCGATGCAGCCGCCAAAGTGGTTGCCCACCAAGTCCGCGATTGCAGCAAAGCCGTCAATGCGAGAGAAGCCACAGTTACCGCGACGATCACAAGCCATCTACGTCGCCAACTCTTAATTGACGGAAAGACGGACCGTCTCCCGCCAGCGTCGCGGAAAAGCCTGAGAATCAAACGCCGCATCTCACGATAGTGCGACCCCAGCCTAGGCTTTGGCCGCTTCAATAAACCGCCAGATCTTTTCAATATCCTTTGCGCCATCCGACTCCACGCCGCTGCTTACGTCGACTCCCCACGGAGAGACCGCCTCGATGGCATGCGCCACGTTATTCGGGTCGAGTCCGCCCGCCAGAAGCACGTCGGCTTTTGCCGCCAGTCCTGCCGCACGGCTCCAGTCCCATTCTATGCCCGCGCCGCCTCGCACATTCGGCGCTTCGACGTGGCGGATCGGACCGGCGTATGCAAAAGGATCGGGAACCACTCCGTGGTCCGCCATGCGGAAGCTCTTCATTGTTCCAATGCTGAGCCGATCGCAGAACTCCGGCAGCTCGGCCCCGCATAGCTGGGCTACTTCGATGCCGACGATCTCAACCGCGGCCTCGACTTCGTCAAGTTCCGGATCGACAAAAATCCCTACTTTGCGGACCGCCGCCGGAACTTCGCTTAGTATCTCGGCCGCTTCCAGAAGTGAGACCTGCCGACGCGCTGCGCACAGCACCACTCCCACCAAGTCAGCGCCCGCTTCGACGGCCGCTCGGGCTTCCAGCGGTTGCCTGAGTCCGCAGATTTTGACTCTAGTGCTGCTAGGCACGTCCGGACTCGGCCAATTGCAATACCGCTTCTCTGCGGGAAGCAGCCTTGACGATCGTCTCGCCGACAAGCACGGCATCCACGCCCAAATCCAAAAGCGTGCGGATATCTTCGGGGCCGCGAATTCCGCTTTCGCTTACCACGGGAATCCCAGCGGGGATTCGCGGCCTGAGCTTCGAGGTAACGGAAACATCGGTGCGGAACGTCCGGAGATCGCGATTGTTAATCCCGATGGCATCGGGTTCAGCGACGAGGGCGCGCTCGATCTCGGTCTCGGTATGGACCTCGATGAGCACGTCCAGATCGAGCGAGTGGGCTACGTCGGAGAGATGTCTCAGGTCGTCCAGTGCCGCGCCGATGAGCAAGATGGCGTCGGCGCCCATGATCCGACTCTCAAAGATTTGATATTCGCTGATGACGAAGTCCTTTCTCAACACCGGCAAGGCGACCGCGCCTCGGGCCGAGATCAGGTCTTCGGAGCTTCCCTTGAAGTAACGAGCGTCGGTAAGAACTGATATCGCGGCGGCCCCGCCCTGTTCGTAGGCGCGGGCAGTGGCGGCCGGATCGAGCCCCAGTCCAAAATCGCCCGCCGACGGAGAGGCCCGCTTGAATTCCGCGATAACCGAAACACCCGGCGTCATAAGGGCGCCGGCAAACGTCCTTGGAGCCGGTAAATCACCCGCCCGTTCCATCAATCGGGACTGCGGCTCCGATTCGCTCGCCAGAGCAACCTCGGCTCGCTTGTGTTCGACAATTTCGTCGAGAATCGTCGCGGTTCTGGTCATTGACTCAGGCCTGATTGCTCAACTCGACGAGCGATGCGAGCGCCGCACGCGCCCCGCCGCCGTCGATTGAATCGGCGGCCAGTCGGACCGCATCGCTCATGTTGGAGGCGAGGTCCGCCGCAAAAATGCCGGCGCCAGCGTTGAGGAGCAACACGTCCCGACGCGGACCCTCTTCGCCGTCAAGGACGGACCGGATCATTGACGCATTTTGCTCAGGGTCTCCTCCCGCGATAGCTTCGATGGGGGACGGCTTCAATCCAACGTCCCCGGGCTCGATTTCATAGTTGCTCACGCGGCCGTTGCGTGACTCCGCGACGAACGTGGGACCCGAGATCGACAGTTCATCCAATCCTTCTCTGCCGTGCACCACGAGCGCATGCTCGGCGCCCAACCGCATAAGGACGGCTGCCATAGTTTCCACCAGATCGGGACGGCCGACTCCGATGACCTGACGTTTCGCCCCGGCGGGGTTGGTAAGCGGACCGAGCACGTTGAAGACTGTACGAATGCCGATTTCACGCCGGAGAGGCGCGGCGAACTTCATGGCCGGATGGTACGTCTGGGCGAACATAAACCCCACGCCGGCACCACGGATGCACTTGGCCACCGCTTCCGGTGACAGATCGATCTTGACTCCAAGCGCTTCGAGCACATCGGCGCTGCCGCTGAGACTGGTCGCAGCCCGATTGCCATGCTTGGCAACCTTAGCTCCCGCGCCCGCTACGACGAACGCCGCCGCCGTGGAGATGTTGTAGGTGTTTTGCCCATCCCCTCCGGTACCGCAGGTGTCGACAAGATCCACCCCGGCGACATTTACCGCACGAGCGCGGTCGCGCATTACTGTCGCCATGCCGGCTATCTCGTCGGAAGTTTCGCCACGGGCGCTCAGAACCGCTACGAACGCGCCAAATTGGGCCGGCGTGGGCGAACCGTCCATGATCTCGCCCATAACAGCTGCGGCATCGTCGAACGAAAGATTGCCTCCGGCGACGATCTGCCGGGTGGATTCAACGATCATCAGTTCGTCTCCAGACCGTACAACTCCAGATAGTTGCGAAGGAGGTCCTTTCCCGAAGGCGTAAGGATCGACTCCGGGTGAAATTGGACGCCGTGAACCGGATATTCCTTGTGGCGAAGACCCATGATGAGACCGTCGTCGGTCTCCGCACAAACCTCGAGCGTCTCGGGAAGCGTCTCACGCTCGACGATAAGCGAGTGATAGCGCGTCGCCTCGAACGGCATCGGCAACGCATCAAAGATGGTCGCGCCGTCGTGATGAATCTGTGACGTTTTGCCATGCATTAGTTGTGGCGCCCGAACAACGTTGCCACCGAACGCCTGGCCGATGCACTGATGGCCGAGACAGACGCCGAGGATGGGCGTCGACGGAGCAAGCTGCTCTATCAATGCGAGCGAAACTCCGGCTTCGTTGGGCGTGCAGGGTCCGGGCGATATGACCACGGCGTTTGGTTCGAGATCGCGTATCTCATCCACGGTGATTTTGTCATTTCGGCGAACATGCAGTTCCTGCTTCAACTCCATTAGGTATTGAGCCAGGTTGTACGTAAACGAATCGTAATTATCGATTACGAGAAGCATTTTCGGCCTCCTGCGCCAGGTCAATGGCTCTGACCACCGCCCGCGCCTTACTCAGACACTCTTCGTATTCCATCTCCGGGTCCGAGTCGGCGACGATCCCTGCCCCAGCCTGCACGTAGCCGCGCCCGTCCTTGGCGACCATCGTTCGAATCGTAATGGCAGTATCCACGTCGCCGGAAAAGCTGAAGTAGCCCACGGCGCCGCCATACAGTCCGCGGCGAGTAGTCTCCATCTCAGCGATTATCTCCATCGCTCGGATTTTCGGAGCGCCGGAGAGCGTGCCGGCGGGGAAGCAAGCGCGAAGTGCGTCCATGCCAGTCTTGCCGCGCTCGAGTTCGCCCTCGACTTCCGACACGATGTGCATCACGTGTGAGAACTTCTCGACGGCCATAAGCGAAGTCACGTGAACCGTTCCGCCCTCGGCCACTCGTCCTATGTCGTTGCGGCCAAGGTCGACCAGCATCACGTGTTCGGCCCGTTCCTTATCGCTTGCCATGAGCTCCCGCGCCATGGCCGAGTCTTCCTCAGAATCCCGGCCCCTCGGTCTCGTCCCCGCGAGGGGCCGGGTCCGAATTCGACTTCCTTCCGCCTGCACTAGCATCTCCGGCGACGCGCCGACGACCTGAAACTCGCCCATGTCGAGAAAGTACATATATGGCGATGGATTCACGCGTCGCAGATGCCGGTAAACCGAAAACGCGGACACGCCCAGCTCTCGGACGAGCCGCAGTGATATGACCGCCTGGATGATGTCACCAGCCGCAATGTATTCCTTGGTTCTAGCGACCGCGTCTTCGAACTCCCGCTGGGTCATGTTGGCGGCTGAGTCGTCAAAAGTCCCCGGACCAGACGACGGAAACGGCGAGGAACGAACGTCGATCGGGGCCGCCAGCATGCCCTCAAGCTCGTCGATTCGCGCCACGGCCCGCTCGTAGTCGCCGGGGGGATCGCCCGTGTTCACGGCCTGAGAGACGAGCTTTACGGTACGGTGCAGGTGGTCGAAGACGACAAAAGTGTCCACGAACATCAGCATGGCATCCGGCAGCCCAAGGTCATCCCGGCCGGGTGGGGGCAGCTCCTCGAAGTGCCCGGCCGTTTCGTACCCCAGGAACCCCACGGCTCCACCCTGAAAGCGGGGAAGCTCCGGTGTCGGCAGAGCATTTCGCCGCGCCAGCTCCAGTTCGATGACCCTCAGCGGGTCGGTGAACGCGCTGGGGCCCCCGTTGGAATCCGGGCTGAAGCGCCGGACGCCGTCACGCATACTCAGGACGGAATAGGGCTGGCCTCCGAGGAATGAATACCGGCCCAGACGGTCGCTCGACTCCACACTTTCAAGCAGAAAAGCAGGGCCGCCACCCGCGATTTTGAGATACGCCGAAACCGGCGTCTCGAGGTCGGCCAGGATCTCCCGACAAACCGGCACGCTATAGCCCTGGTCGAGCCATTCGAGAACCCTGTCTCGACCGGGATGCACTTCCGCCGCGCTTTTCAATTCAACGCTCATGGCTGAACCACTCCTTCGAGACTGCCGCGCATTCTCGGGAAATAAAAAACCTCCCGTCGCGGGGACGAGAGGCAAAATTACCTTCGCGGTGCCACCCCGATTAGACGCGGCAACGTCTCACTCACGTACGGGGGACGGCTTTAGGGCCTTCCTCGATACGTTTCCCAAATAACGGTGGGATACACCGTCGGCGCCTACTCGGCAAAGCCTTTCGGACCGCGGCTCCCGGGTCCATTCTCCTCAGGATATCGCCGCCGGACTCCCACCAATGTCCTGCTCTCTTGGGACGCTCTCCTGAGGGTACTAGTCCCGCTCAACGCCTTTATCCAGTTCTGAGACTATGAGAGGTGGTTGGGGGTGTCAAGGATTTGCAGGGATGAGAGGCGAGGCGCTCAAAACTGCATCTGTGGTGAGTCGAGGATTTGACCACGCTGGACTCGTAGCGACGAGACTATCAAACAAGGGAAGAACTGTCTCTGCCAGCGTTGGCGAATTGAGGCTGGTGGCTCCAGTTGAGGCAGCAACGTGGAGGCGATCCGGGTGGTGATGGTTGCCCACCGTTCCACCATAATGCTCGCGGGATAGTCGGTGGCGCAGGCGCCGCATCAAGAACCAAACCAAGTCTGGTATGAAACATCATCGCGTGGTCGTGCCAAGGCATGGCGGGCCGGACGTGCTGCGGGTGGTGGAAGAGGAACTCCCCGAACCCCGGGCCGGCGAGGTCCGGGTGAAGGTCCTGGCCGCCGGAGTTTCCGCCTTCGATCTCATGGTCCGCTCAGGTTCGTTTCCCGGGTTTCCGCGCGTGCCGTTCACCCCGGGCGCGGACATTGTTGGCGTGGTGGACAAGTTGGGCGACGGGGTGTCAACCATCGAGGAGGGGCAGAGGGTTGCCGGCGGGCCTTTATCTGGCGGTGGCGGCTACGCGGAATTCATCTGTCTGCCCGCCAGCGAGTTGGTGCCCGTCCCCTCGGGTCTGGACTCTGCCGAGGCCGTCTGCCTGGTGGCGAACTACCTCACCGCACACCTGGCGCTGCACCGAACCGCCTGCGTGCGGAGCGGCGAGCGCGCCCTGGTCCACGGTGCGGCCGGAGGCGTTGGGACCGCTCTGCTCGACCTCGGCAAGTTGGCCGGGCTGGAGATGTACGGCACGGCGTCGGAGCGCAACCACGAACTCGTGTCCGCACTAAGAGCCACGCCGATTGACTACCGCACCGAGGACTTCGTCGAGCGCATCCGTAGTCTTACCGGCGATGGCGTGGATGCCGTGTTCGACCCCATCGGCGGCGCAAGGCAACTCTGGCGTTCATACCGAGCCCTGCGCAAAGGCGGGCGGTTGGTGTGGTTCGGCGTGGCCGCGACATCCAAAGCAGGGATGCGGGTCATTCCGCTCAGCCTGCTGGCGCGATTTCTGCTCACGCTCATTCCGGACGGCAAGCAGGCGCCTTTGTCCCCGAATGAAGATAAGGCTGCTCAGATGCACACGCTGACGGCGCTCCGTCGAAGACACCACGGAAAGCCCGCGTTTAGTTCGGTGGGAAAACTTCTCCAAGGGAACGAATCGCAGATTCAGCGGCGGATACACGTCATCTCGAGCTTGGCGAGGGATCTTGACCTTGGCAGCGGCGCGCGAGATTCCTCGGCGGCACTCGGAATGACGGAAAAGGAGCTAGGGTTACTTGGGCTGCCGTCGATTATTCCCTCGCCCTGCCCCTCTCCCGGTGGGAGCAGGGATTTGATCGGAATGACGGAATCGATCATCTGCAGAGCCTGGTAGCAGGCGATAGTAGCCTGCGCCCGCGCAAGTTCTGCAATACACCTGACCGTCTCTGCACACCTCGCGTTCGTTGATGACCTCTTCGCCGCATTCCGCGCAGATCGCCTTGGCCCCGGGCCTGCTCAGATATGCGCTTACTGACGTAAGGATCTCGACTGCTTGCACGTCGAACAGCTCGCCGTCGGGCATGCTCTTGTATCCGACGATCTGACTCTGCCAGTTACCCTTTTCAGTCTGAGCATAGAGGCGGGCGCGTTCCCTGGCGTCGGTCCTTGGCGCCAGCCGGACAGATTTACCCGTATGCGAATTCACAAACGTGGCAGCGATCTTGCCGAGGTCCTCTATGCGCAGGTTCCGGTGGCCGATGGAACAATTGGTGGCCAGCGTGAGGCCATCGACCCAGGAGCCGTCGGACTCGGCGACGGTGAACAACCGCTTACCGGACTGCGGAACTTCGATACCAAGCAACTCGCCACCATGAAGCCCCATCCGGACGCCAATAATCTGCCGCGGAGATACACGACGGTGCAACGAGGCGCAGGCGGCGATCAGCTCCTCTACGAGCACCATGTCCATCAAGCGATGTTTCTGGGGGCAAACGACATGCGTTCAGAAAACTCCGACGAGCCGAGCCGGCGCAGACGGCCTTTGCCGAGCTTGTAGCTGTACTGGTTGTTGATGGGTTCGGAGAGTCCGGGCGCGACGCTGTTGGCTGGCGAGCCGGGGTAATTGAAATACAGGGCAGTTACGGACGGCGGGACAATGTCAGTCACGTAAGCGATCGCCGTAACGCTTCCGGCCGCCGTGCCGCCCGTTTGCGTAAGAACATCGCTGTCCACCTCTTCGACCTGGTCGTCGCGGGCCGCACGATGTCGGCGAAATCGCTGACGTCGGTCCGGCGAATCCAGAATGAGCGCAAGCGCACTATCGACCGGTCATAAACAATTCGTAGCCGAATCCCGCTCACGAACCACTATGAGTAACCGAGAAGAAATCCGTCAACCCCAGCAAGCCGTCGCGGCAGTGCGACAGCGGCTACGGTCCGAACGGTAATCCGCCGACGTGACGCCGAGGTTTCGCGGGGAAACCGCATTGGATGGTACGGTGAGCGTTCCAAATCGATGGCGCAACCCCGAGGGAAGAGCATGAAAAAATCTAGCGATCAGGGGCTATTCCCCCGCGACTGGGGACTTGACCGAAGATTGACAGTGTTGGCGGAGGCGGGATTCGAAGGCGTCGAGCTTAACGTCGGCGACGATACCCTGCCGGTCGGCAGCACCTCCGGGGACGCGGCGAAACTCCGCAACGCCGTTGAGTCACAAGGGCTCTCGATTTCGGCAGCGCGCGGCGGTGGTATGGGAAACGACCTCAGCAGCAGCGATGCAGCCGTCCGGTCGAAGGCGATTGAAACGGTCGAATGGTATCTGAACGCCGTCAAGGAGCTCGGGTGCGATGCGGTGCTAATGGTTCTCGGTCACGTAACCGAAGAGATCCGTCACGATCAGGCCATCGACATCGCGCGAAGCGTGGCGACCGAGATCCTCCCCATCGCCGAGCGAACCGGCGTGCGTATATGTCTTGAGCCAGTGTGGCCCAAGTTCGGCGGATCGTTCATCGAGCCGCTGGGTCTGCGCGATTTCGTTGACTCGTTCGACAACGAATATCTGCGGGTCTACTTCGATGTCGGCAACGTCCTGGTTTGGACGTATCCGCAACACTGGATCAGGATTCTTGGCGACCGGATCTACCGGGTCCACGTAAAAGACTTCAAAACCAACATTGGGAGCATTCAAGGATTTACTCACCTGCTGCACGGCGACGTGCCATGGCCACAGGTGATGGAGGCATTTCGGGAGATCGGCTACGACGGGTGGATTACCTGTGAGCTACCGCCGTTGCCGGGCGACGCGGTCGAAGGAATCAGGCAGACTTCGCGCTCGCTTGACCTCATCTTCGAAATGTAGAGTTTCCGCCCTCCCGTTATTCCGAGGTCGACCGAGGACTGACTCGCTGTATTGCCTAAACCGAGATCCTTCGCTTCGCTCAAGAGGACGACGGAGGCTCACCGTCGGTCGCTTCGCTGCTGACGGTCGGAGAAGGCGAGCGGCTTAACTCACAGGTCGGATGCTGACCTGCCCAATCGTCGGCCGTACTGAGTCTCGTAGTATTCCTCGAACTCGCCCTCGACCAACGGGCTCCACCATTCCTCGTTGGCCGCGTACCAGTCTACGGTTGTGTTGAGGGTGGCATTGAAGTCGCTTTTCGGCTCCCATCCCAGTTCGCGCAGCTTGCCCGCGTCGAGAATGTAGTCCCAGTCGTGACCGGGTCGGTCGTCAACGAATTCGATGAGCGATTCGGGCTTGCCGAGCCGGGCGCAAACGGCGCGGGCGACGGTTATATTGTCGCGACTATTTCCGGCCGCAACGTTGTAAATCTCTCCCGCGGCGCCCTTTGCAAGAACGGCGAGAATGGCGGAGCAGTGGTCTTCGACGTAGAGTCGATCGCGCCGCTGCTCCCCGCGTCCGTAGACCGGCAGCGGGCGGTCGCGGAGAGCGTTGATTGTGAACAATGGGATGGCCTTCTCGGGATGCTGCCAGGGACCGACTGTGTTGACTCCCCGGGTTATGCATATCGGGAGACCGAAGCTCGCGCCGATGGCGAACGCCTGCATCTCCCCGCCAGCTTTGCTGGCTGAATAGGGGCTGCGCGGACTGAGAATGTCGCGTTCCGTGAAGGCGCGTCCGCGTGATTCTCCGTAGACCTCGTCGGTGCTCACCTGCACGAATTTTTCCACGCCGGCGTCGACGGCGGCGCGCATGATCGTGTAGGCCCCGGCCACGTTCGCGCGCATGAAATCCGAGGCGTCGAGCAACGATCGATCCACGTGCGACTCGGCGGCGAAATTTACCACCAAATCCGCGCCGTCAACCGCCAATCGGGCCGATTCGGGATCGGCGATGTCGCCGACGACGAAATCCAAATCGATTCCGGCCAGGCGTCGCTTGTCGCCCGCGTAAGTCAAGCTATCCAGCACGCGAATGCGCCATTCGGGGCGCTCACGTTGAACCGCCCGGACGAAATTCGAGCCGATGAATCCCGCGCCGCCCGTTATGAGAATGGTCGTTCGAGCGCCCCTCACTGGCGGATATGCCGCTTGAGCGCGGTGCCCTGAGCGAATGAGATTTGAGTCTCGATCACCCCGACACATCCAGGGCAAAGCCGGTTGACGTTATTGCCGACACGACGGAGGTGGACGCCGCACCGGTGAGAAACGATGTTTGCAGTCGCGCTACGGGTCCAGAGGCGATCTGTTCAAGCTCGCCCGCCAGCTTTGTGGCGATCCCGTCGGCGCCGCCGATAAGCGCCTCGACGGTCTTCGGATTGTCCCGAAGAGCCCGCGTAAAGACTTCTTCATTCACGTTCAAGCGCCCGGTTCTGTCTTGCTCGATGCCGATCGCCGACAGCTCACCCCGGACCTCCTGAATCCGGGAGCTGAGGGCGTCCTTTGCCCTCACTGCTTGAGCGAACGTCCCGTTGGCGAGAAACGCCAATACATCATTGAAGGCTATGACGAAGTCATCTAAAGCCGAAATGACGATCTCAGAACTGCTCCGAATCTCGATTGTTACCAACTGCCTGGTTTGTTGGAGGAGATCGACCCGAACGGACGCATCCTGAAGCGTGAACGCGTTGTCACTGGACGTTAGTTGTTCTCCGTCGATGGCAAACTCCGAATCCTGGGCGGCCAGCACAACGGTGTCCATTTCACTGACTTCCACCGAATTTCCAGACAGATCGGCAACGGTAAATCCACCACCCTTTCCTGAAACATCCGATGTGAGAATGATTCTGAACTTGTCGTCATCATTGATGACTTCCGCGTTAACGCCAATGTCGGCCGTGTTTATCTGTTGCGCGATCTCCAGCAAAGCAGTCCGGTTGCCTCCGATCTTTTCCACTTCAAAGTGCACGGTGTCCAAAGATGACTCGCTGGTGATGGTAAAAATTTCTACCCGGGATGAATTCGGAGAGGCTGGAACCGGTCAATTCCTTGCCAACGTTCTTCTGAGTTTGGGCGATTTCCGCGACGGAGATATGAAACTTATCGTCGGATGCGCCGTTGTTCACCGCTACAGTCACCAGATCTGGATCGCTAGAAAAACCGGTCTTTTGAGAAAACACACCGTTGCCATTGGAACTGACGAGCACCTGGGCGGCGGCGCGGAGCTTGTCTACTCGGAGAAACAGGCTGTTTATCGAGGACGTTACGCTACCCAGAAATAGAGCGGATGAACTGAGGAGACGTTCGGACCGCTTAACGGAGAGTGGGTCGGAGCCGCTCGATAAGCCCTGGCTAGACAGCAGGGACCGATATAGAAATCCGAGGTCAACCAGGCGATCAACACCCGAACTGAAAACTGCAGCCATGATCCTTCATGTTTTGACGCCACAATCCGTGTGGCAGGCTAAAGAAACTACGCCCCTTGACCGATAGTAAGAAGATAGAGGTCGCTTGGCGCCCCGTCAAGGACCTTTGCCGTGTATTGCCCTGCCGGAACCTGCTTTGCACGGCAGCCCACAACGTGACTGCCGTGCGGTCTCGACCCACGCGTACCTGATGTCCGAAGGGCTGAGTTAGACTTCGCTCGGCCAAGACGCAGGCACATCCACAACTATTGGGAGCGCGAGCATGAAAATCGTCATTTTGGCGCCGCAGGTAGCGGGTTATCTGGATTCGGTACGTCATGCAGCGCCCGAGGCTGACGTTGTAGAGGTATCCGACGATGAAGAACTGCTCGGCGAAGTCGCCGACGCGGAAATCCTGTTCACCGGTGCCTTCGATAACGATCTCATTGACGCCGCCGCACATCTCAAATGGGTGCAAGTCTCGGCCGCCGGAATCGACTGGATGCCAAAGGAAGCGGTTGAGAAACTGGGCTGGCAAGTGACGAACGCCGCAGGAATCCATGCCATTCCGGTAGCGGAGACGGGTATCGCGCTGCTTTCGGGCCTTGCAAGGCGCTTGAACTTGACCATGCGAAACCAGTTGAAGCGAGAATGGCAGAAACCACCGGCCGTCTATGAATTGTTTGACAAAACCGTTGGCGTCATTGCGATGGGCGGCATCGGACGGGCGTTGACCGAGCGTGCCCGCGGCCTTGGAATGCGGGTGATTGCGGTCGATGTAAACCCAGCGTCAAAACCGGACTCGGTTGAGGAGCTTAGAGGGGTCGACGAGCTAGGCTGGCTGCTCGGTACCGCGGATGTCGTATGTATGACCGCTCCCGATACACCGAAAAGTCATCACATGATGAACGCTGAGCGATTCGCTCAGATGAAGGACGGATCGATCTTCATAAGCGTCTCGCGGGGCGGCCTTGTGGATACAGACGCCCTAATGGATGCGCTCGAATCAGGCCGGTTTTTTGGAGTAGGCCTCGATGTGATCGAGGGCGAGCCGCTCAGGTCCGATCACCCGATATGGGCTCGCGAAGACGTATTGATCACGCCGCATATCGGGGGAATGAGCCCGAGGCGAGGCGAGCGCCTGATCGAGCTTTTTACTGAGAATCTGAGACGCTACCAGGCCGGCGAGCCGCTGCGGAATCTCGTGGATTTACAGGCTGGGTTCTAGGCTCCGTAGGGCAAGTTGCGACGCCAAGGAGTCTCGATCGCGCTCTAAACCAAACTGAGGAGGCCGCGTAGGCTATCGACGGTATGCGCGGGCCGGTTACTGCCCATCTGCGCCTCAGGCCGGCGCCTGAGCCAAATCGCTTTGACACCTGCAGCGACGGCGGCATCGATGTCTTTGCTCGGAGTGTCACCGACGTAGACGGCGTCCTCCGGATCGGCATTGAGATGGTTCAGAACCGAAAGGATTCCGCGGGGATCGGGTTTGATGGCACCCAACTCTTCCGAGAATGCCATTGCCCTGATGTAGTGATTTATTCCCAGCCGCTCAGCCAGCGACGCCCAGTGAACAGTGGGTCCCGCTACGTCCGAAACGAGTCCCATCACAACACGGCGCCGGCTCAAAATATCGAGAACCGGCACCGTTTCGGCATATAGCCGCCAGTCGTCGGTCAACGCCGTGCCAAATCTATCAATCGCTTTGGATCTGGAATTTGCGGAGTAAGGTCCATGATCCCGCGAGATGCATGCCCAGATTCCGTCGATTTCGATCGGTTCACCGCTGGCTCTCGCCTCTTCGATTTCGGCCAATACGGCTCGTTCATACTCCGTGGCCTTGCCGCTCCCCGCCGCAACCGCAAGATCTTCCTGGAGGCGGGCCAGAGCGCCGCCGACCGTTTCGGACCAGGCCGACCATCCACCGCCGGCATACTCGGCGAGCGTCCAGCCGAAATCGAAAATGACGGTCACCCAGCGAGCCGGCCGAGAGGCGTCGCGATCGCCCGTGAGCGGATCATCCGGGCGAGACCGCCCGGATCACATGGAACAGATCGCTGAATTCGTCGTCCGCAACGGTAAGGCCATTATCGCTCATCGGATCGATCATCTGCTCAGCTGTGAGACGGTGGTCGTCAGGAGGCCCTGGAGGCCTGCGAGCGCCTTTTCTCCAGTCCACCATGGTCATCGCGCCGCCGGGCTTGAGAATCCGCACGAATTCTCGGATCAACTCGCGACGGTCGGCCACTTCATGATAGAGAAACGAGCAGAAAACCATGTCAATGGACCCTTCGTCGAGGCCCGTTTCCGCCGCATCGGCGAGGACTGGAACAACCGAATCCCCCAAATCGTTTTCCGCGGCAAGGGAAGCAAGTTTGTCGAGCATTTCCTGGGAGTCATCCACGCCGAACACGCGACCGCCGGGCACGACTTTCGCAGCAATCCTGAGTGTAAAGAAACCGGGACCGCATCCCACGTCAGCACAGGTCATGCCACGGCGGACACCGGCGATTTCAAGAAGCTCAAGCGGCCTGGTCCACTCGGCGCGATCAGGCTCGATAAGCGCGTCCAGGTGGGCTGGATCGAAGTGCCGTTCAGTGCTCAAGATTACCCACCACGCCGGGCGGTTTCGTCCGCAGTTCTGGAAGATTCCATTCCAGAATTTCCTTCAGCAGCGAACAGTCTCTACCCAAACTGAGTCGCCGCGGCCACAGATCACAAATGCCGGAACGAGCCTAGCCGCGCCGGGTGAACAGCGACCGCCACGCCCGAGCGACCTCCGTACGGGGAGGGGGCTGCTTTGGCCTTGATCGCACGTAGCGGTCGGTCAGCCAGCGAGCAAGCATCCAAATCACGACGCTGGCCATCGCCAAGCCACCCAGGACCACAAATATTTGGAGGTCAAATTCGATTATTCGTTGTCGAACGAGGAAGGGCCAGACAACCAACCGAAGTATGAAGAAAGCGGCGTAAATCGCGAGAGTAACCCTTATGGACCACAGCAATCGTCGCCGGAAGCCAGACTGCAAGATGAACATGCCAGCGACCACGAAACTGGCTATGAGCAAGATTCTCACGATTTAGTCGAAACCTGTTCGCGCCGGCCGATTCAATTCGCGGCCATCGAATGCGCACCCGCGAATTCGTCTAGATCGCCCGGGGAGCCAATGGCAACAATCTGGTCACCTTCGAGGAGTTTCACGTCTCTACCCGGCATGAAACGAACTTCCTCGTCGCCCCGTTTTAGGGCGATTACGTTCACGGCGAGTCGCTCATCTTCAAAGTCTTCGATTGCCTTGCCGTTTATCTGCGAGTGTGGAGTGAGTTCCACCTGCCGAAGAACCACCGAGCCGTACAACTCGTTGGACAGCATTGCAATCACCTGCGCGACGAGCGGTCTGGTCAACAGAAACGTCATCTGTTGAGCTCCGGCGTCGTAGGGAGTGACGGAGAAGTCGGCACCGACCTGACGCAGCTTATCGAGCGAGGAGTCGCTCTCGGCTCGGGACACGATCTTGATATCTGGCGCGATAGATCGGGCCGAGAGCGTTACGAAAGCGTTCTGGGAATCCGAATCCAGAGCGGCAACGAGGCCTTTTGCGCGGGTCAGCCCCGCCGCGATGAGACTGGCGTCTTCGGATGCATCACCCTGAACGACCGGCAACCCGAGAGTTTCGGCGAATGCACAACGTTCGGGATCGATTTCAACGATGCACGTCGACTGCCCTTCACGGAGCAACTCATTTACTATGCCGAGCCCCATGCGGCCGAATCCACACAACGTAGTGCCCGCTAAGCCTTTCTACTATTCTCTGTAACCGGCGTCTCCGGATGCCTTCAGCAAAATGCCCCCCGCAACATATTCCGCAATTGCGACGATAGCGTAAAGAGCTCCGCTCACCCCAAATACTACAAGCCCCAGCGTGAGGACGCGGCCGGTCAAGCTCAGCGGGTGCACCTCCCCGAACCCAACTGTCGTGAGTGTGATGGCCACCATGTATAAGGCGTCGAGCAGCGACCATCCCTCAACGACCTGATATCCGACCGTCGCTGCGATGGCGGTTAAAGCGATAAATCCGGCCGAATAGAGAATTCTTCGACGGAACCTAGCCTGCTCCTGCATCTCCCGAGCGGCTTCCTGAATCTGTGGCGTCTGCGAGTCTCGTGGAACCAGGCGGGTCGGTTTATCGGTGCTAGTGTTCATAATGTCTGGCAGGCCAGGCACCAAGCACCTTTACGAGCGTACAAAAACTGCGGATTCCGTCGATCGCCCGATTCACGTCCGGATCATCGGGATGTCCGCCGAACTCCACAAAGAATACGTACTCGCCCGATTCCCGCTCTGCCCGTCCCCGTGCCGGACGGGTCTGAATGTTCGACAGATTGAGATCGTTACCGCGCAAAACGCCCAGCACATCATGCAGGGCGCCAACACGATCGGCAACCGCGATAACGAGGGCGGTTTTGTCGTTTCCCGACGATGAATTTAACAGATCACCGAGCACGAAAAATCGCGTCGCATTGTCGGCGAAATCCTGAATATCGCTTTTGATGACTGCGAGTCCGTGCGCCTCGGCGCCCTCTTTTGGTCCCAACGCCCCGGCACCGGTCTCCGAGGCTGCGCGGGCGGCCGCGGCAGCGGTACTGGCCACTTCCACTCGCTCCGCGAACGGCAGATTCTGCGCGAGCCAGACGCGGCATTGATCCAGGACCTGAGGATGTGAGTAGACGACCGTGATCGCCGTCATCGGGCTCTTTGCGAGAAGGTGGTGCGTTATCGAAAGCGTGGTCTCACCGATTATCCGAGCCGTGGTTTCGACAAACATGTCCAGAGTTTCGCCGACGGTGCCGGCGGTGCTGTTTTCGATTGGCACCACGCCGTAGTCCGAACTTCCACGCTCTACGCTGGCAAAGACTTCGGGGATTGACGGCGCCGAGTCGTACTCGGCTCCAGCCCCGAAAACGCTGGCAGCCGCCCGGTGGGAATGCGTCTGTTCCGGCCCGAGAAACGCCACGCTTACCGGATTCTCGAGCGAACGCCCCGACGCAATAATTTGCCCGAAAATCGACGCGACTGCCGAATCCGGCAGCGGACCGCTGTTTGCCGCAACCACACCATCGATGACCTCGGCTTCGCGCGCCGGCTGGTATACGGGCGTCTCCGTCAAGCTCTTTGCTTTTCCGATTTTGGCTACCAGGGCGGCGCGCGCGTTCAAAGTGTCAAGGATCCGGGAGTCGAGACGATCGATTTTCTTACGCAATCGCTCAATTTCTTCCGTCACGTCGCCTACCCAGCAGGCCCAGAAGGCCCCGCAGATTCCAATACCGCGCCCGGTCGGGCTATCTTTTCACAGTAGACCTTCAAGCGTCCAAGTTCGGTCAGCCGACTGAGTCGCCCATTTCCGCCCACTGCACCCCGGCAAATCGATAGCCGTCAGAAATGACGACCGTCATTGCGCTCCGTTCCGGTATTTGTGGCGGTTCGCAATTTGCCGGCCACCCGGTGGCGGACCGTCAGCTATCGATTGCTCGCCGGAGCATATGGCCCGGTTCGCAAAAAGGTACCAAAACCGGCCGGGTCCTCGGGGATAGGTCAGCGAGTCTGTGCACCATCAATCGCCGTCGCGGTCCCGGCCAAGTGGGCAAGGTACACCGGCACCAGCGGAAGGACGCACGGCGAAACGAACGAGAGCACGCCGGCGACAAACGCCGGGGCCGCCCAGCCAACGCCCAAAGAGCGTCCGAGTCCGGTAGTGAGAAAGGCATCGTCGACAACGGGCACTGCGCCCAACAATGCGCTAAGCCTGGGAGTGAAGTCGAGCGCGATTAGAAGGCCGAACGCGATCAGGCCGGCTCCGCTTACGAGATTCACGGCGGTGGAATGACGCTGCATGGCCCGGATCATGCCGCGGGCGCGATCAAAGAATGCGGCGGCGAGCAAAAACGGTATGCCAAGGCCCAGCGAGTAGGCCATAAGAAGAAATAAGGCCCCTGTGGCCTCCGAAGTATTGAACGCCGCCGAAAGAATTCCTCCCAACACGAATCCAACGCACGGTGTCCAGCCGACGGCGAACGCCATCCCCACTCCAAAAGACGAGGCCACCCCACGACGGGAAGGCCTGTAGTCGAGACGCTTTTCGGCATAGAGGACCTCGACCAGCCGATACATCACCTTCGACACCGACCGGAGCGGTGCCGGCAACCTGCCGCGTTGGTCGATTCGAACAAGCCATAGCGCCGCGATACGAAACACTCCTGTGACATGGATCCCGAACAACATCAGCAGCATGCCGGCCACCAGGTTTATCCACCGCAGCGCGTCCTGTACCAGATAACCGACAAGCCCCACGGAAGCGCCGATGAATGAAAACACGACCGTGAAACCAAGAACGAAAAACAGCGCGTGCAGAACGACGCCCGGACGCCATTCTGTGGCTGTTTTTTCCGGTAACCCGTCTACTTGTACGTGATCAAGCGCCAACGTGTCTCATCCAGTTCAAGCTCAGATTTCACTCCGGGGTCCAACGGTCGGTCGCTCTGCGGCGGCCGCGCTCCGCCGTCGTCTATAAATACGATCGGTAATTGCGGACGGTTTCGCATGTTGAGGCATTCGATTCACCATAGCGCAGCAAGTAAGAAAGAAGTAGTGATCTGGATCGTTTCTACACGCGGATCTACACGCGGAATCGTCTGCGCCATTCTTAGCCGCGCGGAGAACGGCGAATCTACCTATCCTTATTCGGAACCGACCATTTCTTAGTTCTTCAGGATTTAGCTGGAGCCATGAATTTCCTCGATGGCCTTGTGTGTGCGGAGTGTGGTGTTCGGGCCGATTCCTCCGATGTAGTGAATACGTGCGTCGAGTGCGGTTCGACGCTGTTGGCTACATATGACCTGGAAGCTGCTCGCGAATCTATCTCAAAGAGCATGTGGAGCGAACGTCCGGCGGGCTTGTGGCGATATCGCGAGCTTCTTCCGGTCTCAGAGCGAGAAAACGAGCTAGACCTTGGTGAGGGTGGAACGCCAACGCTACGGCTTAAGCGGCTCGAAGCTGAGTTTGGCATCAGGAATATGTGGCTCAAGGACGAAGGCGCAAACCCCACGGGAA
>PVBE011733646.1_pt1 | contig 18025 bp, 17 predicted proteins | sample 1631181 | NCBI WGS metagenome assembly PVBE01 (sample SAMN08397723, study PRJNA350692) | Marine metagenome, whole genome shotgun sequencing project. | isolation source: water | place: Pacific Ocean | collected 2012-04
AACGCGGTCACGTCCTCGACCGAGACGTTGAACTCGTCGGCGAGGAAGTAGCGGAACCGAGCCGAATCGAGGATGCCGGCCATGCCGACCACCTGCTTGGCCGGAAAGCCGGTCGCCTCGCGCAGCGCCCATACCATGGCGTCGAGCGGGTTGGTGATGCAGATCACGAACGCCTTGGGACAGTGGCGCTTGAGGCCCTCGCCGACCTGGGCCATGACCGATGTGTTGATGCCGATCAGGTCGTCGCGGCTCATGCCCGGCTTGCGGGCGATGCCGGCGGTGACGATGACCACGTCGGCGCCCCGGATCGCGCGATAGCTCGAGGCGCCGGCCATCTTGGCATCGAACCCGTCGACCGGCGAGGATTCGACGATATCGAGCGCCTTGCCGCCGGGGACGCCCTTGACGATGTCGAACAGGACGACGTCGCCGAGCTCCTTGAGGCCGGCGAGGTGAGCCAGCGTGCCGCCGATATTGCCGGCGCCGACGAGCGCGATCTTGCTGCGTGCCATGAAATATTTCCGTGCATGATGATGTTTGCGCCGGCCTCCCCCCGGCCGACGCGCGGCTACCTAGCGCGATTCGGATGGCAGGGCAAGGAATACGTGACCGGCCGTGATATCATCCCGCGACGAGAAGGAGACGTTCATGGCCGAGGGCGGCACGCACACACCCTATATCCGCGCCAACCTGAGGGACATGGCGCCGTGGAACCCGACGGCCGCGATTCCGTCCGAGCACACCGGCCGGGTCCACCGCATGGACCTCAACGAGTGCCCCTATCCGCCGTCTCCGGTCGTGGTCGCGGCGATGCGCGACTTCGCCGACAAGGTCAACCGCTACCCGGATGGCGGGCTGCCCCGGCTCACTTCACGCATCTCCGAGCGCACCGGCGTGCCGGCATCCTGCATCGCGTGGGGCACCGGCAGCACGGAGCTGCTGTCGAACGCGGTCCGCATCAGTGTCGCGCCGGGCGAGCGGCTGGTCGCGCCGACGCCGCTGTGGCGCCGCTTCGAGGGCGTGTTCCGCATCGTCGATGCCGACGTCCGCCATGTGGCCAACCGGCCCGACGGCGGCCTCGACGTGGCGGCGCTGATCGAGGCGGTCGACGAAACCACCAAGATGCTGGTTTGCGTCACGCCCAACAACCCGACCGGGATGGCGCTCACTGCAGAGGAGATCGCGGACATCGTCGAACGCACGCCCGATCACGTGCTGCTATTTATCGACGAGGCCTATCACGAGTTCGCCGTCCACGCCGGCTTCCCGGACGCGCTGTCGATCATCAAGCGTCGCAAGGGGCCATGGCTGATCACGCGGACGTTCTCGAAGGCGTACGCGCTGGCCGGCGCCCGGCTCGGCTACGTGCTGTGCTCGGAGGACGCCATCGCCAACGCGCTCAAGGGGGTGACGTCGACGTTCAACGTCTCGGCGTTTTGCGAGGTGGCCGCGCTCGCCGCGCTCGACGACCCGGACTACACGACGTTCATCCTCGATAAGAATTCCGAGGAGCGCACCCGGCTGATGGAGGGCATGCGGGCGCTGCAGCTCGCGCCGCTGCCATCCGTCACCAACTTCGTCTCGGTGCGGCTGCCGATGGACGGAAGCAAAGTGGCGGCGGCGATGCGCGAGCGCGGCATCCGCATCGCGACCTGGGGCGAGCCGGGCTACGAGGACTACATCCGGGTCTCGATGGGGTTGCCGGAGGACACCGATGCGTTCCTCGTGGCGCTCCGCGAGATTCTCAACGCGTCGGATTGAGGCCGAGCCTCGATTCGCGCCACGTGTTGTAGTAGGCGCCGGCGAAGATCAGTGCGGCGCCGAGCCAGATCCAAGGCTCCATCGGTTCGGAGAACAGCACGTAGCCGAAGCCGATTGAGAGCGGCAGCCGAAGGAAGTCGAACGGCACCACGAAGCTCGCGTCCGCCGCCGCCATCGAGCGCGTCACGCAATAGTGCGTCGAGTATCCCGTGAGCGCCATGGCGATCAGCAGCGCGGCGTCGGAGAGATCGGGCGTGCGCCACACGAACATCGCCGGGATCGCCGAGAAAATCATAATGAACAAGCTCATGTAGAACACGACCTGGTTGCCCGAGTCGGTTCCCGACAGCTGCTTGGTGACGATGTAGGCGCACGAGTAGAAGAACGCGGCGGCGAGCACGACGAACGGCCCGACGCCAAACTCGATGACGCCGGGCCGGACGATGATCAGCGTGCCGGCGAATCCCGCTCCGATCACCAGCGCCCGGTGCAGCCCGATCGATTCGCGCAGCACCAGGCCGGCCATCACGACGGTGAAGATCGGCATGGTGAACTGCAGCGCCGCCAGCTCGGCCAGCGGCACCAGGGTGACGCCGAAATACCACGCCACATTGCCGGCATAGAGAAAACCGTTGCGTGCCGCGTGGGCGCCCAGCCGGTTGGTCTTCAACGCGGCGAAACCGGCCGCCGCGAGCCACGGAATCATCAGCATGAGATTGATCACGTTGCGCAGGAAGATCAGCTCGAGGACATGGTATTTCGGCGTCAGATAGCGCACCAGGATCGCCATGAAGACGAGCGACGTCGCGGCACCGATCATCCACAGCGCGCCGGCGACCGGCTTGGAGACTCGGGTCGCCGCCACAGTCAGTCGCCGTCCACCACGCCCTCGCGGCGCGGATCGGCGGCGCCGTCGAGGCCGCGTCGCGTGACGCGAACGCCGTGGTAGCCGCTGCCGTTGCGGCGCAGGCGAACCTCGTGGCCGAGAGCCTCCAGCGCCGGCTTTATCTTGACCAACTCGGTGCTGCCGCGCTCGAGGTCGGTCGGGCCGTTGCGGTTGACGTGGTTGGGCAACGCGAAGGCGGCCTCGAGATCGAGTTTCCAGTCGAGCACCGCGATCAGCGCCTTGACGACATAGCCGATGATACGCGAGCCGCCGGGCGATCCCACGGTCATCACCAGGGCGCCGTCGCGGTCGAACACCAGGGTTGGCGCCATCGAGCTTCTGGGCCGTTTGCCGGGCGCGACGCGGTTGGCGATCGGCCGGCCGCGGACCGCGGGCCGGAACGAGAAGTCGGTCAGCTGGTTGTTGAGCAGGAAGCCACGCACCATCAGCCGCGAGCCGAAGATGTTCTCTATGCTCGAAGTCATTGAAACGGCATTGCCGTCCTCGTCGACCACGCTCAGATGACTGGTGGATGGAAGCTCCATGGCCTCGCCCGCACCCCAATCGCGGCTGATGCCGCGCGGCGTGCCGGCGGTTGCCCGTCCCATGCTGCGCGCCGCCGAGATCAGCCGCGCGCGCTCGCCGAGATAGGTCCGGCTCAGCAGCGCATCGACCGGCACGCGGACGTACTCGGGATCGGCGAGGTAGAGCGCGCGGTCGGCGTAGGCGAGCCGGCTCGCCTCCGAGATCAGATGCACCGCCTGGACCGAGCCCGGCTTGAGCGACGCCAGGTCGAAGCGCTCCAGCATTCCCATGATCTGCAGCGTCGTCACCCCGCCGGACGTCGGCGGCGGCATGGTGCAGATGCGCCAGCGCCGGTAGTTGCGGCACAGCGCCTCGCGCTTCTTGGCGCGGTAGCGGGCGAGATCAGTGACCCGCATGGCACCGGCGTTGCGCGGCGCGCTGCGCACCGCATCGACGATGTCGCGGGCGATGTCGCCGCTGTAGAACGCGTCCGCGCCGCCCAACGCAATGGTGCGGAGCGTGTCGGCGAGGTCGGGGTTGGCGAGCCGGCTGCCGACAGGTTTGGGATCGCCGGAAGCAGTGAAGAAGTATTGCCGCGTCGCCGCGAAATCCCCGAGGTGCTTGGCGATGCGGATAAAACGGTGCAGCCGGGGCGAGATCTCGAAGCCTTCGTCGGCGAGCGCGATGGCCGGCCGGAACAGCCGCGACCAGGCGAGCTTGCCGTGATCGCGGTGGGCCGCGGCGAGCATGCGAAGGACGCCCGGCACGCCGACCGACTTGCCGCCGACCACGGCGTCGAGGAATTTCTCCGGCTCGCCGTCGGGTCCGAGGAACATGTCGGCGCGGGCGGCGCCGGGCGCGGTCTCGCGCCCGTCATAGGCCGCGACGCGGCGCGCGTCCTTGCGATAGTGAAGCAGGAACGCGCCGCCGCCGATGCCCGAGCTCTGCGGCTCGACCAGCGTGAGGACGAGCTGGGCCGCGATCGCCGCGTCTACCGCGCCGCCGCCGGCGCGCAGCATCTCGAGCCCGGCAGCGGTGGCGTAGCCATTTGCGGTCGAGATCGCGTGGCGACGCGGCAGACCGTCGCCCGTCCCCGCGCAAGCCGCGAGGGCGAGCATCGCGCCCGCTATCGCCACGTGACACCATCGCGAAATTCCGCCCATCTGATACCTCCGACCGGTTGCGACCGGCGGCATTGTAGTCGAAGCGCACTCCGACCGGGCTACGGAAATCCTTTCGCGCGCCCCGAAAAAGCGGTAAAAAGCCGAATTCGGACGGTAAACGGACCGTCCACGGAAGACCGGCCGGCGGGTCCGCCGCCGCATGTCTCCGGAGGATACGAGTGAGTACGCCAGCCCACGCACAACGCATCTCGGTGCCCGCGCTACGCGCGCAGAAGGGCAAGGAGCCGATCGCCGTCTTGACGGCCTATACCGCGCCCTTCGCGCAAGCCCTCGATCCCCATGTCGACGTCTTGCTGGTCGGCGATTCGCTCGGCATGGTGCTGTACGGGCTCGACTCCACCGTCGGCGTGACGCTCGACATGATGATCGCCCATGGCGCCGCGGTCGTGCGCGGCTCGACGCGGGCCTGCGTCATCGTCGACATGCCGTTCGCGACCTATCAGGAATCGCCCGCCCAGGCCTACCGCAACGCCGCGCGCGTGATCGCCGAGACCGGCTCGGCCGGGGTCAAGCTGGAGGGCGGCACGGAGATGGCCGAGACCATCCGCTTCCTCACCGAGCGCCGCATCCCGGTCATGGGCCATGTCGGCATGATGCCGCAATCGGTCGCCGCCTATGGCGGGTTCCGGGTTCAGGGCAAGGAGGCCGACGAAGCCAAGGCCGTGCTCGACGACGCCATCGCCGTCGCCGAGGCGGGCGCGTTCTCGATGGTGATCGAGAGCGTGGTCGAGCCGCTCGCGCGCGAGATCACGGCCAAGGTGGCGGTGCCCACCATCGGCATCGGCGCCTCGCCATCGTGCGACGGCCAGGTGCTGGTGACCGAGGACGTGGCGGGGCTGTTCTCCGACTTCACGCCGCGTTTCGTCAAGCGTTACGCCACGCTTGGCGATGAGCTCGGCGCCGTCGCCCGGGCCTATGCCGAGGACGTACGCGCGCGCCGCTTTCCAGGCCCCGAGCATTGCTTCGGCGTCCCCAAGGCGGCCGCCTCGGCCGAATAACCTGCCGCCGAGAGCACGAGATGGAAACCGTCCGCGATCCAGAGGCGCTCCGCGCCCGCGTCAACGCGTGGCACGCGGCCGGCGAGACAGTCGGGCTTGTGCCAACGATGGGCGGCATCCACGACGGTCACCTGGCGCTGGTCCGGGCCGCGCGCGCCGCCTCCAGCCGCGTCGTCGCCAGTCTGTTCGTCAACCCCGCTCAGTTCGGCCCGGCCGAGGATTTTTCCGGCTATCCACGCGACGAGGCGAAAGACGCAGACCTCATCGAGGCCGCCGGCGGCGAGTTACTGTATGCGCCCTCGGTCGAGACCATATATCCGGACGGCTTCCAGACCACCGTCAAGGTGGCCGATGTCGCGAAGGGCCTGTGTGGCGATCACCGCCCCGGCCATTTCGACGGCGTCTCCACGGTGGTTGCCAAGCTGCTCATCCAGTGCGCGCCGGATGCCGCCTGGTTCGGCGAGAAGGACTACCAGCAGCTCCTGGTCATCCGCTGCCTCGTCCGCGACCTCGACCTCGCGGTCGCGGTCCACGGCGTCGCCACGGTGCGTGAGCCGGACGGTCTCGCGCTGTCGTCCCGCAACGCCTATCTCGACGCGCGCGAGCGCGCCATCGCGCCGGCCCTGTTCGGCACCCTGACGGCGATCGCCGAAGCGGTTGCCGCCGGCGCAAAGCCGGCCGATGAGACCGCGCAGGGTCGCGCCGCCCTGCTCGACGCTGGATTCGCCACGGTCGACTACATCGAGGTGCGCGACGCCGCGACGCTCGCGCCGGTCGACGCCGTGACGCGGCCCGCCCGCGTCCTCGCCGCCGCCCGTCTCGGCCGCGCGCGGCTGATCGACAACGTCGCAGCTACGCCCATAGACCACCAGGCATAGCCCGCTCACCGTCCTGCCAAGGACTCCCGATAGCGACCGGGACGCCTCACACGAAAGGTCACGAATAGGCGATGCAGGTTTCGCACGCGGTGCCGGTGACGTCGCCCTTCAAATTGGCGGCGCGCAGGTCCTGGAATGGCTGGGAATGCCACGCCTCCATGAACGGCGTCATGGAAAGGTTGCCCATGTCGAAACGCCCGTCGTGGTCGAAGCAACAGGCCGCCAGCTTGCCATCGAAGGTCACGTGGCCTTCGGTGAACAGCGCCCAGCACGGCAGCGGCTCGCGCATGTTGGCGAGGCGTCCGACGTTGCCGGCGACCGGTTCGGTGCCACGAGCGCCCGCCGTGAAATCGTCCTGGCCGTACAACGGCAACCAGTAGTGCTGGTCGACATGAGGCTTAATCGTTTCGACGGCGCGCTCCATACGCTCTTGCTGTTCGCCGTCGTACTGAATGGATGAGGCGTAGAGGCCGCAACGATGGCCGGTCTTGGATTCGACTTGGTCACGCACCCGGCGCGCTTGCCGGATGTTCTCGACCACCGTGTCGAACGCATCGACCCGGGTGATCTCCTTGCAATGGTCGGGGTCGGCCCAGTTGAAGGAGAACTTCAAGCTATTCAAGCGGGCCGCCATGCAGGCGCGCACGCGGTCGGGCGTGGCCAAGCGTCCGTTGGTGGTCAAAAAGATATAGGGATAGCCCAGGTCATGGGCGAAACCGATCGCCTCGGGCAACAGCTTGTAGAGAAACGATTCGCCGAGATAGAACATGCCGATCTCCTCGACGCCGGCCTCGCGCATCTCCTTCAGCAGGCCAAACAGCACGTTCGGATCCATGTCGCCGCGTCGGCGCAACCGGTAACTGGTGGCGCAAAAGAAGCATTTGAAGTCGCAGCGCGCCGTCAATTCGATCTTGACGCTCTTCGGGCACGGCGGTGTAACGCTGCGATATTCCGGCGATATCGCAGTTATGTTGTCGACCCGATCGGTGATCATGTATTTGCCCCGGCACTCATGGCATGACCGGGTATTGGAACCCATGGGGCACCATGCACATTGATCAGGATCAATCCGTCGTTCCCGGGCGTTCGGACCGAGGAAGAGCGAATCGCGACCTCAGAATGTCCGCCACCTCCCGGGCGGCGTCGACCGGCGGGTAGGACCAGCGATCGAAACCGCCATCGAACGGCCGCGCGATTCCGCGCGCGAACAGAACGTCATGAAAGCGGCGGTGGGACGGCCGGGTCCAGCCGCGCTCGGTGATGATGTAGACCGGGCGGCCGGTGCCGCAGGCGTCCGAGCACATGGAGATCGAATCCCCGGTCACGACGAACCCATCGCACATCGCGAGATAGGCGAGGTACGGATTGTCCGCCTGCCGGCTCCAGCGGTGGCAATACGAGGGAACGTCGATCCCGCTTTCCAGCAATCGGACCAGCCAGCGCTCGGTCCGGCGGCTGGTCGTGACCAACAGGCTGCCGCCGGCGTCGCGGGCCATCGATGATACCCGCTCGACCAGACCGGCGATGGTCGAGCGCCCGGCGCGCGGCCAGCCGACGGCGCCGCCGATCAACAGGCCGAGACGAGGATGAGGAAGCGACCCCAGGCGGTCATGCCAGCGCTCCGCTTCGGCCAGCAGCCGGTGCGCATCCGCCCGGTGCGGCGCGCAAGTTGTTCGAAAGAGATTTCCGGCCGCGCCGCGCCGGTCGTGCTCGGGAACGACGATGAGATCGAAGTCGTCGGCTCCGATGCCGGGATGCATCAGCTGCACGAGCGAGCTGTGTCCCCCGCTGCGGCGCTTCACGGCGAGTGCAACCGGCGCCGCGCGGCGTCCGGCGGCGATCACTAGGTCGGGCCACGGCGGCGCCAGGTCGGCACGCGAATGGGACGAAACCCCGACCAGCGAGAAGCCCTTCAACAGCGTCGGCAGGGCGATTTGGCGCGTGTAGTCCAGGCGCTTGACGACAAACGGCAAGCCTAACGCCTCGGCGACGCCGAGCGCTTGATTCGAGCTGCCGGGCCGCCGATCCACGAGTACCCAGATCACCGGTGGATCGCCGCGCTCCGATGTCATCGCGACACTATTCACTGCACACGATTCGCCGCACTTTCGACCATGGTGCCGTATGGGCAGCGGCCGCCATACCCGCAGCGCGCCGTTGCAACCGCCATTATGCCACGCAAATCGTTCGGTCATTGATGTAGATCAGGCCGCGACCCCGAGAGCCGCAGCGACAGTCGGCACGCCGGGCATCCAATAGACTCCCACCGCCACGCCCCCTAAACTCTCAGCATTTCGCGGCGCGCGCGCCGCCACGGGGGAGGCAATCATGGATACTGCGGCGTCGACGGAACAGCAGTTCCTCACCAACCACGACATCATCAAGGCGGCCCACCGCAATCTCAGCAGCGACGCGTGGAACTACATCTGCAGCGCCGCCGAGAGCGAGACCACCATGCGGCGCAACCGCATGAGCCTCGACTGCCTGGCGTTCAGCCCCAAGGTGCTGGTCGACGTCGGCGAGGTCGACATTTCGACCACCTTCCTCGGCCACGATCTCCGCGTGCCGGTGATGATGGCGCCCATGGGCGGTGTTCAGAACTACGCCGAGGGCGGCGCGCTGGTGCCGGACGACGTGTGCGAGGACATCGGCTCGATCAACTTCGTCTCGACCGTCACCCAGCCCTCGCTCGAGGAGACGGCGGCGAACTCGCCGCACCCCAAGGTTTTCCAGCTCTACGTCCGGGGCGACGACGACTGGATCCGGGCCATGGTCAAGCGTGTCCGCGAGGCCGGCTACGCCGCGCTCACGCTAACCGTCGATTCGGCCTATTACGGCAACCGCGAGCGGCTCAGCCGCGAGCAGCTCGCCGACCGCAGGCCGCCAGCACGCGAGTTCCAGAAGCGCCTGACCTGGGACTCGGTCAAGATGATCCAGGACGAGCTCGCCGGGCTTCCGATGATCATCAAGGGCATCATGCGACCCGACGACGCGGCCCACGCCGCCGAGCTCGGCGTCGAGTGCGTCTACCTCTCGAACCATGGCGGGCGCCAGCTCGACCACGGGCAGGGCACCATCGACCTACTGCCCAGCATCGTCGAAGCGGTCGCCGGCAGGGCCGAGGTGATCATCGACGGCGGGTTCACGCGCGGCACCGACGTGGTCAAGGCCATCGCGCTCGGCGCACGCGCGGTGCTGATCGGCAAGCTCCAGGCCTGGGCGCTCGGCGCCGGCGGCCGGGCAGCGCTCGCGCGCAGCCTCGATATCATGGCCTGGGAGATCGAGACCGCGCTCGGGCTGTTGGGGGTGACGAAGCTCGACGAGCTGGATGCGAGCTTCGTGGTCCGGGGCCTGCCGGCGGCGCTGCCGCATGAAATGAGCGCCTTCCCGCACCTGCCGGAGGGGCGGATCGTCTGACGCCTTCGCAGCATAAACACGTCGCCGCAGATCAAAACTTCGCCAGCACTTTGGCCGGGTCGCCGCCGACAGTGGCGTTCTGCGCCCTGCCGAACCGGCGCCGCGCCGCATAGGACATCTCGCGATCGAGATAGGCCTTGACCTCCGACGCGGTGATCTCGCCGTCGCCGTTGCCGTAGCGCGCCGCATCGGCGGCGCCGTTCAACGCTTCGAGAAGATACTTCGTGAACAGGCCCTGCCGGGCGACCTCGTCCCAGCTCGCCACCTGATCGCCGCGCGCCGCCGTAATCACCGTGAGTGACGACCGCGCTGAAGCGATCGGCGTCACCGCGATCCCCGAGGTGCCCGAGATCAGGCGCCCGCGCTGACTTTCCCCGGAGAAGCACGCATCCATGAACACCACCAGCGAGCGCGTGTTGAGCCGGGCCAGATTGCGGTACAGCCGTTCGACGGGATAGCCGTTGATCTCGGGCGCGTCGGGCTCGGCGTTGACCGGCAGCAGATAGCCACGCCGGTCCTTGAGGCCGGGCACCCCGTGGCCCGAATAGAACACCACGACGTCCGATTCCCCGGGCCGCACCCAACGCCACAGCTTGCCCTTGTGGGTCCTGTCGTTGCCGAACACGCTCACCAGATCGGCGTGGGCCGCGTCGCGCAGATCGATGACATTGGCCGGACGGTAGCCCAGCCGGTCGACGACGAAGCGCTTCATGGCGTCGGCGTCGTTGTGGGCGAAATCGACGTCGGGCACCGGATCGACATAGTCCTTGTTGCCGATGATGACCGCGATGCCGTCCGGATTTCGCGCCGCGCTCGCCGACGGCCGGGTCGTAGCCTTGGGCGGCGGCGGCGAAATCCGCGGAGCGGCGGCATTGGACAGCGCGCGCAGCTCGTCGTCGAACGCCGCCCAGAACTTGCGAAGACCGATGCGGAGCGCCATGGGCGGCGGCTGGCCCCGCCGAACCCGGCCGGTGACGACCCGCTTGTTGCGCAGCCGCAATCCGATCGAGACCTCGACGCCGCCGGGCTTCTTGGCCACCAGCACGTTGGCCAGCACGTCCTTGGCCGACGGGTCGAGCGTGGCGAACCAGCTCGCCACGCCAACTTCACGGGCGATGACCGACTGCATCTTGGCCGTGTCGGCGGCCTGCACCTCTTCCCATTCGGCCATCGTCAGCGGGGTCGGCGCGGCGGCGGTGACCAGCAGGAATCCGGTCTCTAGGTTCTCCTCCTCGATCAGCATGCCGAGCTTCTGCGTGGCGCCGCGCGCGGCAAGGAGCGCCCGGGTCCGGGACACCTCAACGACACGCCGCCCCATGGTCCGCAGGGTGCGGTCATTCGCCGCCTTCCACTCGGAATCGAGCCGCAGAATGGCGGCGTTGTAGCTGGCGTCGGAAACGCAGCCGGCGAGGGCGAGGCCCAAGGCGCAGGCCGCCAGGGCACGGTATGAATTGGTGCGATGACGGGCGGTCATCGATGCGATCGACATGATCGAGCTCATCGGCATGATCCCTTTCGGCTGCCACGGCGCGAAACCCGGCTTCGTATCCAATACTCACGACTTGGAAATCCAAAGCGGTTCGCGATTCAACCCCTTCAACGGAGGTCGGGCAGCGAGACCACGAGGCGCCGCATGATGTCGTCGATCATCGACGGCAGAATGTCGAGGTCCTTGCTGAACCGGGCTGCCTCATAGATGGCAAACGGCGCCGCCAAGGGCGACAACGGCACGCCGCCGTCGGACCGGTGGGCGACGTGCGACGCCTTCCACAGCGTCCGGTCGGGATCGCGGAACATCTCGACATCGAGACCGACGTCGCGGTGTGACCAGACCAGGAAGTTTTCGCTCGATGATCCGATCACGCGCCAGCGCACGAACGCGTCGCAACGTTCGCGCCGCGCGAGGCGTCGGCGATCGCCCGCGTCATTAAGGTCGAGCGCCAGCCGCCGTTCGGCGCGACGCCGATCGAGCGGACCGATAACGCGGCGCACCTTGTCCCTCAGATGGCGCGCCACCGCGGCCTCGACGTTGGCCGTCACCGAGGCGGACGCGCCGCGATCCGGCGGCGGCATGACGACGACGCATTCCGGCGGATCCCGGTAGAATGCTCGGTCGACGCGGTAGAACACCCGACGGCCATCGGCCTGCCCGATCGCCGCACCGCCGCCCGTCGCCGGACGCTCGCCATAGGAGCGATAGTCGGTCTGGCAGGCGAAAAGCATGAGCGCCGAGGCTATGACGGAAAGCGCGGCGCGGCAGGGGCTCATGTCCGCCCCGTCCTCCGGCACGCGGCGGAGGCGCCGCGTGTCAGATCTATCTCGCCGGCGATGCGCCGCCCGTCGATCCGGATGTCACCCACCCTCACCCGGTCGCCGCGCAACCGATAGGACGCCGTGATTGCCCGCGATGAGCGGTAGTCGTCGCCGAGCATCCGGGCGAGCCCGCCGAGCAGCGCAGCGTCGGCCGGACGCGGGAACAATCGTACCGGCTCGGTCGCCGGCAGGCGGCGATGGTGGCGTTGGACCCGGGCGACGGCACGCCGCTCGGCCGACGCGATACGGCCGTTGGGCCGGCGGACGAATCCGCTGAAACGGTCGAGGTCGATCGGCCACGTGCGTCCCCGCTTCCCGGCGTCGAGGTAGAGCCCGCCCGAGCGGTCGATCAGGGCGAGCCTCATGCCGAAGCAGCTTCGCAGGACATCGTGGAGACGCTCGCGCGCGGCCCGGGATTCGGGCCAGGCGATGTCGATCCGGGGACCATCGCCGTGTTCCAGGATACGAAGGAGCGCGCGCCCGGTCCGCACCGTCTCGGCATCGACCGCGACGTCTCCGCCTGGAGCTTTCTCGTCGACCGGATCGGTTTCGTGTTCGTCGGGCGTCGCGGCAATTGCCGGCCGGAGCGGGGCCGGGACCGGCGGGTTGGCTGGACGTTCCTTCGGGGCGGCGCGGAGCGGTACGATCGGGGCCGGCGGCGCGATGTCGTTCGACGCCGGCGCGCGAGGCGGCGGCGCGGGGAGCTTGATCGTAGCGGGGGCTTGCGGCCGATGGGCGGGCGTCGGCTGATGATTGCGCTCGGCGATCGGCGTTGGATCTCGTGCTGGGCTCGGTGGCGGGCGGTCGGCGAGCCAAGTCACGAGGACGATCGCCATCAGCCCGTTCACCACCGCCGCCGAGGTCCAACCGGTCGCCGGGCGAGCCATGACGCTACCGGCTCACCTTCTCGACGAACATCAGCTCCATGTCTTCAGCCAGCTTGTGCAGCTCGCTCCGGCGCACGCGAGGCGCCATGAATTCGGTCTTGGCCGAGGTGTCGGTGGCAGCCTCGCCGGGGGCCTCGCCGAGCACCTCGGCCCGTCTGCGGGCGACATCGGGATCGAGCGCGCGTGCCGGCGCGCCAATCGTCTTTTGAGGTTTGCTGGGCGGTGGCGGTGCCGCGGCGGGTGGCGTCGCGGCAACCGCCGTCGGGGGCTTGGGCGCCGGGCGGGGCTCGGCCGCGGGCGTGGTGGAATTCGCTGGCGACGGGCGCTCGGACGGCGGCGTCCTTTCGGCGCGGCGTTCCTCTTCAGTCCTACCGACCAGGGCCTTTCCCTTTTCCACCAGCCGGTCGGCCTTGATCGCGACCTTGTCGACGGCGCCCCGCACCGTCGCCGGCGGATCGCCGTCGAACAGCAGAAAGGCGAGCGCGCCGACGACCAGAAGATTGAACAGCAGGTATCTCATGACTCGTCTCCCGCGATGAGGATCGTTGGCGTCGCGCCGGCGGTCTCGATCCGCCGCGCCGTCACCATCAGCATGGCCCGCAGCACCGCCGAGACCGGAAGCCCGACCACGGTGGTCAGGAACGCCATCGAGAAATGCCGCGTGAGATCGCGGATGACGGGTTGTATCGTTTCGGGGCCGAGCTCGTGGCCGGCGAGGCTGCCGATGCCGAGGCTGATGCCGAGCAGGGTGTAGGTGAGCGCCAGGGTGGCGATCCCGTTGGCGGCCTGCAGGCCGGTCTCGAGCCGGGTGGCGTACGCGGCACCGCCGGCCGAAAGCCGCCCCCAGCAATGAAGCGAGATCACCACTAGCGCCGACAGGGCGATCAGGAACGAGATCCCGAACACCTCGCGCGCCCAGCGCACGATGTCGCCGGGATCGAGCGAGGTCGCCATGGCGGCGCCGAACAACCCGAGCACCACGACGCCCAGGAAATACGACATGGTGCGCGAGCCCGAATCGAGGGCGGATAGCGCGGCGCGCATGTCAGCGTCGCCCCATCTCGGCCGACATCAGGCTTTGGGTCGTGATGCCGACCTGGGCGAGCCAGGCGTCGATGGCGGAGACGTTCTTCTCGGTCGAGGCGTGGACCAGGAAGGTCAGGTCGTAGTTCTCGAACGCGCGTCGAACGGTCGGCGTATTGCGCCCGGTCAGCGACTTGTCGCGCAGCACCATGCGCTCCAGGTCGACCAGCCGGCGCTTCGAGATTCGCACCTGTTCAATCCGCTCGGTCGGGGTCGGCTCGGGATCGAGCAGCGAATCGATGAAGATCGCGCGCTCGCGTTCGAGGTTCTCCAGCGTCCCGGCCTGGGCAGAGCCAGCGGCGGCGAGGCCGAGCGCGAGGCACGCCGCGGCCGCGCATGAGGTGAGAGTAATCTTGGTCATCGGTTCGATCCTTTCTCGATTCCTTGGCCTTGGTTACTTGCCGACGAAGAAGTTGACCGCCGACGTCAGCCCGGTGCGTTCGGTGACATCGCTATCGACACGCTCGGCGTCGGCGACCTGCTCGGACAGCGACGTCGCGTCGAGCGCGATCAGCTTCGCCATGTAGCCGAGGATCATCTCTTCCTGCTGGATGAGCGCGATCTCGGCGTCGGTGTCGGCGATCAGCTGGCGCACGTAGTCGCCCTTGGTGACTGCCTGGCCGTCGAGCACCGGCTGGGCGTTCATCGGATGATCGTCGATGGCACGGGCCAGCGTTTCCATTGCGGTCAGGTTCTTGCCGTATTCGCGCGAGTAGCGGCTGTCGGGCGCCGCCGAGGTGGCGAGCAGCTTGATGTCGACCGCCGAGACGGTGGACTCGAAGCGCTGGCGCGCCACGGCCTGGCTCTCGATCAGCTTCTGGCGCGCCGGCGTCATCGCCGCCTCGTCCCGGCCGAGCCGCTGCAAGAGACCCTCCAGCACCCGCTTCTTGGCCGAGACTTGCTTGCGTCTCATGGCGTGCTTCCTGGACACCAGCTCCAGATAGGCGCGTTTCTCGGCCAGGAACTGGTGGCGCAGCTCAGTCCGCACTTCGCCGTCGGCCTTGCCGATGGCGCCCTGCAGGTCGCCCAGCGTGCGCGACTTGAAGCCGATCTCGTCGTCGACGCCCTGGATTGCGAGGCCGAGCCCGGACTTGGCGAAATCACGGTCGAGCGATTTCTTGAGATACGTCGCCGGCAGCTTTACCAATCGCTCGGAGACCTCGGGCCGCCAAGTGGGATCGTCGACCGAGGTCTTGGCGATGGCGCCCGAAGGCGCGGCGAGCGCGACCGCGGTCGCCAGTACGGCCCACCGCCAACGCGGGCGCCGAATGAGAGCTTCGATGCGTTTCATTGCGTCCTCCGGCGCCTAGTGGCGCTTCCAGTAGCGCGCCCGGCGGAGCTCGGCCTTGAGCGTGCCGTTGACGTTGGCGATCGAGAACTCGCCGACCGAGGTGCGATCACGTAAGCCGAGGACCAGCTCCATGGTCTCGGTGAACGAGGTGCCGTCCGGGTAATAGAGGTCACCGCCCGCATAGGCCGACTTGAACTTTTCGAGCCCGGCGCGCGCGCCGGCGACGTCGCCGCCCTTGAGCCGGTTCTGGACACCGAGCGCATAGGCGCGCATGCGCTCTTCGCGGGCGATGCCGGCCATCTCGGGGCCGAGCGCGGAATCGCATTTGGCGATCAGCTTGGCGCTCGCCAGATACTGCGCCGGCGAGCCCTGACGGCGCGCCTGATGGTCGAGCTCGAGCGCCTCGTCGCGGCAGCTTCGATACTCGCGCATGATCGCGATTTCGGCGTACCGCGCTTCGCGAAAGCCGATGCCCGTGTCGGGCCCGCCCGAGGTCATGCCGTCCATGGAACACGCCGCGAGCACGCCGAGCGCCAACACCGGCGCGACGGCCCGGGCCGCCGTTCTCAAGAAAATCCTGGGGTGAGACTTCATCACCTAATCCCTCGCTATTGCCGTATCGATGGCTATGGAGGGGCGAGGCGGATTATTCGGCGATGGGGTTCGACGCGGTTGTCAGTCAAGCGCCCCGGCGGGTGCTGTCACGGTTCGAGCTTACCGGTCATGTAGCGCGACAACGTCCGTTCCGGGACTCAGGCATATGAAAACGTGTGGTCGCCAATATTCAGCGGAAAGATTTCTGTTCCGAGCAAATTCCTCGAGAGTTCTCGTTCAAGTCGCACGCCTATTTTTATTAATATTAGAATGTATTTCTTTGATCTCTCTTAAAGTTTGTATTTCCATCATCTTAATTGGGTAACCGATGATTGATCCAGATCAATGCCCCGTCTTACCAATGCGTGGTATCATTACTGTACAGATATCGATATGTCGCCTGGGCAAATTTAAGAATAATTCCAAGCAAGAACCCGCCCGAGGCAGAAGCAAGCTGAATAAATCGGGAGGAAGTCATGATGACTTATTTCCGCAAGCTGCTAACGGGCGCGCTCGGGCTGGGTGCCGCCTGCTTGATCGCCGGCGGCAATCAGGTGCTGGCGCAAACATGGACCGAATTGTTGCCGACCGGCGGGCCGCCCGACGGGAGGTCTTCGGCCACCGCCGTCTACAATTCGGCCACCAACCGAATGATCGTGTTCGGGGGGGCGAATTCCGGCCAATTTGTAGCCGTCCCACCATCGATTGCTCTGCGGAACGATGTTTGGGTGCTTACCCATGCCGACGGGCGAGGCGGAACGCCAGTCTGGACGCAAACGGATTCGGGCACCGGTCCCAGTAAGCGAGGCTGGCATACCGCCGTCTACGACCAGGCGCACAACCGGATGATCGTGTTCGGGGGCAATCCGAATTTTGGGTATTGTTATGGCACTGTTAACGATCTCTGGGTGTTGACGAACGCCGATGGAAGCGAAGCCTCTACACCTCAGTGGTTAGATCTCACGCCGGCCTCCGGACCAACCAAACGGTATCTCCATATTGCCTTCTACGATCTCGGCACCAATCGGATGATCATGTTCGGCGGCGCCGATGCTTGTGTGGAGTTCAGTAGCGAACTCTGGGTGCTGGATAACGCCAATGGTCTGGACCTGGGGGGGGCGCCTGCCGCGCCGGCCTGGACCCAGCTCGTCCCGACCGGCACGCCACCAGGCGCGAATGCTCTCCGCGTTGGGACCTATGATCCGGCCACCAACCGACTGATCGTGCTTGGGGATGGTGCTGACGCCGATACCTTACTTAACGAGGTCTGGGTGCTCGAGAATGCCAACGGCTTCGACATAGTGACTGCTCTCCCAGCCGCCCCTAACTGGGTGCAACTCAGCCCAACCGGCACACCGCCCGATTTGTATCACGCGCCGAGCCTCGTCTACGACCCCGTCGGCAACAGCATGACCGCGTTCGGGGGGCGTAGTACGTCCGGGAGTGGCGGCATTCAAACCGTCAATAATGTCTGGGTGCTTTCGAACGCGAACGGGCTGGGGGGTGCACCGGATTGGACCCAGCTCAGCCCGACCGGCGGGCCGCCGATCGAGCGATTCGATCACACCGCCGTGCATATCCCTGGAACCGGCCGGATGACCGTGTTCGGCGGATTAGGCTGCATAGATCCTCTTGGCTGTGATCCCTTTACGAACGCCGGCAGCCAAGCCGGCACATACAACGATGTCTGGACGCTAGAGATCCCGCGACAGGGGACGGATCACTTCCTGTGTTATGACGTGAAGGTCGCGGAAGGCGAGCCCAAGTTGGCGCCTTTCGAAGTCGATCTTTCCGACCAGTTCGGCGAAACGGCCAAGATCGTGAAGAAGACGAACCTGGTCTGCAACCCGGTGGACAAGAACGGCGAAGGGGTACTGAACCCCGAGGTCCACTTGACCTGTTACGTGGTCAAGGATGCGGAAGGTGAGCCCGAGTTCGAGCGCCGTCTCGTGTCGGTCGACAACCAGTTCGGCGAAGATCAGATGCTGGAGGTCAAGAAGCCGAAAATCCTCTGCGTGCCGTCATCAAAGGAGGTCATCGAGTAGGGTCTCCATCGCTATCGGAAGTGAATTCGTCCTCGATCCTCTTTGCCCGGCGAGGAGCCGGAGCAGGAGAGTTTCTTGATGATGGAGACGAACTTCGCGAGATCGACGCATTCAAGGTTGCTGTAAACAAGTACAAGTGATCCACCCCCATTGAAGTGGTCCA
>PVBE012252931.1_pt1 | contig 18025 bp, 16 predicted proteins | sample 1631181 | NCBI WGS metagenome assembly PVBE01 (sample SAMN08397723, study PRJNA350692) | Marine metagenome, whole genome shotgun sequencing project. | isolation source: water | place: Pacific Ocean | collected 2012-04
GGTTTCACCTGACCATCTACAGCAGGAGGGATATCGTTATTCTTTCGATCTGCTCCTATCCATTCTTCTGCAACTTCAGCAGACCATGTATGTCCATCCGATGCAATTTTTCCTATCAGATGGCTTTTATTCCTCGGTTCAACATTTCGAGGGCGATTGTGTCCTGATGGCTGAACATTGAGTGATGGAACACGTAATTCTCGAGCAAGATCATCCTGATCAAGCCCCGGATCAGATGACTCAAGGGGAAATTGCTTACTTGTTTTATTGCCAGACTTATCTGCAATCGTAATTTTTACAACCAATGCATCAGTCTTGTCGCCGGCCCACCAAATCTCTTCACCAACTAAATGGGCTGGGCTTTCACGAGAAAGTATTCCGACTGCAGCTAATGCTTTCCATTCAGCACCCACTCGTGTTCTGTACTCGAATTTCATTCCTTCAACATGCAATGAGTCATCTGTTGCAGCATACCGACACATAATTTCCCCATCAGGACCTTTCCAAACATGAGCGACTAACCGTGGACCTACGGCATTCACAAGTACTCGCATGTCAGGACCAGCCCCACCGCGGGTTCTCCCTTTGACATCGATGACACGAATACGAAACCAGTATTCACCATCCCGATCTGCTTGGTATTGAAAAGAACCTGCTGTTGGTAAAACTTCTCCTGCAGATTGCCATGTGATCCCTAGGTCTTTTGAAACACTCATCACGACTCGCTGAGCAGTTGCATCAATATCACTTGCCTTTGGAATTCGAAATGGAATAGAGAAACTCTGGTGATGGGTTCGTACGAGTTCCGGTAAATCCTCAGCGCGTAACTCATCAGGCGCAGCAAAACACAAGGTGGCCAAAAGGACTTGTCCATACGTACATATAAAGCACATCTGTCTCATCGTATCTAAGCAATCGACCATCGTACGGCCTGCGGTGTTAGCTTTTCGGTAGAAGCCGCAGAAACTACCTGTTAAATTAGGCATTCAAATAACCGCTAAAAATGCCCTGTGGGCTTCGGTGCGGGTCAGGAAAACTACAGAATCTTTGCTAGACCCATGCCCGACTCTCCTGCCATACTGCCGGAGGAGGTCGAATAGAAACTACTCAATCAACACAGCGGGCTAAGATTCGCTCCCAAACCCTCATTCTGCTAAAAAGATGAAGACTTTCCTCACAAGTGCCTTGATTCTGATTTTGATTGTTTCTATAGGTGTCGTTTTGATTTTAAAAATTCGTTCATGGTGGCAAGCCGATTCTGATGGTCATAACGATTGGACCAATACTTTGGCTGAATACAGAGGACTTCGTGACCGTGGCGTCCTGAGCGATGAGGAATATCGAAAAATCAGAACACTCGTTGAACCACACATGCAATCTGTGCCGATGGAACATTCGCGGGAGGAAATTCCCAATGACAACGCAGAAGCAAGCGATTCAGACCTTTCATCCGAGGACAAAGAATAATGCCATCAGGGAAAGACTCCAGCAACATCGGCCGACGTGGTACTGGTGGAACAACCAAAAAAAATGCCTTCTGTTCGTTCTGCCGAAAAAGTTATCGGGATGTTGGCCCGCTTGTTGAAGGCCCTGGCGATGTCTACATATGTGGCGACTGTATTGAGCTCTGCCAATCTATTCTTGACCAAGAAAAACGTCGGCGTGGCACAAGCAAACAACTCTTCACGTCCATTCCATCCCCTCGGGAGATAGTTGCAAGTCTTGATCAATATGTTATTGGGCAGGAACATGCAAAGCGGGTCTTGGCAGTTGCTGTGAACAGTCATTACAAGCGGTTATCTCTCGGAAACGAATCATCAGATGTAGAGGTTGAAAAATCAAACATTCTTCTGATCGGACCAACCGGCTGTGGCAAAACACTCCTGGCTCGAACACTTGCTCGCGTACTCGATGTCCCTTTTGCCATCGGAGATGCAACAACACTAACGGAGGCTGGATACGTAGGAGAAGACGTTGAAAACCTCCTTCTGAAGCTTCTCAATGCGGCAGATTATGACATCGAGGCTGCTCAACGCGGCATTCTTTATATCGACGAACTCGACAAAATTGGAAAAACAAGTCAAAACGTTTCGATTACTCGTGATGTATCTGGTGAAGGAGTTCAGCAAGCACTCCTTAAGATGCTCGAGGGAACTGTCGCGAACGTACCTCCGCAAGGTGGACGAAAGCATCCCGAGCAACAGTACATCCAACTTGATACATCTAATATTTTATTCATTTGTGGAGGAACCTTTGTTGGCATTGAAAAAATAATCGGGCAACGCCTTGGCAAAAAAACAATTGGTTTTGGCCAAACCACAGGACATCGTGCCGATGCCGGACTTGCTGAACTTTTGCCAGAGGTTGATTCTGATGACATTCTTGAATTTGGGCTTATCCCCGAGTTGATTGGCCGCCTTCCTGTTCTTTCTTCACTTCAGCCTCTTGATGACAAGGCACTTGTACAGGTTCTTTGCAATCCAAAGAATGCATTGGTCAAGCAGTATCAAAAACTATTTGAGCTCGAAAACTGTTCACTTGAATTTACAGAAGATGCCCTTCTTGCAATTGCACGAAAAGCAATGAAGAAGGAGACCGGTGCTCGAGGCTTAAGGGCTATTATGGAGGGCATCATGCTTGACCTCATGTTTGACCTGCCCGAGCACCAAGGAAGTTCCTACGTCATAACTGAAGCGAATGTTGAAAAAAAGGAACCAGTCTTGCCAATTCGTGAGGCTCGTCCAAAAAGTGCCTAATCGATTAGTAATCACTTGTCGTTTGCCCGCCGTCTAAAATTGTTTCAGCATCACCCACTCCCAGACGCTGGCACCCCATAGCCAGAAACTGAATCGCCTGCTCCCACGAACGGATACCACCAGAAGCCTTCACGCCAACTCGCGTGCTGACGGTATCGAGCATTACTTGAACATCTTCCACTGTCGCACCAGTGGTTCCATTCGGGTTGAGGCCAAAGCCAGTGGATGTCTTCACAAAGTTCGCTCCAGCTTTTTCAGCAATCTGGCAGGCAGTAATGATCTGATCTGTGGAAAGATAACAGGTTTCAAGAATCACCTTTACACAAGCACGAAATTCTGAAGCTGCATTCACAATTGCCGTTATTTCATCCTCAACAAGGCCCACATCCCCAGAAATCAAATGTCCTATGGCAAGGACCATATCGATCTCTTGAGCTCCTGCCGACAGGACTCGCTTTGCCTCACTCAACTTTATACTGGCATCATGGCTTCCGTGAGGAAATCCCACGACACTCGCTACGGCGACCGTGCTGCCTGACACGCATCGCACTGCTAAACCAACGTCGGTGGGCCGAACGCATATACACCCCACTCCTCGCGTCATGCACATTGCTGCCTGCTCTTCAATATCACGGCTGACGTATTGTGGTTTCAATACAGCATGGTCTATAGCTTTTGCAACATCCTCAACTGAAAAAACATCTTTTTTCGTCATCATCATGCACCTCTTCAAGACTACCGATAACGCTTTTCTGCATGTCTCCACATCACCGCACATCAGCCATATTCTTTGGCAAGTCTGTTCAGTGCGGCAATACCACGATCAAGCATTGCGTCACTCACCGTGTAGGCAATTCGAAAATGAGTATCTGCTGAACCGAATACACTTCCTGGAACGATGAGAAGTTTTTCATCGTGCACAGCCCGTTCTGCAAAGGCCATGCCCGAACCACCTGGTGCTTCTGGATAAAGATAGAAAGCACCTCCTGGAGACACAAATGTATAGCTCTCGGCAAGGCCTTCGATAATCTTGTCTCGCTTTCGTCGACATTCCGCAAGTGGCAAATCCATTGGAGCATCAATCGCTGCTAAAGCAGCCCACTGCCCAACCTGCGGCGCACACACAAAGGTATACTGCTGAAGCATAGAACAGGCATTGATTATCTCAGGTGGTCCATGGATCCAGCCAACTCTCCAACCCGTCATGGCGTGTGATTTTGAGAAACCATCGATAACAACAACACGATCAGAGCACAACGCTGGAGACGAAAAGGGCTCGTCATAACAATAAGACCGGTACAGCTCATCACTCAAAAGGGTCACACCTCTTGCGTCTGCCAGATGAGCAAGAGCGGAAACAGTTGCCTTATCAACAACAACTCCAGTCGGATTGGCGGGCGTATTGAGTAATATAAGCTTGGTTCGGGACGTTATTGATGCTCCAACTTGGTCAACGTCTATTTGAAATGTAGGAGAGGTGTCGATAACAACACAACGTCCACCAAGAAACTCAACAAGAGGTCTATACATGACGAAGGCCGGTTCAAAAAGAATGACTTCGTCACCTGAATCCACGAGTGCCATCAGGCAGAGGACAAGAGCACCACTAGATCCACTTGTGACACATAACTCTCTTTGATCCTGCCCCGTCTCTTCTCGCACCCTGGATTCAAGTCGTTCTCGGAGCGGTGCAATGCCTTGGGTTGGAGTGTATCCATTCTTTCCTGCATCAATAGCAGCTTTAGCCGCCACACACGCCAGATCAGGCATTGCGAAATCTGGCTGACCGATCGAAAGATTGATCGGGTCGTCAAGTTGTGACGCAAGGTCAAAGACCTTGCGTATGCCCGAGGAATCGAACGCTTTTGCCCGTTGAGAAACAGGGCTTTGGTGACTGCGATTAGCCTGCATTTGGGAAGAGTTTTGCAAGTTCCTGACCGAGTTGTTCACCCCGGGCATTCAGCGTGATGACATTCCCATCTCGACCGATAAGAATCACGGTTGGAATGCCACTGATGCCGTAAAAGGTTGCAAGAGGATGCTGCCAACCACTTCCTTCAGACTCTTCATGCAGGATAGGCCACGGTACTTTTTGGTCAGTAATAAACTTTTCCAAAGCTGCTCGATCCTGATCGAGGCTAATTCCAATAACCTCAAATCCTTGATCATGATACTTTTCATACTGTTCCATGACATTTGGGATTTCTTGAACACATGGACCACACCACGTAGCCCAAAAGTCAACAAGTACCACCTTGCCTGCAAGTGATTTGGGATCAAACGGCTCACCATTCATAAGTGTTCCGCGAATTTCCATTGGATTACCTGGCAGGGAGAGTCGACGCAATGTTCCCGCAAAACTCTCACTCATTTGCTTGATTCTTGGATTGCTGCTCTTTGAAAAAACAGCACCAAATGATTTCAGTGCGGATACAGCAACGGCTTCACCTCCGGGCATACGCTCAAATGCTTGAGCAAGTTGCATCGCAAGGCCGGCGGTCTTCAGATCATCCGGATCTGCCGCAAGTGTACTTGTAACCTTTTCCACAAGTTGCTCTCCTGCAGCAACATCTCCACTTGCAAAAACCGCCTGTGCTTCCGCAACAAGCACCACCCGCTGTGCCTCTTTTGCAAGTTCCTGATTTGGACTATTTGCAAGCGTTGCTGCAAACTCAGCCATATCCTTTGCTGCTGCTTGATCACCAAGTCGGCCAAGCATCATGAGACTCTCCATCTTCATCATGGCTGCCTCAGAAAACAATGCATCGTCTGGCTTCACCTGTGACAAAACCTTGTTGGCAGCCTCAACCGATACAGAAGCCAACGACTTCATGTACTCCATCATCTCTTGTCTTGAACTTGGTCGAACATTATTTTTTTTCAGTTCTTTTACAAAGTCCATCAACTCTTCCGGTGTTCCCTCCGGAAGCGGCGGAATTTCAGGCAAAGATTTTTCTGGCTGATCCTCAGTTTGTGTAGGTGCTGGCTGCGCAGCACTCTTATTAAGACACCAATCTGGGCAAGCAACAAATAGACCTATGACGGCAAGGCTAACAAGAAAGAAAACAGAGCGGTTTGTCGGTACCATCACAACCTCAACGTTAAAGGAGGGGAGACACGACAGCACCCGCCGTCGAATACTTGAGACTCTAACCGCTCGACACCATTATCTGCAATCACGTTCCCTTAGCTTCGGTGATTGCTAGCCTTTGGCCAACTTCAAAAGAAGAGCGGTGGGCATGATTTTTTGCGTGGTTTCAAGGTCAAAATGCTTACGCACGGAATGAAATTCAGCACGCACCACTATCGCACTACTGTACGAAAACGGACGAATCCACTGTCACCAGCAACCAACGGCTCCAGAAAATGCCACTTCAACACAACTGAGCCATCACTTGCATTCTCAGTAGTGATATCCGCAGAGAGGCTCGACGAAGGAGAATCTTGAAGCAGCACCAATCGATCGGGTAACGCATCAACAAGAACAATGTCTTCAAGTGTCCGATCCCCTGAGTTAAGAATAAAAATAGTGAAATCAAGTTCCTCACCAATTCTTGCGGTATTACTACCAGCCTGCTTCGAAATCGTGAGTTCTGCTCTTCCAGGCTGTTCAAACCGTAGCGTTGCAGTCCCTTGCTCAGATGAAACAGTTTGCGGAGTCAGGTCGTTGACGCACACATTGACTGCTCGAATTCGAGTCCATGCTGCTGGCACATCAAAACCTACCAATTGAGTGAGTGATTGCTGGCGGCGTGCATGTGCAATATGCACATCTGCAATTCGAGCGGAGGGCTTTTCAGACTTATCAGTACCCTCAGATCGTTCAAGTTGACCGACTGATCCCAAGCCTAGTTTTTCTTCAACACCTAGTCCGATCTCAGTCCTGCGAGTTGACTCAAGTGTTAAATTTTGAACGTTGTCACGTATTGGATCTAAACGTACTTCAGCTGCAACCGGCTCCTCTTGTGCCATCCCTCGCACCCCAACAAGAACTGAACGCTCCGATGGGAGGCTTATTTGTCGAACCGAGGCAAATTTTGGTGAATAAACACATGTGCGGTTGGATACGGCCACACGAACATCATCAGGGCCTGACGTCGCATCAGCAATGCGATAGCGGGCAACCGTATCACCCATAGTTAGATTCCCGATCGAGTCATCTCCGACAGCTCGAGCTTGAGCACCGTGATCACCGCCGTCACAGATAGGGCAGGGGACCGCAGGGCGTGGAAGCGTCATTGTGGACACATTCATAGGCATAGCAACATCGACAGGCTGAGAATGGCATGCATCAGGCGGACTCTCACGGCTGGCTACACCAATAACGCCGGTAGACGGCATTGTGATCGCACGACAAGAGCAGAGCACGATCACACATAATGCAATGACGAGTATTCGAATCACACCAAACTGATTCTGAAGAGATACCCGAGTTGGCATCATGGTAAACCACCCTGCGTCGGAACACGGTTTCCAATCACGACCTCTGCAACTGGATCACCTAGTGTGGATGCAACAGCAAGACAATCATCCCCTGGCTGTACATCAAATGATGAAGAGGCAGGAGATTCAGCCTCACACGACACGTACACTGCTCGTCGCACCAGCGAGCCCTGAAGTGCTTGTTCCAAGTCATCCTGCTCAATGAGGACCTCCACAGGAAATCGCCAGACCATTCCTGCAGGCGTAACAAGCTTCGAAAGGAGACAAATCGAAGGGTACAGTTCTTCTCCATCGTGTCCTTGAATATTGGTGAGCCGCAATCGATAGGGATGACCAACTACAAGACCCATTCTGAGAGGAACCACACCTGAAACTGACCATCCTGATGCAGTCTCGATCGCAATAGAAAGCCCTGGTGGGCCCATAATTTCTACTGGTTGCACTGTGATAGGAATCATCTCCGAACGGGGGCCGCGCTGAGAGGGTCGCGAGACACCAATCGCTCCCGGTTCTAATTGCCTGGTGAATTCTTGGGCCGTCCTCGGCTGGACACCTTCGTCGGCAGATGCCGACAAGGATGCCAAGACGAGAACAGGTATCACCAGTGGCCTGCAGACCACCCACAGCCCGGTCCCCGTTCGGAAAATGCTTCCTTTGTTCAACAGTTGTTTGTCCATAAAGTCACTACGATTACTCCACTGGTTCTGGCGGCAAAGGAGCCATCGGTTTGCTTGAATCCCACTCTGCACCCTCTCCAACCACTACGGCAACATTTGCAGGAGGCCCACAATTCTCAATAATCTGGGCGCGATCCTCACGCGGCTGCCTCAACCGAATGTTCGGCACATTTTGCCGCTCTGCAACATAGGCGTTTGTTGCTGGTTTCGGATAACTCAAACCAGGAGATTGCTGTACATGAAGAGACATGTTCTGAGAGGGTGAAGGCATATGCATTCTCGTATGGTTCGTAATCGTGTGTTTCTTCAAACCAGCTGGAATGCCAAGTGGAATATGCGCCGGCCCCGGAAGACCGATTGGGGTCCCGACTCGTGGCATACCATACTCGGGAGCTGTCATTCCGGTGAGATATGCTGGAGGGACCTGAGTAGGATCACCACCGACCGGCATCCCTAATGGTGCTGCAATTCCAACTGGTGGTGATTGTCCATCGTTTGCAAAGCCAATTTGTGATCCACCCGCCGACTCCAAATCCTTATTACCAATCCGAATGATTGATAAAATAGATCCTCTTCGATCCGCTTCAACAACAGGATCTATCCCCGGATCAAGTCGTGTACTCACAAGTGTTTCTACCCCAGCAACAGCGAGTTCCTGATAATCAGGATCTGGCAGATAAACAACTTTGGTGACAAAGTTGCCCGTTGTGACTTGATCCAAATCTTCATTTGTAAGTTGGAATGGGATTGTATTATGAGCAAGGAAAGCATCTGTTCGAGGCGTGACGGGAGCCACTTCGAGCGTTGGATATAGCTCACTTCCCTCATAGCCCGGTATGTCGGTGAGTTTGAGTCGATAAATCGCTCCCTGTGGAAAGTCATATCTTCCAGGCGTGATGAGAGGCGGAGAATCAAAGCCACCGGTCAGTGACACATCCCAACGAATCTGCATGCCGTCAGGTCCGATGAATCCGATTTGTGATGTTGGTCCAACTGCAGCACTATTCCCATAGAGAGGCATGCCGCCGGATCCATGTGGGCCGTATGTACCGTAGCAGTTATCCTCAGTACCTCCAGTCAGCCTCACGCCTTGCTCCAGACCATTGGCAACAAGGGCTGCATCGTAGGACGCTGGCGTAATAATACCGGGGCCAGGACCTTCAACACCGGGGCCTGGATGCTGAAGCATTGCCGCAGGTGGCAAGACATTGGTTTGGGGCATACCAGCCGGACTGAGTTGCGCAATCCCAGATAAAGGAGAGTTCGCGGGAATATGGCAGCCAGACAAGAGCATAGTCAATGAAAGCCCAAAAAGGCCGTATTTCATTCGATTCAACATTTCGTTTTCCTCCACACCCGATCGATTCGAGTTTCGCGATACCGTGTCCACCGCGTACACTTCCGAAACAGGCGGAAGTCCATACCGCGGGGAACAGTGGTTCACTCCCCGTTCTTCGACCTACCGCAGCCACTTTCTTTGGTAAAACCATCAAAGTCTTCCCGATCATGACGCTCTATCACTCAACTAGTTTCCCCAACCTCCGCATACTGCGCTGTTCGGTTGTGGCCGTGTTCTTGAGTGTGCGCGTGCTCTGTGTCTCGATATCTGCCATCGCGGACGAGCCCTCGGCCAACGGACAGTCTGAGACGGTGTATGACAGGAGTGATCAAAACATCCCCCCTCAGTCTGTTGGCCCATCGATGCAGGGAGAAAGGATTGTCTCTACCACATTAGCTGGCTTTGCCCGCGCCCAGTCAGTATCCGCAAGGATCCGTCAGCGCGTACGCATTGGAAATCGCGTCCTTGTTGGATCTGGCCGATATGTCCAACAGGGAACCGGTATTGATCAAAGATTCCGCTATGAAGTTTCAATGGAATGCGACAGTGAACGATTTGATGTTCTTGAGGTCTGTGATGGAATCTTTCATTGGACATATCGGAATATTGGATCGAATCCCGCGCAGCTCTCACGTCTTGATGTGCGACAAGTAAGACAGAAATTAGAGCAACTCAATGTGCTAGATCGATTTGGAGCGTCACCATATCTCGGTGGTATCCAGCGATCTTTCGCCCTTACGCGTCAGTGGTATCACTTTGAAACGGTGGAATCTGCGAGTATCGATAACATGCCTGTGTGGAGTGTTCTAGGCACATGGAATACCACCTTACTGAGTTCACTCTTACCCGAACAAGCAGAAAAGATTCAGTCTGCAGAGTTCGGGCCATCTCTTTTGCCTGATGGCATGCCGTGGAGTGTTCGCGTGTCTATTGGAAAACAAGAGCTTTTTCCTTTTCGTTTTGAATGGCTTGCCATCCCCGGAAAGCGACCTGTCGCTGATACAACCCTCGAAACGATTGCAGTAATGGAACTTTATGATGTCCAAATTGATGGACCAATTGATACATCAGCATTTGTATACAAGCCTGCGGTGACAGGAATGATCGATATCACTGATGGCTATGTAGAAAGCCTTGCTCCGATGCGTCCTTGAACTGCGTACGGCCATTCAGACTTCGCAAGCTGAATAGCCGTTTCAATAGCAGCACACATACTGGAAGGATCAGCAGAATCGGTGCCTGCGATATCGAAAGCAGTTCCATGGGCGACACTTGTGCGAAGAATGGGTAGCCCAAGCGTAATATTCACAGCTCGATGCATTCCAAGAAGTTTGATGGGAATATGTCCTTGGTCATGATACATGGCAATAATGCCATCGAATTCACCTCGGCTTGCCCTGAGAAAAAGCGTGTCTGCAGGCAATGGACCGATGAGTTCAACTGACTCTTTTCGAAGCCGCTTGACAGCAGGAACAATGATCCGTTGTTCCTCATCACCAAATAAACCACCTTCGCCACCGTGGGGATTAAGGGCCGCAACTGCTAAACGTGGTGAACGATCAAGCATGGCTTTCAAAAATGATGCTAAATGACATCCTGCCTGAACGATACGGTCAATCGACAAGGAATGGATGGCACTCAAAAGTGACTCATGGAGCGTTGCGTGAACAATGCCCAACCCAGCATCGTGAGATTCATCTGGTGGTAACCAAAGCATCATCGAAGCAGCATCATCAGTAAGCCCGCAGGCTCGAGCAAGTATTTCCGTATGCCCAGGTTCATCACGTCCCGCAACTCGAATGGCTTCCTTATGCAGAGGCCCAGTGACGATGGCTTGTCCATGCCCCAACCTGACAAGATCAATGGCAGTGTCAACAGCCATCAATGCACAACGGCCTCCTTCTACTGAAACACGTGCGATCGGAGATTGATCTGATGGCCCACCATTTGGCTCGATAATGAGCATTCGATCTGACGTACTCATCCTTGTGTCATCTGATGAAATGATTTCAATGGCAGGAGTCTTTTTTCCTACGCTGCCTGAGGACGCTAGTATTTGGGCGATCGTGTCAGCCCAACCAACAATACGGAGCCGGGCTTGATGATGAAAAATCGGATTGGACCATGCCGCAGCAACGATTTCCGGACCAATACCCCCTGGGTCACCACAGGTGATAAATACAACAGGCTGAGAAGAAGTAGGGAGGGCACAAGACATATCACGGACTATTATAGGAAAACTGAGCGTTACAAGAAAAAGCAAATGTTATTCCATCTCCTATACTGTACCGTACGAACAAGTCATCAAAAACATTAACGGAGTTCAAGAACGCTATGTCACAGGTATTTTCACGAGCTTCGTTATTCGCGATGTCACTCTTAGTCGCGACGGCAGGCCTTGGGCTATGGCTTGGAGACTTACATGGACAAACAGATCCACTCGTTCTTCGGTGGGGAACTGTACACCGGCTTTCGGGTGTTCTGGCAGCACTTGTTGTCGTGCTTGTCAACAGCATGGGAGTCACTTATTTCATTGGTACAGGCCGATGGTGTCGAGAAGTTGTTGAAGCCTATCACCTCAATTCAGCATTTATTGAACGAAGTAAAAAACTCAAGAAATCTGCATTCCCATTTGCCTTAATGGGAATGCTCGGTGTGGTTGCTATCGTAGCTCTGGGCGGGGCAGCAGATCCTGCTTCTGGTCGCCCGGGCACGGAGAACTGGGTGACACCTCACCTTCTTGGTGGCTTAGGCATCAGCGCAGGAATCGCAATCTGTTTTCTTGGCCAACTCACTCCAATTCGAGCCCACAGTGTTTTGATTGATGACGTAATGAAAGAAGTTCACCATGCTCGTAAAGTTCGTGGCCTTGATACAAAAAGTACGTAACTATCTTCTTGAGAATTTCTGTATCACTGGGGCTGCATGAGATGCCCAGAAGATGAGTGGCTATGGTGACTATGTGAAGATTTTTCTAATGCCGTAATACCAAAAGCCACTAATAGACCGCTAGCGAGTGCTACTGTAAGTAACACTCGATCATGACTGTGAAACTGAACCTCTGGCAAAAGATCTGCTGCTGCAATACACAAAAATGCACCTGCCGCCATTGCGAGGGCAATCCCCAGCAAGCTTCCATGGGCGTCTCCAAAAAACTGAAGACTCAACAAAAATACTATGGATCCAAGTGGTACAATCAAAGCGTATAGTCCATTGACAACGGTTCTCATGTGAGGCGTTGCATCTGAATGCACCATGAGGGTGGCAATGATTCCTGCATCAAATGGCTTATGAAGCAATATTGCCAAAAAAGTTGCAAGCCCTGCCAGCATGCCGGCTCCATGCATCACATCTGTGTTGACCGAGGCTGCAAGAGCGGCCCCGTCAGCTAGGCTGTGTAGCGAAAGTCCGGCAAAGGCTCCAACCCAAACCCATTGTGACGACTGACCTGCCCCATGATGCAATTCACAAGAATGATCAGCAGCATTGGGTGTTGTACGTGGATGATCAAGTTCACAGGCATGTGCCAACAAATCTCGATCGGCTGTATGGTGAGCATGACCATGGAAAAATCGCTCGAGTAAAAACATGAGAAAAAAACCTGCAATAGACCAAGCCGCAGTAGCGTTGATGTCATTACCAAGTTGATAAAAAGCGTGAGGCAACAGGTGCAAAAACCCTACTCCCAACATAACGCCCGCAGTGAAGGAGAGCAGCACCTGCATTCGTCTATGTCCAATGGCAATAAAAGCCATTGTCATCCCACCTGCAAAAGCTGCAGCAGCGATGAACACAAGGTATATCCCAAGGCTGAATGTCTTCCAGTAAATGGGAGCCATGACAACTTCTCTATCTACTCATACAGATTGCAGTGCGATTTAGACCATAAAATCAATGAGGTGATCACTTCTTCACCCTCATTAAACGGAAATGTAATACTGAATCACCTTGCAATGATTCCCTAGCATTTTCAAATCCAACACATACCAAATGGGCTGTGCAAAGCCGTGATGGTGAGATTTTAAGAAAAATTTGTCGTTCACACAGAGTCACAAGTTGTTCCCAACATCAACGCCTGTATTGCCATGGAGCTGGCTGGGTTTGATACATCCGAGAAGCCTGCTCAACCTGCTGACGAACGACAGCATTGTACTCGGTCTTGTGTGCGTCGAACGCTGCACACGCTCCTAATACAATGAGCAACAAGTAGGTGACGATATTCGCCCATGCTTCACCACCAATGAACTTCATCGCTGTCCCAAAAGACTTTTTTACCTTTGGTCCAAAAAGCCCGAGTTTCACTGACCATATTTCATCGAGCACAAGATGGGTCAGGTATCCAAGAACAGCTCCTCCCGCAACAAAATACCGACACATTGGATCAAATGAATCAAAAGCAAGAAATACAATGAGGCCCGCAACGGCTGCAGCCGGAACACTATGGAACATTCCTCGATGTACAGAAAAAGTGCTTAGTAGCCACGCAAGCCCAAAACGAAGAGCCAAATAAATTGCACCACCAGCTATAATGGTGGCCTCGAGTGATAACGAAAGGTGCTGCACCCTTGGAAAAAGCATGACGGGCACAACGGCAGCAACGAATCCAACACTTTCCTGCAGCGGTCTACCTGAATCACTATCAAGATCCGGCATCATGCCGGATGCTGCGCAAAGTCCCGCAGCCAACGTGCAGGTCAGAGGAGGGAGGCCTGCATACCATGCAGCCGCTCCGTAGGTCATTCCCACGATGGTTGAACCCGTAACATGCTCGCGAAACCCGGGCACTGTAAAACTTCCCCTTTGCCGTGATTAGCGCAGACTATCAGACAACGATAGCACTATCTCCTCGGCACTTTAATGAAGCAAGCGACACATTGAATTGATTACCATCCCCTGTACTGCCGGAACGACAAGGTTTACCTAGGGTGAACCGGAAATACTTCCTCCTTAGTAGTGACAATTGACGCATTCAATCAACACTTTAGGTGATATAGGGGAAATAGGGGTCTTTTTACTGCAGGTTCCCCGACTCATATTTTTGATTCACGGGCTCAACATTGATCTTCGTTCCATATCACATGATCCCTACACTCGCCGCCCACATGAGGAGGATGCGCTGTGGCAATCGAAGGTTATGATCTGGTGATGCTAGGAATCCTAGCTGCAACGGCACTACTCGGTTACTTCAAGGGTATGGTGTGGCAATTGGCCTGGATTGCTGGCATTGTCGTGAGTGGTTTTGTCTCCATGCGATTTGGCAACCAATTTGCGCCCTACTTCGGTCAACAAGAACCATGGAATCGGTTTGCCTCCATGCTTGCTTTATATGTAGGCACTTCGTTGGCTGTGTGGCTCCTTTTTCAGATTGTCTCTGGTGCAATCAACGCCATTCACCTTTCCGCATTTGACCATCAACTAGGCCTTCTCTTTGGTGCTGCAAAAGGGATTCTATTGTGTGTTGTCATCACTTTTTTTGCCGTCATGCTGGCCCCAGATTATCGTTCTCAAGTCGTTACAAGTCACAGCGGTCAAATCGTGGCAACATTACTTGTTCGAGCTGATGAGTATTTGCCAAAAGAAATACACGAAACAATTGACCCGTTTGTAAAGCAATTTGAAGAACAATTTCAGCAATCTGGTGGCCAACCGGTGACAAGAACAGCATCATCTGGCACAACTGACGTGACTGACGGCACGTCACCTTTGACATCCATTTGGAACGGAATCAGCTCGGCCGCAGCCTGGGCAGGTGCAGAAAAGATTACTCCGGCGGAGCAGGGGACCCCCGCCAAGGGAGGACTTCCAAAGGGTTCGTCCTGGTTTGTACCGTCCAGCGAAACCCCGACGACTCAACCGGCCGGCTATCAGACACCCACAGCCAGACCAGAATCGAGCAGTTTTTCATCCCCTCCTTCAAACACAACACCACAGCAGTTTCCGATTGGTGCCCAGTCTCCGCTAAAAACTTCAGGCACCTGAGAACACCGCCTAAGATCTTTGACATCAGCAGAACAGTGGTGATGAACAAAACTTGGTTGACGATCTAGAAAACGCACAAAAACAAGTGAGATCAGGCTTTGATGGAAGGGGGCCCCAAACCGGACATAAGAGACATTATCGGACGTTGGGAGGGGGGTCTTTTTCCGGCGTGTTATGCATCTGTTTCAGCCGGATCAAGATAAACGCCCAGTTGACGGAATCTCATATACCTCGCCTCAACCAGTGAATCGACTGATTCTTGACTGAGCTCCTTCAATGTACGAGTAAGGTACGTCTTCAGACGAGAGGCCATCTGCCGCGGTTCTCTATGAGCCCCCCCGGCTGGTTCATCGATGACATGGTCCACAACACCAAATTCTGAAAGATCCCGAGATCGCATCCGTAGGGCTCTTGCTGCATCAGCCTTAAACTCGGCACTTTTCCAGAGAATACCTGCACATCCTTCTGGGCTGATGACGCTGTAATAAGCGTGCTCAAGGATCGCCACACGATCTCCTACACCAATTCCAAGCGCTCCACCCGATCCTCCCTCTCCGATGACGACACAAATGATTGGAATTGGCAGCGATGCCATTAGGAACATGCTTTCCGCAATCACTTGCGCCTGGCCGCGCTCCTCAGCACCAACTCCTGGATAAGCGCCAGGCGTATCGATCAGACACACCACAGGCAAGCCATATTTGGCAGCCAATCGCATCTTTCCCATTGCCTTGCGATATCCCTCAGGATGCGCACACCCAAAATGGCAAGCCTGACGTTCCGCAAGAGTCTTACCTTTTTGATGGCCGATCACCAGAACTTTTCGACCGTCTAGTTTGGCAAAGCCGCAAAGCATTGCTGGATCATCACCATAGGCCTTATCGCCGTGGAGCTCAACAAATTCATCAAACACCATCTGGAGATAGTCACTTGTTTTGGGCCGATCCGGATGACGGGCTATTTCAACAGTCTGCCAAGGATCCAGACTCCCAAAAACCTTTCGTTGTACCTCAACAAGTTTTCTCTTGAGCAGACGCAACTTCTCTTGCTCCTGTCCGTCAATAGGAGCCGCTTCAAGCGCCGTGATTTGATCCTCGATCTCGTAGATCGGATTTTCTAATGGAAGACGATGGAGTCCACGTGCCATAGCAAAAAGAATCCTTTTATAAAATTGATAACTGATTTCATAGAGTTTCTCTGTTTCACCCCGCTGACGTCAATTGGGATCAGTCAAACGAAGATAGAAGAGGCATTGCCTGAACCTAAACTCATGACTGAAGACTTCCGATATCAGCAATAACATCCTGCATTGACTGAGGTCGGTCCGATGCCTGCTTTGCCATCATTCGACGAATGAGTCTCTCAGCAGCTACAGGAAATGAAGGAACCGCAGTACGCACTGTCGGCACAGGTGCTGAAATATGTTTGTTCAACAGGTCATTCTCAGTTGATGCTGAGTATGGCACCTGCCCCGTGACAAGTTCAAAAAATGTACACCCCAGTGAGTAAATATCTGCACGACGATCAACGCAGCGCCCTCGAATCTGCTCTGGTGCAATATAACTGGGTGAACCTTGAGCCTGCTGCCCCCCCAGCCAAGATCGAAGCAAATTTGGCTTTCGAGTTGAAATAGCAAAGTCTATCACTTTGACTCTTCCTGAACGATCCAACAGGACATTGTCTGGTTTGATATCACGATGCACCCAACCTCGACTATGCATGTGTTCAAGAGCCATCGCAATTTCCATAGCTATTTTGTGCAAGTATGGTGCAATCTGTCCTGTTCCATCAGCCAACCGTTGCTTGAGGTTTGGATGAGGAAACGATTCCATGACTAATCGCGGCAGGTCGTTATCTGAAAAAAACTCCTTAATTCGAATGAGTCCTGGATGGGCAAATTGCTTTGAAACAGCCAATTCATGTTCCAGCAATTGAGATTGATCTTTACTGTGTGCCATTTCAGGATCGATGACTTTTACAGCCACAGGCGACACTGACTGACTCTCCACTGCTTCCCATATCTGGCAGTGCTTTCCAACACCAAGTTGGCGTACAAGAGTCAAGTTACCGATTTGTGTAGGCAAACTGGCCATGGGGGCTCCGGATCAAGTTCTACAGTCAAAAGTATAAGGCCATGTGGAGGTGCCGTTGGCCCAGTTGCAGAACGATGTCGAGCAACAAGAGCCTCACGCATCCAGTCCGGCTGACGTTTTTCACATCCAATCATTACAAGGGATCCCGCAATGATACGAACCATATTGTACAAAAAACCATTCCCCTCAACTTCAATCCATACTTCAGAATCTAAGAACGCATCTTCTGCAGGTTTTCGCACTACATCAATGCGATAAATCGTTCGAACTTTTGATCGCCGCGTGGATGAGGTGGTTTCAAATGATGTAAAGTCATTTTCTCCCACTAAGAATGATGCAGCCTTTTGCATCAGTTTTTCATTGAGACGCTTCTTCCATCGCCATACGAAACTTCTCTGAAGCACAGGCCGCCACGGTGCGTCATGGATGCGGTAACGATACGTTTTGCGAACTGCCGCACGCATAGGGCTGAAATCTTCTGCAACCTCAGCTCCATTAATGACCGTTACATCTGAAGGTAATTTAGCATTGAGTGCTTTCACCCATACGTCTGGAGGAAAACCTCTCCGAGTCGAAAACGTAACGATTTGGGATAGGGCATGTACCCCTGCATCAGTACGACTACACCCTCGAGGGAGAACCGTCTCTCCACTTATTTCATAAATTGCCTCAGCGAGAACTCCTTGCACGGTACGTCTGCTAGGCTGAGCCTGCCAACCAGAAAACCGCGTACCGTCA
>PVBE012921149.1_pt1 | contig 18022 bp, 15 predicted proteins | sample 1631181 | NCBI WGS metagenome assembly PVBE01 (sample SAMN08397723, study PRJNA350692) | Marine metagenome, whole genome shotgun sequencing project. | isolation source: water | place: Pacific Ocean | collected 2012-04
AGAACAGTTGCAGCAGCAGAAGTTCCAAAAGCAGATCCATCTACATTACAACTAATGATTGTATTAGTTTGATCATTTAAACCAATGTTATTAGCTACTCCAAAAAGATCAATAGCTGTTACTTGAGCAACAGGAACTTGATAATAAGGAAGACCTAATGATTGGAAATGAGCTGAAGCTAATACTAAATCATGATTGTCAGTTTCTATAATTGACAAATCATCAATTGCCCAGAACCAGCCCCAAGCACCTTCATAATGAAAACGAATAAGTACACTTGCTTGGTTTCCAGCAACTGCAGATATGTTAATTGACATAACATCAGGGTTTCCTGTGTCACCAGAACCAGTACCATCAGTAATAACAAAGTCAGTCCAAGTAGTACCACCATCGTTACTAATTTGTACAGTTCTTACATCTCCATAAATTCTATAGCTATGTTCAAATACTAAATTAACTTGATTGTATCCTGTTAAGTCGACCGGAGCAGCTAAAGTAATGTCTACATTTTGAGTAGCAGAACCACCAGGAGTATCAGAATCAATTAACGCATATCCATTTGCTGCAGATGTATGTCCAGCTGGATTAAGTCCTGAGTAAGGAATTGCATTAACATCAGTAGTAATTACCCAATCGGCAGCAGGACTACTTCCATTATCTGTAAAAGTCCAATCAGCTGGGGTAGAAAAATCATTTGTCCAAATAGTTTGTCCTTTTGGAGTATAATTTTGAGAAGGCTTGGAAATTGTTCCAATCCCAATGTCTTTTCTTAGTTGCTGTATATTGCCAATACTAGACTGAGCAATAGATGAAAAGCCTAAAGCTAAACTAAGAACACTAAGGTAAATTTTTTTCATTTTGTGTTTGTTTTAAAATTAAATAAGTACTTAATAGTTGTTTAAAGCGTTGCAAATAAAATTAAATATATATTAATATCCAAAAATTAATTTCACATAAGAATACGTTAAACCCCTTAATAAGAGACTTATTTGATTTTTAAAAGTTGCTTAAAGAGAATTAAAATGAATTAAGAATTTAAGCAGGTATTTCTTCCATATACTCTTCAATAGGTAAACAGCTACAGATTAGATTTCTGTCTCCATGAGCATTATTGACCCTTCCAACAGGAACCCAATATTTGTTTTGCACGAGTGTTTCAACAGGATAAGCAGCCTTTTTTCGACTATAATTTTGGTTCCAATTTTCATTAATCAATACAGATGCTGTATGAGGTGAATTCTTAAGGACATTATCTTCTTTTGAATAATCACCATTATTAATTTCATCAATCTCTTCACGGATTTTCAACATAGCATCTATAAAACGATCTAGCTCGCTAATATGCTCACTTTCAGTGGGCTCTACCATTAGAGTACCAGGAACAGGAAAGCTGACTGTTGGAGCATGGAAACCATAATCTATTAATCTTTTGGCAATATCTTCTACATCAACTCCAGTGTTTTTTTTAAATTCTCTACAATCAAGGATCATCTCATGAGCAACTCTTCCATTTGGTCCAGTATAAAGCACGTTATAAGAACTACTTAATTTTTCTTTTAAATAGTTGGCATTAAGGATAGCATATTCAGTTGAACTTCTTAGTCCATTTTTGCCTAATAATTTAATGTACCCATATGAGACAATAAGGATTAGAGCACTTCCCCAAGGGGAAGAATTTACTGCTTTTATGGCTTTTTCACCACCATATTCAACAACTGGATTTCCAGGTAAAAAAGCAGTTAAATGTTCAGCTACTCCTATTGGTCCCATTCCAGGCCCACCACCCCCATGTGGTATCCCAAAGGTTTTATGAAGATTTAGATGACATACATCTGCACCTATTATTCCTGGTGATGTCAATCCCACCTGAGCATTCATGTTAGCTCCATCCATATATACCTGACCTCCATTTTGATGGATGATATTGGTTATGTTAATAATGCTCTCTTCAAAAACTCCATGAGTTGAAGGATAGGTTACCATGAGTGCAGCTAATTTATTTTTATTTTCTTCAGCTTTAACTTTAAGGTCATTTACATCAATATTACCTTTTTCATCACATTTAATAATTACTACTTTCATTCCTGCCATTACTGCGCTAGCTGGGTTTGTTCCATGAGCACTGCTAGGAATAAGACAAATATCTCTATGTGATTCTCCATTATTTTGATGGTATGCTCTAATAACCATTAATCCTGTGTATTCTCCTTGAGCACCACTGTTAGGCTGAAGAGAAATTCCTTTAAAGCCTGTTATTTCACATAGATCTTTTTCTAGACTATTGAACATTTCTCGATATCCTTTAGCTTGATCTTTAGGGACAAAAGGGTGTAAATTAGAAAATGCAGGAAAAGTTAATGGCATCATTTCAGTGGCAGCATTCAATTTCATGGTGCATGACCCTAATGAGATCATGGTATGGGTTAAAGAGAGGTCTTTGTTTTCAAGCTTTTTAAGGTACCTCATCATTTCAGTTTCAGAATGAAAAGAATTAAATACAGAATGTTGTAATATTTGATCTGATCTAAAATTTGTTTGAGATGAATTTTTGATCTTATTTAGTTTGATATTAACATTTAAGGATGTATTTAAAACCTCTACTAAATGATCTAGCTGATCCCATGTTGTAGTTTCATCAATACTAATGGTTGCAATTCCTTCTTTTTTATAGTATCCTAAATTAACGTTATTCTCAAGTGAGTTTTTTTCCAATGAGCTTACGTCAGCTAAAAAGCTAATAGTATCAAAAGTATTTTGATTTATGACTTTTATACCAGCTTTTTCCATACTATATTTTAAGGAAATAGTTTTATTATGAATGGTAGTTGCAATTTCTTTTAATCCATCTGGGCCATGGTAAACTACATACATGCCAGCCATTACAGCAAGTAATGCTTGTGCTGTACATATATTTGATGTAGCTCTTGCTCTTTTTATATGTTGCTCTCTAGTTTGTAATGCCATTCTTAAGGCACGACCTCCATTAGCATCAATAGAAACACCAATAATTCTTCCAGGAATAAATCTTTTGTGGGCTTCTTTACATGCAAAATAAGCAGCATGAGGACCCCCGTATCCCATAGGCACTCCAAATCTTTGTGTGGAGCCTACAACAACATCAGCTCCCCAGCTAGCAGGAGACTTTAAAAGCACAAGGCTCATTATGTCAGCAATTACAGCTACAGGAATACCATGTTCATGACATTTGTTTGTAAAAGTGCTGTAATCCTTAACTTCCCCTAGACTATCTGGATATTGAATTATTGAGCCAAAATAAGATTCATCCATTTCAAATTTTTCAGGATCACCAAAAACTAATTGAATTCCAAGTGGTTCAGCCCTGCTTACCATAACATCTTTTGTCTGCCTAAATGTATTTTCAGCAATAAAAAATTGATTCACATTGTTTTTTTCTTGTTGTCTTGTTCTCATATGAAAGAACATAAGCATGGCTTCCGCAGCTGCAGTACCTTCATCAAGTAAAGAAGCATTGGCAAGTTCCATGCCTGTGAGCTCAATAATCATGGTTTGGAAATTCAATAATGCTTCCATTCTTCCTTGAGATATTTCTGCTTGATAGGGAGTGTAAGCTGTATACCAACCAGGATTTTCAAGTAGATTCCTTAAGATAACTGATGGAGTTTCTGTACCATAATAACCTTGACCAATGTAACAATCATAGAGTTTATTCATTTCTGATAATGATTGAATATGCTCTAGATATTCTTTTTCAGTAAGTGCGTCACTAATGTCTAGTTCACCTTTTGTTCTAATGCTAGAAGGTATGGTTTGATTAATCAATTGATCAATTGAATCAACATTAAGTACATTTAATATTTTATCTAAGGACTTTGAGTCTATGCCAATGTGTCTGTGTAAAAATAAATTTCCCATAAGCTTTACAAATTAGAAGGCAAATATATTAACAAAATCATGTTTTAAAAGTTACTGTTCAGTTAGTTTTCTTTTGTTTTATTTTTTATTCACTACATAGCCTTTCAGATAATCAATTTATCTTTGTGTAATCAAATAAATTTTAAATGACCAGTTTGAAGTATTTTAAATATATAGTAATTGGATTTTTGATAGCTAATGGAACGGTTTGTTCTCAGGATAGTTTGATTTTATTAAATGGTAATACTTATGTTGGGGTTTTTAATTTTGAAGATAAGCATAGAATGTATTTTGAGAAAAACAGAAAAGTAGATAAGATTAAGCTAATCTCTTTTCAAAAAAATGAAATCTTTTACCTACATAAGGAAAACCAACCACTTAGAATGATATATCAGAATGGCTTTGTGAGTGAGCATCAAATGGCTATGTATGTAAAAGGAGAACAGGATGCAATTGCTAATTTTAAAATTGGTTATCATTACTTATTAGGATGTGCACTTGGATTAACAGGAGGTTTATTAGATACTTATGAGTTTGATGATCCTAAGTGTAAAGGTTATTTTAATAGTTCAGCATCTATTGTCTCAATTATAACCCCTTTTGCAGTAAGTGTTGTTATTGGATTTCCCAATAAAAAAGTAAGAAAATTACATGTTTCTGATCAAAAATATTTAAATAGTGATTACTATAAATCAGGATTTAATCAGGTAAAACTTTTCAGAAAAACGGTTTATTCATTTTTAGGAAGTTTAACGGGACTTGCGACAGTATTAACAATTACATTTATTCATCAAGAAAATCATTCTTGCCCATAGAATCATGGAAATCTATCGTTGGTTAATATATGGTAATATATGGATAGCTCTTGGGGCTTGTTCATTCACTTATTCTACTTCATTTATTTTGTATGGTAGAATTGATGTAAAAGTATTAGTAATCGTTTTTTTTGCCACATTGATTGGCTATAACTATCAAAGATACATAAGTGTTACATCTCAGAATAATAGTAATGTTAAAGATGATTGGTTTTTATCAAAAATAAATTTAATAAAAGCTATGGGCTATTTGCTCATCCCATTGTGTTTGTATTTATGTTTGGTGACATTTAACATTAATGAAGCAGTTTGGTTTCTTCCATTTACTTTTATAATAATATGTTATCGTTGGCCAGTTTTAGGATTAGCCTTAAGAGATTTGCCCTATCTTAAAATTTTCATAATATCCTTAACTTGGGGTTTTATTACAGTGCTTTTGGTTCAATTCTCAGAGCATGATTTGAATTTGAATTGGATGTTAATATTAAATAATAGCCTCTACATACTAGGAATTACCATTCCTTTTGATGTAAGAGATTTGGATACAGATAGTAGTTCAAAAAAAACAATCCCACAAATTGTTGGTGTTAAAATTGCTGTTAGTTTAAGTATCATATGTTTATTGATTTCTGCACTAATGTATTATAATATTGGGTTTTCCTGGTTTTCAGGGGTTTGTATAATTTCTGCAATAGTGACTTTATTTTCTATTTCCAAAAGACAAGATTGGTATTACTCATTTATAATTGATGGGCTTTTATTGCTTTTCCCACTTTTTACGATATTTAAGGCATGAAAAAACCTAAAATATTAATCATATACACGGGGGGAACTATTGGGATGATTAATGATCCAGAAACAAACATGCTAAAACCTTTTGATTTTGATCAAATTACAAAAGAAGTTCCTGAGTTAAAGAAAATAAAATGCTCTTTGGATGCAGTGTCCTTTAAAAAACCTATTGATTCATCAAATATGCATCCAAAAATATGGAAAAAGCTAGGAGATTATATTTGGAAAAACTATGAGAAATATAGTGGATTTGTGATTTTACATGGTTCTGATACCATGGCATACACAGCTAGCGCCTTGAGTTTTATGTTTAGAAACTTAACTAAGCCCATTATTTTTACGGGATCCCAACTTCCGATAGGAACAGTAAGAACAGATGGTAAAGAGAATTTAATTACAGCAATTGAGATTGCTGCTACATTAAAAAACGGAGCTTCTTTAATTCAAGAGGTTGCTATATATTTTGAAAATTCACTTTATAGAGCAAATAGAACTACAAAAGTTAGCTCTGAGGACTTTGAAGCTTTTAAGTCATTTAATTATCCCACTTTAGCTGAAGCGGGTATTCATATAAAATTTAATGAAAGGTATTTGCTTAGACCGGCTAATCAGAAAACTGAATATAGTGCGGACTTTAATTCAGACTTAGCTATAGTTCATTTATTTCCAGGCATCAATTTTGATAATTTAAAATATACTTTGGGAAACTCTAATTTAAAAGCAATAATTCTATTAACCTTTGGATCAGGTAATGCGCCTACAGATGTTAAGTTTTTAAAAATAATTAATGATCAGATTAAAAAAGGAATGATTTTCATCAATTTAACCCAATGTAATGGAGGGAGTGTTAAGCAAGGAAGATATGAAACTAGCGATCAGCTTTTAAAGATGGGTGTAATAGGAGCTAAAGATATGACACTTGAAGCTGTAATTACAAAATTAATGATCATTTTGGGAGATAATAAAGATAATAAAGAGATAAAAAATGCATTTACTCAAAGTATTTCAGGTGAAATAATAGAGTAATAATGTTTAAATTAATTTTTTTTGTAATTTGGCAATCTGATTATTAATAAGGTCTATCCTAACTATAAAATAAATTAAACCTAGAAACGATTTGATATGAAAAAAATATTTGCTTTTGTTGCAGTAATAGGAATTTTGTCAATTTCTAATTTAACAGCTCAGGATGTCCCTGCTACTGAAAATGAAACCTCTACTGAACTTGTAGGTGCTGGCGGTGATGAATTAGATGCAATTGAACCTACAGATGAAGCTATAGAAGGTGAAACAACCCTAACCCCAGGTGATTCTGAACCTTTAACGGATAACTCAGAGGCTACAAAAAAAGATTCAGAATGTGGTGAAGAGGATGCAGTTAGCCCTTATCAAGATCTTAAGATTAAGTTTATTGAAGGTGGTCCCATTTTTATGGCTTTTGTATTAATTGCTTTAATTCTTGGTTTAGCTATGTCAATTGAAAGGATTATTTATTTGAATTTAGCGACTACAAATACTAAAAAGTTAATGAATAGTATAGAAGAAGCCTTGCAAAATGGTGGGGTTGATGCAGCTAAAGAAGTATGTAGGAATACAAGAGGACCTGTTGCTAGTATTTTTTATCAAGGTTTAGAAAGAAGCTCAGAAGGAGTAGAGATGGTTGAAAAATCTGTTATTTCTTATGGTGGAGTTCAAATGGGCCTTTTAGAAAAAGGACTTTCATGGATTGGGTTATTTATAGCGATTGCACCGATGCTTGGATTTATGGGGACAGTAATTGGTATGATCGATGCGTTTACTACTATTGCAGAACAAGGAGAGGCTGATCCTAAAGAACTTTCAAAGGGTATTAAGGTAGCACTTATTACTACTGTATCTGGTTTGGTGGTAGCAATTATTTTGCAGATATTCTACAATTATATTGTTTCAAAAATTGATTCATTGGTAAATGAAATGGAAGATGCCTCTATTTCTTTGATAGATCTTTTGGTGAAGCACGAGGTTGCTAAAAAGTAATTATTTAATAGATAACTTATTATGGATAATAAAGTTCAAAATATTATTTTAAAGGCACTTACTATTATTTTAATAGGAACAGGTGTTTTGATGACCTATATGGTGATGAATGATGAAAATCCTTACTCCATGAGTTCCGAAGAGAAGATAGCTTTAGGAGAAAAAGAGTATTCTAAAAAGAAAGAAAAGTTAGAATATGCTGATGCTCAAGTATGGATTAAAAATAAATATGATGAGATCGTTTCTGAAAAAGAAGAAACTCTTACCAATGATGTGTCTAATGTGATTGATTTTACAACTGGAATTTTAATTCTTAGTGGGTTACTTGTTTTAGCATCATTTGTATATTTAATAACAATTGATTATAAAAAGGCTTTAAAGATATTAGCTGGAGTAGCTGCTTTATTCCTTTTTCTAATTATATCATATTATACAGCATCAGATCAAGTCCCAGCTTGTATTGCTGCAATGGATGGTGAATTGGACGTGTGTCAAAAAGCAATCTACACTTCTGCAAATTGGAAAATTGCTTCTGCTGCAATCTCAACTACTCTTATTTTAATTATTATAACAGCATTAGCTTGGATTTCTGGTCCAGTTATGAAATTATTTAGATAAAAAAGATGGCAAAAAGGGAAATAGAAGAAATCAATGCTGGGTCAATGGCTGATATTGCTTTTCTATTGGTTATATTCTTTTTGATTACAACTACAATGATTAGACCCCAAATCGCTGAAGAAAGATTATCACAGAAATCGGATGTTGAGTTTTTATTGAAACAAGAAAATGTACTTTCTATTCTTGCCAATAAACAAGATTCAATTTATATTCAGGGTGGTGGTGTTACTTATGCAGATAAATCTGTAGAGTTGGAGCAAATAAAAAATGCAGTGATCTATTTTTATGAGCACGACTATATTAAAGATCCAGCTAATAAATATATTTTACAGAATGATGAGATTGTGGTTAACCCACATGATCCCACAAAAAAATTACCATTTCCTTCTTATATTAATGTAACTGTTCAGAATTGCAATGATACGATCAAAGAATTAAATGAAAAATTAAAATTGATTTCAGAGTTGGAAAAGAGTGATCCAGAAAATCCAGAAATTAAATTAAATGAAAAATATATTTTGGAATTAGCTACTTGGAATAAAAATTTAGAGGCTGTAAATTTACTTGGAGATTTCAAGGTGTTGCCTGTAAATGCTACTGTTACCATTCTTACTGATAATGAAACAAAATATGAGACCTATATGCACGTTCTTGATTATATTATGCAGGGGCTAGATGAGCTAAGAAATAAGCTTAGTAAAGAAAAGTTTGGTAAGCCATATGACAAGCTCAATGACGATCCGGATGATGAGCTAAACGAAATTGCTAAAATTAAAGCAATTCAGCAGGTTTATCCAAAAAGGATCATGAAACAAAAACAAGTATCATACTAAATAATATATTGTTTATATGTCAAAATTTTCAAAAGGTAAAAAAGGAAAAGTTCCAGCTGCATCAACTGCGGCATTACCTGATATTGTTTTTATGTTACTTTTCTTTTTTATGGTAACTACTGTTTTTAAAGAAAAAGAAAGTAAGAAAGTTAAAATTGACAAAGTTTCTGTTGAGGTAACAGAAGATATGGAAAAAAATGTATTAGCTGCTTATTACTGGATTGGTAAAGTCCCTGGAAAAGAGGATGATTATAATATTCAATTAGATGATGATATTATATCGGACAGTGATATCTCTAAGTATCTAAAAGAGCTAAAACAAGAGTCAAAATACAAGGAAAAATGGTTTTCTGATTTTTATAATGTTTTTAAGATTGATGCTGAAACTAAAATGAGGCTGATCAAAAAAGTTCAGGATCAATTAAAAGACGCTGAAGCTTTTAAAGTTTTATATTCAGTAGATAAAAAATAACTTTTTATTTTTCTTCGTATATCATTTTCATTCTATCTAGATAGTTGCTCTTCTTTAATTTAATGTAAATAAAGTAAGTACATAACAAAGTTGTTATTACCAGTAAAGTCCAAATAGAGATACTCCACTCTTCAACTTTAATAATTCCTCTTTTAATAAGATAAATATTTGTTAAGCTGTAAAAGTTGAATAGAAAATGTAAAATGATCGTAATCCAAATTGATCCGGTTAAAGCTACAATGTAGCTAAATGTAAAGCCAATAAATATTAAAGCAGAAATGTTATAAAATTGAAAATGAAGCAGTGAAAAAATCATTGTTGAAATGAAAATACCTATATGTAAATTTTTCACCCATTTACATAAAAGGTTCTGCAATACTCCTCTAAAAACCAATTCTTCACATATAGCAGGAACAATAGCCATAATAAAGACATTTAGAAAGTAGCTTTTAAGGCTAATTCCAATAAAGGCATTATGAATTGAATCTATAGACCTTTGGCTGTCATTGATGGCTTTTTCTACATTAGGGGATAGAAAAGAAATATCAATGTTGTGATTTAATAAAAGAAGAAGATTGCTGACAGTAACAACGATTATAAGCAAAGGTAATAGGAGGGTAATTTGTTGTTTGTTAATCCTATTAAATAACCACAAGTCATTGGGCTTGTTAGAAATTAATTTTGCGAAAAACAGAGCGGGTATTAAAAATGTTCCAAGCTGGTCAAGTATAGATGCTAATTTATAGGCTCGTATATTATTAGCATTGGTTAAAATTATATTTTCTGTTTGATTAAATAGATTAGTGTCAAAAATAAGAGAAGATAGGTTAAAGCTAATAAATGTAAAAAAGAGCTTAGAAAGTAAACATAGCCCAATAAAGTAGCATAGTTTTTCTATAGTGCTTTTATGTTGTAAAATTCCGTTTTTCACAATTTTGAATTCCTATTTCACTCGTAATAGAGTAACTTTGACATGTAAAATTACTTTTTTGGTATATATAGGAGATATAAAACTAAATGATTTTCCACTTATTCTTGCACCTATGGAAGATGTAAGTGACCCTCCATTTCGTGCACTTTGTAAAAAGAATGGCGCTGATTTGATGTTTACTGAGTTTATTTCTTCGGAGGGACTAATAAGAGATGCTGTTAAAAGTATGCAGAAACTGGATATTTTTGAATATGAAAGACCAATTGGAGTTCAGATTTTTGGTTCTGATATTGAATCTATGAAAAAAGCTACAGAGGTTTGTGAAAAAGTAAATCCAGATATTATTGACATAAACTATGGTTGCCCAGTAAAGAAAGTTGCTTGTAAGGGCTCAGGAGCAGGAATTTTACAGAATATTCCTAAAATGGTAGAGATGACTAAAGAAATTGTGAAATCAACTTCTCTGCCTGTTACAGTTAAAACTAGATTAGGATGGGATGATAATTCTAAATTTATTGTTGAGGTAGCAGAGCGCCTTCAGGATGTAGGGATTAAAGCCATTTCTATTCATGGAAGAACAAGAGTTCAAATGTATAAGGGAAATGCTGATTGGACATTAATAGGAGATGTAAAGAATAACCAAAGAATGAAAATACCTGTTTTTGGAAATGGAGATATAAATAGTCCTGAAAAAGCACTTCAGTATAAAAATAAATATGGAGTAGATGGGTTAATGATTGGTAGGGCAAGTATAGGAAATCCTTGGTTTTTTAACCAGGTTAAACATTATTTAAATGCAGGTGATCATTTACCCGAACCATCTTTAAAAGAAAAGATTGATACAGTTAAGGAGCATCTTGACTTTAGCATTAGGTGGAAAGGAGAAAAACTGGGTATTTTAGAAATGAGAAGGCATTATGCTAATTATTTTAAGGGGATTCCCAATTTTAAACATATTCGTATAAAGTTGGTTACTCTAGAAACAAAAGAAGAATTAATGCAAACACTAGATAGTATTAATAAGGAACAAATAATAAATGTATCATGAAAATATACACAAAATCTGGAGACAAAGGAGAAACGTCATTAATAGGAGGTAAAAGGGTTAAAAAATATAATTTACGAATCCAGGCTTATGGTACATGTGATGAATTAAATGCATGGATTGGATTACTAAGAGATCAGGAGATAAATGCAGACCATCAATCATTTCTAATGAAAATTCAGGAAAGAATATTTATTATTGGATCTCATTTAGCTTCTTTGCATGATAAAGAGTTGAAAAGCAAATTGCCGAAGGTTCAGGTTAACCATGTTGTACATATTGAAGATCAGATTGATCTTATGGAAAAGGATTTGCCGATCATGACTAACTTTATACTTCCCGGAGGGAATCAGGTTGTCTCATATTGTCATCTTGCAAGAACAGTTTGTAGAAGATGTGAGCGACATGTTATTGAGCTAGCGGATAGTGATTTTGTTGATCCGGTTATCATTCAATTTTTTAATAGACTTTCTGATTATTTATTTGTTTTGTCAAGGAAAATAAGTAAAGATACTAATGCTAAAGAGACACTTTGGGAAACAAAATAGCATAAACAGCATCTTTTTTTTTTGATGTTTCGCCAAAAAAATTACTTTTGCGCCTTTAAGTAGCTTTAAACAGATTAAAATAAAGGTAAGATATGTATTGGACATTAGAATTAGCTTCTTACTTAGAAGATGCACCATGGCCGGCAAGTAAAGATGAATTAATTGATTTTGCTATGAGGGCAGGGGCACCCTTAGAAGTTGTCGAAAATTTACAAGCATTGGAGGAGGAAGGAGAAGTATATGATACTATTGAAGAGATCTGGCCTGATTACCCAACAAAAGAGGATTTCTTTTTTAATGAAGATGAGTATTAAAGCTAATTCAGCTTTTAATTTTCATATTTAATTTTACTTCAGTAATTGTTTGGCATAAAAAACATTTAAGAGGTAGCATTCTGCGACATCCTGTCAGTCATTTGTTATTGGTACAGTTTGTGACCATTAAAATCAACTAAAAATTTATAGGTAATCAACTTATCCATTATTTTTGCTTGCCTTAAAACAACACTCTATGTTAGATGCAATATTTAAAAAGCTTTTTGGAGATAAATCTCAAAAAGATTTAAAAGAATTACTTCCTATAGTTGATGACGTAAAAAATGAATTTGAAAAGATTCAAGCTATATCTGATGATGAATTAAGAGGTAAAACTGAAGAATTCAAACAAAGAATTATTGATTATAATAAAAGTATTTCATCTGAAATAGAAGAGCTGAAAAAAAAGACTGAATTAGAATCAGTTTCTATTCAAGAGAAAGAACAGTTTTTTGAAGAAATAGAAAAACTTCAGAAAAAAGAAGATGAAAGAATAGAGGAAGTGTTATTGGAAATTCTTCCAGAGGCATTTGCTGTAATAAAAGAAACAGCTAGTCGATTGGTCAATAATAAAGATCTTAAGGTATTAGCTACTGAAATGGATAAGGATCTGGCCCAAAAATATGATCATGTTGAGATTGCTGGAGATAGATCAATATGGAAAAGTCAATGGGATGCTGCCGGTTCTAATATTCTCTGGGATATGATTCACTATGATGTTCAGCTAATGGGTGGTGCAGCACTTCATAAAGGAAAGATTGCAGAAATGATGACTGGTGAGGGAAAAACTTTAGTAGCTACTCTTCCTGTCTATGTAAATGCTTTAGCAGCAAAAGGAGTGCATGTTATTACAGTTAATGATTATCTAGCTAGAAGAGATGCTGAATGGATGGGGCCTATTTATCAATTTCATGGATTAACCGTAGATTGCATAGACAACCATCAACCGCATTCACCCGGGAGAAAGGATGCATATGCTGCTGATATTACTTTTGGTACTAATAATGAATTTGGCTTTGACTACTTAAGGGACAACATGGTTAGTGATCCTGATGGAATGGTTCAAAGAAAACATCATTATGCTATCATAGATGAGGTAGATTCAGTTTTAATTGACGATGCAAGAACCCCACTTATTATATCTGGTCCTGTACCAAGAGGAGATGAGCAGGAATTTACATTTTTAAAACCAAAAATAGAAAAGCTGGTTACTAATCAGAGGAAATTGGTAAATGGTTTGTTAACTGAAGCAAAAAGTAAACTTGCAAAAGCAGAACAAGAAGGGGGAAATAAAAAGGAAATCAAAAAGCTTTTTGAAGAAGGGGGATTAGCTTTATTGAGGTCATTTAGAGGGTTACCTAAAAATAAAGCCATAATAAAATATCTTAGTGAGCCGGGAATTAAAATTCAGCTTCAAAAAACTGAAAATTTTTATTTACAAGACAATGCTAAGGAAATGCCTAAGGCTGATGAGGTTTTATTCTTTGTAATTGATGAAAAGAATAATACTATTGATCTTACAGAAAAAGGGATTGAATTAATTTCAGGTGAAGAGGATCCTGAATTCTACATGATGCCTGATATAGGTGAAAAGATTGCAGAGATTGAAAATAAAGCTTCAACAAAGGAAGAGCAGCTGAAATTAAAGGATGAAATGATGTCCGATTATACTATTAAAGCTGAACGAATTCATTCTATTAATCAATTGCTTAAAGCATATACTCTTTTTGAGAAAGATGTTGAGTACGTTCTAATGGATAATAAGGTTAAGATCGTTGATGAACAGACGGGTAGGATCATGGATGGAAGAAGATATTCTGATGGACTTCATCAAGCTATAGAGGCAAAGGAAAATGTTAAGGTAGAGGCAGCCACTCAGACTTATGCTACAATTACTTTACAGAATTATTTTAGGATGTATCATAAGCTTGCTGGTATGACTGGTACAGCTGAGACAGAAGCTAAAGAGCTTTGGGATATTTATGAATTGGATGTGGTTGTTGTAAAGACCAATAGACCTATTGTTCGTAAAGATGATCATGATCTAGTATATAAGACATCAAGAGAGAAATACAATGCTATTATAGAGGAAATAGAGAAGCTAAGAGCTGATGGAAGACCTGTTTTAGTAGGGACAACTTCTGTGGAAGTTTCGGAGTTGCTTTCGCGAATGTTAAAGATGAAAAAATTACCACATCAGGTATTGAATGCGAAGTTACATCAAAAAGAAGCTGAAGTGGTTACTGAAGCTGGAAAGGCAGGAACAGTAACAATTGCCACTAATATGGCAGGAAGGGGAACAGACATTAAATTGGGAGAGAATGTTAAAGAAAATGGTGGGTTGGCAATTATAGGCACTGAGAGACATGATTCTAGGAGGGTAGATAGGCAGCTAAGAGGACGTTCAGGTAGACAAGGGGATCCTGGATCTTCTCAGTTCTTTGTCTCACTGGAAGACAACTTAATGAGGTTGTTTGGCTCTGAAAGGATTGCCAAAATGATGGATAGAATTGGACATAAAGAAGGAGATGTTATTCAGCATTCGATGATCACTAGGTCTATAGAACGGGCTCAGAAAAAAGTAGAAGAAAATAATTTTGGCATCAGAAAGAGACTGTTGGAATTTGATGATGTGATGAATGCTCAAAGGACAGCAGTTTACAAAAGAAGGAGAAATGCGCTTTTTGGTGATAAATTGGAGCTGGATTTAGATAATATCTTTTATGAAATATCTCAAACTGTTATTGTAGATTATCAAGAAGTTGCCGATTATGAAGGTGTTTCTTTTGAGATAATTAGATGTTTTGGGATTGAAGCGCCATTTAGTGAGTCAGAATTCCTTGAAAAAGATCATGAAGAATTGATCAATCTTTTATATGAGGCTGCTAAGGCTGGTTATGAAAGAAAGTCAAAGCTAATTCAAGAAAGAGTATACCCTGTTATTAAGAATGTATATGAAAATCAGTCTGAATCATTTGAGAATATAGTAATACCATTTTCTGATGGCAGAAAGGCTATAAAAATAATTACTAACCTTAAAGATGCATATGAGTCTGAAGGAAAGAAAGCCATAAACACATTAGAGCGAAATATTACGTTAGGTTTCATTGATAATGAATGGAAAGAACATTTAAGGGAGATGGACTTTTTAAAACAAAGTGTTTATCATGCTCAGTATGAGCAGAAAGATCCTTTGCTGATTTATAAATTAGATGGATATGATCTTTTTAAAAAGATGCTTAATAAATTAAATAAAGACATAGTATCGTTTTTAATGAAAGCTCATTTACCTCAGGAAGATTCTCAATCGACTCAAACGTCACGTATGCAGGCTCCATCACCTAAGCAAGATCTTAGTAAGCTTAAAACAGGTAGAGAAGATATAGGGGAGTCAACTAGACAGAATAGACAATTAGCTCAGCAAAACCAACAACAGGAAGCAGTTAAACAACAACCAGTAATGGTAAAAAGAAAGCCCGGCAGAAATGAACGCGTAAAGGTGCTTAATATTCAAAGTGGAGAAACTAAAGAAATGAAATTTAAGCAGGCAGAACCATTAATAAATACAGGTTCATGGCAGTTGGTTGAAAGTGATTAATTATTTTATAATAAGTTGTCATTAAGTTAGAAAGCAACCCTTTTTAATGTTAATTAGTCTGTTGTATTATAAAATCAAAGCTAATTAGTATGAAAAAAAAAGATGTTTTATTAACTATATTTTTATGTTTTTTTTTATTTAAATTATTTCATGCACAGGGTTCTATTTCAAATATCACGATCAGCCCTTTAATTCCAACTATAGATGATACGATAACTGTTTATGCAGATCTTACTTTTTCTAATGGGAGCTGTGAGTTGGATTATTCTAGTCATTCTGTAGTTAATAATAATGTTTATGCAAATACTCATCATTGTTTAGGAATGTTAATGGTAATATGTTCTATTACGGACACCTTTAAATTAGATCCACTACCTGCTGGCTTATATAATTTTGATCTTATTTTAAACTCTGGTTTTGGTGGTCCTCCCTGTACTCCTGGTATAGTTGCTGATGATAATGCTGCAATTCAATTTGAGGTGATTGATCCATCTGGACTAAGTGATTACTTAAGTGATGGACATTATTTTTATCCTAATCCAAGTAAAAGAGTATTTAATTTTGAAACTTTAAATCATTATGATAAGGTTATTGTGTACTCTACAAAAGGGCAAGAAATTTTAAGCCAGCCTGTTTTAGGTTATAAAGGTGCTGTAAGTTTAGATGTTGAGCCAGGAGTTTACTTTGTAAGATTCAAAACATTAAATGGTCTATTCAGTTCAATGAAAAAAATATTGGTGATCCAGTAAATCATCCTACCAATTTAGTATAAAAGCAAAAATTAGAGGTGCTACAATAGTCGCATCAGATTCAATAATATATTTAGGAGTATTAACATCTAGTTTTCCCCATGTTATTTTTTCATTTGGGACTGCACCAGAATAAGAACCGTAGCTAGTTGTGGAGTCACTTATCTGGCAGAAATAGCTCCATAATGGAGTAGAGGTTTTTCTGAGATCTTGAGTAAGCATAGGAACTACACAAATAGGAAAATCACCTGCAATACCTCCTCCTATTTGAAAAAAACCAATGCCTTCTTGATCTGTGTTTTTAGAATAATAATCAGCTAAAAAAACCATATATTCTATGCCACTTTTCATCGTGCTAGGATGTAAATCACCTTTCATACAATAAGATGCAAAAATATTTCCCAAGGTTGAATCTTCCCATCCAGGAACAACCATAGGAAGATTTTTTTTTGCAGCTGCTAACATCCAGCTATTTTCAATAGGAATTTCATAATATGGCTGTAGATCATTGGATAACAATAACTGATACATAAACTCATGAGGGAAATATCTTTCTCCTTTATCTTCTGCAGTTTTCCAAATTTTAAATAAATGTTTTTCTAGTCTTCTAAAAGCTTCCTCTTCAGGGATGCAGGTGTCTGTAACTCTATTAAGGCCTTTATCCAATAGTTTTTTTTCATCTGAGGGGGAAAGCTCTCTGTAATTTGGAATCCTTTTATAATGTGAATGGGCTACAAGATTCATAATGTCTTCTTCTAAATTAGCACCGGTACATGAAATGATATGTACTTTGTTTTGACGTATCATTTCAGAAAATGATATACCTAGCTCAGCAGTACTCATAGCTCCAGCTAATGAAATAAGCATTTTTTTGTTTTCAGATAAATGCCTTTTATATCCCTTTGCAGCATCAACCAAGCTAGCAGCATTAAAGTGCTTAAAATGTTTTTGTATAAATTCTGTAATTGGTCCTTTATTTATCATCTTGATTAAATTGATAACTTAACATTTTATAATATAGTTTAGCTACTAGAAAATCTGGAGCTTTATTATTTTCGTTTGGAGCCAGCTCAACAATGTCAAAGCCAAGTACATTTTTCTTTTTAAAAACCATTTTAAGATACTTAGTTAATGTATACCAATCTAAGCCTCCAGGTTCAGGAGTTCCTGTTGATGGCATGATAGATGGGTCCATAACATCAACATCCAAGGTGATGTATACCTGGTCTGTCATTTGATTAATAGAATGTTCCATCCATTGATCGTTTTGATGAATTTTATCAGCAAAAAAACATTTCTTAGACCGTATGTGTTTTTTTTCTGACACATCCATGCTTCTGATTCCAACCTGAATCAAATTAGTGTTTTTGCTAGCATCATAGAGTGCACATGCATGA
>PVBE010087279.1_pt1 | contig 18021 bp, 17 predicted proteins | sample 1631181 | NCBI WGS metagenome assembly PVBE01 (sample SAMN08397723, study PRJNA350692) | Marine metagenome, whole genome shotgun sequencing project. | isolation source: water | place: Pacific Ocean | collected 2012-04
AGTTGCTTATCAGTGCAGCGATGTCTTTGCCCACAAATCCACCGGCTTGGCTAGCTGGCCCTGCCATGCCAGGAAGGGGATTGCCGTTGGCGGTGTGCGTGTAGCAGCAGAGATCTCCCACTACGCGGATTTCAGGATGCTCAGCTATTGAGAAGTCTGGTTCAACAACGACTCGCCCCCTTTTGTCGAGTTCGCAACCGATGGATTCGGCAAGATTGCGGCCGAGGTGTGAAGGACGCACTCCAGCGGTCCAGATCACAGTTGCGGCCTGAAGGCAGCGATCTCCATTTGGGCTGCTGATTATCACTTCGCCTGGTTGCATTGATTGCACTCTGCCTTTGAAAATCATCTCCACACCTAGTGATTCGAGTGTGGTGCGGGCTGATTCCGACAATGTCTCAGGCATGGCACGCAGCACTCTTTCGCCTGGATCAATCAAGTAGATCTTGGTTTTATTCGGATCAAGTTGTTTGAATTCACGGCGCATGGCGTTGCGCATTAACTCAGATACAGCTCCTGCCATCTCACAGCCAGTGGGCCCGGCACCGACAATCACTACGGTCTGTAGGAATTGACGGGAGTTGGGATCTGGCATTTGTTCTGCCTGCTCCATTGCCATCAGCAGCCTGCGCCTAATTTCTTCAGCGTGCTCGAGGATTTTCATTGGCGGAGCAAAACTGCGCCACTCCTCATGTCCGAAGTAGGTACTGCCAGAGCCAGTGGCAAGCACTAGGTAGTCATAGTCAAAGGCCTTGCCGTTGAAGAGGATCTGCTTTGCTTCTGGGTTCAATTGGGTGACTTCTCCCAGCAGAACCTGCACATTGAATTGGCTGCCTACTAGTTGGCGAAGGGGAGTTGCTACATCTGCCTTGGAGACAAGACCAGTAGCTACTTGGTAGAGAAGCGGCTGGAAGAGGTTGAAATTCCGCTTGTCGATCAGCGTGATGCGCACTTCGGAACTGGCTAGAGCTTTGCAAGCACGTACTCCTGCAAATCCACCTCCAACAATTACGACATGTGGGGCATGGCGCAGACGTTCTTCGGGGGGTTCTAACTCGAGGAAGAAGTGCTCTTTGCCCATGCACTTTCTGGTTAAGGATTGGTTGAAGACTATTGATCATGTTGGTAGTTGTCTTTGAAGTGATTCGCCTCATTGAGATCACAACAACTTGAAGCCCTCCAGTAGCAGGCCGTAGAGCAGGCCAATCCTTGCCATGTCCAACAATTGACGGGCCAAGATTGCCTTTTGAGGTGAAGGCCACTGGCGTCGAAGGCGCACCATCGCTTCCCAAATCATCACAGTGAAAAGGGCCCCGATCGGGTCCATTAGATCTAGAGCACCACTGATGGTTCCAATCGAGCTACCTAAAAGAAAGGCTGTGAGTAGAACGATTAAAAACAATGAGCTTCTACGCCATGGGTTTATTGCCCATAGTTCCAGTCGCTCTCCTGCTTGACCAACGCTGCGGTGCAATCGAGTTGACTGAAGCCGTTGAAGCATAAGTAAAACCTGAGAGGGTTTTTAAGTTGGCTGGACTATTAGGTGGCTCCGGCTTTGGCTTTGCGCGATGACTTGCCTTCCAGTAGCTCAAGTAGAGCTTCCATTTGCGCCATTACTCCACGTACTTCACCGGCTTCTGGAAGCAGGCCATCTTCCATAACGCCTTGATGCATCTCTCGGAGTTCTTGGCGGATGTAGCGCAGATGACTCACTACTTGTTCACGTTTTGATTGCGACATTGAAAATCAGCTTCTTCTTTACTCTCTTTTAACGCATGGACGGTCAATGGTGTTGACGCCAGCGTGACAGATTTCCAGATAAGGCAATTAATGCAAATGTGAGCAGGGCAGAAGGACGGGTTGGCACGGTAATTGCAACAAGACCTGCCAGACCAATGAGTAACGGGGTCCTGTTCTTACTGGTAATTCGAAATGGATGCTCCATGGCTTCAAGATTGAGCTAAGCGGCTCTTGGATTCGGTAATCCTCTTTATTAGTGATCTCGTTTAGTCCTCAGTGGAGAATAGGGGATTCGAACCCCTGACCTCTGCGGTGCGATCACAGCGCTCTACCAACTGAGCTAATTCCCCAGCGCCAGAAACCTAGCGTCCAGGCAGAATAGAAGTGCTTCCAGCATGAGCAGTTTTCATGCAGAACTCCAATGTGCTCTTCATGGAAACTGCAGTTTCGATTACTCCAGAGCGTCTTGAGGCTTTTGATGAGGCTGCGACTGTCATCCTTGCAAAACGCCTTGAAGATGATGACTACCCCACCCCTTTTGATGGTTTGGCTGATTGGCATCTATTGCGGGCGTTAGCTATTCATCGCCCAGAGCTAACAGGGCCTTACCTACATCTTCTCGATCAGGAACCTTTCGATGAAGACTGAGGCGGCATCCCCTCTTGTTGGACGTCGTCTGCTCGTCGCAGTCACTGGCAGTATCGCGGCCGTTAAAACACCATTACTGGTAAGTGCTCTAATCAAGGCCGGGGCTGAGGTGCGCTGCCTTGTGACGCCAAGTGCAGCTCGGCTGGTGAGTCCTGTTGCACTTGCCAGTCTCAGCCGACATCGCTGTTACCAGGATGAGGATCAATGGAACCCAAGTGAACCTCGTCCTTTACATATCGCCTTGGCGGAATGGGCTGAGATCGTCATCGTTGCCCCTCTCAGTGCTACTAGTCTTGCTCGCTGGACACATGGTCTTGCAGAGGGGCTTCTAGCCAGTGTGTTATTGGCTTCTGAGCGGCCTGTAGTGGCAGCGGCCGCAATGAACACTGCCATGTGGTCAAATCCGGCTGTGCGACGCAACTGGCTGGAGTTGCAGAGTGATCCACGGGTGCTGCAGCTGGCACCTGAATCTGGATTGCTGGCCTGTGATCGGCTTGGTGATGGCCGCATGGTCGATCCAAAGTTAATTGAGCTGGCTGTGGCCAGTGGGCTTTTGCAAGTTGATCAGACAGGCAGGCTCAAACGTGACTGGCAAGGCAGGAGGCTATTGGTGAGTGCTGGCCCGACATTGGAGGCCTTAGATCAAGCCCGATTGCTTACTAACCGCAGCAGTGGCCGCATGGGTGTGTTGCTTGCACAGGCAGCTCGCCTACGTGGTGCCGAGGTGGATCTTGTACATGGTCCTTTGAACTTGCCGCTTGCTTGGTTGGAGGGGTTAGAGACCCATTCAGTTACAAGCGCTGTTGAGATGCAGTCCATGCTGTTGGAGCTGCAGCCCTTGGCAGATGCTGTTGTGATGGCTGCGGCTGTTGCAGACGTAAGGCGATTTGGCAGTGCTAAGGCTGAGAAACTGCCCAAGGATTCTTTCTTGAAGTCTTTGGAGCAGGACTGGGAGGAAGTCCCAGATCTCCTTGCTGAGCTCGTTCTTAGGCGAACTACTGGTCAGGTTTTGCTTGGTTTTGCTGCATTGGCTGGTGATGATGCTCAGATTCAGGCGCTTGGCGAGGAAAAGCGTCTTCGCAAAGGATGTGACCTCCTAATGGCAAATCCCATTGACCGTCCTGGTCAGGGTTTCGAAGCGAACTTAAATGGAGGATGGTTGCTCGCTGAGGGCGGTGTTCGTTCTTTGCCTGTCACTTCCAAGCTGGTCTTGGCTCATCAGTTGCTCGATGCTCTGCTGGAGGTACAGGTAGCTATTCCTACGTCATCGTGACCAAACAAATTGTTGGATTTTTGCAGTTGCGCTCGAGGGAACTTACTGAAAACGAAAGTTTCCTTTTTTGTATGAAGCCGGGAACGAAGACCTTGAGGGCCTGCCCGTCGTAAAGATCTTCCGAAAGGAACTTCCCTGAATGTCTTGGTGCAAAGCTCTTGTTACCACCAGGGCCTCTGCCTAATGACGCTCTTTAGCCACCTCTGGTAGTTCAGTGATTAATGGTTGTATCTGCTCTTGTAGGGCATCGTCTTTGTGGCTGGGAATTGAGCTCAGTAAGCGACGGGTTGTTGAGAGGTGCAAAAAGCTAACCGTAACGCCTATTTGCGCCCTGTAGGATCCGAACGATCAATTGGGCGGTTTATACCGCAGTCATCTGGCCTTTCGGCTTCTTCCCATGCTGTTTCGTCCTTTGCTGGCCCTGGTGCTGGCTTTCTGTCTCACCTTTGTAGCTGCCCCAAGCAGTGTCTCCGCCGCGATCTCAAGTGGTGCAGGCAATAGCGATTTCGTTGTTGGCCCTGAACGGGCGAATGCACGTTTTGGCGGCATCGTTAATACCGGCAGAGCCAATGATTGCCCAACCATCGCCGCTGGTTCGAATGGATCCATCAGCATTGGCTCGGGTGACACGCTCAGTGAAATTTGCTTGCATCCCACTGAAGTGTTTGTGAAGCTTTCAGCTTCAAAGCGTAAACAAGCTAATTTTGCTCCTTCAAAAATCATCAGCCCTTCTCACAACACCACTATTGAGCAGGTCTACGGAGACATCTCAGGTTCTGGCACCTTTACAGAAAAGGGTGGCATCGACTTTCAGCTAATCACTGTTCTTGCTCCTAATGGTGAGGAAGTGCCTTTTGTCTTCTCGGCGAAAGAGATGGTGGTTGATTCAAATGGTTCTTCAATCTCGGCTGGTACCGAGTTCAAAGGACAAACACGTACACCTAGCTATCGCACTAGCAACTTCCTTGATCCCAAAAGTCGTGCTCTGACAACAGGTGTTGACTATGCCCAAGGGTTAGTTGCTCTAGGTGGTGATGACAAGGTCCTTAAGGATGAAAACATCAAGCGTTATATCGATGACAAGGGGCAAATCACCCTTTCAGTCGACAGTGTTGACAGTAGTTCTAATGAATTTGCTGGCACCTTTGTCGCATTACAGTCGGCTGATACAGATATGGGAAGCAAGGAAGCTCGTGACCTCAAGATCACTGGTGTCCTCTATGGCCGTAAGAGCTAATTAGAAAACCTCTGATTACTTCTGGCAAAATCAACTGAATACTTTTCATCTAGGGGCCTATAGGGCCCCTTTTTTTTAAGCAGGCTTTAGATCGAGCATTCTCCTGGCTGATCCGGAACCATCCATCTGGGAGAATCTCCCGGCATCCCTAGGCTCGTCATGATTGCCAGTAGTTCTGCATCTGCCCAGTCTTCCGGCGTGATCGCTCCCTATGGAGGCACCCTGGTTGATCTGATGGTGGCTACAGATCAGCAAGCAGCAGTCAAGGCAAGTGCAATCCATGTATTGGAGTGCTCTGATCGCAATGCTTGTGATGTGGAGTTGCTTGTCGTTGGTGGCTTTTCGCCTGAGCGAGGCTTTATGCATCAGGGCGATTACAACGCTGTTGTATCAGGTAATCGCACTCCATCTGGCTATCTTTTTGGCTTGCCAATCGTGATGGATACCGACCGTGAGGATATAGCGGTAGGAGATCGAGTGTTGTTGACCTTCAAGGGTCAGGATTTAGCAGTTCTTCAAGTGGAGGACAAGTGGGAGCCCGACAAGGTTGTCGAAGCCAAGGGCTGCTATGGCACTACATCTCTTGAGCACCCAGCCGTGCGCATGATTGCTACAGAGCGAAAGCGCTTTTATCTAGGTGGCACGGTGCAGGGTCTGGAGTTGCCTCAGCGTGTTTTCCCTTGCAAAACCCCTGCTGAGGTAAGAGCGGGACTACCTGCCGGGGAGGATGTAGTTGCCTTTCAGTGCCGAAATCCCATACATCGCGCTCACTACGAGTTGTTTACGCGAGCATTGCATGCCAGCAATGTGAGCGAGAACGCTGTCGTACTAGTGCATCCCACCTGTGGACCAACTCAGCAGGATGACATCCCTGGCGTTGTACGTTTTCAGACCTATGAAAGGTTGGCTGCTGAGGTGGATAATCCGCGCATTCGCTGGGCTTATCTTCCCTATGCCATGCATATGGCGGGGCCTCGCGAAGCTCTCCAACACATGATCATTCGCCGCAATTACGGATGCACCCACTTCATCATTGGTCGCGATATGGCCGGCTGTAAGTCCTCGCTGAGCGGCGATGACTTCTATGGCCCTTACGACGCGCAAAATTTTGCCAGGGAGTGTGCAGAAGAGCTAGCAATGGAAACGGTGCCTTCATTGAACCTTGTATTCACCGACGAGGAGGGTTACGTGACTGCAGAGCATGCTGAGGCTCGTGGTTTGCATGTCAAGAAGCTCAGCGGTACGCAGTTCCGCAAGATGTTGCGCAGCGGTGAGGAGATCCCTGAGTGGTTCGCTTTCCGTAGTGTTGTTGAGGTGCTCAGGGCCGCGTAATTCCCAGAGCCCTAATAACATTCCTTCATTAGAGGCACGAGAACCTTGGATAAACGCTGGCGCAACTTGGGGCTTTACTTGCTTCTGGTGGTAGTGGTGCTCTGGGGCGGTTCGTTTCTTATCCGTGCGCCTGGCACGACTGAGCGGGAGACCCTCCGCTACAGCGAGTTTGTTGAAGCAGTCCAGGACAATCAAGTAAGTCGGGTGACGATCTCAACTGATCAGAGCACCGCCAAGGTTGTTGAGAGGGATGGTCGAAATGCAGACGTCAATCTTGCTCCTGATAAGGATCTGCTGAAGCTGTTAACTGACCACAACGTTGACATTGCCGTTGAACCAACTCGTCAGGCCAGTGCCTTGCAGCAGGTTGCCAGTAGTTTGTTCTTCCCCTTGTTGTTGTTAGGCGGATTGTTCTTCTTGTTTCGAAGAGCACAAGGCGGCGGCGGTGGTAACCCAGCAATGAGTTTTGGCAAGAGCAAGGCCAGAGTTCAGATGGAGCCGTCTACCCAGGTCACCTTTAGTGATGTGGCAGGGATCGAGGGGGCAAAGCTTGAACTTACTGAAGTCGTTGATTTCCTTAAAAGTCCCGATCGCTTTACTGCTGTCGGAGCCAAGATTCCCAAAGGTGTGCTGTTGGTAGGCCCTCCGGGCACGGGTAAAACATTGTTAGCCAAGGCAGTGGCTGGAGAGGCTGCTGTGCCGTTTTTCTCCATCTCTGGCTCGGAGTTTGTCGAGATGTTTGTAGGGGTTGGCGCGAGTCGGGTCCGGGATCTATTTGAGCAGGCCAAGAAGAACGCCCCTTGCATTGTTTTTATTGATGAGATCGATGCTGTAGGTCGCCAGCGCGGTGCTGGTCTTGGTGGTGGCAACGATGAGCGTGAGCAGACCCTTAACCAGTTGCTTACTGAAATGGATGGGTTTGAGGGCAACACCGGCATCATCATTGTGGCGGCTACAAACCGGCCTGATGTGCTCGATGCAGCCCTGCTGCGACCTGGTCGATTTGATCGACAGGTTGTTGTGGAGCGCCCTGATTACAACGGCCGATTTCAGATCCTTAAGGTGCATGCCCGAGACAAGACTCTTGCTAAGGATGTTGATTTAGATAAGGTCGCGCGACGCACACCAGGCTTTACAGGCGCTGATCTTGCCAATTTGCTCAATGAAGCGGCGATCCTTGCGGCTCGCTTGGAGCTCACAGAAGTGGGCAATGATGAAATTAGTGATGCCATTGAGCGGGTAATGGCTGGTCCGGAGAAGAAGGATCGAGTGATCAGTGAACGTCGTAAGCGATTGGTTGCTTATCACGAGTCAGGTCATGCTTTGGTTGGAGCTTTGATGCCTGATTACGACACGGTTCAGAAGATTTCCATCATTCCTCGTGGCCAGGCTGGTGGTCTCACGTTCTTTACTCCGAGTGAAGAGCGTATGGAGTCTGGTCTTTATTCCAGGGCTTATCTGCAGAACCAGATGGCCGTGGCACTGGGTGGTCGCGTTGCAGAAGAAATCGTCTATGGCGAAGACGAGGTGACTACAGGTGCATCAAATGATCTTCAACAGGTAGCTCAAGTTGCTAGGCAGATGGTGACGAGGTTCGGTATGAGCGAAAAACTTGGTCCGGTTGCGTTAGGCCGGTCTCAGGGAGGCATGTTCCTTGGCCGAGATATTGCTGCTGAACGAGATTTCTCAGAAGACACTGCAGCCATAATTGATGCGGAGGTATCAGATTTAGTTGATGTGGCCTACAAGCGAGCTACCAAAGTGCTGGTTGATAACCGTTCAATCCTTGATGAGTTATCAGAGATGCTTGTAGAGAAGGAAACTATTGATGCTGAGGATCTGCAGGAATTGCTGATTCAACGCGACGTACGGGTTGCTGAATACGTCTGATCGCTACGGGGATTGCCTCTTGATAGACAGGCAGGAGGCCTTGATCGCCTCACTGCGTGCTCAACCATTGGTTGTGGTACTTCGTCCTGAGTACGACGATCTTGAGGCCTCTAGCCACAGATCTGCTTTATTTACGATGCTTGAGCAATTGCATGTCGCCGGAGTTCGGCATGTTGAGCTGGCTTGGTCTCCTCATCCCGGTTGGATGTCTTTGATGAGGCAGGTGCAGGATTGCTTTGCAGATTTCTGTCTGGGGGCTGCATCAGTTAGCTCTCCGGAGGCCTTGCATGCTGCTTCAGAACTTGGGTTGGCTTATGCCATGACCCCATGCTGGGACCCTGCTCTTGATGAGCAGGCACGGCAAATGCAACAGGTTCTTATCCCTGGACTGTTCTCACCTACTGAAATTCAGCAGGCTTGCCGTTGTGGCTGTCGGCTTGTCAAGTTGTTCCCCGCATCAGTTTTAGGAATTGACTACTTGCGTCAGTTGGCTGGACCTATGGATTATTTGCCGTTTGTAATTGCTGCTGGTGGTCTTACGGTTTCAGACTTAAACCCTTGGTTTGATGCGGGATATGACGCGATTGCACTTGGGCGAGGGCTAGTTCAGCAGGGACAACTTGACCCCGCATTGCAGTCTTACCTGAAGACCTCGACAAGCACAGATTGACCTCAACTATTGTTCGACATGTGAACGGGATGCTACATATAAGATAGTTATTCTTTCCTAAATGTCTCAACTAACTATCAAACTCAGTGTCAAGGCTGACGCTTTGATCGCACAGCTCCAGAAGGAGATTTTTAATCGTCGTCGTAAGAAAGTCACCGCAGCGGGAGTTGTGGAAACTTTGGTTGAAAGCGGTGCCAAGTCACAGTCGGACAAGCGCTTTGCTACTTCTTGGACCAATTTGATCAAGGACATCGAAAAGGCGGCCAAGCTTGCTAATACTCATGGCAGCAAGCCTTCTTCTCTCAGTGCTGATGAGTGGGCCATAGTCCTGACCCATCGCAGTCGTGGTTCCAACAAGGCAACTAGTAAAACGCCGGCAACGAAGTCACCAGCCAAGAAAGCATCTGCTGCTAAGTCTCCAGCCAAGAAAGCAGCTGCTGCTAAGGCGCCAGCCAAGAAAGCATCTGCTGCCAAGGCTCCAGCTAAGAAAGCATCTGCTGCCAAGACTCCAGCCAAGAAAACTTCTACTGCTAAGTCAGCTAAAAAGGCTTCCAGTACATCCGTTGGCACGGCGCGACCAGCTCGCCGTGCACGTAAAGCCAGTGGAGCTAGAGGTGGTATTGCCTCCACATCTGTAGCTAAGCGCATGGCAAAGGCAGCAGGTCGCCTCGGACCTACCGCTGTTACTGGCTCGGGGGCTAGTGTCAACGGCAGTCTTCCTGTGGCGCTCAACTGAGCGCCAGTCCCTTTAGAGGGGGCTGACTGACTGTTTCAGCAGTTCCCTCTCCTCTATTAAGGACCCTGGTGATTTTGTAAACAGCAAAAGTTTTACCAGCATTACCCAAGAGACCCTTTATTGCTTTTTGAGTAAGCGCTCAGCTCATCAAAGGGGATTTCACCATGCGTGTTATCCGCGTTGATGATCAATGCAATGCTGAGGTGGCGATTATGCCTAGGCGTTGATCACGTGAGAGGCATTGCGGTGAAGGAGTCATTACTTCCTGTGCTCCTTGGCAGCTTTGTATTGCCTTTACCAGAGGCTGCATTGCCCCTGTTGGCGTAAGAGGTGATCTGCGAGCACAAGAGCCACCATTGCTTCCACTATCGGTACTGCTCTAGGCAGCACGCAGGGATCATGTCGACCTTTTGCTGCCAGTGTCGTGGCATTGCCATCGGCGTCGATTGTTTGTTGATCTTTGCGGATAGTGGCTGTTGGTTTGAACGCCACTCTGATCACGATTGATTCACCGTTACTGATCCCCCCCTGGATACCGCCGGAGTTGTTGGTGGCTGTTTTTAGGCGACCATCATCACTGGGGAGGAAGGCATCATTGTGCTCACTACCTTTCAGCAAGGTGCCGCCAAAGCCCGAGCCGATTTCAAAGCCCTTGCTGGCAGGTAGCGACATCACAGCCTTGGCGAGATCTGCCTCAAGTTTGTCGAATACCGGCATGCCCAGACCCACTGGAGCATTGCGTACAACGCACTCGATCACACCGCCGCAAGAGTCGCCTTCGCGGCTGATTGCTTCAATGCGTTCCACCATTTGTGCTGCCATGTCTTGGTTAGGGCACCGCACGATGTTGGCTTCTACATCATCAAGGCTGACTGCCTGCACATCGATTTCGGCCTCCAGGGTATGGATGCGTTTTACCCAGGCCAGTACTTCGGTGTTATGAGTTTTAGATAGCAATTGCTTTGCAATCGCTCCGGCGGCTACACGGCCTATTGTCTCGCGCGCGGAGGCTCGGCCGCCACCGCTGCGAGCTTGGATGCCGTACTTCGCCTGGTAGGTGGCATCGGCATGGGAAGGCCGAAAGGCTACCTTCATCTCTTTGTAGTCGCCTGGCTTTTGATCTTTGTTGCGCACCACCATGGCAATTGGTGTGCCAAGAGTTGTGTCGTTTAGCAGGCCGCTGAGAATCTCGACTTGATCTTCTTCCTTGCGGGGCGTAGTGATCTCGCTCTGGCCAGGTTTACGTCGATCCAGCTCGGCTTGGATCTTGCCTAGATCCAGCTCCAGCCTTGGCGGGCAGCCTTCCACGATTACTCCCACGCCACCTCCATGTGACTCACCGAAGGTACTGATTCGGAATAGATCCCCGAAGCTGCTGCCCATGAAGAACTCACTCTTATTAGAGAGTAAGGAGTTACTGCGCAGCAGGGTGATTGCTTTGTGCATTTTCAATTGATGACATGAGTGCTTGGAGGACACGGGTGGGCTCAGTAGCGGTTGCGATCAGCGCATTGATTGTTAGCGTCGTTTTCAGCTTGAGCAATTGCTGAGATCCTGCGCTACCTAACCGATGGGTTCCGCTTCACCCTTTGAGCCTTCCTCCTTTGAGGTTTCAGGAGGACCCCCCTCACAGCTGGGAGAGCGTGTATTGCTGGTGCGATTGCCCTGCAATCCAATTTTTCCTATCGGTCCGATTTATCTGGCCGATCACCTGCACAAGTGTTTCCCGGATCTTCCTCAACAGATTCTTGATCTGGCATCACTACCTGTGCTGGATGTTGAACGAGTGCTTTTGGCCAAGATCGATCAGTTTCGCCCCACCTTATTGGTGTTCTCCTGGCGAGATATACAGATCTTTGCTCCGATGGATGGCCGTAGTGGTAATCCACTGCAGAATTCTTTTGAGGTGTTTTATGCAAGCAATCCGTTTAAACGGATGCGAGGTGCATGGGGCGGCCTGCTGTTGATGCTCAGCCATTACGGAGAGCTTTGGCGTAATCAGCGTTTGGTGCGCCACGGCCTTCGTGCTGCTCGCCGTCATGCCAGTGATGCACAAGTTGTTCTCGGCGGCGGGGCGGTGAGTGTGTTTTATGAGCAACTCGGACGCTCGTTGCCGAAGGGAACAATCGTGTCATTAGGGGAAGGCGAGCCCCTGCTTGAAAAGTTGTTGCGCAAGGTGTCTTTAGAAGATGAGCGCTGCTTTGTGGTCGGTGAGCAGCCACGAACGGGCTTGATTCATGAGCAGCCCAAAAGTCTTCCCAAAACCGCTTGTGATTACGACTACATCTCATCGATATGGCCCCAGCTCAATTGGTATCTAGAGGGAGGTGACTTTTACGTTGGTGTGCAGACCAAGCGGGGATGTCCACATAACTGCTGTTACTGCGTTTACACCGTGGTGGAAGGTAAGCAGGTGCGCCTCAATCCCATCAAGGAGGTTGTGAGGGAGATGCGTCAGCTCTACGACCGCGGTGTTCGAGGATTCTGGTTTACGGATGCCCAGTTCATTCCAGCTCGTCGTCATATCGAGGATGCCAAGGAGCTCCTGAGGGCGATTCAGGCCGAAGGACTGATTGGGATCCGTTGGGCCGCATACATACGTGCCGACAATCTTGACCTTGAGCTTGTGGATCTGATGGTGGCTACAGGTTTGAGCTATTTCGAAATCGGTATCACTTCAGGCTCTCAGGAGCTCGTTCGCAAAATGCGTATGGGCTACAACCTGCGGATTGTGCTTGATAACTGTCGGTTATTGGCAAAAGCTGGCTTTCGCGATCACGTGTCGGTGAATTACTCCTTCAACGTGATCGACGAACGGCCAGAAACGATACGTCAAACCATCGCCTATCACCGTGAGCTAGAACGCATTTTCGGGGTCGACAAGGTAGAGCCTGCAATCTTTTTCATTGGCCTCCAGCCTCATACTCATCTAGAGCAATACGGATTTGAACAGGGTTTGATTCAGCATGGCTACAACCCGATGAGCATGATGCCCTGGACGGCTCGCAAGCTGCTCTGGAACCCTGAACCGATGGGAAGTATTTTCGGAAGAATTTGTCTCGAGGCTTTTGATACAGACCCAGGTAATTTCGGACGTAGCGTGATGGACTTGCTTGAGCGGGACTATGGGGTGGCGCCTTTGGAGGAGGCTCTACGGGCTCCAGTTAGTGGCCGGCCGGCTATCGCTAAGGCGACTCGCTGACTCACCACCATCGTCGACGGAACCAGATCAGTAGAGCTAGACCAAGCCAACCTAGAAGTCCTCCGATCGGATTAGTAGCAGGACCTGTTAGCCATTCCGGTGCTGAAGCGTGCACTTCAACTAAGCCTTGAGTGAGTAAAAACCAGCCACCTACGAGCCCCCCGTGCAGCCCGATGGCTCCCCATAGCAAACCGCCGTCTGCCCGTCGCTGAAGACCCAGAGCAAGGCCCAACATGAGCAGCCCTCCTAGTAGTCCAATTAGGGGAAGCAGCGGCAGCCTGAAGTGCAGATGCACCAAGCTGAAGAGCCCGGCTTGTAGCCACAGAGCCCGTTGTTTTCCTATAAGCAGGCTGAGCTCGCCAAGCAACCAGCCGCGGAATAAAAGTTCCTCGGCAAAACCAACGCCCAGGCCCAAAGCAAGTCCATTTAGGAGTAGCTCTGACGAAAGCCTTGGCTGCCAGTTGAGGCCTTGGGCCAGTGTTAAGCCGATCAGAGCTAATCCAAGTAACAGCACTGCCTTGATTAGGCCGTTAATCAAGGCACCAAGACTGTCTCTTGGTTTTCCCTTAATACCGAGGGCTTGCCATGTTTGGGATGTACCCCATGTCCGATGAACCCTCCATGGAAGGCTGATTAGCAGTGCCAAGAGAGCTGGTATTGCCGCAAATGTGGCTCGATGCTGTTCTGGCATTCCCAGTACTTGTTCCAGCAGCTGGATGCCGAGGAACAGGGCCACGAGCAATGCTGGGTAGAGCAGGGTCCCTGTCCAGCGAACGCTGTTTTTTCGCTCAGCATCAGCGCTGTTAACCATCAACTCTCAGGTTCGATCGTGCTGGTAAGACCCTTGGCTTTGAGGGTTTCGCAGTAAAACTCTGCTGGCTCTTGGTCACAGACGATCACAAGACCCACTCCTGTGTTGTGGGTCTCAATCATTACCGCCATGGCGTCTTGTTCGCTTAGCTGAGGCACCACTTGCCGCAGGGTGAGCACTACGTAATCCATGGTGTTAACCGGATCGTTGTGGAGCAGCACCTTGTAGAGCGGTGAGTTCTTGCGCACTCGTTCGGTTTGCTTGTCAAGCACCGCTGCACCACCGGGGCTGCGGCTTGGTGTATCCACCGCCATGGCCAAGGATCTCGGTTGTGAACAATCTACGGGGAGCACGTATCGCAGCTTCGAGATTCCCATCACAAGGAAGTGATGCGTGTCATTGCTGATTGCACATTGACGCGACTGTTGAAGGCAGAAAGACGGAAATAGCCTTCTCCCGCTGCCCCAAAGCCGCTGCCTGGGGTTCCTACGACAAAAGCTTGCTCGAGTAAATGATCGAAGAATCCCCAGGAATCAAGGCCTTCGGGTGTTTTGATCCACACGTAGGGAGCGTGTTCTCCGCCATATACCGTGAATCCAGCGGTCATTAGCTCAGAGCGAATAATCGCGGCGTTTTCCATGTAAAAGCTCACCAGGGCCTTTGTTTGGGCTTGGCCTTCAGGGGAGTAAACAGCCTCGGCGCCGCGTTGAACGACGTAGTTCACGCCGTTGAATTTTGTGCTTTGGCGACGGTTCCATAGCTGCCAGAGTTCGACTTGCTTCCCGTCAGCAGCTTTGCCAGTGAGTCCTTTTGGCACCACGGTGAAGGCGCAGCGGGTGCCTGTGAAACCGGCATTTTTCGAGAAGGAGCGGAACTCGATGGCACATTCACGTGCCCCTTCGATTTCGTAGATGGAGTGGGGCAGGTGCGGATCTTGAATGAAGGCCTCATAGGCCGCGTCGAAAAGGATCAGCGCATTGTGTTCACGGGCGTATTTCACCCAGCGCTCTAGTTGGCTTTTGCTGGCTACAGCACCAGTGGGGTTATTGGGGAAGCAGAGATAGATCAGATCCGCAGCCTCCTTAGGTAGCTGGGCCTCGAAGTTATTGGTCGCGTTGATGGGTAGATAGGTGAGACTTTCGTAGCAGCCGTTCTCTGCAGCATTTCCGGTGCGGCCGGCCATCACATTGCTGTCGACATAAACCGGATACACCGGGTCGGTGACGGCGATGCGATTGCCTTCGCCGAGGATGTCGAGGATGTTGCTGCTATCGCATTTGGAGCCATCGGAGATGAAGATCTCTTCAGCGCTCACCTTGCAGCCACGGTTCTGGAAGTCTTGCTTGGCGATAGCTTCGCGAAGCCAGCTGTAGCCCTGTTCAGGGCCATAGCCATGAAATCCTTCAGAGGTGCCCATTGCGTCGATAGCGGCTTTCATTGCTTCGCAGCAAGCTCTTGGCAGTGGCTCTGTTACATCACCGATGCCGAGTCGGATTAGATCGATTCCGGGATGGTCGTCGCTGAAGGCTTTCACCCGACGGGCGATTTCTGGGAACAAATAGCCCGCTTTGAGTTTGAGGTAATTGCTGTTGATTTGAACCAAGGGGAAGGATGCTTTGCTGCGATGCATCCTGCTACGTAGATCGTCTTAGTGAAGGGCAACCTCCATACGATGGACCCAGAACAGGGCTATTGCTTGCCTTGACTGTCTCTTCTGCCAGTGCTTTACCAGTTTTCTCGAAACAGGAGCAGATCGTCTTTGAGAAGTTGATCGATTGCTCGATCAGCAAACCTGCTCGCTACTTGGGCAATGAGTTGGGAGTGGAACCCCGCGATTGGCCTGCAGCGCGGGTTCGCTGGGCACTTGCTTACCCCGAGCTCTATGAGGTTGGCGCAAGCAATTTGGGCCACATCATTCTTTATTCGATTCTCAATTCTGTGCCTTGGCAGCTTTGTGATCGCGCTTATCTGCCGGCACCTGATTTAGCTGAGAGGTTGCGGGAATTTCAGCAGCCTTTGTTTGCGGTGGAGAGCAGAAGACCGCTCTTAGCTTTCGACATCCTTGGCTTCAGTCTTTGCTATGAACTCGGTGCTACCAACATCCTCGAGATGCTTGATCTAGCAGGGGTTCCCTTGTTGGCAGCCAATCGTGGAGATATTCCTCTAGATGACCCATCGGCGCCACCATTGGTCTTTGCTGGAGGGCCAACAGCTACCAGTAATCCCGAGCCCTATGCAGCTTTTTTTGATTTTGTAGCCCTTGGTGATGGTGAAGAGCTGTTGCCTGAGATCGGTCTTTTAGTGGCGGATGCCAAGGCTGCTGGCTTGAGTCGCTTAAGGCTTTTGCAGGACTTAGCTCAGGTGCCTGGGGTTTATGTGCCGTCGCTTTATGGCCCTGGTGCTGACGGCATCTCAATCGTTCCCTTAGACCCTGTTGTGCCAGCCAGGATTTTGCGACGGGTGGCTAAGCCTATGCCTTATTACGCCACGGGCTTGGTTCCTCATATTGAAACGGTGCACGATCGGCTGACGGTGGAGATACGCCGCGGTTGCACCCGTGGTTGTCGTTTCTGTCAGCCCGGCATGCTTACTCGTCCGGCTCGAGACGTTGAGCCGGAGGCGGTGATTGAAGCTGTGCAGACTGGTATGAAGCGAACGGGATATAGCGACTTTTCGTTGTTGTCGCTCAGTTGTAGTGATTATTTGGCTCTGCCAGCGGTTGGTGTGGAGTTGCAAAATCGTTTGGCGGATCAGAATGTGACCCTTCAGTTACCCAGTCAAAGGGTCGATCGTTTTGATGAAGACATAGCTCATATCCTCGGAGGGGCTCGTAAGGCTGGTCTCACCTTTGCGCCGGAGGCAGGTACCCAGCGGCTACGGAACGTCATTAATAAGGGCCTTACGAATGCCGATTTACTGAAGGGGATTCGTACGGCGATGCAGAACGGCTATCGCAAGCTGAAGCTCTATTTCATGATTGGACTGCCGAGCGAAACGGATGAGGATGTAACTGGCATTGCTGATACCTGCCAGATGCTGAGGGAGCAATGCAGGGATCTTGGGCAATTGAACCTGAATATCACGATCAGCAACTTCACTCCTAAGCCACATACGCCTTTTCAGTGGCATAGCGTTTCCACGCAAGAGCTTCAGCGTCGTCAGCACAACTTGCGTCAGTCATTTCGTGCTCTTAGGGGAGTGAAGGTCAATTTCACTGATGTTCGGCTCTCTGCCATGGAGGACTTTGTTGGTCGCGGTGATCGTCGTCTTGCGCCAGTGATAGAAGCAGCCTGGCGGGCAGGAGCAGGCATGGATGCTTGGTTTGAGCACCTTGAGCGCACTTATCAGGCCTGGACTGAGGCGATTGCAGCTTCAGGGCTTAAGGGTCGCTATCGAGAACTGGAGCTGGGAAGCTGGGGGTCTACATCAGCTCTTGGCAACGATGGCCTGAGGGCTTTTTGCTCTAAGCCTTTGCCGTGGGATCACATTGACACTGGTATTGAAAAGAGCTGGCTGACAGAGGATTTGCAGCGTGCCTTAGAGGCAAAGGTGGTTCCCGATTGTTCCTTTGAAGGCTGTAGCAGTTGTGGAGTCTGTGGTCCTGAGCTGGGTCAGAACAAGGTGGTTTCACCGCCGCCTGTACCGGATCGGTTGCCTCGGGAAAAACCTTTAAGCAATCGAGCTTGTCGCATCCGTTTCCAATTCGCAAAAACTGGATCGATGGCTCTTATTGGTCATTTGGATGTGATGCGCTTGCTTGGCAGGGCACTGCGCCGCAGTGGCTTGCCAGTGAGTTATAGCGGTGGCTTTCATCCCCTGCCTCGCTTGCAAATTGCTCTGGCCTTGCCCTTGGGGGTGGAAGCTTTTGGGGAGTGGATGGATCTGGAATTTACAGAGCTGGTGGATGCCGAGATCATTCGCCAGCAGCTTCAAGTCAACTTGCCAAAGGGCCTTTCTTTACTTAGTGCGGTATCTATGCCTGTAGGTAATAGCAGCCTCTCTCAGTCGCTGGTTGCTGCTTCATGGCGCTTTGATTTGGCTGTTGAGTCTGAGGCTCCGTTGAAGTGGTATCAGTGGCAAGCAGCGATTGGGGCTCTGATAGAAGCTCGTGAACTGGTCTGGCATGACACTGATAAGAAGGGTCGCCCGCGGCAACGAGATTGCCGGCCAGCATTGCGTGAGCTTCAACTTTGCAATGGTTTTGAGGAAGACGGCGAGTCTCTTTGCTTGGACGTCGTTCAATTGCACCTTGAGGCAAATATTGATCCGATGGGCCGTAGCCTGAAGCCCGTTCAGGTGCAGCATTGGCTAGCAGAACAACTGGGTGAGTCTTTGCGGATAAGCGGCGTTAAAAGGGAGGAACTCAAGTTGCTTCAGTGTTAGAGTGAATTGAAGACGAGAAGCCTCGGGCAACTTTTGCCACTGCTCCGTCCCGGCCTTCTTAATTTCAATTCTTAGAAAAGCGAGGCCATTAGCTGCTCG
>PVBE012481858.1_pt1 | contig 18016 bp, 16 predicted proteins | sample 1631181 | NCBI WGS metagenome assembly PVBE01 (sample SAMN08397723, study PRJNA350692) | Marine metagenome, whole genome shotgun sequencing project. | isolation source: water | place: Pacific Ocean | collected 2012-04
AGCGGTACAGGCAACCACGAAAGGCACTACATTATCTTAGGAGGCACCTTTGGCTACCTTGAATCAGTCTACGGTTTCTGACGTCCCAAACCGAACAAAAAAGTTGCCGGTTGGTACACGTGCGATGAAACTCGTTGACTCTGCTGTGTGCTACACCGCAGGCGTTGCATTCGACGCCATTCAGTATTTTAATAAGTACGATCCCACACCGGCTTTTACGCCCAAATGGTCTGAGAAACCGCTCCAGAAGTCCTGGGAGAAGAGCAAACCAACGCTGGGTTGGCCCCGTCAGACCGATTCCCTTTGTCCACAGTGCGTCATCGAAGCGCGAGAGGCCATCATCAACGGCGAGCAGGACTGGACAACGTTGCTTCATTAAAAGGTCGGCGAAGTCAACGCCGATGTCATCGAGCGAGACGGCCAGGTGTGGATGATCAAGGAGTGCCCCGATCACGGGAAGACCGAAGACATCATGGCGATCGATGTCCGTTTCCTGGAGTGGATCGAGAAGAACTTTCCGGGACGCGACCTCCCGGCGCATGCCGATGAGGGGTTGCATAACCACGGCAGCAGCACGATCAAACACGGGCGCGGGGGCGTTCTGACAGTCGACCTGACGAACCGCTGCAACATGATGTGTGATCCATGCTTCATGGATGCCAACCAGGTGGGATATGTCCACGAACTGACCTGGGAGGATATCCAGGAGATCATGGACAACGCCATGAAGATCAAGCCCAGGCGTCAGATGTCGGTTCAGTTCTCCGGGGGAGAGCCAACCGTGTCGCCCTACTTTCTGGATGCTGTGGCGTATGCCCGCAAGCTCGGGTTCTCGAGTACACAGGCGGCAACCAACGGAATTGAATTCGCAAAGAACCCGGAATTCTGCAAGCAGGCGTACGAGGCGGGTCTTCGTTTCGTCTACCTCCAGTTCGACGGTATCGGCAACGATGCCAACAACCATCGACAGGTGAGCAACCTGTTCGATGTGAAGCTCAGGGCGATCAACAACCTGCATGCGGCAGGTGTCGACATCATCCTCGTTGTCACGCTGGTCAACGGTGTCAACAACGATCAAGTGGGTTCGATCGTGCGGTTTGCGATGGACAACCCGAAGAAGATCTCCTTCATCGCGTTTCAGCCAGTTTCTTTTACGGGCCGTGATGAGGAGATTACGCCGGAACGCCGGTTGCGACAACGCTACACCCTCTCGCACCTGGCCCATGATGTGAAGCAGCAGGTTGGCATCACCGAGCCCACCAGAGACTGGTTCCCGCTGTCTTTGATGGGCGCTTTCGCCGATTTTGCCGATCTGGCGCACGGGCCAGGCCGGGACTGGGGACAGGTCAGTTGCGGCTGTCACCCCAATTGCGGAGTTGGAACGGCGATGATGATCAACAAGGAAACCGGCGATATGGCGCCGGTGCCGGAGTTCTTGAACATTCCCGGCCTTGTCGCAGACATGCAACAGGTTACCGATTCGGGCCGGGGCAAGTGGGCGTCGAACGCCATGATGGGCCTCGCCCTGTTGCGGCACTTCAACCCGTCTCGCGCGCCGGGTAGCATGACCCTTGCGGATCTCTTCAAGAAGTTCGACAAGTCCTTCGGCCTGACCGGTAAGAACTATGGTGAAGTGTCCGGCGATAGAAGCTGGGAGGACACCGAACGCCGCCGCAAGGACCCGTGGAACTTCCTCTTCATTGCGGGCATGTGGTTCCAGGATCTGTTCAACTATGACTTCCGCAGAACCGAGATGTGCATCATTCCGTATGCGACGCAGATCGGCGAAATCTCCTTCTGTGCCTACAACACGGGAATCGGTTGGAGAAACATCATCGAGAACATGCACAAGACTGCGACCGTGGCCGAGTGGTATCGAGAGAACGGCAAGCACGAAGTCTATGCCGGCGGCAGGGAAGTTGAAATGGAAAGCACCGACCACAGCCTGGTCATTCGAGCCGAAGATGCCGAACGCGTCCGCGAGCGCGGTGAACTTCCCTTGACCGCATCCGATGAGGAGCGGCAGGCCCGCAAAGCTGAACGCGAAGCGGAGAAAGCGCGAGAGATCTACGAAGAGATGGTCCTGGGCAAGAAACCCAGCAAATTGGACCTGATCAAGATCGAAGTGCTGAACCGCCGCGATGACAAAGAAAAGGAAATGTCAGCTACCGGCAAGTAAACCCGCCAGCTGAGTTTTTCGAGAAAAGGCGATCCCGCGAGGGGTCGCCTTTTTTTGATTGTTCTCAACGCAAAAACGCAAAGACGCGAAGGAACGCGAAGTTGTTGGTCTGGGTTTCGGAAATCACCAATCAGGCAAGGTCCCGCTAGACAACCCTCTCCCCCAAGAAAACTTAGCGTCTTTGCGTCTTTGCGTTGAAGGGAATGTGCCCGTAATCGAACTGCCCCGGTTCAGGCCCAACTACCCTACAGGCCGAGTTGCTTCTTCCCGTATTCCGAGATCCGATGGGCCGACCACGGGGGGTCCCAGACCAGTTCGACCTTGGGGCTTGGGAATCCGGCTTCTTCCAGTTTGGCTCGAACGTCCTGACTGATCTCCTGGCTCGAGGGGCAGCCGGGAGTGGTGAGGGACATGCGCACGTTGATGGCGTCTCTTTTCACTTCAACGTCGTAGATGAGGCCGAGGTCCACGATGTTGAGAGGGATTTCCGGATCGTAGCACTCTTTGAGGACCTCCATGATGAGTTCCTTGTCGCTCATCTTGGCGAGCTTGGGGTCCCTGGACTGTTCCACCAGTTCGGCCAGCATGGAGTCTGTCTCTGGCTTCGCACTGGTTTCGGTCCATTCCGGGACGCGGAAGGTCAAATCGACATCCGGTTCGGCGGTTGCGAAAGCTGCCGTGACCCTGGACTGTTTCTTGGTTGCGTAGACCACGCCGGCGACGACGATAGCCGGGATTCCGATTAACAGATATGTGAGCAAGTCCCCTCCTCGAAACCGGAACTCGCGGGTTCCGGCAGCCATTCAGGCCGTAGACTTGGATTGTCTATGTTGTCTGCCGGTCATACAAGTCGAAATTTCCTGCCTGGTCGAGTCGTTGTCCATCAACAACCTCTCTGGCGGGGACCACTAGCGAGTCCAAACCCTCCCGAAACTTTGGTATAATGCCCCGTTGTACCAACCTTGACGGTTCTTGAAAAGAGTGCCGGGCGTTTGCGCAGGTCTTCGGGAGGCGAAGACAAAGTGTGAAGAGGAGACGCTCGAACTCGGATCACAGGCCGTTGGAACAGATCCTTATGAGAAGGGGTTAAGAAATATGGCTTCCGTCTCCGCGAAAGCTCTAGACCAGCCCAACGTTGAAGTCGCGTCAGGGCCATATCGTGTCGTCAGCACAACCATGAAGGTCCAGACCCAGGATCGGCTTGAACTGCACAATCTGAGCGAACAGGTGCAGGAATTTGTCCGGTCTTCGGGAGTGCTTGCCGGCCACGTGAGCGTTGCGTCAATGCACACGACGAGCGCTATCTTTATCAATGAATGGCAGGATGCATTGTTGTTCGATATCCGGGCCTACCTTGAGAACTTGATCACTAAGGGTGGTTATTACCGCCACAATGATCCGGATTGGTCCGACTGTGATCGCAACAATGCCGATTCCCACCTGCGCAGTCTCGCTCTGGGTACCCATATCGTGCTGCCCGTCTCCGACGGCGATGTCGTTCTTGGAGAGTGGCAGAGCGTGATCATGGGTGAACTCGACGGTCCCCGGGAGAGGATCGTGCGGTTGCAGGTGATGGGGGCGGGTGCCCAGTAGGAGAGGAGAAAGGGGCGAGAGAGGAGAAATTAGAACAATGGCAGTCAAGACAGCGACAATTACGCTGACCGCGAAGGCAGAAGAAAAGGTCAAGGCGATCCTGTTCGATCAGCCCGAAGAGTATGCGGGCTTGAGGATTCAGGTTGTCGGGGGCGGGTGTTCCGGGTACCAGTACCGGATGGGATTTGACAAGAGCTTCAACGAAGAGACCGATCAAGTGATCGAGCTCGATGGGCTGAAGGTCCTGGTTGACAGGTCGAGCCTGCTCCACATGGAGGGCGTCGAGGTGGACTATGTCGAAGGACTTCATGGGTCCGGCTTCAAGTTCAACAACCCGAACGTGACCAGCACCTGTGGGTGCGGCGAATCGTTCACTACATAAATTCTGTATTTGACAGTGACAGTCAGGGGAGCTTAAGTCCCTCGGGACAAGCTGAGAGGACCTTCCGTTAGGGAAGATCGACCCTTTTACAACCTGATTCGGGTAATGCCGACGGAGGGAGATTCGAATGAGTACCACCAAGACCTTTCCCCACGAATCACCAGAGCCAACAGAGGCGTTCGATCGCAGCCGCCGGGTTTACGCGAGTGGGCGTCTTCATCCCGACATTCGAGTTCCGTTCCGCGACGTTCGGTTGAGCGATACCGCATCGCTCGAGGGCGAGCGCGCGAAGAACGCACCCGTGCGAATCTACGATACGAGGGGCGGTTGGGGAGATCCGGATGTGACGTGCGATGTCAGTCAGGGATTGCCGGCCCTGCGTCTCGACTGGACTCTTGCCCGGGGCGACACCGAGGAATATGAAGGACGGACCGCCCTGGCCCAGGACGATGGGTATATCAGCGAGAAGCATCGAGACATGGCTGTAGATGGCGACGGGCGATCCCGTCTGGAACGCTATCCCGGTTTGAAGCGGCGGCCCCGGCGCGCTCTCTCGGGAGCCGCTGTCACCCAGATGCACTACGCCCGTGCCGGAATCGTCACTCCCGAGATGGAGTTCGTCGCGATCCGGGAGAACCTGGGACGTGAGAAGGCGTTCTCTTCGAGCGATGTGGATCGGTCCAGTCCCGAACACCAGCACCCGGGGCAGTCCTTCGGCGCCGCCCTTCCCGATTACATCACACCCGAGTTTGTTCGAGATGAAATAGCACGCGGGCGGGCCATCATACCGGCCAACATCAACCACCCCGAAGCGGAACCGATGATCATTGGCCGGAACTTTCTGGTCAAGATCAACTCGAATATCGGCAACAGTGCCGTAGCCAGTTCCATCGAAGAAGAAGTCGAAAAGATGCGGTGGTCGATTACGTGGGGAGCGGACACGGTGATGGACCTGTCGACGGGCCGCAATATTCATGCCACGCGAGAGTGGATCATGAGGAATTCTCCCGTACCCATCGGGACGGTTCCGATTTACCAGGCACTGGAGAAAGCAGGCGGCAATCCAGAGGAGCTAACCTGGGAAATCTTTCGCGACACCCTTATCGAGCAGGCCGAGCAGGGTGTGGACTATTTCACGATCCATGCCGGGGTCTTGCTGCGTTATATCCCCTGGACAGCAAAGCGCATGACCGGGATCGTCAGTCGTGGTGGATCGATTCTCGCAAAATGGTGCCTGGCCCACCACCATGAGAACTTCCTCTACACGCATTTTGAAGAAACCTGCGAGATCATGCGGGCATACGACGTTGCGTTCAGCCTCGGTGACGGTCTCCGCCCCGGATCGCTAGCCGATGCCAACGATCCCGCGCAGCTGGGCGAACTTGAGACTCTGGGTGAGTTGACACAGATTGCCTGGAAGCACGACTGCCAGGTGATGATCGAAGGGCCCGGCCACGTTCCAATGCATTTGATCAAGGAAAACATGGATCTGCAGTTGAAACTGACCCACGAGGCGCCTTTCTATACCCTGGGACCGCTCACCACCGACATCGCGCCAGGTTACGACCACCTGACCAGCGCCATAGGCGCGGCGATGATCGGTTGGTACGGCACCGCGATGCTCTGCTATGTGACGCCGAAGGAACACCTGGGTTTGCCCGACCGCAAGGACGTCAAGGACGGTGTGATCGCCTACAAGATTGCGGCTCACGCCGCCGATCTTGCCAAGGGTCATCCCGGCGCTCAGGAACGCGACAACGCAGTAAGCAAGGCCCGCTTTGAGTTCCGGTGGGAGGACCAGTTCAACCTGAGCCTCGACCCCCCAACTGCCAAAGAGTTCCACGACGCCACACTTCCCCAGGAAGGAGCCAAACTTGCCCACTTCTGCAGCATGTGCGGCCCCCAGTTCTGTTCCATGAAAATCACCCAGGACGTCCGTGATTTTGCAGCCAGCCTCGGCCTGGACGAAACCGAAGCCCTCGAGAAGGGCATGGAGCAGAAGAGCGAAGAGTTCAAGGAAGCCGGCAGGGAAATCTATATTCGGGATTAGTGCCTGACCCGAACGACCCCACGACACCGGTACATCGTTGTCAACGCAAAGACGCAAAGACGCGAAGTCGGTTGTCTTTAGGCGGGAGCAGGACCGGCGGATCTTACCTGGATCTGATCCCTTCCTGAAACCCAGACCAACAACTTTGCGCCCTTAGCGTCATTGCGTCTTTGCGTTGACACAAATCGTATGAGCTCGTGGGTCGGCTGGTTCAAGCCCGATCGGTAGGCTACCTGGGGTCGATGACCAGTTCGGGTTCCGAGATGATCACTCTTGTGCCAGGGGGGACGGAGTGGGTCAGCCAGACGTTGCCGCCGATGATTGAGCCTTCGCCGATTATGGTCTCGCCGCCGAGGATTGTTGCTCCCGAATAGATTACGACGTTGTCTTCGATGGTGGGGTGTCGCTTCCTCCCTCGTACCATCTGGCCTTCCTCGTCTTTGGCGAAGCTCATCGCGCCGATCGTCACGCCCTGGTAGACCTTGACGTTGTCACCGATGATCGTCGTTTCTCCGATCACGACGCCGGTGCCGTGGTCGATGAAGAATCCCCTGCCTATCCGGGCGCCCGGGTGGATGTCGATGCCCGTCTTGGAGTGTGCAAACTCGGTCATGATACGAGGAAGCAGCGGGATGCCGTTGTTGCTGAGTTCGTGAGCGATACGATACACGCTGATCGCATAGATGGCAGGGTAGGCGAAGATTACTTCATCCGTGCTCTTGGCCGCCGGGTCACCGTCGTAGCCTGCCTGGACATCTTCGGCAAGTTGCCGGCGTAGCGCCGGAATTCCGCGCAGGAGGGCCAGAGTCTGGTCCTCGGAAATCTCATAGCAGTGTTTGCACGGGTTGTCGAGGTGTGCGCAGTCCGGCCTCACGCTGCGGTAGATTTCTTCGCACAGTCTGGAATAAATGGAGTCGAGCAGGTCTCCGAGATGGTATTCGATATTCGATTCTTCGAGGTGTTTGGCTCCAAAGTATCCCGGATAGATCACCTCGAGCAGGTCGTCGAGGATACTGATTACGGAATTCTTGTCGGGAAGGGGATTGACGTCCAGGTGCTGGAGTTTCGGGTCCAGCTTTCCGTAGGTCTGGAGAACGTCCTTCGTGATGCCCCGAATCTCGTCGCGTTTCTTGAGATGTTCCCGCATTTGTGGAGGGGGGCTACGTGAGGGCCCGGCGGATGTGCGGTCATAGACCGCACCTACAGTGCTAGGCTTGCCAGTTCTCCAGCGTGTGTTTGATTTCGGCCATAAACTGGTCGGCCACCGCTCCATCGATCGAACGGTGGTCGAAAGACAACGACAAGTAAACCATCGGCCGAATAGCGATTGCGTCATCGATGACGACAGCGCGCTTCTGAATACCGCCCAATCCCAGTATGGCAACCTGTGGTTGGTTGATGATTGGAAGGCCGAACAGGCCACCGAAGTTGCCCGGGTTGGTGATCGTGAACGTGCCGTCCTGAACTTCCTCGGGTTTCAGCTTCTTCGTGCGCGCTCGCTCGCCCAGATCGTTCACGGACCGAGCCAGCCCCATCAGGTTCTTCTCGTCTGCGTTCTTGACCACCGGTACTATCAGGCCCCAGTCCAGCGCCACCGCGAGACCGACGTTGATATCCCGTTTGTAGACGATAGTGTCGCCATCGATGGATGAGTTGACGATCGGAAATTTCTGGATGGCCCGGACCGCTGCCTGGATGAAGAATGGCGTCACGGTCAGCTTTACGCCGGACCGTTCAAACTCCGGTTTGAGTTGGGCGCGCGCCTTCATGATTGCCGAACAATCGACTTCGAAAAGTGTCGCAACGTGCGGCGACGTACGGCGACTCGTGACCATGTGTTCAGCGATCGATTTCCTCATCGCGGTCATCTTTTGGCGCTCGGTGGGTCCCTTGAATGCTAAAGCCGGAGCGGTGGAAGCCGCCGGTTCCAGCACCGCAGGTGCAGCTTTGTGTGAGCCACCCTGTTTTTTTGAGCCGCCCTGTTCGATGAAACTCAAGATATCGCGTTTGGTGATCCGTCCGCCGACGCCCGTACCCTTGTCCGCCAGCGCTGCCAGGTCGATCCCGTTCTCGCGGGCGATGCGGCGGACCAGGGGTGACGAGCGAACGCCGATGGCGCCTGCGCCTGCCCCCGCTGCCGTCTCGGCAGGTGCTTCCGGCGCCACCTTTGCCGGTTCTCTAACGACTGCGTCGTCGTCCTGCTTGCCGGTTGCTTCAGTCCGTTCCGGTGCGGCCTCCACAGCACTGCCAGGTTCACCGATCAAGGCGACCACCGTGTTGATTTCAACGGTCTGCCCTTCCTCGACAAGAACGTCCTTGAGCACGCCCGATGCCGGGGCCGGAATCTCCGAATCCACTTTGTCCGTAGAGATTTCGAAAAGGGGTTCGTCACGTTCTATCTGTTCGCCCTTGTTCTTCAGCCAGCGCGTGAGCGTACCTTCAAAAATACTTTCGCCCATCTGGGGCATGATCACTTTTGTGTCAGGCATGAATTGGATCCTGTATCAGTGCGGGCGGCAGCATGCCGACCAGTCATTTCGACGGTTTCCGTTATGTGAGAGCTGGACGCTCCTGTCAATCAAGGTCCGGTATCGGTTCAAAACGCATTCAAGTCTCTGGCGACCCGAACGATGTCGGAAACTTTGGGAAGGAAGAATTCCTCCAGAGGAGGGCTGTAGGGTACCGGTGTGTCCGGCGCGGTGATTCGCCGGATCGGACCGTCCAGATACTCAAAAGCCTCGTCCGCGATCGTTGCCGCCAGTTCGCCCGCGAAACCGCCCGTCCGGGTGTCTTCGTGCAATAAGATCACCTTGTTGGTTTTCTTGACGGAAGCGAGAACTGTTTCCCTGTCGTAGGGGAGCAGCGATCGCAGGTCCACAACCTCCAGGTCGATGCCTTCCTTTTCAAGCTCCTTCGCCGCGTCCAGCGCCAGGAACACCATCGCACCGTAGGTGATGATCGAAATGTCGTTGCCGTGGCGGCGAACGGCGGCTTTTCCGATCTCAACCGTGTAGTCCTCTTGAGGCAACTCTTCTTTGATTCGGCGGTACAGAAATTTGTGCTCGAAGTAGATCACGGGGTCCGGATCGCGAATGGCCGCCTTGATCAGACCCTTGGCGTCGTAGGCAGTAGACGGACACACGACTTTCAGTCCCGGTGTGTGAACGAAGTACATCTCCGGATTCTGGGAATGAAACGGTCCGCCATGAACCCCACCGCCGCTGGGTCCACGGATCACGATCGGTATTCCTGCCCCCCAGCGGTATCGGCACTTTGCCGCGAAGTTCGTGATCTGGTCGAAGGCGCAGGAAATGAAATCCGCAAACTGCATCTCCGCGATCGGGCGCATCCCCATCAATGCGGCGCCGATCGCAGTCCCGACGATTGCCGATTCGGAAATCGGAGTGTCGATGACCCGTGCTTCTCCGAATTCTTCCAGCATGCCGGCCGTCACCTTGAATGCACCGCCATAGATACCGACGTCCTCTCCAAGGATGAAGACGCGCTCGTCGCTGGCCATCTCTTCCCAAATTCCCTGTTTGATTGCTTCGATGTAGGTTGTCAGTGCCATAAAAACTCAGTTCTCAATATATTGAATTCCGTTGGTTCCTGCCGAAACGGGTTGAGCGGACTGGAAATCCTGGGAGCCTGCGGGTTCCGCCCTCAACCTTCGTAATAAACGTCCGTGAGGCAATCTTCGGGGTCTGGGTACGGATCGTTTTCCGCGATCGCCACAGCGTCGTCGATTTCCTTGACGATGCGTTTGTCGAGTTCCTCGATCTTGGCTTCGGTCATCAGCCCCTGCTCGGTGAGCGAGGCTTCGAGCCGCTTGATGGGATCTCGCTTTTCCCAGAATTCAAACAGTTCGGGGGGGACATAGCCGGCGTCGTCGTGTGCCGAGTGTCCCGTCATTCGGAAGGTCTTGCACTCGATCAGTGTGGGGCCGCCACCGTTGCGCGCGAACTCGATCGCCCGGGTCGCCGCCTCCCAGACAGCGGTGACGTCGTTTCCATCGACGATTTCTCCGGGCATGCCGTAAGCCTCGGCTCGATCCGCTACGTTCTCGACCGCCATCTGCCGCTCCAGCGGTGTCGAATATGCATACTGATTGTTGTTGCAGACGTAGACGACCGGGCTCTTGAGGACAGATGCCATGTTCATCCCCTCGTGCCAGTCGCCGCGGCTGGTTGCCCCGTCTCCAAAGAAGCAGATCGCGACCTGCTTCATGTCGCGCATCTTGAAAGACAAACCCACCCCGGCCGCCACAGGTACGTTGTCTCCGAGCATACTGACGAAAGCCACGAGGTTGTACTCCATCGATCCCATGTGCATGTTGGCGTCTTTTCCGCGGGTTGGCCCGGTCTTGCGGCCCATGTATTGAGCCAGAACCTCTCTCGGCGACATTCCCCGAATGAGGAACGCACCCATGTCGCGATGGGATACGCAAATCACATCGTCCTTCTGGGAATCGATGCAGGCACCGACAGCGATGGCTTCCTGCCCCCGGCCCACATAAACACCCCCGACGATCTTCCCCTGCCGGTACAGCTTCCGCTCGATTCGGTCCTCAAGCTCTCGAGTGAGCTTCATGTAGTAGAGGCATTCGGCGAGCGTCTCCGGGCTGGGCATACGGGTAGAAGGCCGAACCTCTCCTACGTCAGATTGTGGCTTCATGGTCTTCACAGCAACACTCTCTGTTCGAACAAAATCGGTTGAAGTCTGGTTTGCGTGCTAATGGCCAAAGATAGCGCAAAGAGAGCTGGTTTTCAAGGGCGGCAGGGCTTCTCAGAAAGTTGACAAAGCCCTTTCGACGATCGACGGTTGTGTTGCTTTTCATCACCCTACACGTCGTGCAACCTGGAGGCACACCGGGATGGTTCCTCACCAGCGCGGAGACCGGCCGCCGTATTTCTCCAGTAGTTCCAGGTTAAACGGTTCGTGTTGCGGGTTGCGATCGAAACCACGATAGATCGCATGACATGCGTAGCAAACGGCAACTTCACCGACGGCCAGGTAGATGGCGGTATCCAGCGTGGCCATTCCGACCAGCGCCAGCATGGCGGAAACGGGCCGCCCGCCTGCGAAGAAATAGATGCTCAGACCCACTCCGATGACGACGATCAACAGCCCCAATGCACGGTTGAAGTCCTTTTGAATGTACAGACTATCGTGCCCGCACACGGCACATGTATCAATCGTCGAACCGGCCTGGAAGCTTGACCCGAGTCGTAGCCCACCGTCATTTCCGCAATCGGGACACACCAGACTTTCGGCCGCGTCCGGCGACACTTCGAGTTCTGTTTCACATCCGCGACACTTGAAATGTATAATTTGAGGCATGAAACGCTCAGTTGGAGTACTGATTATAACGCTCTTGCTCGGGATGACGGGCCATGCCCAGTCGCTGGCCGATTTCGCTCGCCAGGAGCGAGCGCGTCGGACGAACCAGACCTCCGCCATGAAAGTTTTCAATAATCAGACCCTTCAGGCACTTCTGGCACCCCCACAGACAGCTCTCGATTCTGCCAGGACTGATGAGTTGATAGGCGCCATGGTCGACCTCCAGAGCAGCCTCGAGGGCCTGGCCTCGTCAGGAATCGTAGAATCGGGCAAGGAAGTGATCGAAGGTGGCGCGGAGATGTTTCGCCAGATGATCGAGGGCCTGGAAATAATAGAGGTCGGCATTCAACAGGACATGAGCCTCTTGCGTGCTCGACTGGTAAATCCGGTCATGAGCGCCGCTGGCCGAACCGAGGCTCAGGCGGAACTCGCCGACAACGAGCGTGCACTGTCTGAAGTGAGAGTGGAGTTGGCCGATCTCAGGGGTAAGCTGGCCGAACTGGAAGGCCCCGGCGTTAACTGATCACGCATCCGTCCTGAGAATGTTGATTGCAATCCTGTTGTTTGGCCTGACGGCCGAGGCCCAGTCCCTGGCCGATATCGCGCGTCGGGAGCGGGCCCGTCGGGACAAGACCGCCCTGGCCCGCCTGGCTGTCGAAGGGCGAGTCTTCACGAACTCACATTTGCGTCCAGCTCCGCCATCTGTTCAGCCGACGCCTTCGGGTGCCGAAGGTGAATCGCCCGCCAGCGAAGGTGCGCCCGGGGTTTTGGATATGGACGTCCCCGGCGAACCGGCCGATCCGACTCCCGAAGAGGTGCGAGCCGCGTGGGAAACCGCCGTAGCCGAGCAGCGGGCAGTAGTTCAGGATCTCGAGGACCAGGAGGTCCGCCAGCAACTGGAAATCACTCGAATCCGAAATGTCTTTGTCGCCCCCGTCAGCAGCACGGCAGAAAAGAACTCGGCAGAGTTGCAGGGGGTCATAGCAGAAGCGCAGCTTCGAGAGATCCAAATCGATTTGGACGAGGCCGGGATGGCGTTGGAAGGTTTGCTGGCCGCCGAACCGTCGGTTCCGCAAGACTCGGTTCCGTAAGAAACGGAGTCCAACGCCTGAGTTCGTCGGGTCCGCCCCCTCACCGGCGCGCAGATTTGCAGCGACAAAGCACCGTAAGCTACCAAACCCCCACTTAAGTCCCACACCCTAATTCGGGGACGGAGGCGCAACTCTCGTAACCCTTGCGTTATGGGCAGTTAGTGTAATTACGCCTCCGTCCCCGAATTAGCGTGTGTTTGTGTGGGAGGGTGAGCGACGGGAATTGAACCCGCGACCACTGGAGCCACAATCCAGCGCTCTACCGACTGAGCTACGCTCACCAGACTTGCGTGTTATCCGGCGTCCTGCCCCCGAACTCACCGTTCGAGTATAGCGCATCGTTGTTGCCGACCGATGCTCCCGGTCAGCGGGCTGCACTCCAGGCTGCAAAATCCGGCTTTGTTTCTTCCAGGATTTCCAGGACTGCGATGCGGTCGGCTTCGAAAAGGTGTTCCCACTCCGGCGACCAGGCCGATCACCAAGAACACGATGGACGTTGTCCATGCATAGCGGCCGCACGCCCGCGAAGAAGGTTCGAAAAAAACATCGTCTATGTCTCCACAAATATGATTGGGGCCTTAAGAAGATTTAACGCCCCATGTCACAAGCTTAACTGGAAGTCGCGGGTCGGGGCAGTGACGATCGTCACGCTCACCCGAATTCCTCACAGCTGTCAGGCAAAAAAATAGGGACAGTCGAGACCGTCCCTATCTTCCTCTTGACGTTTTCGTTGCCGCGCAGGCTCCTAGGTCAATTCCGCCATGATCTCCGCCAGCGCTTCCCGGCTCGGCAGCGTCTTGTCCTGACCCAGGTGGGCCAGAGGCTGATCGACCATTTCCAGTTGCGTCAGGAAATCCGGCTTTTCTTCGTTGATGTAGATCATTCCCGTCAGCAACTCCTTACGGAGAGCGGTCTCACCGAGAATCCGAAGCGCGCCGAGCTTGTCGGTCGGGCTGTAGCCATCGTGCAGCTTACGCAGGCGCATGTGCGATCTGTCGTGCATTTCGACGTCGACCGACTCGCCCTCCCCGTAACCCACCTCGATCGGGTCGAAGAATGGAATGAAGTCGATCTCGTGCAGGATCTCTTCGTTATCCTTCGCAAACTTGTAGCTCTTCGTTGATCCCTCGTGATTGTTGAACGTGACGCACGGGCTGACGACGTCGAGCAACGCTGTCCCACGATGAGCGATCGCCGCTTTCAAGATCGCGTTCAATTGCTTGGGGTCACCGGCAAAAGATCGTGCGACGAAGTTGCAGCCGAGTTCGATTGCCAGCGCGCAGACGTCCATCGCGGGCAGGTCGTTCAATTCGCCGCCTTTCGATGCCGAGCCGAAATCCGCGGTCGCTGAAACCTGACCCTTCGTCAGCCCGTACACGCCGTTGTTCTCAATTATGTAGATCAGGGGGACGTTTCGCCGGAGCAGATGACAGAACTGGCCGAGACCGATCGAGGCGCTGTCGCCGTCGCCACTGACGCCTACCGCCAGCAAGTCTCTGTTGGCCAGCATCGCGCCGGTACCGACCGCCGGCATCCGTCCATGAACCGCGTTCAATCCGTGTGACTGGTTCAGGAAGTATGCGGGTGTCTTGCTCGAGCACCCGATGCCGCTCAGTTTGGCCAGGCGGTGCGGTTCCACACCGTACTCCCAGAAAGCCTTGATGATCTGACTCGTAATGGCGTCGTGGCCGCACCCGGCGCACAGCGTCGAATTGCCGCCCTTATATTCCTTGAGGCCCAGACCAAGCCGGTTGACCTTACCCCCGGCCGGAGGCTTTATCGTGGTCGACATTAGTTTTCCTCTCCTCTCTCAGCCGCTATGAGCTCGTCGGTGACCGAGCACGCATCGATCGGAATACCGGTGTAGTGGAGTATGGATCGAATCTTTGCGACCTGCTCGATCGGAAGATCCAGCTTCATCAGCATCGCCATTTGAGCGTCGCGGTTCTGTTCGACGACATAGACTCGATCACATCGCTTGAAGAATTCCTCAAGGTCGCTGGTAAACGGAATCGCCCGCAGTCTGAGGTAGCTCGTCTTCAGGCCATGCTCCTGTTCGAGCTGCGCACGCGACTCTCCTATCGCAAAGTCGGTGGTCCCGAATGCCACAATACCCACGCTGGTACCATCGACGTAGTCGATTTCCGGGCTCGGAACGTGCTGTCGGGCCGTTTCGTACTTGCGGTTCAGCCGGTCCATGTTGTTCTTGTAGTCTTCGGGGCGTTCGCTGTAGCCGGCGGCCTCGTTGTGCCCGCTTCCGCGCGTGAAGTAGGACGCCAGTGGGTGGTCGGTTCCCGGAAGAGTCCGGTAGGGAATTGCGTCCCCGTCAACGTCCCGGTAACGTTCGAACTTGCCGATGCGTTCGAGATCTTCCTTACCGAGCACCTTGCCGCGATCGAAATCTCTGGTCGGATATTCGAACTGGTCCGCCATCCAGTTGTTCATGCCCAGATCCAGATCGGTCATGACAAACACCGGTGTCTGGAACCGTTCCGCCAGGTCGAACGAGTCGATCGACATGGAAAAACATTCCTCGACGCTGCCCGGGATGAGCACAATGTGTTTCGTGTCTCCGTGGGAGAGAAACGCCATCGACAGAACGTCGGATTGCTGGGTTCTGGTCGGGAGCCCCGTACTCGGACCCACGCGGGTGACATTGTAGATTACGATCGGCACCTCAGTGTAATAGGCAAACCCGACAAACTCAGCCATCAGCGAGATACCCGGACCCGAGGTTGACGTCATCGCGCGCGCTCCGGCCCAGCCGGCACCGATAGTCATGCCGACGGCGGCGAGCTCGTCTTCGGCCTGGACTATGGCGTAGGTGGCCTTCCCGTCTTCGTCGTGGCGGTAGGTCTTCATGTATCCGGCCAGGCTCTCGACGACCGACGACGAGGGCGTGATCGGGTACCAGATCACGACCGTTACACCCGCGAACATCGCACCGAGGCCACAAGCGGAGTTACCATCGATGATGATCTTCCCGCTCGTCTTGTCCATCCGTTTGCAACGGAAGGGATCTCGCTTCTTGAGGTGTTCCTTCGCATACTGAACACCGATTCCGATCGCCTTCTGGTTCAACGCGATGGCCTTAGCCTTTCCCTTGAACTGCTTGGTGACGGCACGGTCGATTTCGCCCATCTCGATTTCGAGCAACTCACCGACGACACCGACGTAGAGCATGTTGGCGAGAAGTTTCCGCAGACGGGCGTCCGAGGCGACTTCGTTCGCAAGTTTGGTAAAGGGTACCGGGTAAAAAATAAGGTCGTCACGCAGGGAGGAAAGCTGGAGCTTTTCCTCATACACGACGACTTTGCCCGGCTCGAGATTCATGATGTCCTCGCGAGCCGACTGAGCGTTCATCGCGATGACGACATCGACTTCTTTCCGGTTTGCGATCCAACCGTCTTTGTTCTCCCGAATCGTGAACCAGGTCGGAAGACCTGCAATGTTGGAGGGAAATAAATTCTTGCCGCTGACGGGGATTCCCATCTGGAAGATCGACCGGATCAGCACCGAGTTCGCAGATTGGCTACCGGAACCGTTTACGGTTGCCACCTGGATGCTGAGATCGTTTACGATGGGACCCCCTCCTTCTCCACCTTCGTCATCAACCACGACTGCTTGAGGGGATTGCTGGGAAACGTGATCTCCTTTCTAGACCAGACCGAGTGTATTGGGGGGATCTGCCACCCCACCCAACCTTTGACTATAACATGAAACACCTGTGAATAAAGTCGGTCTATTTTGGGGGAGCGCAAGGTTTCAAGCCCCTTTAAACAATGGGCTTCGCCATCGTGAGTCAAAACCTGGGAGGGTCGAATCCTGGGCCTCCGCTTGTTGAGGTATTCGTCGAACGAGCGCTCGGATTCATTCGCTTGCGTAAGTTCTTCTGTAACTGATGATCGCACCTTCGATCGTGACGCACAATTTGCGTGAAGATAATTCGTTTGTGGCAGAGGGAATCAAGGGGTCTGAATGAATACGGGGACCAGTACGCCCGGCAGGATTCGAACCTGCGACCCACGGCTTAGAAGGCCGTTGCTCTATCCAACTGAGCTACGGGCGCGAACTGCATCGTCACAGGCCAATAGAATAGATGAGTCTGCTTCCGTTGGGCAAGGCCCTGACCTGACAGGATTCGATTGTAAACTTTCTTGACTGTTCAGCGTCTAATCGCCGTAGGTTATCGGTGTTATCAGTTCGAACTCGGTATCTAATTCGGCAAGGGGGATCGATGAAGATAATTCTTAAGCATCTGGTTCTGGTGGTGGCCCTGATGTCGCTCGCGGCGACTGGCTTTTCCGATACATTGATCCTGAAGAGCGGCGAACAGGTCAAAGGCTATTACGAGGGTGGGACTGCGCGGGTCATTCGCTTCCGGACCGATGCCGGTGTTCGGGAGTACGACCTTCTTGGAGTCACCCGAATTCTGTTTGGGAACGACGACCCCGTTGCCGACGTAGCGCCGGCGCCAGAAATCGCTGTGCCAGCACCCCGGCGAACCGAAGGGCCGCGCCTCAGGTCCCGGGAGGAAGCAGTGCTACCCCCAAAGGCGGACAGCGTGGCGGCCACCGCTTACACCGTTCCCACCGGTTCGAACATTCGGGTCCGGATGATCGACAGCATTGACAGCGAAACCGACAAGGCCGGTCAGACGTTCACCGCAACGTTAGCCCAACCACTGCTGGTTGAGGGGATCGAGGTGGCACCGCGAGGTTCGGACCTGCGTGGCCGGATTACCGAAGTCGAGGGTGCCGGACGTGTAAACGGAGCCGCTGAACTCCGCCTCGAACTGTCTCAGATCGTGGTGAACGGCATTCCCTATGCGCTGACGACTGCCGAGTATCAGGAAGTTGGCGAAGGTCGTGGCGGCGAGACCGCCAGCCGTATGGGGAAAGCCGCCGGTGTCGGTGCCCTGATTGGCCTGATTGCCGGAGGTGGCAAGGGAGCCGCGATCGGCGCTGGCGTCGGTGCGGGCGCCGCCGGCACCGTTCAGGTACTGACGAAAGGCGAACAGCTCTATATCCCTGCCGAAACGTTGCTGGAATTTACGCTGAAGCAGTCCCTGATAATTGCTGCGCGCTAGAGCGACGGCGGGTCAGGAGTTCAACGCAAAAACGCAAAGCCGCAAAGGCCCGCAAAGTTCCTATTTCTTAGGGCGGCGACACCGGTTTGGCGGGGACCCGACCGTTCGCCCGTGCACAATTGAATGACCATACCTGTCCCCCCTTCGCGATTTTGCGTCTTTGGTGCGCCAGGCAAAGCTTGGGCATTCTAGCTGAATGAAAGGAGTCAGCCATGTGAATTGCTCGTTCAACATGTAGCCAAGAAGGCAGTGGTTATGGGGTAACCCGTAAGCTGAAGCCCTTGGAGGCGAA
>PVBE012834487.1_pt1 | contig 18015 bp, 18 predicted proteins | sample 1631181 | NCBI WGS metagenome assembly PVBE01 (sample SAMN08397723, study PRJNA350692) | Marine metagenome, whole genome shotgun sequencing project. | isolation source: water | place: Pacific Ocean | collected 2012-04
CCGCATTATGGCGGTCCTCCCCAGGGACGAGCTTTAAGGCCCTTGGCGCGGGCTCTTGTTACAGTTTTAAACCTTGACAGCCGCGAAGCCGAGAAGATTAAATCTCCGCTACTAAAGAAGCATCGAATCGCCGCGGCCGTGCGGCGCAACCGGCAAGAGGGCGCGCGCTCCGATTGGACGGCGCCGTCATCGCCACGCATGGTGGGCGACAAGGTGCTCAAACAGGTTGGCGACCAACTGTCAGTGTCGCAACCGTAACCCTGGGAGTCCCTTGACATGAAACGTCTTGTTCCCTTTGCCCTTGGCGCTCTTGCACTCGGCTGGAGCGCGGCCGCGCTTTCCGACGAGCTCGTCATGGGGGTGCGCACCGAGCCCCAGTCGATCGACCCGCACTGGAACTCGCTTTCCGGTGACAAACAGGTCGAGCAGCACTACTTCCAGCGGCTCGTGCACATGAACGAATTCTCGCAGCCGGTGCCGCAACTCGCGGTTTCGGTCGAGCCCATCGCGGACGACACCTGGGAAGTGAAGCTCCGTCAGGGCGTCAAGTGGCACGACGGCGCCGACTTCGACGCCGACGACGTGATTTTCACTTACAAACGTCTGGTCGACAAAGTTCCAGGCGCGCCGTCGGCGCCGTTCCACGCGATCGGGCGCGGCAACAAGCAGTTCAAGAAGATCGACAGCCACACGGTCCACGTCACGACCGACGGCCCCTATCCGACGCTCCGTCCCGACATGGGTGGGTTCGCGATCCTGGCCGAGCACGCGGCCAAAGGCGCCGAGCCGTCGGTTGACTTCAACAACGGCAAGGCCGCGATCGGCACCGGGCCGTACAAGTTCGTCGAGTTCAAGTCGGGCGACCGCACGATCATCGAGAAGAACCCCAACTACTGGGGCGACGCGAAAACCTGGGCGCCGAAGTGGGACAAGATAACCTTCAAGCCCATCACCGAGGGCTCGTCGCGGCTCGCGGCAGTTCTCGCCGGCGACGTGGATGTGGTCGACTACCTTCCGACCGCCGACGTAGCGCGGCTGAAACAGGAAGGCAAGATCGTGGTCGCCGAAGGCTCGTCGGATCGCGTCATTTACTTCCGCATGCACCGCCGCGACGTCGAACCTTACGTGATGACCAACGACGACAAGCCCATGTTCCCGAACCCGCTTCTGGATTGGCGGGTGCGCCGGGCGATGTCGGTCGCCATCAACCGCGACGCGATTCGCGACCGCGTCATGGGCGGGGCCTCGATCCCGACGGGCAACGTCGTGCCCAAGGGGTTCTTCGGCCACCACGAAGGCATCGAGCCCGATCCGTACGATCCGGAAGAAGCGAAGAAGCTGCTTGCCGCCGCGGGCTACCCGGACGGCTTCAAGATTACGCTGCACGGACCCAATGACCGTTACATCAACGACGCCAAGATCGCCGAGACGGTCGCCCAGATGTGGACGCGGGTCGGCATCAAGACGGCGGTCTCGACCATGCCGCGCAATATATTCTTTACCAAGCAGCGCAGCGGCGGCCCCAACAACCAACCCTATTTCCAGATGCCGAGCTATTCGGTGACGCTGGTCGGTTGGGGCACCGGCACGGGCGAGGCGCTCTATTCCTTGGACGGCCTGGTGCGCACTTACAACGACCTGGCGGGTCACGGCTACTCCAACTCCGGCCGGTACTCGAACCTTCGGGTCGATGTGTTGATCTCCATGGCCGAGAAGGAGCTTAACGACGAGAAGCGTCTCGTCCATCTGCGCGAGGCGACCGAGATCGCGCTTCGCGACTACGCGGTGATCCCGATCCACTTCCAGGTCAACTTCTGGGGCCTACGCAAGGGCCTGAAAATGACGCCGCAGGCCAACGAGCGGACCTACGGCTGGAACATCGACAAGGCCGGCTAGGCCTTCGCGATCGCATCCCCGACAATCGCGGCGCGGGGCGCGTCTCCTCCCGATCGGGGGAGGGGCGCCCCGTCCGCTTGCCGGCGCTCCTTGGCCCTCTGAGGCGACGGCCCGCGAGACCTTGACGTGACCGCATTCATCATCCGCCGGCTGGTGCAGTCGGTGATCGTCATCTGGGTGATGACGTTGATTGTCTTCTTCGGGGTCAACGTGATCGGCGATCCCGTCGAGATGTATGCGTCGGATCTGTGCAACCAGGCCTGCCGGCAGCGGATCGTCGAATCGCTGGGCCTCGACCGCCCAATCTTCGAGCAATACCTCGTGTTCCTGGGAAGCGCCCTCAAGGGAGAGCTCGGAAACTCGTTCCGCCTGGGCGTACCGTCGCTGGAAGCGATCATGGCGCGGCTGCCTGCGACCATCGAGCTCGCCGTCTTCGCCATGCTGTTGACCGTGACCGTCGGTATCCCGCTTGGCATGTGGGCAGGTCTCAGGCCCAATTCGATCGCCGGCCGGCTCATCATGGGGGGCTCGATCCTCGGCTTCAGCCTGCCGTCGTTCTGGGTCGGGCTCATGCTGATCCTGATCTTCGCCGTCCAACTCGGCTGGTTGCCGACGACGGGCCGGGGCGACACGCGCGAGTTCCTGGGTGTCGAGTTCAGCTTCGTCACCCTCGACGGCTTCAGGCACATGATCCTGCCCGGCGTCAACCTTTCGCTCTTCTTCACGGCGCTGCTGATTCGGCTGGTGCGCGCGGGCGTGCGCGAAGTGCTGTTCGTCGACTACATCAAGTTCGCCCACGCCAAGGGCCTGCACCGGCGCCGGGTCATCTTCGTCCATCTCCTCAAGAACATCATGATCCCGGTGATCACCGTGCTGGGGCTCGAATTCGGAGGCCTGCTGGCGTTCGCCGTGATCACCGAGACGATCTTCGCCTGGCCCGGCATGGGCAAGTTGCTGATCGATTCGATCAACCTTCTCGACCGGCCCCTAATCGTCGCCTACCTGATGCTGATCGTCTTCTTCTTCATCGTCATCAATCTCACGGTCGATATCACCTACTCACTCCTTGATCCGCGCGTACGCTTGCAGAGGGCACCGTCATGACCGCCGCCGTCGAGACCGTCGAGGAGGTACCCGCGCGCGCGGAAACGCCGTTCCGCCGCTTCGTCATGGAGTACTCCGAGAGCAAGGTGGCCGTGGCGGCGTTCTTCGGATTCCTCGTAATCGTTTTCATCGCCCTCTTCGCGAACTGGATCACGCCCCAGAACCCCCACGATCTGATGCAGATCGACATCCTCGACAACCTGCGCCCGCCGGGATCCGAGTCCTTGGTCGGCTATACCTACGTGCTCGGCACCGACGGCCAGGGCCGCGATATGCTGAGCGCCATATTCTTCGGCCTCCGCATCAGCATCTTCGTCGGCGTGGCGAGCGGCTTGGCGGCTTTCGTGATCGGCATGTTCGTCGGCCTGATCTCGGCTTATGCCGGCGGGCGCGTCGACGCCTTCATCATGCGCGTCGTCGACCTGCAACTCGGCTTCCCGACGATACTGATCGCGCTCGTGTTGTTGGCCGCGCTTGGCCAGGGCGTGGACAAGGTCATCTTCGCGCTCATCGTCGTCCAGTGGGCCTATTTTGCGCGCACGGTGCGCGCTACGGCGCTGGTGGAACGGCGCCGCGAATACGTGGAATCGGCCGAGTGCCTGGCGCTGGGGCGGTTCCGCATCATTCTCAAGCACTTGTTGCCGAATTGCCTGCCGCCCTTGATCGTGATCGGCACCGTTCAAGTGGCGCATTCGATAGCGCTCGAGGCTTCGCTTTCGTTTCTCGGCGTCGGGCTGCCGCCGACAGAGCCGTCGCTGGGGCTTCTGATCGCCAACGGCCGCGAGTACATGTTCGGCGGCCACTACTGGATCAGCGTCTATCCGGGAATTGCGCTCCTGATCGTCATCGGCGCCATCAACCTGATGGGCGATCAGCTGCGCGACGTGCTGAACCCGCGCCTCAATCGCTAGTTAGGGCCGGGTCCGCGCGACGGCCCGCCTCGACCGCGCTGGCGGCGTCGCTTCATCAGCGCGACTCCCTCCACCCGCTGCCAGGCGATCAGGAACGGCACGTTCGGCAGAATCTCGCGGACGCGCGATGCGAGCGAGAGCGCCACCATGAGCTCGGACGGCTCGCCGAGGAGTACGCCCATCGCCAGGTAGCCGCCCTCCTGGACGCCGAGCGCGCCCGGCACCATGAACGCGAGCCCGCGCATCGCCGCGGTCAGGCCCCGGATCATGGCGGCCTCGACGATCCCGAGCGGATGGCCCATGAGATGGGCGGCCAGCAGAACTTCGCCGATGGGCACGACGTCCGCGAGCACGCGGTATGCGCAGGACGCGATCACGCTCCCGGGCCTGCGGTAGACGTCGCGGATTCCTTCGTGCATGGCCGCGATGTGAACAGACAGCGCGTGCCACCGCGCCGTGCGGCGGGCGAGAAACCGCACACCGCCGCCGAGCTGGAGCGCGATGAAGGCGCCGATGCCAAGCGCCAAGGCTGCGGCGATGCCCGCCGCGCCCGCCAGCACCGCCGGGTCGGGCACGAGAACCGCGAACAGAGCGACGCCGGCGAGGGTCCAGAACAGAACCACGATCCCCTGCACGGTCTTGTCGACCACGGCCGTCGACGCGGCGTCCAAGATTGCGCCGTGCCAAATGGCAACGAGGCGGGCCTTCACCACCTCGCCGCCGATAGTCGCGACGGGAAGCAGCGTGTTTACCGCCGAACCGATCCACGAGGCCGCCAGCGTGTGCCACACCCCGGGTCGCGATTGGGGCGGGAAAAGCTGCCGCCACGCCTCGGCGCTGACGAGCTGGACGGGCGGCGCGAAGACGCACACCCACAACAAGGTCCAGCCCGCTTCGCCGAGGTGGGCCGCCACCGGTCGGACCCCCTGCCAGGCAAACACCAGCGCGAACGCGCAAAAGCCTGCGAAGAGTCCGATGGAGGCCGAGCGCTTCATCGCCGCGTTCATACAGCCTCGCCGGCGAAGCATCCAGCGTTGCGCGCCCGGCCGCGACGCGATATTGCGGCCGCACCAGCGAAAAGGTTCGATCCGTGCGCTTCGGTGACGGCCAAGGTCCGAATGTTACGGATCCGTCAAATGCGCGCGAGGCCGGTTGAACTCCGGCCCGCCGCACCCCCATCTTTACCGGAGGGAGATCACGTGCGGCCCGAGCGAACGAAAGCATCCGCGATGACCGTGTTCGACAGCAACGCGTACGACGGCCACGAAGCCGTCATCTTCCACGCCGATCCGGCCTTCGGCCTGGAGGCGATCGTCGCGATTCACAGCAGCGTCCTCGGCCCCGCCTTCGGCGGCTTGCGCATGCGGGCCTATGCGAGCGACACCGACGCGCTCGAAGACGCGCTCCGGCTCTCGAAGGGCATGACCTACAAGGCGGCGATGGCGGACCTTCCCTTCGGCGGCGGCAAGGCGGTGATCATCGGCGATCCGCGAATCCGCAAAACCGAGGCGCTGCTTCGCACCATGGGCCGTTTCATCGAATCTCTGAACGGGCGCTACCACACGGCCGACGACATGGGGACCACCGTCGCCGACATGGACGTGCTGCGAATGGAGACCCGCTTCGCCCACGGTTTCGCCGATGCGTCCGGCAAACCGCCACCGGCGACCGCTTTCGGCGTGTTCGCGGGAATCCGGGCCGCGGTGGCGCAGCGATTGGGTCGCGACGATTTGGACGGCCTCGGGGTCGCGATCCAAGGTCTTGGAAACGTCGGCGCGCGTCTCGCGCGCTATCTCGCCGAGGCCGGCGCCCGGCTCCAGGTGGCGGATATCGAGCGTGCCCGCGTCGAGCGCGCGCGCGATGAGTTCGGTGCGCGCGCCGTCGCGCCCGAACGCATTCACGCCGCGGCCGTGGATATCTTCGCGCCCTGCGCGGCCGGCGCCATCATCAACGATCGCACGGTGGGCGAGATCCGGGCTTCAATCGTCGCCGGCGCCGCCAACAACCAGCTCGATCGGCCGTGCCACGGCGCCGCGCTCAAGGAGAAGGGCATCCCGTATGCCCCCGACTACGTCATCAATGCGGGCGGCCTGATCGACGTGGCCTGCGAGGGACCGGATTACGATCCCGCGCGCATGCTCGAGCGGGTGGCGCGCATCTACGATACCGCCTCGGAGGTCTTCGAACGCGCGCGAATCGAGGACGCGCCCACCGATCTCGTCGCCGACCGGATGGTGCGTGCGCGCCTTCGCTCGCAAGCGCAATCGATGATCGCCGCTTGACCCGGGCGGCAAAGGCGGCTGACATCGCCCGAGCCGCCGGAGGGGGCATGAGCGAGAATACCGATTCGGGGCATCCGCCCGATCTCGACGCCTTGCCGCGTTTCGCGGGCGTGGCGACATTCATGCGCCTGCCCTTGGTGGGCGATGCGGACGCCCTCGACATCGCGCTCTCGGGCGTTCCCTGGGACGGCGGCACCACCAACCGGCCCGGCGCCCGGCATGGACCGCGCGAGATCCGCAACGCCTCGAGCCTGATCCGCCGGGTAAACCCCGCCAACGGCATCGCGCCATTCGTGCTCTGCCGCGTCGCCGACGTGGGCGACGCGCCGGTGAACCCCGTGGACATCATGGATTCGCTCGCCCGCATCCAAGGCTTTTTCGCAACGATTACCGCCGCGGGCGCCGTGCCGCTGAGTGCCGGCGGCGACCACTTGGTCACGCTTCCCATATTGCGCGCGTTGGCGCCCGACCGCCCCCTCGGCCTCGTCCACTTCGACGCCCACAGCGACACTTGGGACACCTACTTCGGCGGCTACCGCTACACCCACGGCACACCGTTCCGGCGCGCGATCGAAGAACGCCTCATCGATCCCCGACGCACGATCCAGATCGGCATCCGCGGCTCGCTCTACAACGAGGGCGAGTTGGACTTCGCGCTGCAACACGGGATTCGGGTCGTCCGGATCGAGGAGTTCTACGACTTGGGCCTTGATGCCGTCGTCGCCGAGGCCCGGCGGGTCGCCGGCGACGGCCCCACGTACGTCAGCTTCGACGTGGACGGGCTCGATCCCGTCTACGCGCCTGGCACCGGTACGCCCGAGGTCGGCGGTTTCACCACCCACGAGGCGCAGCGCATGATCCGCGGCCTCGCCGGTCTGGACCTCGTCGGCGCCGACGTGGTCGAGGTTTCGCCCCCATTCGATCCGTCCGGCAACACGGCGCTCGTCGGCGCGACCATGATGTTCGAGCTTCTGTGCGTGCTCGCCGACGCGGTCAGGCGCCGGTGCGGGGGCTAGCGCATTTTTCGTTTAAACGGAACCGACCTAAGCTGCTATCCGCTTTAGGTTCGGGCGCGATCCGCGCGCTCGAAGAAGGCCCGCACCCGGGCTTGCGTGACCTCGCCCGCTACGAGACGCGCGAACGAGGCGGCCTCGGCCTCGATCATTTCCGCGCGCGCGCCACCGAACCTCACCCATAGATCGATCAGGGCGTAAGGTGCGGGGTTGTCGGCGAAGGGCATGCTTTCAGCGAGCCGGCGCCGCATCAAAGCGCCGAGAAGGCGGCGGACAGGGCCTGCGTTGTAAAGCGAAAGCCACGGTCTCGGCCGCGGCCGGCCGGCGCCGCCGAGAACCGTCCGCCGCGCAAGGGCTTCGATATCATTCGCGTCGGCCACGGCATCGACGATCCCGAGCCGCTGGGCCTGTTGGGCGTCGATGGTGCGCCCGCTCAGCATCAGCTCCATTGCCCGCGGCGCTTGGATGAGCCGCGTCAGGCGCGCGGTGCCGCCAAAGCCCGGATGAAGCCCGAGGGTGACCTCGGGCGCGCCGAAAGTGGCGTCAATCCGCGCGATCCGGGCGCGCGTGGCGAGCGCGAGCTCGAGCCCGCCCCCCAGGCAATAGCCGTGAACCAGGCTCGCAGTATTGATCTCCAACGCCTCGATGCGGGCGAAGGCGCGCTGCACGCGGCGCACCTTCGCGTATCCGTCCGCTTCGCCGAGACCGACGAACTCGGTGATATCGGCGCCCGCCACGAAGCCCTTGTCCTTCGCCGAGCGCAGCACCAGCGCCCGAGGCGGATCGGCTTCGAGGGCGTCGAGGACGGACTCGAGCTCGCCCACCACGTCGTCCGAGAGCGTATTGGCGCCGCTGCCTTGTTTGTCGATCGAAAGCCAAAGAATGCCGTCCGCGTCGGTCTCGCGCCGGAAGTGGCGAAGGGGCATGTCGGCGGTCCAGGAGCGCTTGTGTCAGGCCGCGGCGCAAAGATCGGCCGCGGTCACGAAACCGACGCCCGCCGCACGCATGTTCTCGCGCGCCGCGGCGAGCGAGCCGTCCAAGTCGATAGCCCGGCAGGCGTCGTCGATCACCCATGCCTCGAACCCTTCGGCGCGCGCATCCACCGCCGAGAAATGGACGCAGAAGTCGGCCGCGAGGCCCGCCAGGTACAGCCGCGCGAGGCCGCGTTCGCGCAAGTAGCCTGCAAGCCCGGTGGCGATCTGGCGGTCGTTCTCGCGGAACGCCGAATAGGAATCGATCTCGGCGCGGAATCCCTTGCGGACGATCATCTCGCAGTTGGGCAGCCCAAGGCCGGCGTGGAACTCGGCGCCGCGGGTTCCCTGGACGCAATGGTCGGGCCAGAGCGTCTGGTCGCCGTAGGGTAGACGGATCGTCTCGAACGGAGCACTTCCCGGATGCGCGCTCGCGAACGAGCTGTGCCCTTCGGGGTGCCAATCCTGGGTCATGACGACGTGATCGAAGCGGCTAGCCAGCGCGTTAATCACCGCCACCACCTCGTCGCCGCCGGCAACCGCGAGCGCGCCGCCCGGACAGAAGTCGTACTGGACGTCGATGACCAAAAGCGCGTCCTTTGCGCCCGTCATGATCTCGCCGGTCATCGCGCGTGTCTGCCCTTCGTGAATGGCCCTTGCGCCCGAGTATGGGGCAATCCTCAGGGCGCGCAACCGGCGAAGGCGCGTTCGCGCGTTCGGGTGTGGGTCGTGTCTCAGTTTGAAATTTGACGTTCAGAAGGCACGAAGCGGATTCGTATGTCGGCCAATCGTCCGAAAGCGGTCATCGTTGTGGTGCGGCCATTGAGTCGGAGATTGACCATGAGCCGACATAGAGCGAATTGCGCGGGCGCAACAGCCCACTGAACCCAGATCAGCCCTCAATCAGGTCTCTTAACGGACGACTGATTCACGTCAATGACAAACAAGCGATGCTCCATTATTCGCGTTCGAGGACTACCCACCGAAAAACCATAGTGCATGGGCCTTTCGGCTTGGGAGTAGTAGGATGCCCGTTCGTGCGGAAGAGCTGATCCGGCAAACTTTCGACATGCTGAGCGAGGAGGAGACAATCCCGACGGACCGGTTCGTCAGTCGCGCCCGCCTGTTTGCCCTCTCCTTGCAGCAGCATGAGCGCGAGCTTGAAGATGCGCGGACCGAAGTCGACGCCCTGCGACGAGCCACGGGAGACTTTCTCGGGGCGATGCGCAAACCGCGCGATCGTCATGCCCAAGTTGCCGCCGACCCGGTTGCGATCCTTGAAGAGGCACTGAGTGGCTATGCCCCCGGGCAAAGGCACGCATCAAGCTGCGTCACGCTTGATCCACGGTGATGGTCAAAGGTGAGTCAGGGAACTCCGGCGGCGCGTCTAAGCCACAAATAATTGTGAGGCGCAAATGAAGTACGTTGCACTGATTATCATATGCTTATATTCCATCACAACTGCTAATGCCGAAGAAATTAAATTAAATTTTGAATGGGGTGATATTCCTAACTGCAGTAGTGGTACGCCCAATGTTGTATCTAATCCAGTTTTTAAATTATCGGCAATACCAGATGGCGCATCATGGGTTTACTTCAACTTAGTAGATTTTCAATCACCCTATAAACATGGTGGAGGATGGGTAGAATTAGACGAAGATCTTCTAATTGAAAGTGGAAAATTTAAATATGATAGTCCTTGTCCGCCTAGTGGATTTCATACCTATCAATGGACTGCATTCTTTACTGACAAAAAAACAACAATTGGTTGGAATGGCAAACCAACAGGTGTAATAAAAGTATTAAAAGCGCAGAAACGGTATCCAGAATAACAAGGATAGTCGATTTTCGATGGGCGTTCGCCCGGGGTTCGAACCAATGTCGGGTCCGCTGGATTGTCCGCTCCGGGTTAGGAGCGGCCATACTGGGGACCGTGCGCCAGAGTCCGCTGTTGGACGCACGGCATGATCCGCTGAATAGCCGACGTTTCGGGCGTTGTTTCGGCCGAATTTCAAACTGAGAAACGACCCGCGCGCGCCCCTTGGCGAAGGCGGCCAAGGGCTGTCATAGTGCGCCACCGAGCGATGCGAAGGGGAAGGCGGATGCACTGGAGCAGAATGATCACCGTCGTCGACGCCCACGCCGAAGGCGAGGTGGGCCGGGTGGTGGTCGGCGGCGTCCTGCCGCCGCCGGGCGAGACCATGTTCGCCAAGGCGCGTTACCTCGAGAGCGAGGCCGACTGGCTGCGCAAGTTCCTCCTTAACGAGCCGCGCGGAACCGGCACCAGCTGCGCCAACCTGGTGGTGCCGCCGACGCACGCGGACGCCGACGTGGGCTTCATCATCATCGAAGCCAACGAGTATCCGCCGATGTCGGGCTCCAACACCATCTGCACGGCGACGGTGCTGCTCGAGACCGGGATGATCCCCATGACCGAGCCCGAGACCCGGTTCACGATGGAGGCGCCCGGCGGGCTTGTGTATATCACCGCGAGTTGCCGCAATGGGCGGTGCGAGCGGATCAAGTTCGCGAACGTGCCCTGCTTCGTCTGGCACCTCGACCACCCGCTCGAGGTCGAAGGGCTCGGCACGCTTTCCGTGGACGTCGCATACGGCGGCATGGTCTACGCCCTGGCCGACGCGGGCGCGCTCGGCTTCGCCATCACGCCCGACGAGGCGCGCGAGATCGCCGAGACGGGGGTGCGTATCATCGAGGCGGCGGCCGAGCAGATCGAGGTCGTGCACCCCGAAAATCCAGCGATTAACACGGTTTCCGTGGTCGCGATCGCGACACCGGTGGAAGAGGCCGAGCGGGGGCGCAAGATCGGGCGCAACGCCTGCGTCGCGCCGCCCGCCCACATTGACCGCTGTCCCACCGGCACCGCGACGTCGGCCAGGGTCGCGGTCCTGCACGCGCGCGGCCAGCTCGCGCCCGGTGACGTGTTCGAGAACCACTCGATCATAGACACCCGCTTCGAGGCCGAAATCACAGAGATCACAAGCGTTGGCGGCATCCCGGCCGTGGTCCCCTCGGTCGCCGGGCGCGGCTTCGTGATCGGAATCTACCAGTACGGCCTCGACCCCGCGGATCCGTTCCCGGAAGGCTTCCACCTCGACGACGGATCGCGGGCATAGAGCGGGTCGCCGGAGGCGAGTCCGACTGACTGTGATCTGGGCTAGGACGCCGGCTCTCCGGCGTTCACGCCGCCGCGGGTTTTAGCCCGTGAAGGGCCGCGCCGTCACGACGACGGCGTCGCCGTCGGCGTACACACACTCGCCGGGGCGGAAGGTGACGCCTCCGAACTTTACCGCCTCGCCCACCGTGCCGATGCCGTTCTTGAGCGGCCGCCTCGGGTTGGTGCCGATCGCCTTGACGCCGAGTGCGGCGTCGGCGATCTCGTGGGCGTCGCGGACGCAACCGTTGATGATGAGCCCGGCCCAGCCCTTTTCGGCGGCGAGTTGGGCGACGTTGCCGCCGACGAGCGCGCGTCGCTTCGACGCGCCGCCGTCCACCACCAAGACTTTGCCGGCCCCATCGCCGGCCAGCACTTCGCGCAGGTTAAGATTGTCCTCGAAGGTGGCGACGGTGACGATGGTCCCCGAAAAGACGGATTTCGCACCGAAGTCCCGGAACGCGGCCTCGCAGACCGTCGCTTCGTCGCCCATCGCGTCGCAGATGTCCGCCGTCGCCGGCGAGCCTTGTTGTTCTTTGCTCACGCCGTCACCCCATTTTTCGTTGCCTGCCCCGCGCCCGGTCTCGTCCGCGGGCGCCGAGGCGCATTCAACTTATCCCACCATCGGGTGATTGCGAAAGCGCGGTGGCGGACGGTCCAGGTTCTTGCGCCCGTTTTCCGTTTGATGCCTCGCGCGCTTGCACCTCCGATCGCCGGAAAAGAGAGCGTCCGCAGGGAAGCGGCGCGAGCGTCCGGGGAAAAAGGACCCGGAAGCGACCCCGCTCCGACGGGATCGGGCCGCACACAAACCAAGGGAGGAAGCAATCATGACATAGCGTGTTGCATCGGTCGGCGCAGTGGTGCTCGCGGCCTTCGTCGCCAGGGCAAGCGGGGCGGACGAGATCCGAATCGGCTCCGGCGCCGAACTCACCTCGATCGATCCACATTACTGGTCGGGGATTCCGAACGCCCAGATGGGACGGAACATCTTCGATCACCTCGTCCATTTCGAGGAAGGCAAGCTGACCCCGGCGCTCGCGGCCTCGTGGAAGGCGCTCGACGATTTCACCTGGGAGATCAAGCTGCGCGAAGGCGTGAAATGGCACGACGGATCGCCCTTTACCGCGGACGACGTGGTGTTCAACTTCGAGCGCGTCCCGAACACCGGGCTCAAGCAATTCGGCGGGTTCATCGGCAAGAAGGAGATCACCGCGATTGACGCAACGACGTTGCGGATCAAGGCGCCGATCCCCAACCCGAACGTCCCCAACGACCTCGCGCCGTGGGGGTGGTCTCGAAGAAGCACGCCCACGGCGCCGAGGCCCCGGACTTCAATTCCGGCAAGGCGGCGGTCGGCACCGGCCCCCATCGCTTCGTCGAATGGGTCAAGGGTGACCGCGTCGTCTTCGAGGCCAACCCCGACTACTGGAGGGGAAAGCCACCTACGACTAAGGCCGTCTTCAAGCCGATCAAGTCGAGCCCCTCGAGGGTCGCGGCGTTGCTCGCCAGGGACGTGGACTTCATCGACTACGTTCCCACGACCGACATCAAGAAGCTCTCGCAGACGCCCGGGATCCATCTCGCCCAGGCGCCTTCGTGCCGCGTCATATTCCTCTTTCTCGACCAGAGCCTGGAAGCGATCGCCCAGATGCTGACCAAGATCGGTCTTAAGATCGCGGTTCAGGCCATGCCCAAGAGCGTCTATTTCTCGCGCATGGCCAAGCTCGAGTTCAGCTTCGGCATGGTCGCCGATTGTTCGAGCACCGGTGATGCGACGTGGCCCCTCAAAGGCTACTTCCACACCCGCGACACCGGCCTGGGGCTCGGTCTCAACGACATGTCGCGCTACGGCAACGGCCGACTCGACGCGATCATCGTCGAAGCCCTGTCGACGATCGATAACGCCAAGCGCGAAAAGCTCTATCACGAGGCGATGGGGATCGCGATGCGCGACGTCAGCCATATCCCGCTGCACTACCAGGTGAACGCCTGGGCGATGCGCGAGGGCGTGAGCTATAAGGCGCGCGCCGACGAGAAGACGCTGGCGTTCTTCCTCGTCAAGTAACACGGGAAGTTAAGTCGGACGGGCCTTGTCGTCGGGGCCCGTCCGGCGTCTTCTCCGGTCGTCAGCGCGATCTCATGCGCCTGGCGCTCGCGCCGCGCCGGGGGCACCCGTCGGGCGGCCTTCGCGAATGGCGAGATAGGTGCCGGAGATAAAGATAATGGCGCCGCCCACCCACGTCCAGATCGTAGGCACCTCGGCGAAGATCACGTAGCCGACGATCGCAGCCCAGATAAGGTTTGCGAAGTTGAATGGGAGCAGGACGGTGAGATCCGCCTCCTTGATCGCCTGGTTGAGGCACAAATGGACGAGGGTGGCGAACACGGCGATGGGGACGAGCCAACCGAGCTGGACGAGGGTCGGAGTTTGCCAGAACGGGATCGCCGCGATCAACGAGATTGGCGACATGAACAGGGCTCCGTAGAACGTGATGCTGATCGCCGAATCGGTGCGCGTAAGAATCTTGGTGAGGATCATGGTGACGCCCCAACCGAGCGATCCCAGAAGCACCAGGATGGACCCGAGCTCCACCTCGATGACTCCTGGGCGCAGGATGAGCCAGGTTCCCGCGAACCCGATGACGAGCGCCGTGAGGCGCCTGACGCGGATCACCTCGCCCAGCACGATTACCGCGGTCACAGTTGTGAACAACGGCGCCGTGAAGCTGAGTGCCGAGATTTGGGCGAGCGGGATCATGACGAGCGCCATGAAAAAGCACAGCTGGGAGCAGCCGTTGATCAGGCCGCGAAGTGCGTGAAGGCCGAGGCGCGGGGTCCTAAGGTGCCGCAAGCCATGGCGTAGGATCACCGGCGTGAGCATGAGCAAGCTGAAGACGGTGCGAATGAAGTGGATCTCGAACGGATGGAGATCGGCCCCGAGCAAGCGGATCAGGACCATCATGACCGTGGCCATCAATCCGGCGAGCACGATCAACCCTATACCTCTGAGGTTGCCCGGTAATTCGCCGATCCATTTCAGCTGAGCGCGCAAGGGCGGCTTCTCCGTGCGAGCGGGCCGGGGTTCGGCCGCGCCGATTGTGACAGCGATCGGCCGATCAGTCTCGCCCCTGGCGGCGTAAGGCGCCGGCGACGGGGGGTACGTTGCGAAGAACCATGTCCGTGCTCGAGGGTCTTTGGTTCATGCACTTACACCCGACGGCGATCACCCGATCCGCCGAATCGGGCCGCGAGATTTCCGAGATAGCCGCGATCACCGGCCATTCGATCCGGGCCGTCGAAACGATCGTGGATCGCTGCCTGGTTCGCACGTCGAAACTGGTGCGGGCCGCCTCTACCAAGCGCCTGGCGGGGGCCGCGCGTTGACCCCGCAAGGCGATCACCGAACATGATGGTGAACTGGGCCATGGCATCTTTCCAGGCAATTGCCGTTTTCCAGCGGACGCGGGAATGGCGGGTCGCCTGGAACAGCAGCTTCAACGCCGACTCGTTGTTCGAAAAGTTGCCTGGGATTCGATCACGTCGCGAAGCGGGTGGTTCAGGCTCTCCATCGCCATTGTGGTGTAGATCATCTTTCGGATCGTCGGCGGAAAGGCGAATAGTGGCGCCAAATGCTCCGAGAATTGGCGACGAAGCGGCGACAAGGTGAATGGGCCTCTATCGACGCCTGTCGGTATCATGATTCCCGGTAACGGAACAGGACACCGGCCCACTGGGCGGTGAAGGCCGGCGTCATGGACACGGGCCAGGCGCCGTCGGCGGGCGGCGTTTTCGCCATGTGCTCGTGCATGAACAGGAAATTATCGACCCCGCCCATGTGGGCGTGACGGACGTCGCAGACGACCCGTTCCATGAGCGGCCGGCCGGCGCCCAGCAGGTTCGGAATCCGCGCCTTGCCGATGGAAGGCAGGTAGAGGGCGGCGACGTCGTCCTCGGTGATCCCGTTGTTGTCGAGAAGCGTCGCCAGAACATTGCCGAAGCGTAGGTGTTCGCTCCGGATGTAGGCGACCTGATCGGTGGCGCTGTCGAAGTTGATGGTGATGCGAAAGTCGTCCGGACCCGTGTCCGCGCCCGCCGGGTGGCCGTCGCCGAAGCGGACCCGCATGGCGCCCCAATCGGCGGTGGCCGAGGCCTCGGCATAGTCCACGTAACGCGGGCCCGGACCGGGCTCCAGCGTCAACACCATGGCCGCCGCCCCGTCTCTCCAGAAAAAGGATCCGTGGTTCCAGCGGCGGGTGATGGTCGAGGCGCGGCAGCCGGTGACCACCACAACATCGCCTGGCGTTTCCCCAGCGCGCAGGTGCTGGGCGTCCAGTTGGACGCCACGCAGAACGCCGACGCATCCCTGGCCCAGGTAAAGGCATTGCGCGTGTTCGAGCCCCAGCGCGGCGCGCACGGCGACGGCCGGTATCTCAGGGCCATAGGCGGTCAAAAGCGCCGGCGCCGTGATGACCAATCCGATGTCGCCGGCGTCGGTTCCGGCATTGGCCAAGGCCGCCGCCGCCTCGATCGAAAGGGCGGTCGAATCCATCGGGCTCAAGTAGCCGAATTCCTGACCCAGGTCGTCGAGGCGCGCCCGCTCGGCGTCGCCCAGGCCGCGGGACCGTAGGGGCACAGGATCGCCGGGTAGGGCGAACCCGAAACCACGGACCCGCACTGGTGGAACCGAGGTCATGCGCCGTCCCCGTTGGCCGGACCGCCATTCCTCATTTCGGTCCCATCGATCAGGCCGACGAGATGACCGAGGATAACCTCTGCCGCGTTCGGTGCCGGCGGGCCGACCAGAGATGCCGTCTGGTCGCTGGCCAGGCGGGGCAGCCGGGGATCGAGATTAGGTTGGCGTGACGTGTCCGTCATCAAGATAAATGGGACAGCCTAATCTGTAGTACGCCCATCCCATCTTCTGGGCTCCGTTCACCCTGATCGGAGATGGGGGAGGGACGAGGCCGACAACATAGGGGGTTGTGCCTGACAATTCGCATCATCGAGCGCGGAGAAAACGGCCTGCTTATTCGTGGTCGAATGTTTCCTCTTGGCTAACAGCGGCGGTTCATGCCCATATCCGAGGATGTCCGCTTTCCAACGCTAACCGGACACCCCGAAAATGAGTGCTACTGGTCCGCTCGTGACCCAAAGCGGACATTGATCATCTCGCTCTCTCCAGGTAATCCTGGCGTCATTCTTGGGGTTTCTTGGACCGCATTTTGTGGTAATGTTTCGCGGAGCTTCCCGCTAATTTTCGTTTCTAGTGTTATTGGACGACCGCATAGTGAAAGAATTTGTCAGTACGGATGGAGGTATCGAAGGTTTCAGAACCCCACAACTCGGCGAAAAACAAATTACAAAGCTGGACCGTGAGATATGGAAGCCTGGACAGTTTTCCTCTGAACATTCTGTTCTCGATCTAGATTGTGGAGTAGGCCGACATCTGGCGTACTTTCAATCAAAGGGGATAAAATTAATGGTTGGAGTGGAAATTAGTGAACGCGCAGTAAAAGCAGCGCCAATCGATGTGAAAAATTTTATCAAATGCATGGATATATTTGATTTTCTTGATGTTAATGATGAATTCTTTGATTGTATTATATGTTTGGACATCTTGGAGCATTTCTCAAAAAAACAGGCCCTAAGTATTCTTATTAGATTGAGGGGTTGTTTAAAGCCAGATGGAGCCGTGATAATCAAACTACCGAACGGTGCTTCACCGTGGGGCCTACAATTTCAGCATGGTGACCTCACACATGTCACCGCTTTCTCACCGCAAAGCTTTGAGCATTTAGCTGTAAGTGCAGGGTTTAGATTAGAGCGCTCGTGGGGGGAAAAGTTGGGCAGTCCCATGAAACAAATTCGCAGCGAAATTTTTTATGCGTTTCTCAGATGGGTAATTGCATACCCGCCTCAAATCTGGAACGGAAATTTCTTCGCCATGTTGCGTCATGCTACGTCGGACAACCAAATAGCGAGGTAGTGTCCGTCTGAGCTACTCCCCATCCGTTGGACAGGTTTGCGGTTAAATTAAGCTACAGTCCGGTCCTGCCGATCGGGTTCCCATTCACGCTCGTTACGCCACCAGGGCTGTCGGCTGGAGGTCCGGGCGTGAGCCCGGGCCGGAGGCCGACAGCCTTTGACGTGAACTGGCTCCCCTGGTCGGTGTTGAAGATCTCCGGCCGACCGTGTCGGCTGAGCGCCTCATCCGGCGCATCGACAGAGAACTGCACGTCCATGGTGTTGGACAGCCGCCATGCCAGGACCTTGCGGCTCCACCAATCCATGATCGCCACCAGGTACAGAAAGCCCTTCGCCAGCTGGATGTAGGTAAGGTCGGCGCACCAGACCTGGTTGGGCCGCTCGATCTCGAGCCCCCGCAACAGGTAGGGATAGGTTTTGTGCCCCATGGCGGGAACGGCTGGTCCACGTCTCGGGGTGGCTGCCTATCGATTCACCGGGAAGGCTCGAAACGACGACAAATTGCTGCCCCAATTGCTACCCCATAGGGCAGCCGGGAATGCCAGACCAAGCCTAGCATTTTGAAATATTGGCGCGCCCGGGAAGACTCGAACTCCCAACCTCCTGATCCGTACCTTTAATTAATTCTATTCTTTGTTCTAAACCCTTCAAAACCTATTCCTTTTTTGACTTTCTATCTCC
>PVBE010763657.1_pt1 | contig 18012 bp, 7 predicted proteins | sample 1631181 | NCBI WGS metagenome assembly PVBE01 (sample SAMN08397723, study PRJNA350692) | Marine metagenome, whole genome shotgun sequencing project. | isolation source: water | place: Pacific Ocean | collected 2012-04
AAAAATATAATTCTACAATACAACGAATAGAATCTGAAAGAAATATTGGTAGAATAGAATACTATAAAGCAAAAGAAAAGCTAAATAAAACAGAACAAACAATAGAACATATTAATGCAGAGATATCTAAATACCATCAAAATAAAAAGGATATAATTCATAATCAAAAAATAAATGATGCATTAAAAGATTTGAATAATCAAAAAATACTTTTGGAAAGTGAGATAGAAGACAAAGAGAATGAGCTTCTAACAATCCACGGAAGCATAGAAGTCGCGTTAAACACAAAGAAAACTATCTTAGATTCGATAAAACGCGCAGAAAGTTTACAAGACAAATATAAGGCATATGAATACTATTTAGATGCAATTCAACGAGATGGTGTACCATATGAATTAATATCTAAGATAATACCAATTGTTGAAGATGAAGTTAATGATATATTAAATAGGATAGTTGAGTTTAGTATAATATTTAACTTGGATGGGAAAAATATTAATACATATATCACATATGGAGACGATAAGGTCTGGCCACTAGAATTAACATCCGGTATGGAAAAATTCATTTCGTCAATTGCAATTAGAACCGCTTTAATTAATATTTCAAATCTATCAAGACCAAACTTTTTAGCAATTGATGAGGGTCTAGGAAACCTAGATTCTGAAAACCTCAATTCTATGTTTATGCTGTTTGAATACCTTAAATCACAATTTGAATTTTTAATGGTAATATCGCATCTAGATTCTGTTAGGGATGTGGTAGATAATCTTATAGACATCAAGAAGGACGAAGGTTTTAGCAAAGTAATCTTCTAGCTACATATTTATATTTGAATAAGTATACAAAGAGGAGTATTAATGGGATTTATTAAATTTAGTAATTACCAAGGGCTACATCTATATAATGATAAAAGTCAGCCGATATTGGAGGATACATCTATAAATTCACCTGATTATTTTAGGGTGAGTCAGTTTCCTGATACCTTAACGGCTGGTAAAAATGCATTTTATATAACTGGTAATACTCAAACGATAGAACCTAAATCCGAAATAAAATTCGAATGTTTAGGACCTGACGGCAAACCAGTTTATATGGAGGTGCCTAGCTGGATAGACATTCAGGGAAGAAGGATGTTAACTATTTGGGTTTATCCATGGACTCCACCCGGCCAAGCAATGATAACGTTATTAGCCAAAAGACATGGTAAAAGTGGTTCGCAAGGCCTGGTTAGATGGCGACGATTAATAAATATAAATCCATTCGCTGTTAATAAAACCCCAATTGTTTTTGGAAGAAAGCCTAGAGTATATGTCAGGGAAACTGTAAAAGAATATCTAGAACAGTCTTACCCAATAGGCGATACAGCAACAGCAACAATTAGCACAGGGCAGGTTAGTATAGCAACAGTTAATAACGATACTTTTCTATATGCATCCGGAGACTTAACATTTACCAGTGATATGGTTGGTGGTAATGTTATAATAGATTCATCTGATATACAATATTCTCTTTCAGCTGGACTAACATTAAATGCTACGACTCCAGCAGGAGATAATAACTTAAATCAGGGATATGATGGATATATTACTGAAATAGTAAATAATACTACTGCTAAATTAGATCAACCGTTTGTCTTAAATAATCTAACATACTCTTTTGGCAGTTGGTATAGTTTTCCTGTATCTACAGTACAACCTGACGTATCCGATAGTGATTATTCAATGACATATATTCAGACTCCTGTCTACACAACAGGATCTTCTAATGATGAATCATATGCAAATATAATATTATCTAATATAGAACCTATAGCAGGAGACGCCGCAACTGTTAAAACATTTATGAGGTCTGCTGGATTTAATAACTGGGAACTTGTGGGTGAAAGAAATTTAGACCACGCAGAGCTACTTATTGATGGTGATTCTTGGGAATTGACTAAAAAAATGGGTTATGCTGTTGATGAGTATACAATTAATACATATTGGTCTTCATCAGCACATGGCTACGATAGATCAATAGATCAACCATCATTAACTCGCCAATCATCATCAATTATAGATGCCATAAGAATTTCAGGTAGTGAGCAATTGGGAGACGGACTAGCAAATTCAGCTGATAGGGCAAATGCATATATTAGAACTAACTGTACTAAACCAATACAATTTTATAAAGATTGTACTTATCAAATATCATTCAAACAATCGAACACAACTGATTTATTTGATGGATTCCCACCAGAATTGGTTATCTATATGTCGGGGTCAGCATTTAATAACATAGATGAAAATGGATTAGAAACAGATTCGACGTTAGGTAAGAAAGTAACTTCGATTGGTGAAGAAAATACTTTTTCAACATGGCAATCTGCAGTAAATAATATTACGAGTAATCCAAATTTTATTCCTGGTACTGTGTGGACAGGAAATCCGGCCATGAATCAACAGGCCGTGTCAACTCCCGCAGCAATGGGGTCACCACCATTCTCAGGAAAAACTGTAGTTGGCCAAAATCCGGCTTCTACATTAACTTATTGGGAAAAGGCTGGCGCAAACTTAGTACCAGATCCAGATAGGATAGTGTATTCGTTTACGGCGGATAAAGATGGAACAGGAGTACCCGTATTTCAAGTTAAAGCAGGTCGTTGGGATTTAAGTCAGATATCCATTCAATCAGTTGTCTTACCAGGATTTACTCCAAACCACACATTCTTGTTAACTCACGTGCCGCAAGAAAAAATGAATGATTTATTAGATTTCAAATTTGAATTTTATGATGCTGATGGGAATATTGCAAATGTTGGGCAGGGAGCTACAGCTCTAATATCATCTAGTATAGAATTTTCAGGTTCTAATACATTTATAGAAGAAGCTATACTAGCAGGACCTATGCTAATGGGACAGAATGCAGCAAGCGCAGGATTCCAATTTGCAACTCCACACTCTGCTATGATTAGAACAATCGGACCAGATTATCCAGGACATAGAAATGTTAAGGGTAAAAAGGGTGGAGGAATAATAATTTGGTCAGGTTCCTTATCAGGAGCTGGAAAAACATATGGAACTGATTCTGGATCTTACCATGGTGTAGGTATGGAATTAGCAGCAAGTGAATCTTGGTTAAGATTCCATACAGATGTTACTGGTGATGGGACAAGAAGTTTATTGGATATTAGAACGAAGAGCTTTTTCGTTGGAAACCCAGGAACACAATTTATAAGCGGTTCAGATGATAATATAGAAATATCATCTAGTAATTTCCACTTAGCACCAACTGGTGATGTTATTATGCAAGGAACCATAACAGCTGAAGCTGGGGGTGTTATTGGTGGAGCAGCTATAGGTTCTCATTCTATGGCATATGATCCATATTGGGTAATTTCCGCCTCTGCCGACACATCAGATCCCGTATCATTTATATCATCATCCGGATTTAAGGTTTCGGCGGGTGGTCAAACAACAGCATCTAATTTATTATTAACAGGTGGAACAATAGATGCATCACCTTATTGGAAAATAGATAGATCAACAGACGATAGTTTACCTGCAGGATTTATATCATCATCTGACTTCAAAGTATCAGCAGGTGGAAGAATGACAGCTAGCTCGGGATTGATAGCAGGAGCTACAATCGGTGCAACTTCATTAGCATATAATCCTTACTGGAAAATAGAAGCATCAACATCAACAACAGATCCTGGTTCATTTATTTCATCATCCAAATTCAAGGTTAGAGCTGATGGAACTGTGACTGCATCTGCAATACAATTAACAGGTGGTAAATTAACTAATCCACCATATTGGGTAATTGATAATTCTACTAACGCTACACTGCCTGGTGGGTTTATATCTTCTTCAGCATTCAAAGTATCTGCAGATGGTAGAGCGACAGGTTCTGACGTATTATTTTCAGGTGGAAAGATTGCTTCATGGATAATTAATGGAGATGATTTACAAACCGAAGGTTATAGCTCAAACCAAGGTATAAGACTTCATGGAGGGGATACACCAGAAATACGATTAGTAAGAGATGCATCTGGTGATTATGTTAGAATGCATTTTAATACTACTAGTGATTGGGGAATGAGTGGATATAAAAATGGAAATGCTCTATTCCAATTAGGATCTACAAATCAAATAGCTGGGATAGAATTTGCAAGCGCATCATTATCGGTAGGAAATATATGGTCCATCTCAGCATCACAACAACCACATGATCCAGCATCATTTATATCTTCGAGTAAATTTAAAGTTTCAGCTGATGGAAGAATGACTGCGTCAGATGCAAACATAGAAGGAAAATTAACCGCAACTACAGGTAAAATTGCCAATTGGGATATAGATGGCAACGTATTGTCACGTGTTAATGCTTCTAATAAAGGTATTATACTTGATGCAGATCCATCTACCCAAGCTATTGAGATTAGAGAGGATGATGATAATCGCATACAAATATATCATACTACAGCTGATAATTGGGGCATTATAGGAAGACAGGGAGGTAATAATGTATTCCTACTAGGAGATCCTAATGGACAAGGAAATAAAATTGCAGGTATAAGTTTTGTAAGTGCATCATTATTTACTACAAAATGGAGAATATCATCATCTGCAAATGACACAGACCCAGTGTCATTCATTTCATCTTCGGATTTCAAAATATCTGCGGATGGTAGAGTAACCGCTTCTGATATGAGATTAGAAGGCGGTGTTATTCAGGCACCCCCATATTGGAAAATAGATAGATCTTCGGATATTACAGATCCTGGTTCATTTATATCCTCTTCTAAGTTTAAGGTAAGGGCAGATGGAACAGTTACAGCATCATCTATATTATTAAGCCAAGGAACATTAGATAATCCACCATATTGGAAAATAGATAATAAAACTGATGTATCACTTCCAGCTGGATTTATTTCATCTTCTATATTTAAGATAAGTGCGGACGGTAGAGTAACCGCTTCTAATATATTAGCTGCAGGAGGAAAAATTGGTGGTGCAACTATAGGAAGCGGATCATTATCCTTTGGAACAAGATGGGCAATTTCTGCATCAGATGATACAACTCCGGGTTCATTTATATCATCAAGTTTCTTTAAGGTTTCTACAGATGGTAGAGTAACCGCATCGGCTATGTCGATGTCTGGAAATATAGTAGCACTATCAGGACAAATTGGTGGCGCAACAATTGGATCCGATTCACTAAAATATCACCCTTATTGGGAAATTTCATCTTCTGACACAACATCTGATCCAGCATCATTTATATCATCTTCTTTATTTAAGGTAAGTGCAGGTGGTGTTATAACTGGTTCATTAGTTCATTTTGGTGGTGGAGGCCAAATTGCTGGATTTAGTATCAGCAGTGATACACTATCTGCAGACAATTTCGAATTAGATGCTGCAGGGAAAAGAATAACATTAGGAACAGGAAACGATATTTTTATTGCAGATGGTGATGAAGGTATTCAATTAGGACATGCAACATTTGCATCCGCCCCGTTTAGTGTAACCAAAGAAGGTGCATTATCTGCCGAATCTGGGCAAGTAGCTGGATGGACTTTATCATCTACCCAAATTAAGGGAGGCGATTTAGTATTAGATAAATTGGGTATTATAAGATCCGATCCATTTGTTAGTAATCAAGATGGTGGAGGATTTATATTATCTGCAGTTTCAGGGGGATATCTAGAAGTTCAGAATGCAAAAATTAGAGGAACCTTAGCTACAACTGTATTTGAAAAAGAATCTGTTAATGCTGTTGGTGGTCAATTATTTGTAGCAAACTCAACAGTAATATCTTCGAGTGCTTGGAGTGGTTCTGGTGTTGGAGCAGCTGATGCTACAATGTCTGTAGAAAACGTTTCGGGACTATCAGGATCCATATTACAGATTAAAAAACAAAATCCAACAGGATTTTCAACAGAATATATTTTAGTTAATTCTTCATCAAGATACGACAATACAAGTGAAACCAATTTCTCAGGTAAAATTATGGTTACCAGAGGAATGGGAACAAGTCCAGCATCAGGAATTACAAGTGGTTCATTAGGTGCACCAGGATCTGCAGCAACTGCATATTCTCAGAGCCAAGTAATAGTTTCTACAGGTAAAACTGGAACTGGATATATTAGATTAAATGCAAATCCAAATGATGAACGAACACCGTATATTGATATAGTAGAAAGAACTGGTAGTGGTGTTTATGACGTACAACTAAAAGCAAGATTGGGTGACTTATCAGGAGTATATGATAATACTATAGTTCCAGCAAATCCAGGCTTTGGATTATATACTGATAATGTATACTTGAAGGGTGTAATATCATCTTCACAAGGTAATATTGGTGGAATTGATATTGGAGATACTAGATTAGCATATAAAGATTTTTGGCAAATATCTTCATCAGCTGATGGAAATAATCCAGGTGGATTTATATCATCTAGTCGATTTAAGGTTAGTGGTGATGGTTTAATGAGCGCAAGTGCGGCTCACATAGAAGGAAATCTAACCGCCACCACAGGACAAATAGGTGGATTCACAATAGGCTCAGCATCTTTAGAAACAATAACATTTAGATTATCAGCCTCACAGGATCCAGAAGACCCAGCATCATTTATATCATCTAGTCGATTTAAGGTATCCTCTGTTGGATCATTTACTGCTAGTAGAGGCCAAATAGGTAATTGGAAAGTTGGTAATTTTGGTACCGGAACTTGGAATGATGGAATAATAGCTTCTGATAATTGGTACAAAATAATGACTGGTGAAGTACCAGGAGCTGCTCTAAGGGGAGGGACGATACCATTGATAGGTATTTGGAGTGGATCATCATCTCATATGAAAATGCACTACACTAATAAAGACAACTGGGGATTCGAAGGTCAAGACAATGGTAAGATAGTATTCCAGTTGGGCTCAACAAATAAAATAGCAGGAACAAGTTTTGATGAAGGAAAGATGTATGTTGAAGATATATTCCATATATCAGCCTCACAAACTTTAACCGATCCAATTGGATTTATATCTTCAAGTAAATTTAAGGTAAGTCCTGATGGTCAAATAACAGCCAGTGCTGGAAAAATAGCCGATTGGACTATTGTTGACAAACGTTTATATTCTTTCACAACTAAAACAACTAATAAATTTGGTATTAGTCTAGGTGCCGATGATCAATTAATAACAATTCATGGTGATGCTGGTGATGGTAGGAATAATGTAGGAGCCAATAATAAAGACAATGTAATGCTTGCCATCGGCCAAATTGCCACCGATAAATGGGGTATTAAAGGCTGGGACAAAAATGCAAATCCTACAGGTGCACCAAACACTCCAATATTTGAACTATCAACAGATAAAACCGTAATCGCAGGATTCAATTTTTCTGAAGAGTCATTAGATGGTGGTGCAATGCATATTAATAAAGGTGGATTTATTTCATCTTCTGCTGCTGGTGGTTGGCATATTTCATCATCAGCACATACACCAGATCCAGTAGGATTTATAAGTTCATCAGCATTCAAAGTAAGTGCGGATGGAAGAATGACGGCAAGTGCAGGACAAATAGCCGGCTGGCATATAGATGGTGATCATATTATAAAAGAATTTTCATTAGAGGGAAGTACTTCTAGAGTTAGATTAAACGCTAGAGCAGGAACAAATAATAAATATCATGATGGGTATGGCTTTGTATTTTATAGGAATAACTCCGATATAGACGATGCAGATAATGGAGCTGTGAAAACAGTAAAAATAGGTCAAATAGGTAATCCAGATTCACCCGATTACGATTCAGGTACATATTATGGGATACAGATTCTAAATAGTGGTTCCGGTGGATACAAAGATATATTTAGAGCAGATGAAAGTGGTGGAAAAATAGCCGGCTGGACATTTAATGATGCATCACTTGATGGTGGAGCTATGCATGTAAATAAGAGCGGATTTATTAGTTCATCTAATTGGCAAATATCATCTTCGACATCTAATAGTGATCCTATAGGATTTATCAGCTCATCAGCCTTTAAGGTTTCAGCTGACGGTAGAATGACAGCAAGTGCAGGAAAAATTGGTGGTGTAACAATTGGAACAGATTCTCTTGGTAATGATGCATTATTCCAAGGCGCAGGTACTTGGGGTAATTCCAATACAGGATTCTTTGTAAATGAATATGGTACTTTTAGCTTAAAAGATAAATTAAAATGGGATGGAACAACCCTAACAGTAAACGGAGACATCACAGTAGCGAACTCTGGATCTTTTGCACAACCTACATTCTATGAAAACTTCCAGAATACATTAGATGCAAAAAAATGGACAAAAGCTAACTTAAATGAAGTGTTAAAAACTACTACTCCTGATAGTACTCCTTATTTGGGAATGATGATTAATAATTCGAGTGGTGATGGATGGACTGCCGGCGCGATAGGTGAAACAACATTCTTAAGAAGTCAAGCTCCTGTAATGGAATTAGATGTAGTAGTTAATGAACAATGGGCTTCAACATTTATAGGTCTTGTACCCGCCGATTCTACTGTAAGTGATATAAATACTGATTCCAATTTTGAACATTTAATGGAAGGTGTACTTTTTCAAGAAAATGATATAAGAGTATATTCCGACATCAATAATAATGGTACGGGAACTGCACAAGGTACTAATGTATTAGGAGCTGATGTTTGGACCACAGGAACAGATACTTTCTTAAGAGTTAGAATAACATTAAAACCTTCAGGAGGTGCAAGATATGAAGTCTATAAAGATGGAGACTTTACAACACCACATAGTTCATATGATACGACAGGTAATACAAAAGAAGAATTAAAACCAGCTATCTTCATATACCAAGCATCTACAACTGTCCAAATAACACTTGGCCAATTAGGTGTTGGATCCCCAGTACAAGCTACAAGAATATCAGGTAATTCAATAACAACTGGAGAAATCCAATCTAATAACTGGGGAACTACAACAGGAACGAATTTTAATCTTAATGAAGGGGATCTTATTATTGGTGGTTCTACAGGCCAAAGATTTGAATTTTCTGGTAGTGCAAATAAAATGACATTCTTCAGTGGATCTGGTGCCAAAGCGATAGAAATTGATGATACATTAGTAGGAGACTATGCAGGAATCAAAATAACAGATGGAATACTTCAAGTATCAAATTCAGTTGATATGGGTGCAGATTCAGCCGCACCTCTTTACTCAATGAACTTAAACCAATCATCAGGTGCAAGTTCAAATAGAAAGGCTGCTATGTTTGTTATAACAGACAACACCCAATTTGATGATGGTGCAATTACATTAACAGACTTTGCACCACCAATGTCATGCCCTGCAGGTGGATCTAGTAAAACAGGAACAGGTAACTGCTACTCATATGGTGTAGGTGCTGCCGTCGTAGCAATAGCAGAGACAAATATTGATTGGGGAGGAACTCAACCAAGAAATGCAGTAGCAATATTGGCATCTGCGAAAACTGCTATTGGTGGTTCTCCACAATATTCATTCTATGGTAAAAATGGAGTTTTATATAATTCATCATCGATAATGTGTGGTTATTCAACTACACCTGGTATAGCTGATAATAGATCTGATACATTATTTTCTGCATATGGTGCTGATTCAATGCCTGACGTGGATTATTATATTCTTGCAAGAACTGCAGCAAATACAGATGTATTTTATGTAAACGATGCAGGTGTATTATATAATGCTGGAGAAGGAAGATTTACGGGAGATTTAATTGCATACTATTCTTCAGATGAAAGAATGAAGGATAATATAATTACTCTAGGAAATCCTATAGAAAAAATAAAACAGATTCGGGGTGTATCATTTGACTGGAATTCCAATGGACCTGAATGGACCAGAGGGTGGGAAGGAGAACCAGATGGCAAGAAACGCGATATTGGAATAATAGCTCAGGAAGTACAAAAGGTATTACCGGAAGCTGTTATAGAAAGAGATGATGGATATTTAGCAGTTGATTATGAAAAAATAGTACCATTATTAGTTGAGGGTATAAAGGAACAGCAGACCACGATAGAAGATTTACAATCAAGAATTAAAAAATTGGAGAATAGATAATGGGAGGCGGCGGCGGCGGCGGTGATGGCTCACCGGGCAATAATATATGTCTACGTGCAAAACGTTTAGGACAATCCGGGGATGCACAAGGCATTGCTTGGACCAATAGTGCACCTAGAAATGCAGAGGGATATAGCAATCTATATTACGCTGTTCAAGCACCCGTAACAGCTACTGGACAAGGATCTCATGATTATGAAGGATGGATGCCGTTAGCTAACCAAACAGGAGATAATTATCGAATACCATGGTCAACAGTTAATAATTCTGATTCTGGTAATACAAAAGTAACAGGCATTCAAGATACTGGTACTCATGATGGATCTAGTGGATATTATTTGAGATTTCAACACGGGCTTGAAGGTGGAACTGAAAGATATACCAATGATTACAATGGTGATACAGCACATATCTTATGTAAAGCAAAAGCAAATACAATATGGCATATGGGGGGTTATGTAAAAACTGAACAAGCAAATGATGATATGGATTTTTTCATATTTGCAGTGGATTCGGACGGTGATGTAGATTTCGATGAGGATTCAGCCACTTTCCCAAATGGATGGACCGCCAGTGGATATGACGGCACGACTATACACTCAACACAAGCTAGCCCATTTTATGAATCAAGTGCAAGATTTCATCAGATAAGATTGAGGAATGTAGGCACAACATGGAGGTATTGGGATACCTATATTAAACTAGGAAGTTCTACTGATATAGCCGGAATTACTGTGCGGTGGGATATGAATTCGGGCGCATCAGGAGAATGGGGCCAAATAGATCAGTGGTTCCTGAAACCAATTCATGTATCATTCAATAATGCAGTCGGTAACAATGGAAGTAATCAGATTAAATTTAGTGAATATGATTAACGGGGTATTTATATAAAATGGAATTAATAATGATTAAACAGGAAGGTTGTGGACCATGTAATATAATGGCACAAGAAGCACCAACAAAGGCTAAGAAAAATGGCCTTGAATTTCGGACTATAGATCTAGAATCAATGCCAAAAGACGTTCAACCACCATATACACCATATTTTTATATAATGGATGGTAAAAAACTCATTGAACAATGGGGAGGCGCAGATTTAAGAAAATTAACTAGAGTATTGAATAGGAACAAAATACATTAAACTGAAGTTTATAGATATTTATATATGGCAACTAAGACTAAAATAAAATGGCAAGACGCAACATTTAAGTGGGGCGAAGCTAAGGGAGATGACGCGTACAACAAAGAATTTGGACGATTTGATTATACGTGGGAAGATGTAGTATTAGTAGAAGCTGTAATAGGTACTGGTGGAGATCATATAGATCTTACCGGCCTTGATGAGAAGAAAAAGAAACGATTAGTAAGATTAGTCATGAGAAGAAATGGTATTAAAGTTTATGATGAAATGAAAGAAGTCAAGGATATAACGGCTCATGCAAGCGATATAGAATTTATTATCAAAGAAGTTAAAGCCCAGATGAAATTGGAGAAAATAAATGTATAAATTATTTACAGATAAAACAGAAATATTTGAATGTGATATATCAGTAGAGGGTGCATCATTAAGAAATTCAAAGGCAAGATTAATTATAGAATCTAACGATGTTAATTTGTTATTTAATGGTGAATTAAATTCTTCAGGAAAATGTCAGGTGCCTGTAAAAAAATTAAAAGGATTAATTGATGAAAGTACTAAGGGAAGTATTAAATTAGAGGTTATTGCTGATGATACATATTTTGTGCCATGGGAATCTGATTTTGTAGTAGAAGCTTCTAAAAAGGTAATGGTAGAAGTTAAATCACAAAAAAATAATCTAATTACTGAAAGTAAGCCAAAAATTAAAGTTAGCGGTATTAGAGAAGAAAAAATAACAACAAGAGAAAAAAATCACGTTGTAAATATAATGAAATTATTAATAAAGGAAAATATTAATATAAAGAATTTACATATAAAAAGAAATAAGTTAAATAATATTATAGCAACATATATTAGAAAAAATCCTTTATCAGAAAGTAAAAAGAATAAAGTTATTAAAAAAATAACACAGGTTTTAGTAAATAAAAAAAAGTAAGGTAAGTTATGGCTCAATTGTTTCATCTTTCGAGCTCCAATGTATCTGATACTTTCCACAAATTAGTTCAGACTGAAGGTGGGAAATTTTCAGATGGATCAGGTTCTGCGATATCATTTATAACATCCAATCAAACATCAAGTATGACGGTTGCAACCGCTTCATATGCCATTTCTGCATCACATGAGATAACTTATGAAGTTTCTTCATCACATGCAGTAAATGCTGATACATCATCCAAGGTAGCCATCATAAACGATGCTAATAAGCTTATGCTTAGAGCGCAGGGAGATGGGACTATTCAAGCGATGGAAGGAATTTCATTCGATTCTGATAAATTTGAGGTGGAAACTCAGTGGGTCAATTTATCTGGTACCTCTAGAGGATTCTCGCTGAATGGCAGTATAACAGCATCACATGATATAAGCGCAAGCGGAAGAATTGATGCACATGGAATTCATGCAACTACCAATTATAGAATAACAGACGCCACAGGCACGTCGAGACATATAATAACAGGCCCGCAAGGATCTGTTGTAGATAATAATCGAGTTGAAATTGGTAATTCAAACTTTACAGATGGAATACAGATTATTAATGATACAACTGTATCAGGTAATATAAGCGCAAGTGGTGACATTAATGCGACAAATATATCAGCATCTGGTGATATTATAATGAATGAGGGAGGGAAATTATATTTTGATGGTAATGATCCTGCAGGATGGACTCCTGTAAATACATACCTCCACAACCCAGGAACTTCTGATAAAATTGAAGCATATGTCGGTGGTGTACAAAAAATGGGAATAGGTAAAGAATGGGTTGCTTTTAGTAATGGCACATTCAAAGTAACAGGAAATGTAACATCATCAGGACATATAAGTGCAAGTGGAAATATAGTAGCAGATATTTATGACGCAAAAACAAGTGGAGTAGGATATAAATTAGATGGGGTAAAATTAGTTTATTTTGATAGTTCCGTACCTGCATATACTTTTGGTAGAGATGCAGCAACAAGAATATCAGGTTCAACAATTGAGTTAAGTGGAGGTCATGTAACAGCATCAGGTAATGTGTTTGCTGAAGGTAATATAAGTGCTAGTGGACATGTATATGGTAATAATTTTCATTCCTTAAATTCCCATATTGCTTCTTATATTCCCGCAATTGATCTTACAGCTTTAGGCAATGCAGCTGCAAAACATACACAAATAAGTGGTCATAATATTACCGTGGCGGGACATATGACAATGTCATCTGGTCATAATATAAGCGGAAGTGGTACTATAGACATGGGTGGCGCAGCAACATTTGGAGGCATAACACTCACTGACTCTAATTATGATGCAAACGGAACATCTAAATATAGAATAGACGGATACTCGGTATTAGAAAACAATACCACCCAATTAAAAATCGCAGGAAATAATTATTGGGAAGAAATAATATACGGTAATCAGGGCAATGATAAACATACATTTGTGGGAAATATAACAGCTTCTGATGGAGGTAATATGCTTTTATCGGGAGATATAATTGCAAATGAAATAAGTGCAAGTGGAAAAATAACAGGTGAAAAGCTCATGATAGAAGGGGGCTCTGGACCTATAGATGCATTATATTATTTAACTTCCCCCATAGTAGGTTTTGTAGTAGGAAATACTGATGAAAATACATACTACCGAGCAAAAACCAAACATCATTATTTAAGTGGAATTGTTGTAGTCGGTATGTCGGATAACTTTGCCACATCAGCTAGTCTGAGTGTGGATGGTAATATAGCAGCAGGTGGTATTAATGGTCATATAACAGCATCAGGCAATATAAGTTCGAGTGGATATATTAGAGCACTGGAAGGAACATTTGGAAATGAAGCTAATACTTTTGGTCCTACTAGAGATTTGGAGATTAAAAAACATGGTAGTGCATATTTTAGATTGCACTCAACTGATAATGCAAATCAAGCGATTGAATTTTGGAATAATCAAGAACCGGATTTTGTAATTCAGAATAGACATTCTCAAAATGGATTCACTATAGGTTCAGAATATAAAGATTTTATACAAATGGGTTCTGGCTCAGGTGGAGATACAATAAAATATAGCGGAAGTCATGATTTTATCGGCAGCATTACTGCGAGCGGATGCATCTCAGCTAGCGGTGTTGATTGCACACATCATTTTGGAGGCAACACAGTATTTGGAAGTAAGGCACACCCGGCTGAGGTCATAGTATATGGAAAATTCAATGCAAAAGGATCAGACGTCTTAATTCAAAAAGGCCATGTGTCGATGTCGGGTAATCTAACCATCACGGGAAGTATTAGTGGTTCAGTAGATTCTACAGGATCATTTGCTCATATTATAACAACTGGTAATTCTATTGAATTTATCCATCACGGAGAAAAACGGGGTACTCTAAAAATGAGTAACGATGGTCAACTGGATTTAAGTGATAAGGATGGTGATATTACTAAATCTAAATTAGTAATGGGACAATTGCGAGTTGGTGACTCGGGTATGAATACTCATGTTATTATAGATAGACGTCATATAACCGCATCAGGAAACATAAGCGCAAGTGGCACCATGCTTGCTTATTCTGTTAGTGCATCATTAGATGGAACTGTAGATGCTGGTGCTTATACACTACGGAATAAAAGACTTGCTCTGGAAGATGGTCAATTTTCAATAAAAGATACCGGTTTGAATGTTATGGGTCATATAACAGGTTCAGGAGATATAAGTGGGAGTGGAATACATTATGCCGGGCATCATGGCCATCAACGAATAAAAATATTACCAGCTGATTTCAAAACCGAAAAGGTTGTTACAGGATTTGAAGGTAGAATGGAATTCTTTGGAGATACATTAACTGTGATGAATGATGGAACAGGTGCCATGATGCGGAATGAAAATGGAAAAATGGCCATAGCACAGGTTGTAATACCCAAGGGCTATAAATGTATTACCGGATTTTGTTATGCAACCGCCGGCACGTTTAGAGTCTTTGAGAACGAAATAGATGATAAGTCATCAACAACTGCATTATGCGCCTCTACAACTGTAGGGAGTACGGTTGCACTAACTAATAAAGCTGCAACTGATACTAATTACCTATCAATGGCTTGGTCATCAAACGCTATAGGCGATGTAATAGGTGGAGCTTATATAGATATAGTTGCAATATGATAGATAATTTTATAAATACATGGCCAGAGTATGAACTAGTAATAGAGCCCCAAGCTATATATGAACATTCAAGTAAGAGACTTATAGTAATGCATGAGTGGGAAAGACCCATCATGGAATCAAAGGCTGATTTTATATGCAAAGATGGTGGCCATATTTTAGAACTAGGATTTGGAATGGGAATATCAGCAACTGCAATACAGCAATATAATATTAAATCGCATACTATTTGTGAAATGCATCCTCAAATTATAAAAAAATTAAAAGAGTGGCAAAAGGATAAATTAAATGTAAAAATATTAGAAGGTGACTGGTATGATAATATAAAAAATTTTGAAAAATATGATGGTATATTATTCGATACATATAGAGATCCATCAACTTCTCTTTTTAAGGAAATACTTTCTAAAATAGCTAATGTGGGATGCAAAGTTACATGGTGGAATAATCGGGATAATAATTTTAATCAATTTGATTTGGATAATACTAAATTTAGAAAAATAAAAGTTAATCCGCCTAAAAATAACTACTTTAATAAATCAACTTATTGGATGCCTCAATATTTATATACAGGAGACACATTATGAATCTAGGCCACTGGTTAGCTAAAAATATTACAGAACAAACAACTACATCTACAATAACAAAAACTGTAGTTATATATCCTGGGCGGTTTCAACCAATGGGAAAACATCATGCTCAAGTATATAAGCAATTGGTTAGAAAATTCGGTGAAGTTTGGGTAGCTACAAGTAATAAAGTAGAACTTCCAAAATCCCCATTTAATTTTAATGAAAAGAAAAAAATAATAAATTCTCACGGAATAACAAAAGTAGCTCAAGTAAAAAATCCATATAAAGCAGAAGAAATTGTAAGTAAATTTGACCCAAATACTACAGCTGTTATATTTGCTGTGGGTAAAAAAGACCAACAAAGATTGGGGGGTAGATTTTTTAGACCATGGAAAGGTAAAGCTGAAGTAGGATATAGAGATGGCGCATATACTATTATAGCACCACATATTAAATTAAATGTTCCTGGTGAGGGAGAAATGAGCGGAACAGCCATAAGAAAGGCTCTTGGAAATAAGGAAACCGAATCAAACGAAAAGAAAAAAATATTCAAGGGCATTTTTGGTCACAATAAAAATTATAATCTTATAGTTAATAAACTTGAAAAACTAAATGAGGTTATTGAAGGATTTTGTCACACTATTGATATTAAACAAATATTATCAGAAATTTCTAAAACCCAAAAAACTTCAGGAGGATTACCTACAGATGATGGACCAAGATATTGGAGAACAAGTTATACTGGGTATAAAAAAAGATCAGAAGAGGGTGCTGAAAGATTGGGATGGGAAGTTGTTGATTACATAGTCGGTGATGTGAAAAAATTTGAAACGTATGGAACTAAATATCCAAATGGCCCTGTGGGACCTGTTTCTTATGCCCCAACAGGAATAGCTCAACCAGAAGTTCGTGATGACTATAAAGGTGAACAGCGAATAGGAGCAGCTGCATATAATAAATGGAAAAAGCATATAACCAAAGTAGCTAAGGCAGTTGGATGGGAATTTGTTAACTTCCTGGGAGCAGAGGATGTCAAACAAGATAGTAAAGGTGAAAGACTTAGAAAGAAAGAAGAACCAACACCGGGCATGATTAAGAAGCTTACTAAGATTACGAAGAAGTCTCAGAAAGATATGGAAAGGGGTAAGGATGTTGAGATGGTTCCAGCAATTGACGATAAGGGTAAGGATATAAAGGAATGGTTAGTTAATGAAACAAAAAGTTTATTGACAGAAGGTGGTGCTTATGGTCATATGTCCCATCCTTTTGATGATAAGGACTTAAAATTTAGTGACTTCAAAAAAATGATTGAATTATCTCTTCAGGGCAATTTAAGTTTGGAACAGACTGCTACTGAAAAAACAGATGGACAAAATTTATTTATTACGTGGGATGGATCCTTAAAGGCTGCTAGGAATGCGGGTGATATAAAAAGAGGCGGAATGTCTGGAAGAGATATAGCAGCTAAATTTAGAGGAAGGGGTCCATTATATAAAGCATTTGTAGGAGCATTCAAGGATTTAGATAAAGCTATAGGAAAACTATCAGACAAACAGCAAGTAAAAATATTTGATAATGGAAACAATTGGATGAATATGGAAATCATGTATCCTGATAGTGTTAACGTAATAGTATATGATGCTCCATATCTACAATTCCATGGTGCATTAAAATATAAAGATGGAAGGCCGATTGGAACAGTAAGAGATAGTGGTAGAATGTTAGCGGGAATGATTAAACAAGTAAATCAACAACTGCAAAAAACTTTTAAGATTATTGGACCAAATCCATTAAAAACAATAAAAAGCCAGGATTTCGGAAAACGAAGAAATTACTTTGTATCTAAATTAAATAAATTGATGAAGGAATTTGATCTAAAAGATAGCGATGAATTTGCTGTTTATCATCAATCATGGTGGGAAGATTTTATAAATAAAAAAGCACCTTCAAAAGTTAATAATAATATATTAGTGGGATTAACTAAAAGATGGGCATTCTTTGATAAATCATTTAGAATTAATTCTAAGTTTATTGATGATGAAAAAACATTAGAATGGGCTAAAAAAATAGACAAAGAAAA
>PVBE011447225.1_pt1 | contig 18012 bp, 10 predicted proteins | sample 1631181 | NCBI WGS metagenome assembly PVBE01 (sample SAMN08397723, study PRJNA350692) | Marine metagenome, whole genome shotgun sequencing project. | isolation source: water | place: Pacific Ocean | collected 2012-04
CATGGCAGTCGTCGGGGATGAGGAGGGCGCGAACGTTCTTTCGCGCCAGTCTCGCTTCTCGGTCAGGGCGATGTCCAGAATGTCCGCCATCTCCTCGACTGGAATGAACTCGAGCTTGCGGCGGAGTTCCCTCGGGATCTCCTCGACTTCTCGCATGGACTGCCGGGGTACGACGACGGTCTTGATCCCCATCCTGAGCGCGGCGAGGGCCTTCTCTCGCACGCCACCCACCGGCAGGACCTTGCCCCGAAGCGTGACCTCCCCCGTCATCGCCAGATCACCTCGAACCGGAATGCCGGTTACGAGGGAAATGATCGTGGTAGCGATTGTGACTCCCGCCGAGGGCCCATCCTTGGGCGTGGCCCCATTCGGAACGTGCACGTGAACCTGACTCATCGCGAGTTCATCCTGATTCTGCCCCGCACATCGCAGAAGCGAGCGTGCGAGGGAAAAGGCGGTCTGGCCCGATTCCTTCATCACATCCCCCAACTGGCCCGTGAGCATCAGCCCACGACCCGGCGTCAGGGTCGCCTCGACGGCGAGCAATTCTCCTCCCGCTTCGGTCCAGGCCAGGCCCTTGGCACATCCCACTTCGTCCACGATGGAGTGGGGGGGACGATCAAACGAAGCCACACCGAGAAATCGCGAAATATTGCGTTGGCTGACGGTGACCTTGGACTGATCGCCCTCCGCCAGGCGCCGGGCGATCTTGCGACAGACTTTTCCGATCTGCCTCTCCAGATCCCGTACACCGGGCTCTCGCGTATATCCGCTGATCAGTTGTTCCACGCAACCCCGCGACCAGTTGATCTGGGCCGAGGGCAGGCCATTCTCAGTGACCTGGCGTGGGATCAGGAAACGCGAGGCGATCTCCGACTTTTCTTCCTGGGTATATCCCGAGAGCCGTACGGTCTCCATTCGATCGAGGAGAGGCCGGGGAATCCGCTCGATCTGATTGGCGGTGGCGATGAAGAGGACTCGAGACAAATCGAAGGGCACATTCAGGAAGTGATCGCTGAAAGCATGGTTCTGTTCCGGATCGAGTACCTCGAGCAGCGCCGAGCCGGGATCCCCCTTGTAGTCGCTACAGAGCTTGTCGATCTCATCGAGCATGATGACGGGATTGCTGGTTCCAGCCCGCTTCATGGCCTGGATGATTCGACCGGGCATGGCCCCGACATAGGTCCTGCGATGTCCCCGAACCTCCGCCTCATCGCGGACTCCGCCCAGGGAAATGCGTACGAACTCACGACCCATTGCACGCGCGATCGAGCGACCCAGGGAGGTCTTGCCCACACCGGGAGGGCCACTGAAGCAGAGAATCGGCCCGCGGCTGTCTTCTCGCAATTTGCGAACACTCAGGAACTCCAGAATTCGTTCCTTGATGGGCTCCAGATGGGCGTGGTCGGCATCGAGAACCTCGCGCGCCTCGTCGAGTTCCAGGCGATCGGGAGAACATCGATTCCAGGGCAGGTCCACGATCCAGTCGAGATAATTGCGAACGACCTGTGCTTCGGGGCCATCCGGATGCATACTGCCGAGGCGCTGAAGCTGGCGAGCGGATTCCTCAAAACATTCCGCGGGCAGATTCGCGTTCTCGATTTTCGTCTGGTACTCGTCGATTTCGCTCGGTGCGGCGTCGACTTCTCCGAGTTCATTCTGGATCGCGCGAATCTGCTCCCTCAGGAATGCCTCGCGCTGTCCTCGGGACATCTCCTCCCTGGCCTGGGTCTGAATTTCGGCCTGGACACTCGAGACTTCGAGTTCGCGCCGGATCAGCACATCCGCTCGACGCAGTCGCGCCAGGGGATCGCTGATTTCGAGAATCTCCTGGGCCTCGGATACCCGGAGCCGCAGGTTCGCCGCCAGCAGATCCGCCAGGCGACCCGGAAGATCCACATTTGAGGTCACCGACAAGATCTCCGGGGGCAGGTCTCTCAGGGGAAGCAATTGTTCAGCCCGACCGCGTACCGCCCGCACCAGGGCTTCGCCCTCCACCGTCCACTCATCGCCTTCTTCGGCCGGCAGTTCGCTGATGCGAACCCGGATCTCTTCCTCATCGCTGACGACCGACTCGATGCGGGCCTTGGCAAAGCCCTGAACCAGCACCTTGAGCCGCCCGTCGTTCGTGCGCGACTGATTGGTCAATAGAGCCACGGTTCCGACCTGATAGAGATCCGAGCACTCGGGCTCGGAGACATCGGCATCGCGTTGGGTCACGAGCAGCACCAGCCGGTCTCCCCCGAGGGAACTCTCCACTGCCGCAACGGATTTTTCCCGGGCCACGATCAGGGGCAGGGCCATATGCGGGAAGACAACCAATTCTCGCAGGGCGATCACGGGGAGTTCTGAGGGCAGGCTTCGGTCGGATTCGCTGTCGGTTTTCATGCCTACTGCTTCGACGCCAACTCGAACTCACTTTAGGATTTGCGTGATTCCTGCCGCATGGGGCCGGGGAAAGTCCTCGCGGGTCTTCTGTCCCGCGAACCCCCTTCCCCCGTCCAGCCCCCCTCCCGGAACGCCCGCCACCCTCAGTCGAGGCCGACGAATCGACGCCGCTGAACTTCGATCAGGAAGGGCCGTTTGCGGGCATTTCCGTCGGAGAGAAAGCTCGTCACCCCCGAGACTCCGGGATAGGCGTGGACGCGAAGCATCCCCTCCTTCAATTCAATTCGAGAAGTCTTTTCCTCGGCGAGTTGGGTCAGAACCAGATTCAACGCGTCGAAAGCATTGGCCGAGAATTCGTCGGGACGCGATGCGAAACTCTCGCGATAGCGGACAACGAAATCCGAGACGATTCCGAAGCGGCTATCCGAGTGGAAACCGCTCGAGATGATCGCCCCCCTCACATGACCCCGGGCAATCTGTACCAGGTCCGGATGATTCCAGTCTCCCGATCCCAGCAGTTGGACGCCCTCGATTTCGTGAAAGGCCAGCTGAGGGGTGATCAACTGAATCTTTTCGTGGGTATCGGGGATGAAGAGGGCATCGAAATCGACTCGGGGAGGCAGGGGGTCGGCTTCCGGACCCAACTGCCGATAGAGGATTTCCTTGAGCAACGCCCCGACCTCGGGATCGAGCCGTCTCCCCCGGCGCAGGGCCTGGGACCTCTCCCGCAACGCGACCTCTTCGTCGGCCGTGAGGAGGTCGAAGCCCGCCAGGCTGCGAATCGAAGCACTGAAATCCGTTGCATCGGGTTCGTAGCCCGCCGCAGCAACGACGATTCCACCCCGATCCAATACGGCATTCCAGTAGCGGCTGCGCATCCCCCGGCCGTAACGATTCAGCGGGTAGAGGACGGCAAATTTTTCCGCTCCGCGATCCGCCACCGCATAGTCGACGAGGCGGTCAATCTCATCGTCCGGAGTCATTCGCAGTCGGAAGACGAATTCTCGACCCCTGGCGATCTGCTCGCGATTGGAAAGCGTGAGCAGGGGAATGCCCAATCGCTCCGCCTCCAGGGCCGCGGCCTCGGATTCCGCGGAAAAGATCGGACCCACTACCGCCGCGATGTTCTCGTCCGCGGCAAATTCCCGGATCGCCGCGGCGGCTCGCTCCGGATTGCCGCCGCTATCGCGTACCCTCAGCTCGACGCCGGAACGAGACCGGCTTTCGGAGGCGAAAAACTCCCTGGAAATAGCGTTCATCAGGCGAAGAAGGGGATCCGCTCCGGTTTCGGAGCTTCCCGACAGAGCCCCCCCCGCGCCCTGGAAGCCCGCCACAGGCCCGGGCCGGCGTTCGGGCGGGGCCTCATCGAAAATCTGCGCCGCGAGCAGCAGCCCCTTGAGGGCAGCCGCTCCGAAGGACTCGTAGCGTCCGGAGAGCGGCAGCACGACGCCGATCCGCGCCTCGACGTCTCCCACCGCGGGCCAGGGTCGGGACGCAGCCTCGCGATAGGTCGGCAGAAAGCGATCCTCACCGAATTCGCCTCTTTCTCCGAGCCTCAAGTCCACGCTCTCGAGCCGCATCCGATCCGAGGCGGTCAACGGATCCTTTCGGGCCAGGGCCAGCCACTCCACTGCCGCGTCGAGATCACCCGCGACCAGGGCACGCCAGGCCAGAGTCAGCCGCACGCGCCCCGCCGGCACGGCCGTACCGAGTTCGCGGGTCGCCCGGAGCAATTCCTGCCCGGAAAGAAGGGGCAAGAGGGCGTCGAGTTCGGAATCCACTCGCGCCAGGCGCCGATCCAATTCTTCGTTCAGCGCAAGAGCCGCGCCGAGTTTCTCCCGCTCGAGGGCCTCCCGCAGCCTTGCGAGGTGCAGAAATTTCTCCGCGGAGTCTTCGCTCAGCAGCGCCCGGAGCCCGTGATAGGCGCGCAGCGCCGGGGAATCGAGACGCGATTCGTCCACCTCTGCCAGCAGGCTTCGAGCGGCCCATCCATCCCCGGAGTCATTCTCCCAGCGGGCCAGGCGAACCCGGATCGAATCCGCACGATCTCCGTCGGGGTAGCGTTCCACGAGATCGTGCAATCGGCCGCGGGCTTCTTCACGCCGTCCGTCCAGCAGGGCCAGCCGGGCGAGTTCCTCGCTGGCATCGTCGGCGAGTCGGCTCTCGGGGTACTCGGCGAGGAATGCCTTGAGCCTCGCCTCGGCCAGAGGGGAATCCTTGATTCCCACATCCACGGCGGCCGCATAGGCCCGCCTCTCCTCGACGGGAATCCTTTCGCCCGGGCCCCGGGTTCCACCGCAGGCCAGGATGAACATGGAATGGGTCAGGAGTGTAATGATGATCGCGCCGAGCGTCCGCCGGGACCGGGTCATCTCAGTCGAAGAAATCCCTCAGTTTTTCGACGAAGCCTTTATGGACCGGCGAAACCTCCGTGCCGCTCTCATCCGCAAAATCCTGCAGCAGATCGCGCTGGCGATCCGTCAACCTCGTCGGTACTTCGACAAAGACTCGCACAAAGATGTCGCCGCGCATCCGCTCCAGGCGAGCCCGGTCGGCCCGGGGCTGGAGGGGCGGAAGCCCTCGCCCCTTCAGGGAGAGCATGCTCCCGGTCTGGGTGCCCTCGGGAAGGTCGATCATCTCCCGGCCCTCGAGGGTGGGCACCTCGATCTCGGAGCCGAGAGCCGCACAGGCGAAGGGCACCGGAGCTTCGATGTAGAGATCCCTGCCGTCTCGCTCGAAAAGGGGATGCTTCCGGACACTGATGACCACATAGAGGTCCCCGGGCGGGCCTCCGGCCACACCGGCCTCCCCCTCTTTGAGCAGACGCAGCCGGGCGCCCTCATCGACCCCGGGAGGCACCTTGATCTGGAGTGTCTTCCGGCCCTCGATCCGCCCCGAGCCGCGACAGCTCCGGCAGGGATGCCGAATGATTTCGCCGGCCCCCCCACAGGCGTCACAGGCGCGATTGACCCGAAAAAAGCCCTGTTGAAAGACGACCTGTCCCGCCCCCCCGCAATGGGCGCAACTCTCCGCTGAACTGCCTTCCGCCACCCCCGACCCGTTGCAGGGCTCGCAGCCATGCATCCTGGGGATCTTGATGGTGGGCTCGCTGCCCTCGAGTACGTCGGATAAGTCGATCTCAAGGTTGTAGCGGAGATCCGCGCCTCGCTGGGCGCGGCCGGCACGGCGTCCCCCCTGCCCGCCTCCCCCGAAGATGTCTCCGAAGAGATCGTTGAAGAGGTCGGAAAAACCCCCGACATCGCCAAAGTCGGAGGCGCCGCCGGCCCCGGGACCCCCGAGCCCCGCATGGCCGAAACGATCGTAACGCGCCCGCTTCTCGGGATCCGAAAGGACCGAGTAGGCCTCCGAGACTTCCTTGAACCTCTCCTCCGCCTGGGAGTCGCCCGGATTTCGATCGGGATGGAATTGCAGGGCCAGCTTCCGATAGGCGGCTTTCAGTTCCGCACCATCGATATTGCGAACTACACCCAACACTTCGTAGAAATCGCGCCTGCTCAAATCTCGGCCCCGGAGTCGCTCGAAATTGATGATGAATCCCAAAACCGCGGGTCACCACGGCTCCCCGGGGATGCCCAGGATTGGGGCCATCTCGGCGCCAAAGATCCGATGTCAAGTTGTCGAAGCAATTTGACCCCGAGCTCCCCCACCCACTCCCCCCTGGGGCCACGGGCGCAATCCACACCTCGGATCGGGCCGGGGCCCGAGACAAGACAGGCCGCGCATCGAACTCCGAGCGCGCCTAATCCTCGCCCAGGGCCGCGTAGAGCTTTTCGGTCATCCCGTAGGTCGTGGCCCCGAGTTCCTTGATGGATTCCTCGAGATCCGAATCGCTCTCGTCCGCCAGGCTGCGACGCGCCTTTTCGAGGGCGGATTCCACGGCCACCCGATCCCTGGCGTCGATCTCGGCTGCGAATTCCTCAAGGGTGCGCTCGGTAGAATAAACCAGGCCTTCCAGCTTGTTGCGCCGCTCGGTCGCATCCCGAACGGCAGCGTCCTCGGCCTCGTGCTCCTCGGCCTCTTCGACCAGCCGCGTCACCTCGTTTTCACTCAGTCCGCTGGAAGCCGTGACCGCGATCCCCTGGGTCTTCCCCGTGCCCAGATCCTTCGCCGATACGTTGACCACTCCATCCGGGTCGATGGCGAAGGTTACTTCGATCTGGGGGACTCCCCGGGGCGCCGGCGGCAGGTCCAATAATTCGAAACGGCCCAGCGTCATATTGTCGCAGGCCATCTCGCGCTCCCCCTGCACGACGTGGATCCGCACCATTTCCTGGTGATCCTCGGTGGTGGAAAAGACCTGGCTTTTCGCGGTGGGGATGGTCGTATTCTTTTCGATGATCGGAGTAAAAACGCCGCCCTGGGTTTCAACGCCCAGGGAGAGGGGAGTCACGTCGAGCAGCAGCACATCCTCGACGCTGCCGTCGAGGACTCCGGCCTGGATGGCCGCCCCGGCGGCGACGACTTCGTCCGGATTCACACTCGTATTGGGCTCGCGACCGAAGATCTGCTTCACCTTGGCCTGGACGAGGGGCATGCGAGTCATTCCACCGACCAGGATCACCTCATCGAGATCCGACAGGCCGATCCCGGCGTTTTCCAGGGCGGTGCGGCAGGGAGGATCCAGTCTCTGAATCAGGGGAGCGACCAGGTCTTCGAGGACCTCCCGGCTGAGGGTGACGGTGAGATGTCGCGGGCCTTCCTCGTCGGCGCCGATGAAGGGCAGGTTCACCTCGGTCTCATGCAGCGAAGAGAGTTCCTGTTTGGCGCGTTCGGCGGCCTCTTTCAGGCGCTGCAGGGCCATGGGATCGTTTCTCAGATCGATCCCGCTCTCGTTCTTGAACGAAGCCACGAGGAATTCGACGATGCAGTTATCAAAATCCTCTCCCCCCAGGTAGGTATCGCCATTGGTGCTCAAAACCTGGAAGACGCCATCTCCCATTTCGAGGATGGAGACATCGAAAGTGCCCCCGCCGAGATCGAAGACCGCGACGGTCTTATCCTCTTCATCGCCGAGCCCATAGCTGAGTGCTGCAGCCGTGGGTTCATTGATGATGCGTAGAACCTCGAGGCCCGCAATGGTTCCGGCATCCTTGGTGGCCTGGCGCTGAGCATCGTTGAAGTAGGCGGGCACGGTGATCACCGCCTTCTCGACGGCTTCGCCCAGGTGGTCCGAAGCCGTATCCTTGAGCTTCTGCAGGACAATGGCCGCGAGTTCCTGGGGTGGACAATCCCGATCTCCGGCCGTCAGCCAGGCGTCCCCATTGTCCGCGGCCGCAATCGGAAATGGGGCCACCGCGGCAAATGCGGTCACTTCCAGGGAATCAAATTTGCGGCCGATCAATCGCTTGATGCCGAAAAAAGTTCGTTCGGGGTTGGTGACCGCTTGCCTCTTGGCGACCTGGCCGACCAATTTCTGGCCACTGTCGGTATAGGCCACCATCGAGGGGGTCGTCCTGGAGCCCTCGCTATTGGCTACCACCTCGGCCCCGGAAGCGGACATCACCGCGACGCAGGAATTCGTGGTCCCCAGGTCGATTCCGATGACCGTCCCCATATACAGTTGCTTCCTCCCCAGCGATCGCCCCGGGCCACGACGGCCCGGGCCGTCTTCAATGCGCCGCGCCAGCGTCCGCTGAATCGATCCTATTCACTCTTCTCGACCTCGCGAGCCACGAGAACTCGCGCGGGGCGGAGAAGTCGATCCTGCAGCATGAAACCCTTCTGAAGCACTTCGAGCACGCTATTGGGTTCCACCGAACCATCGGGGATCTGCCCCATCGCCTCATGGAAGGTCGGATCGAAAACCTGACCCACCGGATCGATCACCTTGACCCCATGCTTCCCGATAGCTCCGAGCAATTCGCGCTGCACCAATTCGAGGCCCTCGAGGACACTCGCCATATCCGCATCCTCATTCTCACGTCCGTGGGTCACCGCCCGCTCGAGGTTATCGATCGTTGCGAGCAGGTCCTTGACGAGATTCTGATGGCCGTACTGCAGGCTTTCCTGTTTTTCCTTGAGACCGCGACGGCGAAAATTCTCGAATTCCGCCTTCAAGCGCAATTCCCGATCCTGCACCTGCTCGAGTTCCGCAGCCGTTTTCTCGTATTGCTCCTTCAATGCCTGCAATTCCTGGGCGAGCATCTCGATCATTTTCTTGTCGGTCGAAAGATTCTTGGAATCTTCCGCTTCCGGTCGATCCTGACGCGCCTCTACGGCTTCGGTCGCCTCGCGCAGGGCATCGGCCATTTCATCGCTGGGCTCGATCTGGCGACCCTCCTCGCCGCCCTCGGGCGGGCTGTCTTCTGAGTTCATCGCGTTCTCATCTCCAAGCTGGTGTGGTCTCCGTCGAGGGAGTCAGTTTGCGGGTGACCAGGTGCGAACAAAAGCCCACCAGGGGAATCACGCGTCTGTAATCCATGCGGCTGGGGCCGATCACACCGAGCACCCCCAGCGCCTGGTCGGCTGGCAGATCTTCGCCAGCATGCGCGCCGAACTCCGAATGTCCAGTCTTCCAGTAGGGAACGGCCACCATCGCACATTGGCGGAGTCCAGGCTCCTCGAGTTCTTCGCCCAGGGAAACGGTCACCATATCGCGGGGGTCGTCGAGTATCTGCTCGATCACTTCCAGCAATCTCTCCTTCGTCTCCACCGCTTCGAGAATGCCGCGAATCCGGTCGGGGTCGTCGAACTCCGGCTGATTCAGGAAGGCCGATCGACGGGCGATGACCAGACCCATCTCATCGGGAAAGGGCGCGGCCAGGGCCCGCACTCCCAGGGCCAGAGCCTCTGCCAGGGCGTTGCGCGCCCGATAACGCAACTCCCGCAATTCCCTTTCGAGGAGTACCCTCAACTCGCTCAGGGTCCTCCCGGGAAGTCGTTCGTTGAGACGAGCCGCAAATGCATCGAGTTCCGCCTGATCGTGGGCGCCCTCTTCTTCGATCCAGCGCTGTTGTATGGGCCCCGCCTCGGGCACCAGGACCGCGAGCACTTTATCCGTGGACACCCTCACGAAACTGATATGGCGCATTGCCATGCGATCCACGCGAGGGCTCATCACGAAGCCGAGTTGATGGGTTTTCTCCGAAAGGAGTGTCGAAATCCATCCGACGACACCCGCGGTCGAGACCTCTTCGCATTCGCTCACGAGCGAACGTCGTTCGTACTCGGCCAACTCCGTCGTATCGAGCAATTCATCGACAAAAAGACGCAGACCCAATTCCGTCGGCAGCCGACCCGAGGAGGCATGGGGTTTCTCGATCAATCCCAACTCGGCGAGATCCGACATGGTGGCCCGGATGCTGGCCGTGGAAAGGGAGACGGGAATCAGATGAGAGACCGTGGCCGACGAGGCGGGCATCGCCTCGGCCACATAGGCGGCGACAATGGCGCGAAGTACCATCTTCTGGCGCTCCGCGAGACGCGGCAGGGGGCGCTTGGGATTCCGGGGGGAGGACATCGGGCCGCCTTCTCCAGGCAAAAAGTCAATGAATTCAAAGACTCGAATCGACCCACCCACTTTAGAACGTCACCGATCCGCGCGCCGCCCAGGGGCCGCCCGGGTTCCGATTTTCGCAGGGGGCCCCGGCTGAACGCCCCGGGGTGCCCAAAGCCGGGGAGCCGCCTAGATTTCGTCTTCCCGGGCCCCGAGGAGCCCGCCGACCAGGAGGAGACCCGATGCCGGATTGGGAAAACGATGACATCACGATTCACTACGAGGAGGCCGGTTCGGGCTTCCCGATCCTGCTCTTCGCACCCGGAGGGATGCGGTCTGCCGTCGAATTCTGGGGGCGGATGCCCTGGAATCCAATCGATGTGCTCTGCGCGGATTTCCGTGTCATCGCCATGGATCAGCGAAACGCGGGCCGCTCCCGCGCTCCGATCACGGGTTCGGACGGTTGGCGCGATTACGCGGCGGATCAATTGGGGCTCCTCGACGCCCTCGGAATCCAGCGCTGCCACGTCCTGGGCTGCTGCATCGGCGGGCCTTACGCCTTCGGCCTGATGCAGGCGGACCCCGAGCGGGTGGTGGCCGCCGTCCTCCAGCAGCCGATCGGGGATAGCGGCGAAAATCGCGAGGCCTTCTACGCCATGTTCGACGATTGGGCGGCCGAATTGCGACCGGACCGGCCCGGGGTCTCCGAGGCCGACTGGGCGTCCTTTCGCAGCAATATGTACGACGGGGATTTCGTCTTCAACGTTTCCAGGGATTTCGTTCGAGGACTTCCGAATCCCCTGCTGGTTCTGCTCGGCAGCGACCTCTACCACCCGGAGACGATCTCGAGAGAAGTGGCCGCCATCGCCCCCGACGCCGAGTTGATCGAGGATTGGAAGGAAGGGGAAGCGGCTGCCGCCTCCGCCGAGCGCGTGCTGGCATTTCTGCACCAGCACACTCCCTGAACCCATCGCCGCTCAGACGAATTCGGCGCAGACGCGATCGGCCAACATTCGACCCCGGGAGGTCAGACGGAGGCGACTCGTGGGCGCTTCCTCGAGCAGGCCCTGCTCGAGCAGACGCCCGATCTGCTCGCCGAATTCTCGTCGCGGGGGCTGCCCGAATTCGCTCTCGAAGGCGGCCTCATCGAGACCCTCCTCGCAGCGAAGAGAAAGAAAGCAGGCCTCCGCGATGGCGCTGCGACGATCGAGCACTTCCTCGTCGAAAAGGATGGGCTCTCCCCGCTGCACGCGCCGAAGCCAGGCGGCGCGATTCCTCTCGTTGGAGACCCGCGCGCCGTGGGGGCGACCGGGAGCGGGGGGATCCGTGGAATGTGCGCCCACTCCCAGACCGAGAACAGCCTGGCGCCGCCAATAGCGCCGATTATGCCGCGACTCCCAACCGGGTTTTGCGAAATTGGTGAGTTCATAGCGCCGGTATCCGGCCGCGCCGAGGCGCGTCTCCATCCACTCCATCATGCGCGCCGACTCCTCGCCGGGGAAGACCCGGAGTTGGCCACGGGTGGCGGCGCGGGCGAAGGGAGTGCCGGTCTCGAAACCGAGTTCGTAGGTGGAGAGATGTCGGAGCCCCAGGGCAATGGCCTGTTCGAGATCCGCCTCCCACATGGCCTGGGTCTGGTGCAGGGCGGCAAAGATCAGGTCGATCGAAATATTCTCGAAACCCGCGGCCCGGGCCTCCGTCAGGGTGCGCCGGATCTCATCCGAGCGATGGGCGCGCCCCAGGGCCTTGAGGAGGGAATCGTCAAAGGATTGCACTCCGACCGAGAGCCTTCCGATTCCCGTTTCCCGGCGAAAATCCGGCAGGCGTTCCCGCTCAAGAAAACTCGGATTGATCTCCAGCGTGACCTCCACTGCTTCCGCCGCGGCTTCTCCCTCCGCCGCGACTTCTCCCCCCGCCGCGGCGCCAGCAGGCATCGGAAAAGCCTCCTCGACGGCCGAGCGGATTCGCGCCAGGGAATCGGGGCGCAGCAGGGAGGGCGTGCCACCCCCGAAGTAGAGAGTCGCGAGCCGATGCCCCGCGAAGACTTCCCGCCTCCGCGCCAATTCACGCAACAAGCCATCGACGTACGTATTCTCGACATCCGCCCAATCGGCACTCGGCATCTTCCCCGACTCCACCGCTTCGACCGCGAAGTCGCAATAGGGACAGATCCGCGCACAAAAGGGAATGTGGATATAGACGCCTACGGTGGGGGAGTTCACGACTCCACTGTAGACGACGCGCGAGCGCCGTGGGGGCTCCTCGGGTATTCTCGACCGACTCCATTGAGCGATCTCGACGTCCACTACCGGAAGCTCGACAACGGGCTCACCCTGCTGCTTCGAGAAACCCACCTCGCGCCCGTCGCCAATCTGCAGATCTGGGCCCAGGTGGGATCGGCGGACGAACGTCCGGGCGAAGAGGGGCTGGCCCACTTCCACGAGCATATGCTCTTCAAGGGCACGGAGAGCCGGGGCGTCGGCGAGGTGGCCGGGGAGATCGAGGGCGCGGGCGGGCGGGTCAACGCCTATACGTCCTTCGACATGACGGTCTACTACGCGACCGTACCGAGCCGCGCGCTGGATACGGCGGTCGACGTATTGACCGACGCCTTGCTTCGTTCCGTCTTCGATCCCCGGGAGATAGAACGCGAACAACAGGTGGTGATCGAGGAAATTCGCCGCTCCCAGGATTCCCCGGGCCATGTGCTCTCGGATCTATGTTTCAGGCAGAGCTATCGGCTCCACCCCTATCGGGCTCCGATTCTGGGCACGATGGAAAGCGTGGGCGGCCTCAACCGCGAAAAATGCCTGGCCTTCTTTCGGCGCTGGTACGCCCCGGAGAATCTCATCTGCGTGGCGGCGGGGGACTTCGACGCCCGGGCATTGGGGGCGCAATTGGAGCAGAGTTTCATGGCAGCCAAGGCGGGCGGAGCCACGCGCCAGCGCCTCGAAGAGCCCGCCCCCGACGCTGCCCGCAGCATCGTGGAGCGACGATCCTTCGAGGCTCAACGCTTTGAACTCGCCTGGCCTTCCGTGCGCTTTCGAGATGAAGATGCGAGCTATCTCGACCTGCTCTCCTTCGTATTGGGAGAATGCGAATCCAGTCGCCTGGTGCGCGGGATTCGCGAAAACGACGCCCTGGTGGATCGGATCGATTCTTCCTCCTACACCCCCTACGATCCGGGCCTCTTCTCGATCAACTTCGAAAGCAATGAGCAGCGCTCTCGCCACGCCCTCGAGGCCGTGGCTGCAGCGGTCGAAAGGCTGCGCATCGAGCCCGTCGAAGTGGCGGAACTCGAACGCGCCAGGACCAACTTCCTGGCCAGCGAACACTTCGAGCGGGAGAGCGTCTCCGGGCTGGCGAGCAAATTGGGGAGCCACGAAGTACTCGGGGGGGATTGGCGCAAGGAATCCCGGCACCTCGAGATCGTGCGAAACGCCAGCCGCGAGGACCTCCTTCGCGTCGCCCAGAAATACCTCGACGCGGAACGGATCGCCGCGGCCGCGCTGATTCCGGATCAGGGCGGCGAAAGCCTGGACGCCGATGCCCTGACGGATGCCCTCACGGCGGGCGTCGAACGCGCCCACTCCCTCTACCGGGCGCCTCGGGGCCAGAGCATCGCGAAACCCGCGAGCAGGGCTGCGGCCGGGAGAAGCGTCGGGCGGAAGAAATCCGGGAATGACGAGATCCTCAGCTACGAACTTCCCGGCGGCGGCGCCCTGCATGTGGCGCCCCGGGGAGCGGTTCCCGTGGTGGCCGTGCGCGCCGCCTTCCGGGGCGGCCTGCTCGCCGAGACGGAGGAGAGTTGCGGACTCTCCTCCTTTCTGGCCGCGATGTGGAGCCGCGGCACGCAGAGGCATTCCGCGGCCGACTTTGCGGGTGCCGTCGAGGATCTCGCGGCGGACATTCGGGGATTTTCAGGCCGTAGCAGCCTGGGCCTGAGCCTCGAAACCACCTCGGAAAACCTGTCTCCCGCCCTCGACCTCTTTCGCGACGTGCTGCTCGAACCCCGCTTCGCGCAGGAGGAGTTGGAAAGGGAGCGGCGAGAGACCCTGGCGGCCATCGATCGTCGAGAAGATCAGCTGGCCCAGCGTGCGTTCATGCTCTTTTCCGCCAGCGAATTTTCCCAGCACCCCTATCGGCTCCCGATGCTGGGCCTGCGCCCCAGCGTGGAAGGCTTCACGGTGGAGGCCGTGAGAAATCACCACGATCGGCTGATCGGAGCGCCGAACCTGGTGATCGGAGTCGCCGGTGATGTCGATCCCGACGAGGTCGCCCGGGAATTCGAAACGCGATTGGCCGATCTGCCGAGGGATGTCGAAAGATTCGACGCCCTCCCCCCGGAGCCGCTATCGACGCAGATCCGGGAGAACGTGGAACATAAGGATCGGGCCCAGGCCCATCTCGTCCTGGGCTTTCGCGGTCTGACGGTCGATGACCCGGATCGTCACACCCTGGACGTCATCTCGCAGGTCCTGGCCGGGCAGTCGGGGCGCCTCTTCCTGGAATTGCGCGACCGCCGCAGCCTGGCGTATAGCGTCAGTGCCATGAGCGTTGAAGGCGCGGACCCCGGCTTCTTCGTCGTCTATATCGCCACGTCGCCCGACAAGGTCGATGAGGCGCGGAGCGGGATCCTCGAGGAACTCGAAAAGCTTCTGGAGGCCGCGCCCGCAGAAGCCGAGTTGGAGCGCAGTCGTCAGAACCTGATGGGAAACTTCCTGATCGACCAACAGCGGAGCGCGGCCCGGGCCAGCCAGATCGCCCTGAACGGACTCTACGACCTCGGCCCCAGGGCGCATCTCAATTTTCCCAAAGAGATCGCCTCGGTTGGCGCGGCCGATATCCTGCGCGTCGCCCGGCGAGTCATCCGACCCGATGCCTACACGCTGGCCATCGTGCGGCCCTAGGCCCGAGCCCCCCTTTCGCCATCGGATCACCGATCCACTCATGGGCCCGGGCATCCGATCCGGATTCCAACTCATCGCGAGCATGAGGCGGCTTCATGCCCGCTGCGAAGGGGATGCCAACCCCGCTGCATGGATCGAATTCGAGCCAGCCCACGGCGGCTTGCTAATATGCGATCGAAGGAGAAGGCCATGCCGGGGGAGCGGGGACTGCATCGTTCGGAAGACCGAATCATCGCCGGGGTCTGCGGGGGCATTGCGGAGTGGCTCGACTGGTCTCCGATCCAGGTGCGAATCCTCTACGTGCTGGTCTCCGTACTGAGTGCGGCCTTCCCGGGCATCCTCGTCTACCTGCTGCTCTGGTGTCTGATGCCCGAGTTCGAGAACTGATATCCCAGCGGGCGCGACTCCTCCTGACGCCGGCTTCGCGGCCCGGAGTTCAGGGACCGAGGGCCGCGCCCTGGGTGCGTGGATCGCTGCCCCCGTAATGGATGCCGCTCTCGGGATCGATCACGATCGCCTCGGCGGCCGACCAGTGGCGATCTCTCACCTGCACGCCGTGTCCCCGGGCGCGCAGCGCCTCGACGACATCGACGGGGGTCTCGGGTTCGACGCTCAACTGATCGGGAATCCACTGGTGGTGGTAGCGGGGCGCTGAGACCGCGGCCTGCACATCCATCCCCCAATCGATCACGTTCAGGATCGTCAGCAGCACCGTCGTAATGATGCGCGGTCCGCCGGGGCTACCCGTCACCATAAAGGGATGTCCATCTTTCAGGAGAAGGGTCGGACTCATGCTCGAGAGGGGGCGTTTGCCCGGAGCGATCGCATTGGCGCCCCGGGTATCCACCAGCCCGTAGGAGTTGGGGGTATCCGGGGCAAGCGAGAAATCATCCATCTCGTTGTTGAGCACGACGCCCGTGCCGGGAACGGTGATCCCGGAGCCGTAGAGGGTGTTGATCGTCATCGTGATGGCCACCGCCCCGCCCCGGGCATCGGTGACGGATAAATGCGCGGTGCCGCGATCCTCTGCGGGGAGCCCGGGGGCGGCCACCGTGATGGCCTTGTCGGGGTCGATGCGGGCGCGTTGGCTGGCCGCGTATTCCTTGGAGACGAGCCGGTCGACGGGCACATCGACGAAATCTGCATCCCCCATGTAGACGGCGCGATCCGCGAAGGCCAGCTTCATCGCTTCGGCGACCAGGTGAAGACTCTCGGAACTGCCCGCACCCCGGGGTCCGAGTTCGAAGCCCTCAAGAATATTCAGGCATTCGAGCAATACGGCTCCCCCGGAAGAAGGGGGGGGGAAGGAGTGGATCTGGTAGCCGCGATAGCTGCCGGAAACGGGTTTGCGAAGCTTCGGGCGGTAGTCGGCCAGGTCGGCGAGGCTGAGCAGGCCGCCGCGCCGCTGAACCTCCGCCGCGATCTTCTGAGCGACGCTTCCCGTCTGCATCACCTTCGGCCCCTGCTTGGCGATGGTCCGCAGGGTATTTCCCAGATCCTTCTGTACCAGCAACTCGCCCGCTTCGGCGCGGCCATCGTCCGCCGCGGGGGCGAATTGGATGCGGGTTGTCTCGGGAAAGCGCTCCGCGCTAAGTATTTCACGCATGAAGTTGATGCGAGCGGTCTGGAAGGGTGCGAGGGGAAAACCCTCGCTGAGGGCGATGGCGGGTTCCAGTACCCGGGCCAGGGGCAGCGTGCCCCAGCGCTCGAGGAGCATCGCCATGCCGGCGGTAAAGCCCGGTACGGCCACGGCCAGGGGGCCGTGGACGGATGGGCGCTCGGGCAATCCCCGCTGGAGATACATATCGCGGGTGGCGGCCGCCGGGGCGATTTCCCGGGCGTCGAGGGCGATCACCTCGCCGTCGGGCGTACGCAGGAGCGCGAAGGCGCCGCCGCCGAGCCCGGCCGAAAAGGGCTGGGTGACGGCCAGCGCGAAAGCGGTGGCGACGGCGGCGTCCACCGCATTGCCTCCCGCCTTGAGAATGGCGGCCCCGGCGGCGGCGGCGTGGGCCGAGGAACTCACCACCATGCCCCCCCGAGCGGCGGCGGGGACCGGGGAAGCCCCTCGGGCGTCGGAGAACGATGAGAGAGAGAGGACGACGGCGAGCAGCAGGGAGAGCGGGGCCCTCTGGCGCCCTGCCCCGGGGCATCGCGATCTTGCCAACCCGGGCAGTCGGCTCAACTTCTCGCCCAAAGGGACCGAAGAGTTCTGCATGCGCCGAAGGCTACCACACGCGTCGGTGCGGCCGGCGGCGCGGGCGCAACGGATACTTGCCGCTGGGGTGCGGGGAATGGTCCTGGTTCTGGTCGCTGTGGCCTGTGACGGCGAGCTTACTGGTGGCGAATCCCCGAGCCCAGCGGCCCCATTCACCTGGCCGACCGGTCCGCATCCGAGCGTGGTTCTCGAAATCGAGAAGTATGGGCCGATCACCGTGGAGCTATACCCGGAGTTGGCTCCCCGAACCGTTCAGAGCTTTCTCGACCTGGTGAATTCGGGCTTCTACGACGGGACGAGTTTTCACCGCGTGATCACGGATTTCATGATCCAGGGTGGAGATCCGAATTCCCGGGACCTCGATCCGGCGAATGATGGCGAGGGCGGGCCGGGCTTCAGCCTGGCCGATGAATTCAGCGCCGCCCCCCACCTCCGAGGCGTGCTCTCCCTGGCCAATAGTGGCCAACCCGATACGGGGGGATCCCAATTCTTCATTCTGCAGCGCGATTCCAATCACCTCGACGGCCGGCATAGTGTTTTCGGGCGCGTGGTGGAGGGCCTCGACGTCGTCGACCGAATCGCGGCCGCCGAGACGGACCTTTACGGGCGTTGGGGAAAAGCCAATCGACCCCTGGAGAAGATCGTGATCGGCAGAGCGAGCGTCGTTTCCGGGCCCGATCCGGCTCGCTGACTCGGCTGAGGAGAAATGCCGGGAAGCCGCTGGGAAATCCCGCGCGGGCGGCTATCCTCCTCTTCCCATAGCTGTGGCCCGGTAGCTCAGTTGGTAGAGCACGTGACTGAAAATCACGGTGTCGACAGTTCAATTCTGTCCTGGGCCACCAGCTTATGCCCTCGAATGGCGCGATAAGTCCCCGCAGCCGTTTGACTTCCTGACCTTCGTGCGTAGAGTGCACGAGTCGCGCGATGACAAAGCCCGACGGACTACGACGTGCATTTTGGTCGCCAAAAAGTCGCCAGAAAAGTCGCCGTTTCTCCCGCCGCCCCCCCGCTGTCATCGCGCCGGACAGGAGAGCAATATGCGG
>PVBE011361709.1_pt1 | contig 18011 bp, 18 predicted proteins | sample 1631181 | NCBI WGS metagenome assembly PVBE01 (sample SAMN08397723, study PRJNA350692) | Marine metagenome, whole genome shotgun sequencing project. | isolation source: water | place: Pacific Ocean | collected 2012-04
CACTGCCAACTACACCCGTGTGACGTTAAGAGAAGATTCTGGAAAAGATCATTGTAACCAAATGATCCCGGTTCAAATCACACACCTTGGAGAGGGATTGGTATATGGAAGTCCTACTATCTGATTAGAAGATCAAAAGGATAAATCATCGTATATGCCAAGGTTCATCGAGGGGCTTTGCAGCATTTAATTCTCCATATCCTGATCCTGTGGTCCCGGTTGGATTGCTACCAAAATATCTTGGATCCTTAGCATCCTCATCAGGCTGAAATCGAACATCGCAAGTTATCCTTATCTGGTTTTTGGGGGAATAGTTTTCAAAACTCCCATGTTGAATGAACATGTTGAACAGCAAGACATCTCCAGCTAAAAATTCCTTGGTCAGCAACTTGGTCCCTCTTTTTTCAACATAATCGGCAGGATGATCCAAAATTGAAGCCTGTCGATCAGTTTGTTTCATCAAATCAAAACCTCGAGTAGTAGATAAATGATCCTCAAATTGATCAGATCCTTTAATTATATAAAGAGGACCTAAATCAGCTGGCACATCACTCAATGCAATCCAAATAGTTACAACTTCTTCTGTTAATCTTGTAAAAAAAGGGTAATCACAATGGATGTGGGTAAAACGACCAGGAACTCCGATGCGGAGAAAAACAAAATCAAATGCGACACATTGTTTATTTCTGACTCTGGAAGCAAGATCTGAGAGATATCTGCCATGAGTCACTGATCGAAGATGTTCCCCTTCTGAAACCGATTTCCAAAAATCTCCTAAATCTTTTACTTTTGATTTTCTTTCACTCTTCCCTGTTGAAATTGGATGCTTGTAAGATCCATCCACTTCACCCACTTCTTCAAGGCTTTGAATGATTTCATTTTTAGCCTTATTTGCAAAATCTTTTGGAATGAAGTCCCGAAAAAACAAATAACCATCTTTTCCAAAATTTTCTCTTATACGATCTGAATTCTGAAGATAAGAGGAAGAGTCTTCAAATTCGAGCAAACGTGACCAGGGAATATACTTCCCATTTACCCGATAAGGACTCATTCCTTTTGGAAATTTCATTCCGATACTCTTTCAGTTTTTAGATAATTTTTGTAGATAGACGAATCATCTAACTTCCCAAATCCTGATTTATGTGAAAATTCGTATTGCTGAAAAGCAGTTTCTGAAACAGGAAGGACTAAATCGAGAGCTTTTGCCTTTTCCAAAACAATTCCTAAATCCTTTAAAAAAATATCTATGGTACTCTGAATCCCTTCCTCATCCTCTTGCATTCGAGGGACTCGATCTTCAAAAGCCCAAGAATTCCCTGCGCTATGAATAATAACTTCATAAACTTTTTCAAATTCCAACCCTGCTTTTTGAGCAAGAACAACTGCTTCTGCAGCACTTACGATATGAATACCCACCAAAAGTTGATTGATCATCTTCATGCTGGAACCAAGTCCTGCTTCTAAACCAAGATGATAAATTTTATTGGAAATTTGTTCAAGGGCAGGTCGGGACTTGTTCAGATCATATTCTGAGCCAGAAACCATTATGGAAAGAGTCCCATTTCGAGCGCCTTTTGTTCCTCCACTTACTGGTGCATCCAAATATCCAGTCATCAGACCTTTCAGACGCTTCGCAGTGTTTTTTGCAAATTCTGACGAAACAGTAGAACAGTTAATAACCACAAATCCTTTATGAAAATTTTTACAACCTCCTTGTTCTCCAAATAGCACTTCTTCACATTGCTTTTCATTGACTACCATTAGCAACATCAATTCACATTTTTTGGCAGCTTCTGATGGAGTTTCTAGTGGTTGACCTCCATTTTTTTTAAATTCCTTCATTGTTTCAGGACAGACATCTACTCCAAAAACCAACCATCCTGATTTTATAAGAACTTGGCTTATCGACATTCCCATTGCCCCCAATCCTATGATGGAAACCCTTTTTGAATGATTCATGAATTCCTTTAATTCAACTTTTTCCACTTTGCTCAATTATTTCAATGAAGATCTATACTTTTGTTATGTTTAATCCAACTCAACATTCTATTCTAGATTGAGTCAGATTGGACCGATAGATCTCATCCTCAATTACCATATTTCGTAGGTAATTTTTGGCTAACATGGGGGTTTCTTTTCCCGCAAGCAAGCATTCTATAAGGTGATTTTGGAGTGCAAAAACAGAGTCACCTGCAAAACCTCTATTGAACCAATTATATTGATGTTGAATTTCATCCTGATGGTGGGCCCGAATAAATATTCTTCCGAAACCGTCAAGCCTCAAAGTGGAATCAGATCCTTCGATCATCATTTCTCCCATCGTTAACCTTGTATTCTCCGCAGGATGATCGACTAGACGATTTGCATCGAACAGAGCCCTCTCACCAGACAAAAAATCAAAGATGATCGTGCCTGTGTCCTCTCCGGAAATGTTGGGATTTAATTTGCGTAAATCAGCATAGACTCCTTTTATTTCTCCAAGAAGAAACCGGAAGGTGTCGATAAAGTGTATCCCGGTTTCATGAACCAAGAATCGCTCCATCTTTTGGAAATACGGTTGCCGTTTAAGATAAGCCTCTTCTCCTTGTCCATCACCAGGGCGCAAACGAAAACTGAGAGAATAAATCTTACCCAACAACTGATTTTCCAAAATTATTTTTATCTCCTGGAACCATGGCTGAAAACGGAAATTTTCATGAACTGCGAAGAACATATCATTCTTTTCTGCCAACGATACCATCTCGTTTGCCGTCTTCAAATCAGGAGCAAGAGGCTTCTGACAAATGACTGGAATTCTATACCGAAAGGCTTTTTCAACCAGTTTTTTATGGGAATTTGGAGGAGTGATGATATCGACTAGACCTGGATTGGTTTTTTTACACAAACGATCAAATTCAGAACAAACCTCTGGAATGTTATGAATTAGGGCGGTTTGTTCTGCCTTTTCAGAGTCTAAATCGCATACCCCAACCAACTCAATTTCTTCGATACGTTTCCAGGCTTCATAATGAAATTGGGCAAAATAACCAGCCCCAACTCCGGCAACCCTGAGTTTCATCCGATTTTATCATCTTCAGATTTCAGACGTTCCAGCCAGTCGGGTAACACATCCCAATGGATCGGTTTCAAACCTCTAACTGGGGCTCGAAAAGTAGCTAGGGAAGTACCCTGCAAACATCCAAGCCAGGCCGTTTGAAGATCTTTACCTCCAAAGGCCATACTGGAAATATTACGTAAAATTCTGGGTTTCACTTTTTTAAAATCACTCGCTTCCAATTGCCCCAATTGATATTTTGCCTCAACTCCTTCCATTCCGATTTCATCACAGTCCTCAAGCCAAAGTACTTTGCTTCCGTCTGGAGCGATCCGGTAAAGGCGGTTGCTGATGATTGATGTCACCCATAGATGATCTTCTTCATCAAATATGACGCCATCGGGAAATTCAGCGACCCCAAATTCGGCTATCGTTTCACGGTTTCCTAACATACCATCTTTTCCAATTCGGAAACGTGACAATCTTTTTCGGAAAGTTTCATTTACATAAAGCCAGGAACCGGTACGGTCCAATACACACTCATTAGTGAAACCAAGCCCATCTGCAACGATTCGGGCACCTTTTTCATCCTTCAGAACAATAAATCCGTCACCATGATCCGGTCGTGCAGCAGAATGCCTTGGGATGAGTCTCGTGCTGACAGTGATCCAGGTTCTTCCCTGGAAATCCCTGCAAACAAAATTGGTGGGAGGCAATGGGGTATTTTCAACTTCCTCAAGAAAAGGAGTCAGTATTCCATTACCATCCAAACAATAGACTCCACCTGTTTCATCCCCGAGGTGAGTGACCAGAAAATCCCCCTCTGGCATCAATGCAATGCCATTGGGTTTTAACCAAGGGTGGGAAGTTCGGTGTTTCAGTAACTTGCTTTGCCCGTCTGGAAAAGTGATCACCACACCACCTCGCCAATCTGCGGAATAAAGATGCCCTGATCTCGTGGCTAAAACACATTCAGGACGATTCAGATCGTTGCCGACAAAATCTAAATCATCAGGAAATAGCATTTAACAAATGTCTTAATATGATTTTGAAGTTCTTTTTTGATCGTATGCCCATCCCAATTCTTTAAATTTAAACGAACAAATCCTCCATTTCACGACGGATTTTGACTGCTTGCTGATTCATGTTAATTTCAACATCATTCCAACAAATTTGTTCTCCCTCTTGAACATCCTTATTTAGCTTCACTTCATTAGCTAAACCAAGGGGAAGGCAATCATTTTTGATTGACTCAATCGAAGACATTTGTTTCCCCCAAAGGCAAAAACCGCCTTCCCCATCCAGTAATTCCCCTTGATGGAGTTTCTTTTTTGCTGTCGCCACAACATCTGATCGAAATTCTAATGGGGAACCAGTCGGTTCGTTGCGAAGAACTGTAGACGCAATTGAAATTCCCAATTCAAGTCCAATCATATGAATCGGGCGATATAAAGCAGAAAAGCGGAAACTCTTATCAGGCAACATTGTGTATTCTTCGAAACAATGCTTAACATAATCAGAATCTGCCTCAACAACGACATAAGTTCCTACTTGCAAATGATTCGGTACTGAAGTCCCATCCCTCTGAAGCGAAGAAACTACTTCAGTGGTACCAAAATGCTCTAATTTTCCACCAAATTCTTTTGGCTTACAGATATCTGCTATTTCAAACCGTGAAGCAGGAGGGAAACCCAATCCTTCCGATTGTGGTGTTAGGCCAGTTGCATTGCAAACTGCACTCATCTCAATTCCTGATTTAGTCCCATCAATAAAACTGTTAAACATTTTCGGATTTAAACCTCCTCTTTTGACCACTTCTAAATCCCAACCGAAATTATCCCATACCGTATCAGGAGTGGATGAATGAAAATCCGGTAAATAACGGGTCCCCTTTCCAGCACAGGTCACTTCAAAACCTATCGCCCTGGCCCAATCTACATGTTCACAAATCAATGCAGGTTGATCTCCATAGGCTAAGCTGTAACAAACTCCGGCTTTTTGGGCTTTACTTGCTAAAAGAGGACCGGCCAATACATCTGCCTCCACATTGACCATCACGATATGAACTCCGTTTTCAATACATTGAAGACAATGAGAAATGCCTTTAATAGGATTGCCGGTTGCTTCGACAATGACTTCTATCCCTTGTGTTTTGATTAATTTTTCAGAATCTTGACTTATACAAGTATTATTTTTTTCTAGTGCATGCTCATAAGTTTGTGCTTCAAATTGTTCCTTCTTCCAACCCGACCTTAAACAGTTTTCTTTTGCTTTTTGAATGTCTAGGTCTGCAATTCCCACAATGTGTATCCCAGTTGTAGTTCTCGCCTGAGAGAGGAACATGGTGCCAAACTTACCCGCACCAATTAATCCTACCTTAATGGGATTGTTATTTTGATGACGTGCCAGAAGTAATCTGTGTAGATTCATAAAATATTTGTTTATGAAAATCTGATATCCTGATTCTTACTATTTGATAAATCTAATTTCAGTCTAACACTTTTTCTTCTAAAAATATGTTTGGTTTAAGAAAAAAAGAAAGTATCAATGCTCCTTTAGGTGAGGTTGCCACATGTCGGCTTTTGGGAGGACGCCAAACATAATTCCCCGCCGTCACTTCTCCTTCTTCATCCTTTAGACTCCCCTCCAGAACATATGTCTGTTCAATTTCGGGGTGTTCATGAAAAGGAAGTGATGAACCAGGCTGCCATTTGAAGAGGGCAGTAAGAAGACCCGTTTGTTTGTCTTCCATGAGAATTTTGATTTCTACTCCAGGATAAGGAGTCGATTTCCAAGGGAGTTCCTCAACATGAACATATCGAGAAGAGAGATCTCTTAAGTGATCATGATTCTTTGCATAGGGTGTATGTAAATTCATATTTTTTTATCATTAGATCTTAGGTCATTTAAGTAATTCATGAACTTTTGAGGCTATTCCAGCGCCATCAAGGCCATAATGACGATAGAGATGAATAGGAGGACCTAATATTGAATATTGGTCCGGCATGCCAATTTTAATAACCCTTGTCCCTAGACCCGCCTGAGCGATCGTATCACAAATAGAAGTTCCAAAACCACCAGTGACATTATGTTCCTCAGCGGTGAATATCATCTTAAATTTCTTAGCCTCATCAAGAATTCTATTTGTATCAAGCGGATTGATGGAATAACAATCGATCACTTTTAATCCTATTCCTTGACTTGCTAACAATTCATGCGCTTTCATTGAAGCATGAACTAGATTCCCTATAGCCAAAATTAATGCATCTCTGCCTTCACAAATAACATTTGAGCCGCCAATCTTCCAATCAGGAGGTTTTTCATAAACTTCTTCTTCCCTCCCTCTTCCAACTCTAAAATATATCGGCATTTCATGTTCAATGGACCCCCGCAATGCTGCTTCTAGAGCATTCCCGTCGCAAGGTGCCATTAAAGTAAGATTTGCAATGCTTCTCAAAGCCCCAATGTCTTCATTGCAATGATGTGAAGTCCCATAAAATCCCATGGCAATCCCCGAATGGGTTCCCACCATTCGAACAGGCAGATTGGTATAACAAATATCGTTTCTTATATTCTCAACCCCCATTAAGGCCAAGAAGAAAGAATAATTTGAAATGATGGGCTTCCAACCTATTGTTGCCAAACCAGCAGCTGCACCAATCATATTACGTTCAGCAATGCCGAAATTAAAATAACGGTTAGGATACTTATCTCCAAAAACTTTGACTTGTGTTGGACGACCTAAATCAGCTGTTAAAACCACTAAATCGTCATTCCCCTCATCTGCTAATTCTAATAAAACTCTGCCTGTAGTTAACTGTTTAGATAGATTCAAAGAACCAACCATATCCCAGGATTTAGGATCAGTTGTTCCAGAGGGTTGGTATTGACGATTCATTCAAGGCCTCTTTCTATTTCTTCGTATGCTTTTTCAAGATCTTTTTTGCCCAAAAAACCCAAATGCCATTGCCAAGTCCCCTCCATAAATGAGACACCTTTACCAGCAATTGTATTCGCAAGAACAACAGACGGACCAGGATTTATGCCATTTATTGCTGCATCAAGTGCTTCAAAAACAAGATTAAAATTGTGACCGTCTTTTAATTCTATAACATTCCATCCAAATGATTTCCATTTGTCCGAAAGAGGTTCCGTATTCATTACCTCTTTTGTTTTTCCATCAGATCCCACGGTATTGATATCCACGATTCCAATCAGATTTTCTAAATTAAAATGCGCAGCAGAAATTGCAGCCTCCCATATTTGACCCTCAGTTTGTTCTCCATCACCCATCAGGCAAATTACCCGTGCAAGTGATCCCTTAGCACGTAATCCAAGGGCCATCCCTAAAGATACTGAAAGATTATGGCCAATTGAACCGGATGAAAAATCAGCACCTTTAACTTTATTCATGTCGGGATGATCCCCGAGAGAACTACCAAGACGAGTATAGCCATCCAAATCAGTTGTAGGGAAAAAACCTAAATCTGAGAGTAAAGGATAGAGTGCAATAGCTGCATGGCCTTTGCCCATTGTAAATCGATCTCTATCTTTCCAATTTGGTTCACTTGGCCTCACATGCAACAATCTATAATAAAGTACCACTAAAAGCTCTACGATGGAAAAAGCAGATCCATAATGTCCAGACCCACAGATGTCCGTAAGCCTTAGGGTTTCTTTCCTGATCATTTTTGCTTTTTTTGTGAGAAAATCTTTTTCCCTTTCGATGACTGGCCTTTTAGACATTTCCTTAATTTATTATTTTTTATAACTTTTCCGTTTAATTCCTCTAATGCATGTGCATTCCACCATTTACATCAATGACACTACCGGTAATATATTCAGATAAATCAGAGGCAAGAAAAAGACATGTTGAAGCTACATTTTTGGCCTCACCAAGTCTTCCAAGTGGTATATTTTCAATAATTTTTTGTTTTAATTTTGAGTCTAATTTGCCTTGGGTAATGTCAGTGTCAATAAGTCCTGGGGCAATTGAATTGATCCTGATCCCAAAAGCTCCGAGCTCTCTAGCCATCGCCTTACTCATTCCCAACATACCCGATTTTGCTGCACTATAATGTGCCCCACCAAATATGCCACCACCTCTCTGTGCTGATACAGAAGACATATTGATGATACTGCCATGATTATTTTTTTTCATGGTTGGCAGAACGGCTTGAGACATCAACAACATTCCTTTAAGACTCACATCCAAAACATTTTGGTAATTCTCTTCAGATATATCCAACGTCTTCAATGGTTGAGTTATACCAGCATTATTTACAAGAATATCAATTGTTTTGAACTTTTGAAGAATCAATTCTACAGTTTTTTCACATTCATCTTTCTTTGTTACATCACAGCTAAATGCATAATGCCCAGATCCTAAATCCTCTGCTGCCGTAAATACAGCATCTTCATCAATATCCAAAATGACAACTTTTGCTCCATTTTCAGCAAATAAATGTGCAGTAGCCTTCCCGATTCCACGTATTGAAGCCCCACCAGTAATTATTGCTATTTTGTCAATTAGTAACATGATTTTAAATTAATTTATTTTAAATTTATGAGCTATGTAATACATGCAGAATTTTTAGTGAAAGAAGATAAAATCAACTACTTTAAAAAAATGATACTAACTCACGCCCATGAATCAGTCACTACAGAAAAAGGATGTCAAATATTTGATGTGTGTCAATGTCCGGACAAAAAGAATCTATTCTTTTTATATGAAGTTTATTTCAATGAAGATGAATATTTGTCACATAGAAGTACCGAAAGATATAAAAATGTCATCAAAGAAATTAGTAAATGTGTAATAAAAAATGATGGAAATTTGTTTTTCAAGAGGCAGGTATTAACAAAAATCATCAACTAGGATATTACGGGATAATTTTGTTTTTCCTCATTTCACCAAAGAGCCTCTCAAACATTGAGAATGAATCCACCCATTCATTCCAACCATATAATCTTGATTTAGTCGTATTTGACATTACATCATATTCACAATTAAAACTAAAATCAGCAAAACTCCAATTTACAAAATCTTCATAAGAATACTTGATTAAATTATTTTTATTAACAATATTATCCCAAACTGGCCCCTTATCAGCCATGAATTCTTTTAAAGATATCTTTTGCACATCACCAAGCTTCATGTTGAAATATTTAGCAATTAATGGCCAGATCTGGCTCCATCTAAAGAAATCACCATTTGTTATATTAAATTCTTGATTCTTTGTTTTTTTTGAAGTTGCCGCCCATAACATAGCTTTACTAAGTAGATTTACATCCGTTGCTTGATAAATCTTTTTATAAGCTTTTTCACTCCCGGGAAATCTTAATGGAAGGTCTAATTCTTTTGAAATCAAAGAATATAGAGCAATTGAATTCAATAGATTCATAGGACTTCTTACTGAAAATCCGCATATACCATGTGGCCTTAAAGCAGTCCATGACCATAAATTTTTTCCAGTCTCTTTTTCAATAAATTCTTGCTGATCAAAATAAAAGTTTGGCGGCATATGTCTAGAATCACCTTCTTTTGCTGGTGTTTGATATGGCCCAAGATGATTTCCATACCATTTACTTCCTTGCAACAACTGTATGTGTTGAAGAGACTGATTTTTATTTTCAATGAACACATTAACCATGTTTTTTAACATTGTATAATTTTCATCTACTTCAACAGATTTATCATTATCACTTTTAAAGACTGTATAAAACAAATGGGTTGAATTATATATTTTTTGATATATTTTTTCGCAATCTTTCTCAATGAGCAAATTACACTCAATTGAATTTGACTCATTTCCATGCAACGGTTTTCGTTTTGAAACCGCATAGTATTTCCAATCTGGTAAGATGTTTAAATAGCTTTTTAATGAACTTCCAACTAATCCATTTGACCCAACAATTAGAGCAATATTTACACCCATCATTATTCTTTAACCGCACCAGTCATACTAGACACATAGTGTTCAACAAAAAATGAATATACTAAAGCCACCGGAATCGAGCCAAACAAAGCACCTGCCATTAACGCTCCCCAGTGATATATATCACCTGTCACTAATTCGCTTAAAAGTGCTACTGGAACCGTTTTGTTCTCAGATGAAGAAATGAATGTTAACGCATAAATAAATTCATTCCAGCATAATGTAAAAGCAAATATTCCAGCAGATATTAAACCAGGAATAGCCAATGGTAAGATTATTTTTGTAAGTATCTGTAAACGATTTGCACCATCAATAATTGCACATTCCTCTAATTCATAGGGAATTGTCTTAAAGTATCCCATCAAGAGCCATGTGCTGAATGGTATTAATATTGTTGGATAAGATAGAATTAATGCATACGGTGTGTCATATAACCCATAATCAAAAATAACTAAGGCTAATGGAATAAATAAAATACTTGGAGGAACAAGATAAGCTAAAAAAATCAATGCACCTACAGTATTTGCTCCATAAAATCTGATTCTTGCAATTGCATATGCAGCCATGATACTGGCAACCATTGAAATAATTGTTGCAAATACTGCAATTGATACAGTATTTATCATCCAACCAGAATAATCTGTTTCAAATAAAAGCTTTCTGAAATTTTCTAAAGTCGGACTATCTATAGTCCAGGGGTTGAAGTTTTTCATATCCAATAGCTCATTATCGGATTTAAAACTTGTCACACCCATCCAATAAAAAGGAAATAATAAAATTATTAAGAATAAAACCATTGGGATATAAATGGTGACAACTCTTTGGGGCAGAGTTGACAAATAACCCATACCTTCATTATCTTCTTCCATTATTAACTATCCTCAGTTCCTTGTTGCCACTTCCTTCTTTGCATTCCGAACCAACTAAACATAATTGCTAATAGCAAAAAAGGAATCATTGCTGTAGATATTGCTGCTCCTTCACCTAAATTACCTCCTAAAATTGCTCTTTGGTAAGACAATGTTGCCATCAAATGAGTGGCATTCATTGGCCCCCCTTTAGTTAAAACATAAATTAATTGAAAATCGGTAAATGTAAATAACACAGAAAAGGTCATCACTACTGAAATGATTGGAGTCAATAATGGATATGTTACGAATTTAAACATATTCCACCCATCTGCACCATCAATGGTTGCAGCCTCATACAATGATGGTGAAATTGTCTGCAAACCGGCTAAAAGCGTTATGGCAACAAATGGCACTCCTCGCCATATATTTGCAACGATGACTGAAATTCTAGCACCAGTTGTATTTCCCAAAAAATCAATATATTCGTCAATCCAACCCCATTTTAATAGAGTCCAACTTATAATTGAGAATTGTGCATCATATAACCACCAGAATGCAATACCTGACAAAACAGTCGGAACAATCCAAGGTAATAATATCACTGCCCTAATAATTGCTTTAAATGGCATATGATTATTAAGTAATATCGCTAAATACAGTCCTAATAAAAATTTAATCACACTTGCAATTATCGTGTATCCTAACGTATTAAAAACAGATAACCAAAATACTGAATCATCGAAAAGCCATTCAAAATTCTCAAATCCGACAAACGAACCTGGTCTTGCTATTTTTGCATCTGTAAACCCAAGCCAAACACCTAGACCTAGAGGGAAAGCTAAAAAAAGTATTAAAAATGCTGCCGTAGGCAGCATAAACCATAAACCAATAAAATTTGGTTCATTTTTTAAACGTTTCCAATACCACCAAGGTATAATTTTTTTAGTTTCTTCAACCACCTTTTTTGTCATTAAATTAAGTGTTAAGTGCCAACTTTACAGTTGGCACTGGATAAATTTTTAGACCCTGTAATATCTATTCGCTCTTTTTTCAGCAGTTTTAGCTGCTTCTTGAGGAGTTTCACTTCCTGTACATGCAGATGCGATCATATCAATTAATACAAAATCCGCTAATACTGCTGCGGCAGCATAACCCAGCGGTCCTGGATAACCCACAGCTTCTGAATTTTTTGAAGTGAACTCAAAAGGTCCTATTTTGGGGTCCGAATCCCATACGGGATGACTGTCATAATCATACAGCGTATGAGTGAAATATCCCTTACTTTCACCAAGCCAATGATTGTATTGTTTTTTCTCCAACATAAAGGCAATAAATGCTTTTGCTGCATTAGGATATTTTGTATGTTTGAAAATACACATTGGTTGTGAAAATTGGAGTTCTATTTGTTTCCCAATAGGTCCAATGGGCCAAGATGCATGATCCATATCCTTAGCAACATTTGCTAATCTGGCATTCCCTTTTTGACCTTCCGTCAGTGCTTTAACGTAAATAGATATCCCATTATTCGTCACAGAAACCTGTTCATCCAAAAAAGCTTTATTATTGTGTCCATCACCCCATGAAGGACAACCTTTAATAAAGTTAGATGAGAGTTCTTTAGCCCATTTTAAAGCTTCAACGGTTTGCTTACTGTTGATAGTAACTTTCGTGCCTTCTTCATTTACCATGAAGGAACCAAATGCCCACATCATACTTTGCCAACCAAGGTTTCCATCACCTGTAGCATGACCTAGGGCATGTCCGATGGGAATTCCTTTTTTCTTTAGTTTCCTTGCCATATCCAAATAGGCATCTGTTGTTGTTGGAAACTTATCATATCCAACATCTCCACACATCGACTTACGATAATTAAGATAGTTCCCCCCAGTACTCCAAGGAATTGTAATCCATTGATTACCCCATTTCCCGTATTTTTCTGCAATTGGATACCAGCCTCCATGTTTAGTACCTAAATACATTGCTAGGTCGCTTACATCTACGAGTTTTTCAGGAAATAAATGTGCGAAACCTAACATCCCCCAGACAATATCAGGACCAGAACCAATATTAGCTGCGACAGCAGCTTTAGGTTGAACATCATCTAACCATTCACTATCAACCCTCACTCTAACTCCAGTTGCTGCCTCAAAAGCTGCTACATTTTTATTAAAAGCAACATCTTCTGAATCGATCCATTTGCTCCATCTCATTAATCTTAATGAAGCTCCTGATTCTGGCTGCCATGGGCTACTTGCTGCCCATGCTTTTGCACCATCAAGCAAAGCAGGACTTACCATTGCGGTTGCTGCAGCAGCAGTTCCTGATTTTATGAGTTTTCTTCTAGTTACTTTAGTCATTTTATCCTCTAACTAAAAGGTTACCAAGGGTGTTATCACCCATTCTCAAAGAGGGCCTATCCCTCATGAGGCTTTAAATCCTATTATTATTTTCGAAATCAAAAATGTGAATGTTTTCAGGGTCAGCAATAAGACAAAGAGATTCTCCAGATTTAAGTTTTACCCTTTCTTTAAAAATTGAACAAAATTCGACTTCATCACCTTTAGAAAATAAAAGTGTATCAGCTCCTGTAGGTTCTACTACATTTACTTCTACTTTAATGCCTTTATTTTCTGAAGATATCTCAAAATGCTCAGGCCTTATTCCACAAATAATTTTTTGACCATCATTAAAATTTTCAGATGACTTTATTTTAAATTCATCCCCAATTCTTGTCTCAACAAAGGCTTCTCCAGATTTTAATTTTATATTTGCCGGTAAAAAATTCATAGATGGTGAGCCTATAAAGCCCGCAACAAAAACATTATTAGGTTCATCATAAACATCTAAAGGATGACCTATTTGTTCAACATTACCTTCACTCATTACGACAATTTTATCCGCCATAGTCATTGCTTCTATTTGATCATGAGTCACATATATTGACGTTGTTTTTAGTCTCTGATGAAGTTCTTTAATTTCTGTTCTCATTTGAACTCGAAGTTTTGCATCAAGATTAGACAGGGGTTCATCAAAGAGGAATACCTTTGGATCTCTCACTATTGCTCTTCCCATTGCAACACGTTGCCTTTGACCTCCAGATAGTTGCCTAGGATACCTTTCCAAATATTGTTTAATATTTAAAATGTCTGCCGCTTTTTCCACCCTTTCTTTAATTTTGTTTTTATTTTCTTTAGCTAACTTTAAACTAAAACTCATATTATCAAAAACCGTCATGTGTGGATAAAGTGCGTAATTCTGAAAAACCATTGCGATATCGCGTTCTTTGGGAGGAATCATATTCACAACTTGTTCACCAATAAGAATTTCTCCATCAGTTATTTTTTCTAATCCAGCAACCATTCTAAGTAAGGTTGATTTGCCACATCCAGATGGACCAACTAATACAACAAACTCCCCATCTTGGATTTCAACATTTATCCCATGAATCACTTCAACAGATCCAAATTTTTTATAAATATTCCTACACAAGACTGAACCCATCTGATCTATCCTCTTTAATTTGTTAAAATTAAAATATTTTGTCCTCTATGATTATTTAAAATTTCTTAGATTTAAACTTAGTATTAAAAAAAATTAATCTTATTTCATATTACGGGTATAGTCCCTTGAATAATATAAATGAAACTTTTGTTTAGATTTAAAATCAACCAACCTGAAAATATATATCTAACATAGAATGTACTATATTGTAAATGAAAATCATCTATAAAACTAATCAAATACTTGATGAAACACTTTGTTTTTACAAATAAATTCCCAATTATACTCTACTCCCAATCCGGGCCCATCTGGGACGACTACAGTTCCATCTGCATGGAGATCTTCAGACTGATCGGAGTAGCCACAATTATAAACCGGAGGAACAATATTCAGCATCTTTGGACCTATTAATGCCATTTCATACAAATGTGTGTTTCGAATAGCAGAAATTACTGCCCTATGTGCAGGACCACATGCGTGTATTTGCAAATCAAGACCGAGCCCTTCACAAAAATGTGCTATTTTCATAACACCTGTTATTCCCATATCATATTCAGGATCAGCATGAATTATATCGCATCCTCCCTGAAGTAGAAAATTCACTTTTTGTTCTAAGCCCCTTACATGCTCACTCACAAGGAGTGGCGTTTTAATTTTTTCTCTCAAACGTTTATGACCAAAGGCTGATACAGATGAATCACGGTATGGATCTTCAAACCAAAAATAACCTGCTTCGTCACAAGCTCGACCTACATAAAGAGCATCGTTCCAAGTCCTTAATTGACATGCTGGATCGATCATTAATTTCATTTCTTCTCCAACTCTTTTTCTTATACCAAGTAGATTCTTTACTTCCCGTGAAACATCACCGTTGTTCCATCCATGAATCTTGAAACCATGAAAACCTTGGTTTTTACAAGATTCGGCATAATCAGAAAATGCTTCAGGAGTATCCAAACCTCCGGGATTTTCCTGACCATGATATGTGCTGGCATATGTTGGTAAGCGTGCTTTATACCCTCCTAAAAGTTTAGATACTGAAACATTGTATTTTTTCCCGATTAAATCCCATAGTGCTATATCCAGTGAACCATGTGCCATATGATCATAAGCTCTAAGTTCACGTTTTAAATCGTCATAAATGATTTCACGTTTTTCAGGGTCTCTACCTATCAATAAAGGTGCAATCATTCTGATTTGGCCTAGCGTTGATGGTGTCCCAACCCAATGAACTACATATTCACCACGTAGACCCTCATCATTAAAAATCACAACAGCAAAACGTGTTGTGGACATGATTTCTCCTTTTTTGTAGGCCATATTTCCTACACCTGCTGAAGCTTGTTCAAGCCCAATATCTGGGATTTCAAAGGAAAATTCTGTAATTTCAACGCGGTTAATGAGGCTCATTTTTTTGTTTGATGATCAACTAATTTAATACAATTGTAATCAATCTATTCCTCTTGTCATTCATCAATGATTTCCATCAGGATTCGTGTATGTTCAGTACATCCATGATATCCACCGAATTCCCTAGGTTGAATACGTCCTGAACGAAAGCCTTCTTCGATTACTGATTCGAGCAGATTTCCAGCTTTCAATAGGGAAACGTTTTGATGACGTTGACCAAGCCAGTCAAGCATCATCGCCGCAGATAGGAACATTGCGGTGGGATTGGCCTGATCCTTCCCCATGATGTCAGGAGCACTTCCATGAGCAGGTTGAAAAAGAGCATGTTCCAATCCTATCTCTGCACATGGGGCCATTCCCATTCCACCAACAAGACCACCACCCAGATCAGAGAGAATGTCAGCAAACATATTCTCCATCACCAACACGTCAAAATCCCAGGGACGGCGTATCAAGTCTAAAGCCTGTGCATCAACATAGTTGTAACCACTTTGGATATCAGGATACAATCGGGCACGTTCTTCAAAAATTTTACGGAAGAAGACCATGCTTCGTAAAACATTGGATTTATCCACACAGGTAACCAATCCTTTTCCTCCCTTTACCATACGACGGCGTGCAAGTAAGAAAGCAAAATCAAACAATCTTTCACTGGTTTTCCGTGTAATGACAAGCGTGTCACGTGCCTCACGGTCATCCAGGATCACGCCATTCTCACGTTCTGCGAACAAACCTTCCGTTGATTCTCTGAGTACTACAAAATCGATTTTTCCCGAACGTGAATCAGACAAAGGTTGAAGGGTGTTGGGGTAAGCCTTGACAGGCCTCATCCCGGCAAAAAGCCCCAACTCGGTTCGGATTCTTAAATGTGGGGTGATTTCCGTACCATTAGGGAAACGCACATTCTGTAGTCCCATAGCACCCAGGAGAATGGCATCAGCTTCGCCTACCTTCCTCAGATCTTCATCAGTAATGTCTACTCCACTCAAAAGATAGAATTCTGCCCCAGCTTTAAAATGGTTGAAGCAAAGACTAAAACCACTAACCCTTTCCTGTATTTTTTCCAGGACCTTTAGGCAAGAAGCCATAACCTCCTTGCCAATACCATCTCCAGGCAAAACTGCGATAACGTATTCTGATCCTGAGCTCATTATCTTACTATTCTATGAAATCTAATTGGGTCATATTCTTTTTAATTGATGTCTTTCAAGAATATTAATGAGTTCCCTCGAAGCTTTTTCCCTGTGAACTCTATGATTTCTTTGAACCGACAATGTATCCCCAGCCTGAAGATCCTTTATCAAATCCCAATGCTCTTGAGTTGATTTATAGGGGATTTCACGAAGTAGCAAAGTAAACATACGAACCCTGTGAGCTTGATCCAATAATTGGCCTACAAATTGAGCCAGCCTTCTGTTCGGACACAGTTCAAGTAAGGATCTGTGAAAGTTGTCATCTGCTTTAGCCCATGTATTGAGATCTTTTTGATCTAGTGCCCTTTCCATTAACTCTACTGATTTAATCATAGGATCAAGATCCAGAGAACTAGTAGGAAGCATCGCCACCTTTGCTGAAGCCTCAGCCTCAAGTACAGCTAACAATTCATAGATTTCTTTCATATCCTCAACCGAGACTGGTTTCACCCTTATACCTCTTCGAGGAATAACATCCACCAAACCTTCTTTACTTAGCCTTATAACTGCTTCACGAACTGGCGTGCGACTCATCCCTAGCCTTATTGCCAATTCTGGTTCCATTTCCTGATATCCCGGTGAAAGCAGGTTTTCCATAATTTCGTGCTTTAAAGCCTTATAGGCTAACTCTGATAGTGAAGTCTCAGTTTGTTGTGACTTTGAAACCACTTTTATTCTTTACGTATTTAATAATGTATACACTACTAAAAGTAATTGTTTATTATTTTTGACAAAAATGTCAAATAATGTTTTTCAATCACAGGTATCAAAAAAACTCAAAAGTGCAGCATCTTTGAATCTGAGATCAGATAGATTTGGAATATGAAAGGAAAAATGCTGATGTAAAATGCATACGGACTTAGGCTGATCTTCAGCCTATTCCCATACGAAGATAGGAAGTTTTTTTAATAAGAATTCTGGTATAGCTAAAGAATCAGCCTTTTTGGAGGACTTCAGCAATTTGGATCGCATTCAGGGCAGCACCTTTGTAGAGCTGATCGGCAACCACCCAGAAGGCCAAACCATTTCGATGAGAAATATCTTTTCGTATGCGTCCAACATAGGTTTCCTGAGTTTCGGTCAC
>PVBE011479368.1_pt1 | contig 18008 bp, 17 predicted proteins | sample 1631181 | NCBI WGS metagenome assembly PVBE01 (sample SAMN08397723, study PRJNA350692) | Marine metagenome, whole genome shotgun sequencing project. | isolation source: water | place: Pacific Ocean | collected 2012-04
AGTAGAAGATGATTCCGAATTGCGTGTTGTAGGGTTGCCAACAAATGCAGCGTCGATGTACATTGCCGCACTCGCAGCACAAGGTGTCACAACGGTTTGTTTTAATCACGGACCAAAACGTTTTGATGCACCCGTTGACGAAGTTTTTATGGCATTGAGTGCAATGAAGCGATGAACTGATTGCACCTCGTCTACCAGTTATCGTTGAAACAGGGGTTGCCCAGTTTCAATATCTGTCACACTCCAATTGAACTGCCTAGCAAGCCTGACGATTGGATACCATGCAATTTCATTTTCAACGATATGTAATAACATTTGCTGTACATCGCCTTCAGTTGGAGGTAGTTCAATACGAATTCCAGGACCCCACAACATGTCATCCCCTTCTTTTTCTGGCATCGTGTTGTAACCTGCCAATGATGCAAGAATTTCTTCGCGAGTACCAAGCGATTTGCGTTCGGTGGAACCTTCCTCCAACCGTGCTTGGACAACAAAGTGCTTACTCATGAATCTTCTTTCTTCTCAAGGAGGGAGGATACGGTATCTATGAGTCGATCGAGTCCCACCGGCTTAATAAGATACGCCTGTACGCCAAGTGCTGTTGCATAAGCCATGTGCCGTTTCCCTTCATTGGCAGTGACCATCACAACGATCGGGGGCTCTGGAAGTGCTTGTATTTCTTCAAGAACTAAGAAACCTGATCGCTTAGGCAACATCATGTCAAGGATCACCGCATCTGGCGAGCCATTCGTACACTCAGAGACAGCCTCAGTCCCATCCTCAGCAGTGAGTGTATTCGCTCCCTCCGCGCGCATAGCGAGTTCCATCGAAGCAAGTATGTCTTCGTCATCATCAACAATTAGAATTGTGAACCCATCAAGGCGTGGCATAACTACGCATCCTATCACCCAATGATGGCTTGCAGTTCTTGATCATCTAGCCAAGGTAAGGATTCAAGTTGACTTCGGAGGCGTTTAGGCATCGGAAATCCATTTTGCTCAAACTGTGGCCGGCTCTTCCACCGTCTATGTAACCAAAGATACTGCTCAGGAGCGTTTCGAACCATGGTTTCGATCGCTCTGTTATATCGAGCCGTGATGTAATAGAGTGGATCGGGTTGTTCAGACCAATCATGTGGCTCGATATAATCAGTCATCGATATTTCATATTTAAATTGCCCATGCAATCGCTTCGCGTGGACACATGCAACAGGAACGTTGTATCGCATCGCTAACAAACCAATTGATTTATACGTTGAGGCGAGTCGTCCAAAAAAAGGAACGAACATCCCACGACCGCCAGCATTTTGATCAGCGATAAACCCTATGTTTCCACCACCAGAAATGATGTCTTGTAAGATTGGGACTGATCCCCATTTTGTAATAATTTGAAGGCCATATTTTTCTCGAATTCCAAGGACCCAATCGTTTACCAGTGGATTATCTAAGGGTCTAGCAACTGCAGCGACTGAATGTCCAAGGACAGAAAGTGAATACCCAAGTAACTCCCAATTTCCGCAATGCCCCGTTATGAAAATAACAGGTTTATTGTTAACTAGACGCTCGGATATTTTTTCTAAACCAGAAAAATGGATGTATTTTTGCCAAGTTGAAGGTGTGATCAACGACGGCATTTTTACTGCCTCTGCGACGAAGAGTTGGAACATGTGCTGCATTGATGCCTGGGCTGTTTGTTTTACCTTGCGATGATCCCATTCTGGAAAACTTCGTGCAATGTTGGTGATCGCTCCTTCGCGTCTTCGCTTGACAAAGTTGTAATAACAATCACCTATAAGTGAAGCAGTTCGCATATTGAGTCCCATTGGCGAACATCCAATGATTGATGCAACCGCTCTTAGTGGGATATATTGGGACCAATTTAGAAGTGCTGATTGATTCCGTGCCACGTTATGACTCGTTTCGCCAATAAAGAAATTGGCAGTAAAACCCTTGTGGGTTTAGTGGGTTGGTTGCCCTGTAAGAACATCAAGACGATTTGCATTAAGGACTGGGATTTTTACATCCTGTGCTTGTTCAAGAAGTGAACTGTAATTGGAATACGATTGTTGCTTTCGGGCGTAATCATTAATCATTTGGTCAGTAGCATTTCGTGGGAGTGGACGAGGTTCTAAAGGTTGGATGCCAAGAACGAGGAAGTCAAGATCGCCAGGAAGAATATCCTGATTATCAACAACAATGCCACCCCAGGTGGTAATTCTGTCTTTGATAAATGAGTTGTTGTGCTCTGGTTCTCCGTCTCCATTTGCATCGAACAAACCATGCACCATAAATTTGTATTGGTAGTGGGGGTCATACACAGCGTTGACGATAATGTTGTCTCGTACAATTGGTCTGCCGGGTGTGGATTGCGTTACTTTTGCTGTTGAAGTTGTTTCTCCAACTTTAATAATTTCTATGCTCGCTTTACCACGCGGCAATTCACCATCTTGGTTGACACGAAGTTGTGATGGGTCGTCATAAATTTCGAATGCCATGCCAAGCACGATGTGATCTTGTGAACCAAGGTTGATAAACACTCGGTCTGTTCCAACTGCATCAAGAACTGTTCCATCGACGAGCATTGCAGGGTCGATAGACGACATTCTACTTGCATTGATTTGGTCTCTAAGATCAGCGGCATCGTTGGCAAGCACAGTTTTTTCCTTGATTAATCTGTCTCGTTCACTTTCTAATTGCTGAATCAAAGTTGTTTTACCACCCAAAAGGCGGTCGTCTCGTTGTACTCGGCTTGCAAAATGGTCATCCATATTCTGTGCTAAAACTTCTGATTCATTTTGAATATCCATCCACTCCGATTTAGTTGCTTCAAGTGCTTGGGTTGTTGCATTACTCGAATCACTTAGTGATTGTTCAAGGGATGCAATCTGATCACGTGCTGCATTGAGTTCTGAAACCCTTGCATCCAATTCTTGTTGCCGTTCTTGTAGTTGTCGACTTAAACGATCGTACGCTAGAAAAATGGAACCACCGTTTCCAAGCGCATCGTTGAAGTGAGCACGTATAGACTCTGTGGTGCTATCAGGAGCACCAGAAACAATGCTTCGAAGATCTTCTAGGTCGGAGTTTAAGTACTGTGCAACGGAGACGCGATCTGCTTTTGCAGCTGCAACGACCTGTTGAAATGAATCAAGGTTTTGTTGTTCAGAAGTAATGAAGGCGTGAAGATCTTGCTTCGCTTTTTCAGTCGCCTCCGATTGGTCTACTTTGCCTGCATAGAACACAATGCTCAACACTAACAAAAAAACAGTGGTGAGGACAAATACAACGAGTGATACAATGACACCGGTTCCGGCGCCGCTTCGAATAGCCATGATGGGCTACCTCCAACCGCGTGTTTTTCAACGCGTACGTACTAAATTACCACAGAGTCGAGAGCCGACCCTAATCAATGGTTGAACAGTGTCTTATTAGTACGGCTCTACGTCAAGTTCAATTTGCATAAGATCCGCTTTTATCATGAATTAGAGCGGATTAATGATACTTTTAGGGTACTTTGGTTTGGTATAATCCCTTGGTTGGGCATCGAATCCCAATAATCAGAAGTACAAACTATCCACATCGAAAGGCATCATATGACCGTCCAACCAAATGAAGTTCATAAATTATTGAGTCGCTACCAACTTGCAGACGGGTACGACATGGTTGTTGATCTTGATAACTCAAAAGGGGTGTGGATTCACGACTCTGCAAAAGGCGAAGATTTTTTGGATGCGTTCACATGTTTTGCATCATGGCCACTTGGCTTTAATCACCCCGAACTGATGGAAGAAGAGTTTAGTGATGAGATTTTAAAAGTATCAAGAAATAAAATTGCAAACTCTGATTTATATACAACTGAACTTGCAGAGTTCGTTGAAGCTTTTGGTTCTAAAGTAACACCAGAAGGTTTTTCACACCACTTCTGGGTATCGGGAGGTGCCTTAGCAGTTGAAAACGCTTTGAAAACGGCGTTTGATTGGAAAGCCAGAAAACTTGGCAGGACAAATTTTTCAGATGACGTAAACGACTTAGCGATTTTGCATTTTGAACAGGCATTCCATGGACGTAGCGGTTACACCATGAGTTTGACAAATACACTGCCTGATAAAATTGGATTGTTCCCAAAATTTAATTGGCCGCGAGTTTCAACACCGTTTTGCGAATTTGATAATTCTGGGAATGTTTGTAATGACATTGAGGCAGTGGAAGCAAAAACATGTGCGGAGATCGAACGTGCATTTGAAGAACATTCAAACAGAATTGCGGCAATCATTATTGAACCGATGCAAGGTGAAGGTGGAGACAATCATTTCCGAGACGAATTTTTACAAAAAATACGACAATATGCTGACGAACGAGAAGCCTTGTTGATTTTTGATGAAGTACAAACTGGCTTCTATGGTTCAGGGAAACCGTGGTTTTGGCAACACTCAGGTGTTCGACCAGATGTTGTTTCATTTGGCAAGAAGACACAAACTTGTGGTATTTATGCGGGAAGTCGAATTGACGAAGTTCCGGACAATGTCTTTAAACTTTCGAGCCGAATTAATTCAACATGGGGCGGGAACCTCGTTGATATGGTTCGTTGCACGCAATTTATCAAAATAATTGAACGAGATAATATTGCTGAACTCGTAACAAAAGTTGGCGACTACGTTATCGAGGGATTACGAGAAATACAAACAGAAACTGAAATTTTCACAAGTGTACGAGGCAAAGGGTCATTAATTGCATTCACTATGGAAAGCCCTGATCAACGAGCAAATATGCTGCAATCTATGTTCAAGGAAAAAGTGCTCGCATTGCCGTGCGGCAAAAAATCAGTGCGGTTTCGTTTGCCTTTAGTCATGACGATGGAAGAAGCGAGTGAACTCTTGAACCGAACACGAAATGCTGCCAAATCGATGGCCGCAACTGTCTAAGGAATAAGTGATGCGCGGTGCTGCCGCAATCAGTGAACATCTTGATACGCGAACGGCATCAATTGAAGTTGCGCAGTTGCTTGCAGGTGCCATGTCTGGTCCTACGGATTTAGTTTTCGTCTTTGCAAGTTTCCACCACCGTGAAACATTGGAACAAGCGGTTGCGGATATTCGGGGTGCACTTTCGCCGAAAATAATCATTGGGCTGACAACGGAATCAGTTGTTGGATGCGATCTAGAACTTGAAGGAGTCGCGGGGCTCTCTGCGATTGCGATGCATCTTCCCGGCGTGACAATGACACCTTGGATGACTACGCCTGAAAAACCAATCCCGATCTCTAAGCCCGAAAAAATACCAGCATGGATAGGCTTGCAGGATGATACAAAAGCAGCATTTTTCTTTGCTGATCCGTTTTCAACTCCTATTACAAGGCTTCTGCCAGCATTGACTGATTGCCGGAAACCAACCCTGCCAATTATCGGGGGCATGGCTTCGGGTGCCTCTCAGGCATCATTTAATCGAATTGTGTTGAACGATCAGTCTATGAAAACAGGGGGTGTTGGTTTGACTATTTCTGGCCCAGTTCAATTTGATTGCATTTTGAGCCAGGGTTGTAGGCCTATTGGTAAACCATTGCGTGTTACGAAGGTCGATGGGAATGTTGTTCTTGAACTTGGTGGAAAGCCTGCACTCGATCAACTTTCAGAACTTTCGCGAAATGTAACGGACCATGAACGCGCTTTGTTAGAAGGTGGGCTGCTTCTTGGAGGTGTAATCGATGAACACAAAGACCATTTTGGCAGAGGCGATTTTCTTGTTCGTTCTGTGATGGGATTAGATCGAAAACGAAAGGGTGTTGCAGCAGGAGAGTTTTATCGTCTCGGGAAAACAGTACAGTTTCATGTTCGAGATGCGCAAACTGCCGTTGAGGATTTGCAGTTGTTACTCGATGCGCAACAACTTGACGAAATGCCTTTTGCGGGTTTATTAGTGACTTGCAACGGGCGCGGCAGGAATCTTTTTAATGAAGATGATCATGATTTAACAATCATCCGCGAGCGGTTAGGAGAAGTACCGATCGCAGGATTTTTCGCTGCAGGCGAAATTGGACCAGTTGGAGGTCGTTCATTTTTACATGGTCATACAGCTTGCTTGACGACGTTTAGATCTGAAGCGCAATCTTAACCGCCGCCTTTTTTTGTCACTAGTGTTATTCAATCACTGCAAGTTTAAGGAATTCGCCTTCGCGAACAAGTTTTACAGTATGAAACTTAAAGTTTCCGAGTGACCCCGGAGCAAAGGTAACAATCGTGTAATCGCCAACAATTTTATGTGTGACATCCCCAAAAGATTTTCCTCGTAGTAATCGTTGAACTGTTTTACCAAGCTCTTTTCTGTATTTTTCAAAAAATGCTTTAAACTCTTCTTGACCACGTTCTTTCGATTCGTAATTTTCACGAGTCGCAGTGGAAAGTACCTGATCGTAGAGCAAATCCCAATCCCGATCCCGTAGACAAATGAGTATTTGTTCTAATACATGTTCTGGAAGAATCGCTCGAAGGGTTACCTCGCCTGTAATTTCATCTTTACTTCGCAATTCAATACCATCGAGATATTGTGAGACAGCGGCACTTTTTGAACTCCCAACAGTTGCATACTTTACGATTGTGCCATCTTCTTGCACAATCTCGTCGGGCATTTCTTTATCCATAGCGTAATGCCACGCAGGTCTTTTATGATATTCGACTCGTTGTGTATTACAAGCTGGAATTGCTAAACAAAAAATGAGCAGAGTCCGCCACATTTAATGACCTTGTGGATTGCTCGGCATTTGTGGGCCTGCATCAAGTTCAAAAGTAAACGGAGCTGTCCATAGTTGGCTTGTTCCAGTGTTTCGTTTGCTTGTCCACATTAATACATCACCCTCAGTATTGAATACGGGCAAGCCATCAAATCCATCAGCGTGCGTTACACGCCTTTTGCGAGTGCCGTAACGAGTTGTTCCATCGTGTTCACCACTGTCTGCATCGCAAATGAATAATTCGTAATTCCTATGGCCTACTTCACTCGTTGCGTAAATTAGAAATCTTCCGTTTGGGTGCCAGAACGGCCCCCAGTTAACGTGGACATTGTCGGTGAGTTGATACTCTCTGGAAATACCTATGATTGAGCCATCTTCATCGAATACTAGGTCAGCGACATAGAGTTGCAAAAGATCATTTCCACGCCTGTCTGATCGATACACGATACGTTTGCCATCAGGAGAAAAGAAGGGGCCGCCATCGTACCCCTCATCACCAACGATAAGTCTCGTGGTTTCTGTTTTTAGATCAGTCACATAGATATCGCCAATCCCACTTTTTAGTGAACAGTACAAAATGTGTCTGCCATCAGGGCTCCAAGAACCTTCTGCGAGGTAATGATCTTGATCTGTGACAAGTTCTGTTGCTGCGTTGTTATTTGAAAGATCGCACGAAATAATATTCATCTTTGGGGGAAATGCCCAGCGATATCGTCCAGATTCTCTTTGGTAGCCAGGTATGTCTTCTTCAACAAGCGGAGTTGTTGTGGTTGCGAACATTACAAGTGATTCATCTGTTGGGTGGAACCAACCGCACGTGTTTGCAGATCCTTCGTTGCTTATACGTTTGATGTTCGTAAGACCTGAAATCGTTCCAGTTTTGTCAAAAGTGAGGTCTCCAAGGTACATCCCATAGTTATCGTCTGGTTCTTCACCTTCAACGGGATGTTCGATTGCTTGAAAAATAACACGTTTCCCAGCAGGATCAAAATAACTCTCTCCAGCCTTTAAAAAGAATGCTGGGTCGGTGAGCAAAACGGGAGTTCCGATGTTTCCAGCCTCATCAGGATGTAAAGTGTCGCCTTCAGATGAAAGAACGGCGGATAATAAAACAATACAATGTGTAATCATTGGTGTACTCCTTGAACGATCGAACTTCACATTCTATGAACTTTGAGCATACGCCGTATGAAATTCCGGTCATTTATCGTGATGAAACGATCGTTGTATTGGATAAACCAACAGGTCTTCTTTCGGTTCCCGGCATTGGTGTAGAAAAAAGAGATTGTGTAGCTGTTCGTGTTGCATCAGCAGTTGAAGGTGCTCGTATTGTGCACAGGTTAGATCGAGATACCTCAGGTGTGATGATTATGGCGAATGACAAGGATTCACATAGAGAGCTCAGCCGCCAATTTCAAGATCGTGAAGTCCAAAAGACCTATGAAGCGATCGTGTTTGGATTGGTAAATGACGACTCTGGTGTCATCGATTTACCAATTCGAAAAGATATGGAGAATCGGCCAAGGCAATGTGTTGACCACGAGCAGGGCAAACCATCGCTTACAAACTGGAAAGTACTTGAACGAATGGGCGATCGTTCTCGACTTGCGCTATACCCAAAAACAGGGCGTTCACACCAACTCCGTTTGCATTTGCGTGAAATTGGCCATCCTATTCTCGGAGATGATTTGTATGCAACTAGCGACCAACAATCGATGGCACCTCGATTGTTACTCCACGCAGTTTCGCTCACGGTCGTTCACCCTGTATCTTTAGAATCAATGACCTTCGAATCTAAAGTCCCTTTTTGACTAAAAAAGCGTATAGGTATACCGCTAAGGTTCCCCACAACCCTTCGTGGATAGATTTATTGTTACAAAAACAACGCGGATGCATAAGCATCCGCGCTGATCTATTGAAAGTTGTATGAGCGATTATGCTCCAGTCGTTTCGGGTTCTTTTTCTTCTTCTGGTTCTTTGTGCGTAGAAGTAAAGAACAAGTGGTCATCATCTTCCTTGTGGGTAATATCGATGCGGTCACCGCTTTTATAATCACCTGCGAGCAAGGATTCGGCCATTGGGTCTTCGATAAAACTGCTTAATGCACGGCGAAGAGGACGAGCACCGAAGTCAGGGTTATAGCCCTTTTCGATGAGGAAATCCTTGGCATTTTGGTCAAGGTGCATTTCCATACCTTTTTCCTTGAGCCGTGAATCAACTTTGGCAAGTTCGATATCGATGATTTGGTAGAGATCGTCCTTGGTGAGTGGTCGGAAGACGATTACATCGTCGAGGCGGTTGATAAACTCTGGTCGGAAGAACTTTTCTGTCTCTGCAAGAAGTTGTTTTTGCAACTGGTCGTAGTCGACAGTTTCTTCTCGTTTACCAAAGCCAAACGATTGTCCACCCTTAATCATGTCGGCGCCGATATTTGATGTCAAAATGACAATCGTATTTCGGAAGTCAACTTGACGACCAAATGAATCAGTTAATCGACCTTCTTCCATAATTTGGAGAAGCATATTGAATAGGTCACCGTGTGCTTTTTCGACTTCGTCGAACAAAACTACTGAATACGGATGACGACGAACCTTTTCAGTTAACTGCCCGCCTTCTTCATACCCAACATATCCAGGAGGGGCGCCGACCAATCGTGAGATGGAGTGCTTCTCCATGTACTCAGACATGTCTAGGTAAATCATTGAATCAGGATCACCAAACATAAAGTCTGTGAGTGCTTTTGCGAGCAGCGTTTTACCAACACCGGTGGGACCTAAGAACAAGAATGAACCCATTGGGCGGTTTGGATCTTTTAGACCACTGCGAGCTTTACGAATTGCGCGAGCAATTTGTGTAATAGCATCGTGTTGGCTAATGACAGTGTTATGTAATTCATCTTCAAGGTGAAGGAGTCGTTCTGACTCACCTTCTTCAAGCCGAGTAAGCGGGACACCTGTCATGCTTGACATGACTTCAGCGATCACATCTTCATCAACGATACCGTTGACTTCGTTCATCTTTTCACGCCATTCTTTTTGAATGGTGTCTTTTTCTTTGCGAATTTGTTCTGCTTCATCGCGAAGTGAAGCGGCTGCTTCATAATCAGCGCTTTTGACGGCTTCATCTTTCTTGACTTTGAGCAATTCTAATTTTTCTTCGAGATCAGCCATTGAAGGTGGCTTCGTCATTGACTTAAGTCGGACACGGGCACCAGCCTCATCAATAACATCGATTGATTTGTCAGGCTGAACGCGTGCAGAAATGTATCGGTTCGAAAGATCAACTGCAGCAGCAATCGCTTCATCGGTAATTTTTACACGGTGGTGTGTTTCGTATCGATCACGAAGACCTTTTAGAATATCAATAGTATCTTTTGTGTTTGGGGGATTAACAGCGATTGATTGGAAACGCCGTTCGAGCGCCGCGTCTTTTTCAATGTATTTTCGATATTCATCAAACGTTGTTGCACCAATACATTGGATTTCACCGCGTGAAAGTGCGGGTTTTAATACATTGGATGCATCAATAGCACCTTCAGCGCCACCAGCACCTACAAGAGTATGGAGTTCGTCGATAAAGAGAAGAATATTTTTTGCACGACGAACTTCGTTCATCACTGCCTTGATTCGTTCTTCGAATTGACCACGGTACTTCGTGCCAGCAACCATCATTGCAAGGTCAAGAACAACTACGCGTCGGTCATGCAATAGATCAGGGACTTCACAAGCGATGATACGCTGTGCAAGTCCTTCGATGATTGCAGTTTTACCTACACCAGCTTCTCCGAGCAACACGGGGTTATTCTTTGTGCGTCGGCAAAGAACTTGAATAAGCCGTTCGATTTCACTGTGGCGACCGATTACTGGATCAAGTTCATCTTTCTTAGCTAGTTCAGTCAGGTCGCGACCAAAGCTATCAAGAGCAGGGGTTTTGCTTTTACCTCGACCACGTGGAGATGGTCGTCCGGCACCCTCACCTTCGGAAGGCATTTCTTCTTCTTCGCCGCTCATTTCATCATCACTCTCAACACCAGCGCCAAGAAGATTAAGTACCTCTTCGCGAACATCATCAAGTTTCAAGCCAAGGTTCATCAGAACCTGAGCGGCAACACCATCCTGTTCACGGAGCAAACCGAGAAGAAGGTGTTCAGTGCCAACATAATTGTGATTGAGCGATCGAGCTTCCTCTATTGCGTATTCAATTACCTTCTTGGCACGAGGTGTTTGTGGCAACTTGCCCATTGTGACCATATCAGGACCACTTTTGACGAGTTTTTCAACCTCAAGCCGAACCTTGCGAAGGTCAATTTCAAGGTGTTTAAGCACGTTAGCGCCAACCCCAGAGCCTTCCTTTACAAGACCAAGCAAAATATGCTCGGTGCCAATGTATTCGTGATTAAAGCGTTGGGCCTCTTGGTTAGCAAGAGCCATTACTTTTCGAGCGCGATCTGTCAGTCTTTCAAACATAGTGTTCAGTTCTCCACCCACATGATACGCGGGATACTTTCTATGGGCTATAACTGAGCCCACATCAATACAATCGGTGCAAGCCGCGTTCCATTTGAGTAGATCTTCTTATTTTAGGAAAAAACGTCAGATAACCACCAATTTGTTAAGAATATGAACGAATTCACATGAATTATCCACTTCTTATGTGAATATGAGTGAAAGCGAAGTGCCAAAGTGGCATGAAGGATGAGATTAGACGATGCCGTTTCGCAAATGAATGACGTCAGTACCCCTGTCAGCGATCTCTTGATCATGCGTCACCATGACAATCGTCAATCCATCTTGATGGAGCCCTTGCAACACATCGAGAATTTCATTTCCCGTTTGTTCATCAAGATTTCCAGTAGGCTCATCTGCAAGAAGAACTTCTGGCTTGTTTACAAGGGCTCGCGCGATTGCCGCTCGTTGGCGCTCACCGCCAGAGAGTTCTCGTGGTCGATGAAGCATTCGGTGGTCAAGACCAAAACGAGTGAGCAATGAAACAGCGCGATCGCGTGCTTCGTCAGTGTTTGTTTTATTTCCACCAATCATTGCTGGAAGAAGCACGTTCTCAAACACACTCAATTCAGGGAGTAGGTGATAAAACTGGAAGACAAAACCAATGTCTTTGTTTCGGTAAGTATTTATTTCTTTATTTGTTTTATTCCAAACAGATTCTCCCCGAAATAAAACATCACCACTGTTTTTATCAGGTCGATCAAGGCCGCCTAACAAATGTAACAGTGTAGATTTACCACTGCCACTTGATCCAAGCACAGTGATCCACTCACCCCCTAGCGCTTCAAGCGAAGCGCCATGCAACACTGGAACTTCCGTTTTGCCAAGATGGTATGTTTTGCGAAGGTCAATGCCTTGAAGAAGTGGGGTATTACTCATGACGCAGCGCCTTTACTGGATCGGTATCAGCAGCTTTTGCAGCAGGAATAATTGCACCAAGTAAACAAAACAGAACGGCCCCAACTAGTGTGATTGATGCAGATGGCCAATCAATGTTGTTCGGAATAATTGAAAAGTAATATACAGAGGCATCCCAAATAACGATGCCGCCCTGTGACCTGACAAAAAGTACGAGCCCGCCAATTCCGCTAAAAGTAGCAGCAGATAGCAGACCGACAACTATCGGAAGTATTTCACCACGTCTTCCTTTAATAAATACAACCCAAAGCGAGGCAATAGAAATGAGAAATGCACCTATCGCAATCGCTATTGGCGGGGAACCCATTGCAGCGTGAATTTCGTTGATGTTTTTTGTGACAAGCCAACTTATGAAGAGACCAAGTAAGGAACCTAAAATTCCAATGATTCCACCATAACGCAAGAAAATCCAGACTATGCTAGCCCGAGAAGCACCTAAACTTCGAAGGATGCCAATATCTCTGGTTTTTTCAAAAACAATTGCCCAGAAAATTGAGAGGATCAATGCTGCAACAACTAAGTAAATAATTGAAAAGAGAGTTCGCATAAGTTCTCGTTCTTTTTCAACAGGGCCCGTAAAACTTTTTTGTTGCTCTTTCCATGTATGAATAGACAAACTTGGATCGCTTCTCGATGGGGGCATTACATCTGTTGTTCCTCTTTGTAAATCTCGGAATTCATCGTATATTTTTACAGCAATTTGCTGTAATTCTTCAGCTGTAACACCATCTGCTCCGCGTAGCAAAACACTTGTTGCTCTTGCAGGGTCAACCCCAATAATTTCGGTTGGGTCATTTGGATCGACAAGCTCAGCTCTATCGAGGTGTAACAATTGCTGCGCAGTTTCGATCGGAACAAAAATTCTCGAACTGTCTATCAAGAAAACCCCCGATTGAAATTCGTTCGTAAATGGCATGATGATCGATTCAGGTTCAATTAAACCACCACCTGTAGCGATGGGCAACATGGTAAGTGTGCCATCGTATCTAGGCATCCACCAGTGGTCGTTTCGAATGACAGAGTAAGATCCATCTTGCTGCCGCTCATTACCGTCTGACACGTGCAAGCCCGAAACAATCCCTGCCTTCCCATTGCGTGAAAGAGAGAGTCCTTGTGCAAGTAAAGATTCAGGATTTTGTAACCGTTCGTCGTACGCATTGACAAGTTCCCACTGTTCTTCTGAAAGTTGTTCTTTCATCGCAGACCACAGATCAGTGAATTGGTAATTCATTGTCGCCCCAGCCCCATCGACAGTGTCGATTAATAATTGCTGATTATCTTCACTCATCGTTTTCAGTATTGCGCTGGCATTGGCAGTTATTGCGTCAAACAGCAACCAATCTATTTGTTGTTTAGATGGTTTTTTCCATTGCAATGAATCATTAAAACCTGTCACTTTTGCAAATGATTCTGGTTCAACTCCCCAAACTTGGACGGTTTCACTTTGCTTTGCATCAGTATCAGGATAGGGCATTCGAAGAAGTCCCCATCCATCTACGATTGGGGTTGCACCAATAATGGATGGATCTTCTTCTAACTTATCAACAAGAGTTTCATAATGTGGAATCCCGGAAACACCATACGTAATGATTACATCACCCATGAGCGTTTTACCCGCAGATTGCACCATATTGAGGAAGCCAGTCATCACAGAGACGACGACAATGACAAGGGCAACGCATAACCCGACTGCTGCGATAGCGATCAATGGGATGACGCGACTCATCAAGTATCGATTTGTTAACAGTGTTTGGTACACGAAGTACGCATCGTACTAGGTGTTGGGTAATGCGTACTTTTTTATCAATTCTTGCGGGCAGCCAATGTCGACTACGGCAATGCTACCGAGGAATTTTGATGCAGAATCTTGCATAAAACCTTGCTTTAAACCAACGAATGTGATCGTGAGGTCGGCCTTTACGGCGATACCCAATGGATGGCCTGAATCACAGTCGAGTCCAGATGGAATATCAATTGAGATGATTTTTACATTGCATCTGTGAAGAAAGGAGATGATTCGCAATGCAGGACCACGGATTTCTTCACTAATTCCAGTACCAAATATAGCATCGATGATGAGGGTTGCTTCTTCAAAGATATCTTCTTTAAAAAGGATAAAAGGGATACCCATTTTCTCAGCGATGTTCGCATTCGTAATTGCCTCTGGAGTTTTGGGTGGTGCAATTGGTGTGATTGTCACTCGGCACCCTCTGTTATGGAGATGACGAGCGATTGCATACCCATCCCCACCATTATTTCCAGCGCCGCACAAAACGATGACGTGTTGAAGTTCATCTTTGCTGCATAAATCTTTTATCACATCAACGGATCCTCGTGCGGCATTCTCCATAAGCACTATGCCTTCAATGCGAAAGTGTTCAATCGCATCGCTATCTACATTGCGAACACCACGACGCGTAAAGATCGGAGGTTGTTTTTCTTTGCTTTGCATCGTTATGGCAATCATACATCGGTAGAATGCACTAAATAATGAGTGTGACAGAAATCATGATATGGATTTTGGGTATTGCGGTGACAGGGACACTTGTTTTTTGGATAGGTGTTGCCTTTCGCTTGTGCTTGATGGCTCGAACACAAGCAACAATTCGAGAGGGATTACACCTTCCAGAGCCCACAGATGCTTCAGTGAGCATCGTGATTCCCGCACACAACGAAGAGCGGGTGATCGACAAGTGTGCGACTTCTCTTCGGAACCAAACTCACAAAAATCTTCAAATCATTTTTGTTCTTGACCGTTGTAGTGACCGCACACTTGAAATTCTTCAGAAGCACGCCAAAGATGATGACCGTGTTTCTATTATTGAAAACGATTCTTGTCCAGAAGGATGGGCGGGAAAGTGTAACGCTGCAAGAATAGGTGCATCTGAAGCAACGGGGGAGTGGTTGCTATTTACCGATGCCGACACGAAGTTCGATAAGGAACTCGTTCGCTGTGCTGTTGCTTCGGCGATTAAACGAAACGCATCATTGCTAAGTATTTTGAGCACCCTGACTATCACAAAAACCTTCGAACGAATCGCGCAACCAATTGCAAGTACTTTTTTAGTAAGACAATATCCAGTTGACAAAGTGAATCGTGAACACAGAAGACGCCCATTTGCAAATGGACAATTTTTATTGTTTTCAAGAAAAGCATACGAAGAAATTGGAGGGCATGAAGCAGTCAAAGAAGCCTTGCTTGAGGATATTGCTTTTGCAAAAAAAATAGATAGGCATACAGGTGGCCGGGTACAACTTTTATTTGCAGATGGATTGTTGAAATGTTCCATGTACCCAACATTTGAAGCGTTCAAAACGGGTTGGAAACGAATATATATTGAGTCGCACAGTAGAGACGTGAAAAAACTGCGTGGATCTGCGATTACCGCGCTTGTTGTAGGTGTGCTTTTGCCTTTCGTTGGGATCTTGGGAATGCTTTATGGAGCACTCGATTCACCGCCATTATTTTGGCTATCGGTTGCATCAGTAGCAACATTTGCTTTTGTTATTGCGTGGTTATATAGAATAAACGGTGCTCCACTTATTTTTGCATTGCTTTCTCCGATAGGTATTATCGCTGTTGCGTGTATTTTGTTTGGAGCAGCATCAATGTTGAAAAACAAAAAACCAATTTGTTGGGGTGGTAAAGAATATATTTTGGAGCCAAGAGGATCATGAGAATTTTGTTGACAAATGACGACGGCATTCGCGCTCCAGGTATTGTGGCCTTACACACAGCTTTGGAAGGGCTTGGGGAACTCGTTGTCATTGCACCAGAAACAGTGCAATCTGCAACAAGCCATGGTATTACCTACACCAAGCCACTCATGACACAACATGTCGAAGTTACAAAGCACATGTCAGGAGTGGCAGTTGACGGACGTCCAGCAGATTGTGTCAAGCTTGCAATGCGTGCGTTGTGGGAAGAGCGTTTCGGCGTGGGAACGGAACCAGATTTAACAATTAGTGGTATGAATAGTGGTTCGAATGTTGGCATTAATATTATTTATTCAGGAACAGTTGCTGCTGCGATTGAGTCAGCGTTTCTCGGAGTACCATCGATTGCAGTGAGTTTACACTTGGACAATCGAGATACGATTTGTTACGACAGAGCGGCAGTGATTGCAAGAAATGTGATTGATCGAGTGTTAGAGAACAAACTTGAATCTCACGAAGTTGTAAACATCAATGTTCCGACATGTGAGTCGCCCGATATGCCAATGCCTACAATTAAAGTGGTTGATATGAATGCCGCAGGTGATCTTGGTCATTACGATAAACGGGAATGTCCTTATGGACGAACGTATTATTGGGCAGCCGGGGACGGCATGGCCTTTTCACATACTGCTAAAGGAAGTGATGTTGAAGCACTTAAAGAAGGGTTTGTCACTGTAACACCGCTTAATTACGTGTTGACCGATTCGAGTCGAATGTCATTGTGGAGAGATAGGCTCACATCATAAATGTATTAGCGATACATTCAATTATCGTGAAAAAGAAATGTGAATCGTGATATTGATTGTTTCATCCACACCGATAGCATCGATTTTTTCTCCAGCGGCTCTCCAACGATATAAACTTGCGACGAGTGATCTGTCAATTGAAGAAGAGCCAGTTCCTCGAAGCACCTTGACATCGATAGGTCGCCCGCGCTGATCAATGACAAGCAAAGCGGTTAATCCGCCGGGTGCATTTGTAACTGATTGATGTGCAGTAAACGAAGGTCTTCTTGGACGAAGAATAATTCCTTCAGCGGCGATTGGTCGTCCAGTTTTCCAGTTCTCTCTAGGGACTTCAACGATTGATGTGGCATCAGATTCAAGATCTGAAGGTTCTGCTACTGGTTTTGGTTTTGTAACTACGACTTGTTCTTGGGAAGGTGTAGGGCGTACTGATGGGGGTGGGGTTGGAGAAGCAAATGAAAATTGAAGATCCCGCAGCGCATCAATCAATTTTGTTGCGGCATCTGTAATAGGTGCAGTTGTTCTTGTGAACTCTTCAAGAAAATTTTTAGAAGTTTTATTTGCCTGCTCTGGGACTAGCTCTGGAGTGGTTGGCTGCGGCGAAGGTTGTTCAATTTGCATCGCCGCCTGTTCAACTTGAGCTAGCCGTGCAAGATGTTTTTGATAATGTTCGTGCCCAATCCATGTCAAAGTTGATGCTTCAGATTGATCAATACCGAGTACAACTTCTGGTTTTTCTAGTAAAGGTGTTTCAAGGTGCGAAGCATCGTGAGGAGGGGCAAAGGGAGAGGCAAAACTCGTTGTCGTCAAGAACGGAATTGCGGTAAGGTGAATTACAAGTGATGCAACCAAAGCGATGGATAGTGGTGCTGCGTTACGGTGTAGCATCAAGTTTTTCCTCGCTAGGCGATCCAACCAAGAAAACCTCTAAATTCACAGCTCTCAATCGATCCCATGCACCGGTGAGTAGGGGGCCTCGGTCAATAACCGAGTGTCCATCTTCCATGACTAAGTACAGCACGCTTTCAGGTTTATCCATCAATTTACTTCGAACACTTTCTACTAGTTCGTCAAGCGTAACCACTGTTGTGTCAATATACACATTCCCATCAATTGCGATCGTGATTGAAATTGCAGGTTTTGGGGTTGCGGTTTCACCTGAAATATATGATTCAAATGGAACAGGAAGTACTTCAACTCGAACCATGAGCACCATTGCATAAATGAAAAAAGTAAGTAAGAGAAACACGACGTCGATCAAAGGCATGATCTCAACCCGCGTGTCATGTTCGGTGCGCCGCAGTGGTCGCATGAGGTTACTCCCCAACTATCAGACTTGTAAGGGCCGTGGTTGTATCTTCAATAAAAGTAAATACCTGATCGAGCCCAGTAGCAAGCA
>PVBE011737818.1_pt1 | contig 18007 bp, 14 predicted proteins | sample 1631181 | NCBI WGS metagenome assembly PVBE01 (sample SAMN08397723, study PRJNA350692) | Marine metagenome, whole genome shotgun sequencing project. | isolation source: water | place: Pacific Ocean | collected 2012-04
ATCGGATTCTTTGCAGTGCAGGCATTCTCCCTAGCCTCGAACTGGGACACCGAACTCGCCCGACTCCGCATGCTCGCCCTCGACGGGCCTGACGCTGTCAGCGCGCTACACCCGCCCTACCCGGCAGACCATCCGACCTCGAGCCGTCCCGACGCTGCGGCTGGTCGTGTTGTTGATGCGCTCGCTGAAGACCTCGCCCGTTCCCACGACCTCTTCACCCCAGGAGGTGGATCGAATAACTGGGCTATCTCGGGTGAACATACCGCTTCGGGACGCGCGATTCTCGCCAACGATCCACACCTGGCACCCGTCTTGCCCGCTCACTGGTACCTGGCCCATCTGGAGACCCCGGACTGGTCGGTCGTCGGAGGGTCGATCCCGGGAACACCTGCGTTCGGCTTCGGGCACAACGGTACCGTCGCCTGGGGCGTAACCGCCGGGCTTATCGACAACACCGATCTGTTCATCGAAGAAGTCGGACCCAACGGAACCTCGGTCCGGAGGGGGTCCGACTTTGTGGAATGTGAGGTACGTAACGAACACATCGAGGTGAAAGGCGACGACTCCGAGGACCTTGAGGTGCTGGTGACCGATCGGGGGCCGATGGTGGGACCCGCCTTCGAGGGACCATTCGGGGCACTCTCGATGTCAGCTACCTGGTTCGATGCCGGCAACGCCGGGGCGATATTCAACTTCTGTCACATTGATTCATTCGATGCGCTGCACGAGGCCTTTCGAGGCTGGAGTTCTGTGCCCCTCAACGTCGCCTACGCCGATCGGGAGGGTACAATCGGCTGGCAACTCATCGGATCTGCGCCGATCCGCGGCGTCGGCGGCGGAACGATTCCCATGACGGCTTCGAATCCCGACACCAGGTGGTCCGATAGCTCTGTTCCGTATGACGATATCCCAAACCTCTCTAACCCTGAGTCGGGCTATGTCGTCACCGCCAACAACCATCCCAGCGCCGACGGTCCCTACCTGGGAAGCGACTTCCTCGACGGCTACCGGGCTGCTCGAATCGCCGAAGTGATCCGGAATCGCTCCGACTGGACGGTCGGAAGGACGCTTCAACTCCAAACAGACCGCTACTCGATCCCATGGCGGGAGATGCGGTCCGTTGTTCTCGAAGCGGCCGCCTTCGCTGGAGACCTGGGAGCGATCGTCAATCTGCTGCGGGATTGGAACGGAGTGGTCGCAGTCGACTCTCCTGCTGCAGCCATCTTCGAGATATTCACTGCCACTTTTTCAAAGGCGATCGCTGAGGCCAAGGCTCCCAACACATCCAGATTCGCGCTGGGAGAGGGCTTCACCCCGCTCATGCCGTTCAATATGCTCCTGATGCGCCGAGTTTCTCACCTCATCACGCTTCTGGACGAACGCCCCGATGGGTGGTTCGAATCGGGGTGGGACGAGGCGATCCGGGAAGCGTTGCGCCAGGCCCGGACGATGCTGCAGACCCGGGCAGGAAAGGACCCGCACCAATGGAGCTGGGGTGAGGTCCGCCAGGTAACCCTTGTCCACCCGATGGGGCTACGCAAACCGCTTGATCGAGTATGGAACATTGGGCCTCTTCCGCACGGCGGAGATGCCAACACCGTGAACCCGGGACCGGTCGATCCGCTCGATCCGCTCGGTAATCCGGATTTCGCCATTGCCTCGGGCCGGATGGTTGTCGAAATCGGCTCCTGGGACCTGGCTCGATTTTGCGTTCCTGGAGGGCAATCGGGGAACCCTTTCTCTTCCAATTACTCGGACCAGATCAAACTCTGGACCGAGGGAGATGCCCTCGTCGTCCCCTACACGAGGACTGCAGTCGACAGGACGATCCGATTCCGCCTCCGTCTCGTGCCCACCTCGGGGAGTGAGTTTTCGTAAGGCATTCCAAGAGTTGAATCGGCGTTATGCTCCCCGCATGTCTCGACTCCTTCTCCTCGGCGCCTTTGCCCTGTTTTTCGCGGCCTGTAGCGACGATACGGCCGTAACGACAGCAACGGCCATTACCCCCACCACCGCGCCAATTAGTGCCACTACGGACCCATCGACTAACCCGTCGTCGACGAGTAGCAGTAGCAGCACGAGTAGCAGCACGAGTAGCAGTACCAGCAGCACTACGACCACTACGATCGATCTGAGCACCACGGTCACAACGATTCCCGAGGGATTCGCCTCTCCGATTAACGGACTTCCGGCAGTGCGAGACGCCCTACTCGATAGGCGCGCGATCGCGATCAAGGTTCACGACGAACCCTTGGCTCGGCCGCAGTCGGGAGTCATGGACGCTGACTCGATTATCGAGATGCGCATGGGCGGAGGCAAGACCCGGTGGATCGCCATATTCCACGACAACGAGAGCGACTATGTGGGGTCGATGCGCTCTCTCCGCCCCACCGACTCGACCTTGATGGCTGCCGTTGGCGCCCCACTGGCAGTGTCTGGAGGCCAGGGTTGGATCCAGCGACTAACCGGCGAGCGAGGCGTCGATCTCATGGTGTCGGATTCCTCCCGACGCGAGGCGGACCTAGACGAATTGCTGGAGGAACGCGGCGGTGAGCCGGAAATCACCGGCGACTGGTGCCGCATGTGTGCCTTCCGGATACCGGGAAGAGACGCTCCTCACAACCTATACACGAGGACAGACCTGATACGCCAAGGTGCCGATGCAATGGGTGTAAGCAACGATCCCCCGCAGTCTCTGTATCCGATCGTTCAGTGGACGATTCCGGAGACGAAGGCCGACCAGGTCGTGCTCGACTGGTCCAGTTACCTGACGATCAAGTGGGAGTGGGACGGAGACCGGTACGTACGTAGCATCCTCGGTCAGAACGGCTATTACGCCCACGAGGTCGCTGATCGGGAGGGGAACACGCAGCAGATAGCAGTCGAGGTGCTCGTGATTCTCACCGGTAACCTGCACGACCAGTTTCCACCGGCCGGTTCCGATGGATCGGGGGTTCCAACGACCGACACTCTCGGTTCCGGACAGGCCTGGATCTTTTCCCGCGGCGCCGTCTGGGAGGGCCGCTGGGAACGAGCCGAGTATGTGGAGCAATTCCGTCTTATTGGAGCCGATGGCGCCGACGCCGGTGTTCCCGCCGGATTCTCATGGGTGTCGGTGTTCCCCGATGACAGGACCGTGACCTGGGAGTAGATCAAGCGGGTCAGATCGCTCGCGACGTCAGATCGGGCAAGACTACAGCCGTCGCCGTCCTTACCGCCGCGCTCGAACAGGCCGAAGCGGCGAGCGTTCTCAACGCCTTTACTCAGTTCGACCCCGATCGGGCCCTCGCCCGAGCGACGACCATCGACAGGACTATGCTTGCTGGGCATGACCCCGGACCGCTGGCCGGCGTACCGATAGCTCTCAAAGACCTCATCGACGAGGCGGGCATCGTCACCACGGCCGGGTCTTCGTTTCTCGATGAGACCGCTGTCGCCGACGCTCCCGTCGTGGAGCGGCTGAATGCAGCGGGGGCTGTGATCATGGGACGGACCGGACTCCACGAGTTTGCATACGGGTTTTCATCCGAGAACGACTGGTGGGGACCGGTTCGAAATCCCTGGGATCCTAGTACTTCGCCAGGCGGATCGTCGGGGGGTTCTGCTGCTGCTGTTGCCGCGGGGTTGAGTCCCCTGGGAATCGGAACCGACACCGGTGGGTCTATCAGGGTACCGGCTGCGTTATGCGGACTCGTTGGGCTCAAAGTGACCCACGGACGCATTCCCATCACCGGGATCTTCCCGCTCGCCCCTTCGCTCGATACGGTCGGATCGCTGACTCGAACGGTCGGTGACGCCGCGCTCGCCTACTCGGTGTTGGCAGGGTCGGACAACATCGATCCATGGTCGATCGATCACCCTGTGAAATCTCCGGAAACCGTCGGGCTGAGCGGACTATCGGTCGGGATCCCGCATCCCTGGCTGGATCGGCCTCTAGCCCCCGAGCAGCAAGCTGGATTCGACTACTTTCTCACCATGGTCGAACGAGCCGGAGCCACCCTCACACACTTCGACGACCCGATGATCGACCAAGATAAGCACCCTACGGGTAGCTATTCCGAGGTCGCAGCCGTGCATCGAGAATGGTTCACCGAGGACCCGTCCCGTTATGGGCCGGCGATCCGAGAGCGACTCGTCAGCGTCTTCGCACTCGACCCTGCTGAGATCGCGGCCGCTAGCCTGTGGCGAAACAAGCTGCAATCCGCCTTCGAAACCGCCTTTCAGCGATTCGACGTTCTGGTGACTCCGACCACTGCCGCTCGCTCCAAGACCATCGGTGTCGACGAGATCGATGTCGGGGCGGGGCCGGAGCCCTATCGACCAACACTCTCTTGGTTCACACCACTCGTCAACCAGGCCGCTCTACCGGCCCTCACAGTCCCCATCGAGGTGCCCGAGATCGGAGGGCTACCCCCATCGATCCAGCTGATCGGGCCGCTCTGGACAGAGTCACGACTGCTCGGAATAGGCATCTCCCTCGAAGGTACCGGACTCGTGTCCCGACGCATTCCTTATTGATTATTAGGTGGCTATTCGCCTGACGACTCATCGCGGTGCGACTCAGGTCCTTGCCCAGGCCACCGAGTGCGCACCTCACAGCGCCCACTCCCAAACACCACCAGAGGACGCAAACAGGCATACAATGAGTAGGTTCGTCTACTCGGAGAATGACTCGACAGCAGCGGTGTCAGGCTCAACGGCCGGATCCGTTCACCGCGTTCCGCATCCCAATCCACTCAAGGAGTGATAGGACTGTGTCCGAAACCTCGACCACCGGACCCACAGAATCCAAAGTTCAAAATGTCTCGGTAGCAGCGATCCGTTTTTCTGGTGATTCCGGTGACGGCATGCAGGTTGCAGGAACACGTTTTTCCGAAGCGTCGGCCATCTTCGGCAACGATCTCGCGACCTTCCCCAATTTTCCCTCAGAGATCAGGGCCCCAGCCGGCACTCTTCCTGGTGTCTCTTCGTTCCAGGTTCAGATCGCAGACCGCGACATTCTGACGTCAGGAGATTATCCCGACGTTCTGGTCGCAATGAATCCTGCGGCATTGCAAGCCAACCTCCGCGACCTGGCCCCGGCGGGCACGGTGATCGTCAACACCGACTCCTTCGTCGAACGGAATCTCGCCAAGGCCGGCTACGAAGCGGATCCGCTCGCCGATGGTTCGCTCGATGCCTATCGCGTACACCAGGTGCCTATGGAAGAACTGACGAAGGAAGCTGTCAGGGACACCGGCCTCAAGGGACGCGGGGTGCTGCGATGCAAGAACTTTTTTGCCTTGGGTCTGATGACATGGATGTTTGGTCGCTCTCAGGATCCGACACTCGACTGGATCGACCGGAAGTTTGGTACGGAAGAAGCCGTGAGATTAGGTAACGAATTGGCATTCAGGGCCGGGTACAACTTCGGCGAAACGACGGAGAGTTTTCGCAACACTTTCGAGGTAAGACCGGCGCCTCTGCCGGCCGGAAGGTACACCAATGTGACAGGCAACCAGGCGCTGGCGTGGGGGCTCATCGCGGCAGGAGAGGCTGCCAAGATTCCCCTCTTCTATTCCTCCTACCCGATCACGCCGGCAACCGACATTCTCCATGAGCTCGCCAAGCACAGAAATTTCGGAGTCAGGACGTATCAGGCTGAGGACGAGATCGCTGCGGCGGCTGCTGCAGTCGGTGCCTCGTTCGCCGGGCACCTTGGCGTAACAGGAACGAGCGGACCGGGTCTCGCTCTAAAGAGCGAGACGATCAGCCTTGCCCTGATGGCCGAATTGCCATTGCTGGTCGTCGATGTTCAGCGTGGCGGACCGTCGACCGGTCTTCCGACCCAGACTGAGCAGGCTGATCTCTTGATGGCGATGTACGGACGCCACGGCGAATCGCCCCTGCCGATCGTCGCCATCCGCGCACCTTCTGATGCGTTCGAGACGACGATCGAAGCTGCCCGCATAGCAATAAAATACATGACACCCGTACTCCTTATGAGCGATGGCTACATAGGGACCAGCGCCGAGCCATGGTTGCTCCCGGACGTGTCGCAGCTGCCCGACATTTCCGTTCCGTTCGCTGCCGAGTCGAATGACAAGAACCGCGGTTTTCTTCCGTTCCTACGTAACCCCGACACGCTCGCTCGGCCATGGGCGATTCCGGGAATCGCAGGTCTTGAGCATCGCCTCGGCGGTCTGGAGAAGGAGGACAAAACAGGTAACGTCTCCTACAACCCACAGAACCACGAAGTGATGACGATTCTGCGCGAGCAGAAGATCTCTGGAATTGCTGACGACATCCCTGAGATCGAGATCAATGGTGACGCCGACGCCGATCTCCTCTTGCTGGGGTGGGGGTCTTCGTACGGGGCCATCACCACCGGCGTCCGGCGAGTCAGAAATGCGGGACTGAAGGTGGCGCAGGTGCACCTGCGCCACATCAACCCGTTCCCCAGAAATTTCGAGGAGGTTCTGCGCAGATTCTCGAAGATACTGATACCAGAGTTGAATCGAGGGCAGCTGTGGCGCCTCATCAGAAGTGAGTTCCTCATAAATGCCATCTCGTTCTCCAAGGTTCAGGGACAGCCGATCAAGTCCCTCGAAATCGAAGCCAAGATCATGGAGGTGTTGTAGTGCCCCAACCTGCAGCGTGGTCTGTGCCTCACACCGTCGCCGGTTGTATTCCCGACGAGGGAGTACGACCGGTACGGCTTCGTCCGAAATCCTTGCCGCAGCCCCCCAGCCTTCGCCATGAGCATCACCAACGTCATCGCGCGGAGCATCGTTCGTGACCAACACCGCAGCGCGGTACGCCCGCCAGGATTACCAGACCGATCAGGAGGTTCGCTGGTGTCCTGGGTGTGGGGACTACACGATCCTCTCCGCGGTGCAGAACTTCATGGCGGGGCTCGACATCGACAAGGAGAATGTGGTGTTTATCTCAGGGATCGGGTGCTCCTCCCGATTCCCGTACTACATGAACACCTACGGGATACACGGCATTCACGGCCGGGCACCAGCCATCGCCAGCGGAATCGCGGTAGCTCGCCCCGAACTCTCGGTGTGGGTCGTGACGGGCGACGGTGACTCAATGTCGATTGGTGGCAACCATCTCATTCACACCCTTCGACGCAATGTCAATATCAACATTCTGCAGTTCAACAACCAAATCTACGGCCTCACCAAGGGCCAGTACTCGCCGACCAGCGAGGTCGGAAAGACGACCATGTCGAGTCCGGCCGGATCGATCGATCATCCATTCAATCCGATGAGCCTGGCTCTCGGCGCCGAAGCGACCTTTGCCGCCCGTACGATCGACATGGACCGTAACCACACGCTAGAGATGCTCCAACGTGCCTACGCGCACAATGGCGCGACATTCATCGAGATCTATCAGAACTGCAACGTGTTCAACGACAAGGCGTTCATCCAACTCACCGGCCGAGAAGAGCGGGAGCTCAATCGGATTAATCTTGAGCACGGAAAATCGGTCGTGTTCGGTCCCGACAACGAGCACGGGGTCGTGATCGAGAACGGATCAGCGCGAATTGTCGAAGTATCGGCGGTGGGGATCGGTGCCATCCACGTCCATGACGCGCAAGCGTCGAGTCCGGCTGCGGCCTTTGCTCTGAGCCGACTCAGCCACGGTCCGTACGGCCCGACTCCGATCGGAGTGTTCCGCGAGATGCCACGGCCCGACTACGCAGATGATCTGCAACGCCAGATTGATGACGCCCGGACAAGACGCGGGCCCGGCGCCCTCCAGGAGTTGATCGGCTCCACCGGAACCTGGACGGTGGAGTAGGGCACCGCCAAGGTATTGGGGGCTAGAAGTTAGGCATCGACAAGCTGCCCGGTAGACCCACCCATGTTCGTTACACGAAGTGGAACGGATCGCTCCACTGGCACTTTGACACCACACTCGTCGATCGCGACGATCACGGCACCTGACTCCTGGTAGGACCCGGCGGTGAGTACCGACGCGGCACTGAGGCAGCGCTAATCGACGAACGCGGATTTGTCGTTCTGGTCCCAAACGATGGATGGTGGACTGCATTCTTCAATCCGGTCGCTCGGGAGACACACCTTATATACGCCTACATCAACACTGCCCCACGCTGGGAGCAGGGCACAGTCCACCTGACCGATCTCGACCTCGACGTGACTCTTGCTTCAGACGGCTCGGTGGAACTCGGTCGGTTATCACAGCCCACCAGGTACCACCTGCAGATTCGGTGAAGGACCGTAGCCGGACACTCGGAGGTAGCGCCAATGGTCAAGCGGCTCCGGATTGGCCCAACCGAGAAAACTACCCGAGTAGGGAGTGGGTCAGCGGCGCTCGAGAATAGCGTTGGCATCCTCCATCGTGAATCGTCCCTCGGTGATCTCGCGACCGACCACAACACCGGCGAGTTGACGACCTTCCGATTCGAGGTCGAGCAGAGCCTTGAGATCATCCATGTCCCGCGCACCGCCGGATGCGATCACAGGCTCGGCAACAAATCCGAGAGCACGACGAAGGATTCCAAGGTTGGACTGCTCAACAAGGGCATTCCTACCCGCCTCGGCTATATGGAAGGACGCGACACCGGCCGACGACAACTCGATCAGCACTTCCTCCATGTACCGACCGCTGTTGACGGTCCAACCCCGGGTGGCCAATTCCTCGTCGGGGCGCACATCGAGACTCACGGCAATCTTGCTCGGATGATCACGGCAGAGATCCCAGATCATCACCTGGTCCTCAATCGCGGCGGTTCCCATCACCACCCGCCAGGCGCCGAACCCGAGCAAACGTTCCACCTCGGCAGGGGTTCGCACACCGCCAGCTACTTGTACCGGGACCTCCACAGCAGCGATCAGTTCCTCTATTAGAGGCCGGTTCTCGTAGTCCCCGTAAGCCGCGGCATCGAGGTCTACAACCTGGAGTTTGTCCGCCCCTTTCGCCACCCATCCCCTGGCACGATCCACCGGATCGGCATCTAGTGAGATGGCCTCTCTCACATCACCGCTGGGCAGGCGGACGGCTTTGCGGTCGAGGATGTGAACACGTGCGAAGAGTTCCATGCCCTCACCCTAGGAGACTCCTACAGCATGCACTCGATCGGAGAGCAGCGCCGGGCGTGGTCAGATCCCTGCGAACAGGTCCGGGTCTCGCGGATCACATAGCACCACTGAGTGCGCCAAGGTCAGCGTTTCAAACCCTATGACCCGGGACAGAATCTCGGGTGACAGGGTTCTTAGCCAAGAATCTGCGCAAAACTGTGTGTCGTGGCACAGGAGGGCACGGTGCTTTGCATCAAACCACTCGGAAATGTCGATAGATGTGGTGATGAGCTGCTCCAGTGATCCCACCGATGGCTTCTCCACTCCGCCATCGGCTCCGAGATCGGGAGCCATTTGGCGCCGAACCTTTACCATCCGGTCTCGGAACCATGTCGTCCAATACAGCTTCGACGGCATCCAAGCTTCGCCGTGGGAATCAACCGGGTAGCGGCCGATATCGGCGGCTGCCCAGTATGCAGCTGTACCCACTCGATGCACCTGAATGTGGTCGGGATGCCCGTACCCCCCAAAAGGGTCATAGGCGGTAACGACATCCGGTCGACGGTCCCGGATAATTCTGACAAGGCGACCAACTGCCTCAGAGAAATCTGCACCCCAGAAAGCCCGCGGGTCATCATTCTCGGAGGTTCCCATCATCCCGGAGTCCCGGTAATTGAGGAACACCGGCTCGCCGACTCCAAGAACTTCGAGCGCCGCCGCTAGTTCTGCAGCCCTGATCTCTCCCAACCGGTTCCGTACAGCATCAGCATCATCGCGGTTGTGGATCTCGCCTGCTTCACCTCTAGTCGCAGTAACAACGGTAACCGGCGCGCCTGAAGAGGCGGTGGCGGCCAGCAACCCCCCGGCGGAGATCGACTCATCGTCGGGATGGGCATGAAAAGAGAGGAGACCGGCCATCGAGCGGCGACTCTACTGGCCTAGCGCGCGCATGAATCGGAAACATTCATAGTTTTTGCGCCATGGACTTGCAATTGCGTAGCGGCGATAAGGCCACAAGAGCAGATTTCGCGCCTTTCGGTAACCTCGGATACTGTCCCCGCCCACCTCGGATAAAGCTTGAGGTGTTGCCTACTCGGCGAGGGAAGAGACGATGCAGGAAATGATTCGACGGCTCTCCGCCATCGCGATTACCGGAGTCGTGTTGATGGCTCTGATGGCATCGACCGCCCTCGCCAATCATGAGCGAAATCCCAAGAGTGGTCCCGAGCACGAATACGGTGAAGATGTCGCCTACGCCTTGACGTTTCCCGTGGCCGGCTCCAACCGCTATGGAGACAGTTTTTGGGCGATGCGGGGCAGTGGTACCCATCATGCCGTCGACATCATGGCCGACAAGATGACGCCGGTAGTTGCTGTCGCCGATGGCACGGTAACAAGTATTAACTCGCGGTGTTGCACCTTGCAGATTGAGCATGACGATGGCTGGTCATCGACCTACATCCACCTCAACAACGACACCCCGGGAACCGACGACGGGCAGGGATGGGGGGTTGCGCCCGGGGTCACACGTGGAACGAGGGTGAGTGCAGGTCAACTGATCGGCTGGGTGGGCGACAGCGGCAACGCAGAGCACAGCGGCGCCCATCTCCACTTCGAGTTGGTCGACCCTCACGGAGTTTTCGTAGATCCCTATCCGACCCTAAGGGCCGCCGACACCGGTCTGGCCGTCGCCATCTGCAAGCAACCGGATATATCGTCGCTCTCGACGCTCGTCGACGGGTCCGACCTGCTTCGGGTCGGAGCCCGCGGCAGCGCAATCAGCCAACTCCAGGGATTTCTCAGCGCCATCGGCCACGATGTCGGTAGCGCAGACGGAGTATTCGGGCCAAGGACCCTTGCCGGTATCCGCCAATTTCAGGAGCGGCAGGGCCTCGATCCGGACGGCGTAGTCGGATCAAAGACCCGTACCGCCGTCAGTAGCGTCGCAGCCGCCATTCCCGCTTCCGCCGTCCTCAAAGAGAGCGGCAGGATCCTCCGTCCCGGGGCGCGGGGCACCGACGTCAAACAACTCCAGCAGGTCCTCACCCTCACCGGCCACGACCCCGGTGGTACAGACGGCGTTTTTGGACCAAACACCCAGGCCGCTATCGAAGCCTTCCAGGTGCGTGCCGGCCTCGAGGTGGATGGCAAGATCGGGCCGAACACCCGGGCAAAGCTCTCAGCGGCGCTCGGGTTGGAAGACCTCACATTCTGCAGTTGACGGTGAGACTTACCGCAGCAGCTATCTGCATGGCACTCGTTGTAGGGGCTTGTTCCACGGCCGACCCGGTGAGCGACTATTTGGACTCGATCGGCGAGATCACACTGACGATGCGCAACGAGACCGTCGCTGCAATCGCCGGTGGGGAGCAAATATCCCGTGCCGGCATAGCCGAAGTAGTCGAGGCGAGACAGCGGGGCCTGGCTGCAATACAAGAAGTGGACCCGCCACCCGACTTTTCTCCCGAGCACGCTGTGCTGCTACGCGTCTTGGCCGAACTCGCCACCGCTAGTGAGATGTTCATGGCATCAACTACCCACCTCAACCCTTCCCAATTCGAACAGGCCGTGCTCGCTGCTTTCGAACTCGACAAGATCGTCGCCAGGGTCGGTACCGCCTGTATTGCTGTGGAGCGACGCGCCGAAAACCTGGTCACGGCTGTGGATCTCTCTTGCTGACCGAGCACGTGAGCCCGCCGCGGCAACGGCGCCCAGTTGCGATCCGCTGCCTGACCGAACGCATCGACCAATAGGGATTGGTTCGGATACTTTGGCGAATCCGGAGTGAGGCTTCGAGATCCTCGAGCACACGAAGGACGTCGGATTCGACCATACCCCCTTCGGCGATGATGCCGCCGTATCTCTAGGCAATAGGCGGTGATTCATCAATCCCAAGCCAGCCTCGATGGGCCATCGGCTGTGCGGCCAGTCGTCCGTCCGGCATCTCTTATATGCGTGTGGCGTCTTGCTGGACGCCAAGGGAAGTCAAAGCAGCCATCCAACCGGGTGACTGCGTCCATCTCCTCGGGGTTTGCCTCCATGACGTGTCGCTACAGAGCAATCCGCTTCTGCGTGCTCAGTGAGAAGCTAATTGCGCTTGACCTGCCAGGCGGCCGATCGGTCGGTTGGATGTGAAGAGTGCAGGTTCGCTGGGCCCGCTCGGAACCTGCGATCGACTCCGTCGACGGGTCGGACAGTACACGCATGTGAATCCCTTAACTCTCAAGCGGGCCCTCCTCTGGGAAGGTGCCGACAAACAACGCGGTAAGACGCCACAGGACATGGATTTGCGCAAGTGCGACTTGTTCCCGCGACGACATGAAGCCAAGGTCGGGAGCCTGAGTTCATCAGCTACCAAAGAAGTCGTCAGTCCTCAGACCAGTCCAGTCAATCCCAGAAGGGTTCCTGCTGGAGACGGGGACTTGACCAGCACCGGATTCGAAGAGCCGCCAAACGCGTCAATTAGATCAGGCAAGATCCCATCTGGAACTGGGGACTGACGGGGCTACGCCTCGCCCTCCTCCACTTCCGCAAAGACCTGGGCTAGTTGGCGAGCCTGGTCGGCGTCACCTTCGGCGATCTCGGCCCGGTCGGTGAGCAGCGTCACCTCGTTCCGGTAGATTTGAAGAAATCCCCCATGGAGTGCAATCGTCACCGGGTTGCCCTCGGTGGGATAGATCACGGTAGAACCGGTGGCGAGGGCGGCCATTGTCGGCTCGTGGTCGGCAAGGATTCCGATCTCGCCCTCGGTGGTCCGGGTCACCAGCATCTCTGCTTCGCCCGACCAAACCACAGCCTCGGGAGAGACGACATCCAAACGGAAGGACTTAGCCATGTTTATGCCCGGCCGGGGGCCTGATCCCCGGCCTCCTCCGCAGCATGGGGCTCCGCCACATGGTGGCCATAAGATCCGCCGCCCGGCTTCGAGCCGCCAATCGCCAGCCATCAGTCGTTAGTCGGAACGCGCCGGTCATCTTGCTGGGGACTGGAGACAGAGGACCGGTGACTGCATGAGCACAGCCAAAGGTTGTGCTCATGCGGCTTCCATCTCCTTGGCGGCAGCGAACACATCCTCGATTCCACCTTGCATGTAGAACGCCTGCTCCGGAAGGTGGTCGCACTCCCCTTCGACGATCATATTGAAGGAGCGGATGGTGTCTGCCAGATCGACGGTCTTGCCGGGGATACCAATGAACTGTTCGGCAACATAGAACGGCTGTGAGAGGAAACGCTCGATTCGTCGGGCCCGACCAACAAGCAGTTTGTCCTCCTCCTGCAACTCATCAATGCCGAGGATGGCGATGATGTCCTGCAGATCCTTGTATCGCTGCAGAATCCCCTGCACGGCTCGCGCCGTGTCGTAATGCTCGTCGCCGACGATCCGCGGGTCGAGTATCCGCGAGGTCGAGTCGAGCGGATCCACCGCGGGATAGATACCGAGTTCCGAGATGCGTCTGCTCAACACAGTTGTCGCGTCGAGGTGAGCAAAGGTTGTGTGGGGAGCGGGATCCGTGATGTCGTCGGCCGGGACATAGATGGCTTGGAGTGACGTAATCGACTTCCCCTTCACCGAGGTGATCCGCTCTTGGAGCGCCCCCATCTCATCGGCGAGAGTGGGCTGATAGCCGACCGCCGACGGCATTCGTCCAAGGAGAGTAGAAACCTCGGACCCGGCCTGGGTGAACCGAAAGATGTTGTCCACGAATAGCAGCACATCCTGGCCCATCTCGTCACGAAAGTACTCCGCCATCGTGAGCGCCGACAGCCCAACCCGAAGGCGTACTCCCGGCGGTTCATCCATCTGGCCGAACACCAGCGCGGCCTTGTCAATAACTCCTGAATCCTGCATTTCACCGTAGAGATCGTTGCCCTCTCGGGTCCGCTCTCCAACGCCGGCAAACACCGATACACCGCCGTGCTGTGTGGCGACACGATGAATCATCTCCTGGATGACGACGGTCTTGCCAACCCCGGCACCACCGAACATTCCGATCTTGCCGCCCTGTACGTATGGTTCGAGAAGATCGATCACTTTGATTCCGGTTTCGAACATCTCGCTCTGGGTCGCGAGTTCTTCAAAGGCTGGCGCCGGGCGATGAATCGGCCACCACTCGGTGGCGCCGACCGAGCCATCCTCGGTGTCAAGCGCTTGACCGAGGACGTTGAAGATGTGCCCCAGGGTGGCCTCGCCGACGGGCACCGAGATCGGTTCTCCGGTATTTCGAACCTCGGAGCCCCGCACCAGGCCGTCTGTCGGCTTCATGGCAACAACTCGGACCCGCGATTCGCCCAGGTGCTGGGCGACCTCACCCACGACCGTCTCCGATTCGCCCTGCACTGTTAGGTCGAACTCGACTGCAAAATTGATCTCGGGAAGTTCGTCAGGCGGGAACTCCACATCCACGACGGGACCCGCCACCTTGACTATTCGGCCGGTGCTCACAGCATCGCTCACGGGTTTTCTCCTTTATCCGTGCGTGAGCGCCTCGGCGCCCCCGACGATTTCTGAAATCTCAGTGGTGATCTCAGCCTGCCGTGCCTGGTTCGCCTGACGCGACAGGATTCGGATCAATTCATCAGCATTCTCGGTAGCCGCCTTCATGGCACGACGCCGCGCAGCATGCTCGGATGCCGAAGCGTCGAGCAGGATTCCGAAGGCCATCGCCTCGACGTAGCGAGGAAGCAGGCGACCCAGAATACTCTCAGCATTGGGCTCGTATGTATACCCGGCCGGTGAAGCGACGGCTTCTGAATCTTCAGATATGGTCGGCGGCTCGATCGGAAGTAGAGGCCACCTGATCGGTGACTGGATAAGTGCCGAAACATATCGGGTGGTGAACACCTCGATCGAGTCGACCTTGCCCTCGGCGTAATCGTTCATCATCACGTTGGCCACCGTCCGGGCGTCCCCATAATCGGGTGTGTCGGTCACTCCGAGAAACACCTGCTCGATCTGATAACCCCGATACTGGAAGTACGCCTGTGCTTTCCTGCCCACCGCATACACCCTGGCCTCGACTCCGGTGTCCTTGAACTCGATCAGTTTCGCCTCTGCCATCCGCACAATGCTCGAGTTGTACGCGCCTGCCAGCCCCCGATCAGACGTAACGGCAAGCACTCCAGCAGTCCGAATCTCGCGGGCATCGAGCAAGGCGTGGGAGGCACTTCCAGACGCGGCGGCAACATTGCGGATAACCTCGTTCATCTTGTCGGTGTACGGCTGTGCGGCCGCTACTCGTTGCTGCGCTTTGACGATCCGGGAGGCCGCGATGAGCTCCATCGCGCGAGTGATCTTCATCGTCGACTTGACGCTGCGGATCCTTCTGCGGATCAATCGGAGCTCGGCACTTGCCATCGGTCTGGATTACTCCCCGAAGGTCTCGACGTACGCCCCAATGGCTGAATCGAGGCCGTCTTTCTCGGGCAACTGGCCCGCTTCCATGATCTCATCGAGGAGCTCTGGGTGGCGGGTCCGGAAGTAGCCGGCTAAACCCGATTCGAACCGAGCGGTATCGCCCTCGTCTACTTCATCCATGAACCCGTTGGTTACGGCGTAGATGGAGATCACCTGTTCGGCCAACGCCACCGGTTGGTACTGGGGCTGTTTGAGAACTTCAACCACGCGGCGGCCCCGCCGCAGCTGGGCCTGCGAAGCAGCATCGAGATCTGAACCGAATCCGGCGAATGCTTCCAGCTCACGGAACTGCGCCAGGTTGAGACGCAGCGATCCTGCAACGGTCTTCATCGCTTTGATCTGAGCATTGCCGCCGACGCGAGAAACCGAGATCCCAGCGTTGATGGCCGGACGCACTCCGGAGTAGAACAAGTCGGTCTCAAGGTAGATCTGGCCGTCAGTGATCGAAATCACGTTTGTCGGAATGTATGCGGACACATCGCCGGCCTTTGTCTCCACGATGGGAAGACCGGTGAGGGAACCAGCGCCGAGTTCGTCGCTGAGCTTGGCACACCGCTCCAGGAGTCTGCTGTGGAGATAGAAGACATCGCCGGGGAATGCCTCACGACCCGGCGGGCGGCGTAGCAACAGCGAGATCTCGCGATATGCAACGGCCTGCTTGGACAAATCGTCGAATATGACCAGGGCGTGCTCCCCCTGGTACATCCAATGCTGTCCGATTGCCGACCCGGCGTACGGCGCGTACATCTGCAGAGCAGGCGCGGCCGAAGCCGGGGCATTGACAACGACGGTGTAGTCCATCGCTCCACGCTCATCGAGCACGTCGACAACTTCGGCAACGGTCGATGCCTTCTGACCGATGGCGACATAAATGCATTTGACGTCGGTATCTCTCTGATTGAGGATTGTGTCGATCACGAGAGCCGTCTTGCCGGTCTGCCGATCACCGATGATGAGCTGACGTTGGCCTCGGCCGATCGGTGTCATACCGTCGATCGCCTTGATACCGGTCTGTAGCGGTTGGTGCACCGGCTTGCGCTCCACCACACTCGGTGCCTGCGTCTCGAGTAGCCGACTCTCGGTGGTGTCGATCGGACCCTTGCCATCGATCGGATTTCCTAGCGGGTCGATCACCCTACCCAAGAGGGCATCTCCGACGGGAACGGACAGCACTTGGCCGGTCTGGCGAACGGTGTCGCCCTCCTGAATGTGCGAGGCCTCACCCATAATCACCGCACCGATGGAGTCCTCGTCGAGGTTCAGTGCCACACCGAGGAGTCTCCCGGGAAACTCCAGTAGTTCGGAGGCCATTGCCCTCTCGAGGCCCTCGACTCGGGCTACGCCGTCACCGATGGCAGTGACATAGCCAACGGTGGCGGCCTCGAGACTGGGCTCCCATCCGTCGAGGTTCTTTCGGAGGGCCTCAGTGATCTCCTGGGGATTGATAGTCAATTCGGCCATGTTTCTCCTCAGCGCCTGTTCAACGTTTCACGTAGTTCTTGCATGCGATGCGACAGCGAACCATCGATCACCATGTCGCCCACGCGGGCGACGATGCCACCGACGATCGAGGGATCGACGATGGTCTTGACTTCCACGTCCTTGCCGGTGGCCTGGGAGAGCGCCTTGCTCAATCGACCGATCGACTTGTCATCGAGTACCACAGCAGTGCGCACTTCGGCAAGCACTTTGTTGCGCTCCGCGACAGAGCGTTCTGCGAGCCGGTCGGCAATTGCTGGCAGATCAGACGCCATTCCGACTCCGACCACGAAGTTGACCAAATTCACCGCAAGTGACGAGGTCTTGCCTCCGAGCAGATCATCGACAACGGCTTGCTTGCGGTCGATCGGTAATCTGGGATCGGTGAGGACATTTCGCAATTCGGGTGACGACTCGAAGGCTCGGGCGATCTGGAACAGCTCGTCGCCCACGCGCTCCAACTCACCTTCTGCCGTTGCCACCTCGAGAAGAGCGGCTGCGTAGCCGTCAATACGCGGATCGACGGCCATCAGTCCTCCAGGCTCCCGAGATCCTCGATGTAACGATCCACCAGTGCCTGCTGCGTAGACTCGTCGACACTCTCGGCCACGACCTTCTGTGCCAGCTCGAGCGAAAGGGTCGCGACCTGGTCTCTGACCTGGGTGGCGGCGCGTTCCATCTCTGCTCCGGCGTCGGCGCGAGCCTTGCCACGGATCGACTCTGCCTCTGCCTCTGCCTTGCCGACCAGATCGATCCGCAAGACGTCGGCAACTTGACGAGCGTCTTCCACAATCGTGTTTGCCTCGTCCTTCGCCTGCGAAAGCTGCTTCTTGTAGTCGTCGAGCAAGCTTCCGGCTTCCTGCTTTGCCGTTTCTGCCTCTCTGAGCTGGCCGGTGATGGCCTCCTGACGGACGGCAAGGACCTTGTCCGCAGCGGGGAGCACCCATTTCCAGACGAACGCGAAGATGATCGAGAAGGCGATGAACCCCGCGATCAACTCTGAGGTCTCCGGCAAGAGCAGATCTATTCCACTGCTCTCTTCGACCACCAAAACTCAGACATCGAAGTGGAGTCCCCGTAC
>PVBE012002610.1_pt1 | contig 18003 bp, 15 predicted proteins | sample 1631181 | NCBI WGS metagenome assembly PVBE01 (sample SAMN08397723, study PRJNA350692) | Marine metagenome, whole genome shotgun sequencing project. | isolation source: water | place: Pacific Ocean | collected 2012-04
CAACATAGGATTAAATTCGTGAAGCTCTTCAACTCTGTCTAGGAGTTTTTTCTTTTTCTTAGCAAGTCTTAGATCACCACTAATCTCTAATTCCTTAATTTCTAACATTAAGTCTTCCCTTTTGGGTAAAAATTCATGTAAGGGTGGATCTAGCAATCTAATTGTACAAGGCAACCCATCCATTGCTGTAAAAAGTCCGATAAAATCTTCTCTTTGCATCTCTTGAAGTTTATCAAGATGAGAGATTCTATCATTTAATGATGTTGCAAGAATCATATCTTGCATGATTTTTATTCTATTCTCGGCAAAGAACATATGCTCCGTTCTACACAAACCGATACCTTCTGCTCCAAACTTGATAGCCACCTCTGCGTCAACTGGAACATCTGCATTGGTTCTAATTCTCAGTTTTCTAAACTTATCCGCCCATTTTAGTACGGTGGAAAAAATCGAATATCTTTCAGATGCCCTTTCTTTCATGTTTCCTTGCATAACTTGAATTACTTCAGATGCTACTACTGGAATATCACCAGAATATACTCTTCCATCAAATCCATCAATGGAAATATAATTGCCTTCTTTAATTATTTTTTCTTTTACTTTGAAAGACCTGGAAGGTAAGTCGACTTTGATTTCTTCTGCACCTACAACACAAACTTTTCCCATTTGTCTTCCCACGACAGCGGCGTGACTTGTTCTTCCACCTCTTGCCGTCAGTACTCCGTGAGATGCGGCCATACCGTGGATATCATCAGGACTGGTCTCTTTTGTAACCAAGACAACTCTGGTCCCCTCTTTGCTCATCTCAACAGCGGTTTGGGCATCGAGTGCAACTCTTCCCGACGCAGCTCCGGGAGATGCGGCCAAACCTTTGGTAAGTTCTTCGAATTTTTTCTTATCGTCAGGATTGAATATTGGAAATAAAAATTGCTCTAAATGTTCTGGCTCTACTCTCATTACAGCTTCCTCTTTAGAGATCAATCTTTCTTTGACCATATCACACGCAATCTTCACGGCGGCAATACCGGACCGCTTCCCTGATCTTGTCTGCAAGAGGTAGAGTGTTTCATCTTCAATTGTAAATTCGAAATCCTGCATGTCTCGAAAGTGTCGCTCTAAAATCTTTGCGGTATGTTCAATTTGCAAGTGTACTTTTCTCATCTCCCTCTGCATTGTCCTTATGTTCTTGGGAGTCCTAATTCCTGCTACGACATCTTCACCCTGAGCATTTAACAAATATTCGGCGAAAAGTTCTTTTTCGCCTGACAAAGGGTTCCTGGTAAAACCAACCCCAGTCCCACACTTTGTGCCCATATTCCCAAAAACCATTGATTGGACAGTTACCCCAGTACCAATATCTGAGGGGATATCGTATTTTTTTCTGTAAAAAATAGCCCTGTTGTTATTCCAAGAGAGAAAAATCGCATTGATTGCTTTTATAAGCTGGTCGGCTGGATTTTGAGGGAACTGTGCGCCAGTTTTTGATTTAACAAGTTTTTTATAATTTTGAACGAGTGTTTTTAGTGCTACATCGTCGAGGTCGATATCATGTTTTGCATCTTCTTTTTTCTTTAAAGTTTCCAACATTTCTTCAAACAGATTCTTGTCTATTTTTAAGACTACATCTGCGAACATCTGAATGAATCTTCTGTATGCATCCCATGCAAATCGTGGATTTTTCGTCTTTTTGCTTAATGCTATTACAGTTTTATCGTTTAATCCTAGGTTTAGGATTGTGTCCATCATTCCGGGCATAGAGAACATTGCACCAGATCTTACCGAGACCAACAAAGGGTTCGACGTGCTTCCAAAATTCTTACCAGTCATTTTTTCAAGCTTAGATAGATTTTGTTTTATTCCGTCGATTATTTGTTTCGGCGTTTTTCTTTTATTTTTATAGAACATTCCACAAGCTTTGGTGGAGATTGTAAATCCGGGAGGTACGTTTATACCTATTTCAGTCATTTCAGCTAAACCCGCACCTTTTCCTCCAAGGACTTCTTTCATTGAGCCACTTCCATCAGCTTTTTTGTTACCAAAAAAATAAACAAACTTTCTCGAATTTCTTTTACTGCCCACGTTTGGTGCTCCTCTTATATTTCTGAAAAATTAGCAAATCCAGAAATGACGTTTTTCATCCTTGTTAAAAGATTCAATCTGTTCTGTTTTAGCTCCTCATTTTTGTCCATTACAAGCACGTTATCAAAGAACTTTGACAACGAAGGGGCCGTATCTAAAATTTGTTTTAAAGACATTTCGGGACTCTCGGCAATTGATTCAAAGGAAAGAGAATCTTCAAGTCTTTTTAAATTATCATATAGAGAGAGTTCAAAATTGTCTTTCAGGAGAGTTTTTTCGATATCTACCCTGCTATTCTCTCTGGTTATATTTCTTAATCTCTTAAATATTTCGATAGCTGACATTAACTCACTTTTCCCTTCGTATTTCCTGAGAACCATCGCCTTCTGTAAAATAGATTTAACATCTCTTACCTGGAATTCATTATTGATTAACGAATTCACAATAGCATTATTAAATCCATTCTCAACAAAGTAGTTCCGTATTCTTTCGTTGAAAAATTCTATTAACCTACTTTTATTTTCCCCATTAACTACTTTCCCACCACTTTCTTCAACTTTGGTGAGCGAAAAATTTAAGATTTCAATTAAATCTATATTTCTATCAAGACCTTCAGCTATCCTAATTATACCTATACTATTCCTACGAAGTCCATATGCGTCTGAACTACCCGTTGGGTTCATACCCAAATAAAAACATGATGATATTGTATCTAGTTTGTCGGCGATACTTATTAATTTGGACATATCTCCTTTTGGAAGAATATCGCTTCTTCCTCTCGGCAAATAGTGTTGTTCGATAATTTGAGATATGTTTTTATCGAGGTCTTGATAATAATACTTCCCCATAACACCTTGAAGCTCGGGGAACTCGTAGACCATTTGAGAGGAAAGATCGGCTTTGATTAAACTGCAGCAAAGTTCTAAGTTAATATCTAAATCTTTACTGTTTAATCCAAGACTTTGTACTAGTCTCTGTGTAATTTGATATATCCTTCGATGCTTATTTTGATAAGTGCCTATTCCATCAATGAAAGTTATGGCCGATAATTTCTTTGAGAGATTAAGAAGGCCTGTTTTTTTATCTTCATCATAAAAGAATTTTGCATCGTTCAATCTTGCCCTGATAACTTTCTCGTTTCCCGAAATTACAACATTTTTATCGATAAACGGGGAGCCTGCGACAAAGATGAAATTCGAATCCAGCCTAGAATATTTTTTATCCTTAAATACCGGGAAATATTTTTGATGATTCTTCATCACAGATATATTTACTTCATTAGGTATTTTTAAAAATTCTTTATCAAATTTACCTTTTAAAACATTTGGATATTCGGTTAAATTTGCTACGTGATTTAATAATTCTTCATCAATGTCAACGAAGAATTTAGATTTTTTTTCTATTTTTTTTATTTGACTGATAATTATTTCTTTTCTTTCTTCGAAGTCGAGGACCACAGAGCTTTTTTTCATATATTCTAAATATTGACGGATTGAACTAATTTTCTTACCTCGATTAGAATAAAATCTGTGCCCAAGAACGACTTGCTGATTATTTATGTCGTCAATTCTTATTTTGATTGGATTTTTACCAAACAATGCGAAGATGTTTCTAATTGGTCGTATGAATTCGATGTTACTCTGGCCCCATCGCATAAATTTTTTATTTTTAATTGATTTTATGGAACCAACTATGGTACTAGCTAGAAAATCTTTTGTATTAATTCCTCTTACTTTCTTATTCACGGATATAAATTCGTTACCATTTTTATTTGTTATTTTAAGTTGCTTCGCTTTTATGCGATTTTTTTTCAGGAAAGACAAGGCTGGCTTGAGAAGTTCCCCTTTGTCGTCCATCGAAATTTTCTTTGGGGGTCCCAGTAGGAATTCTTCATAATCCTTTTGTTTCGAAGTTAATCCTTTGATTAAAACAACAAGTCTACGAGGAGTGTAATATGCGTTGATATCAGAATAATTAATTGAGTTTTTATCTAGTTCGTCAAGAAAATTACTCTCTAATTGTGTACCTAGCTCGTTTACAAGCCTAGCTGGTATTTCTTCGGTGAAAATTTCCAGAAGGAAATCTAAATTCTGACTATTTTTTTTCATAAATTTCCAAATAGAGACCCGCAGCTTTCTTAGCCAGCTCTCTAATTTCCAATATATATTTTGCTCGTTGTGTAACACTGATACTTCCTCTTGCATCAAGTAAATTAAACAAATGAGAACATTTTAAACAGTAATCATATGCGGGAAGGGGTAGGTTGTTCACTAAAAGATTCTCGCACTCTTTTTTTGACTCATCAAAGAATCTTTTTAGCATATCTACATTAGCAATCTCAAAATTATATTTCGAGAATTCGTATTCTGTTCGAAAGTGAATATCGGAATATTTAACCTTTTTTGACCAATTCAAATCGTATACGCTTTGAACTTTCTGAAGATACATGGCAATTCTTTCGGTACCATATGTGATTTCCACAGTTATCGGGTCCAAATCAAAGCCACCAGCCTGTTGAAAATAAGTAAATTGAGTAATCTCCATTCCATCAAGCCACACTTCCCATCCTAAACCCCATGCGCCCAAGGTGGGAGATTCCCAATCGTCTTCGACAAATCTGATATCATGTTTTTTGGTATTTATTCCAAGTTCGTTCAGACTTTCTAAATACAAATCTTGTATGTTTTTTACTGAAGGTTTAATGACTACTTGAAATTGGTAGTAATGCTGCAATCTGTTCGGATTCTCACCATATCTTCCATCTGTAGGCCTTCTACAAGGTTCAACATAGGCAGCCGACCAAGGAGTCTTGCCTAAGCATCTCAAGAAAGTTCCAGGATGAAATGTTCCTGCCCCCTTCTCGAGATCGTAAGGTTGAAGAATAACGCACCCCTTTTTGACCCAAAATTCTTGTAATCTTAAGATTAAATCCTGAAAGTGCATAAAAAAATCATGATAACATCAAACTAAATCTAATTCTATGCGATTTCTCTAGAGTATTTCACCGACTAAAGAATTCTGAAATGCTTCTTTGATGTTCACATTAATCATTTTTCCGATATAACTTTTATCAAGATTTCTTATATTTACGACTTTATTATGAGTTGTTCTTCCAAACAAATCATCTGGATTGTTTCTGCTGACTCCTTCAATTAGGACTTCGTAAGTTCTATTTGTATCTTTCATATTGCTCTCTAGGGATATTTCCTTTTGTCTTTCTTGAAGCCTAAGGAGTCTATTTGACGCGATTTCATCTGGAACATGAAAATCCATTTTTTCTCCCTGAGTCCCAGGCCTAATAGAGTATTTGAATGAATAAATTGTATCGAATTTTATTTCTTCCACGAGCTCCATAGTTTGTTCAAAATCGTTATCGTTCTCATTGGAGAAACCAACTATTACATCTGTGGAAATGCTCAGATCCGGTATGGCATCTTTTAGTTTGTTTACACTGTCTTTGTACCAAGCAATCGAGTATGTTCTATTCATTGATTTAAGAACTTTATCTGACCCTGATTGAACGGGAAGATGTAAATGCTTGCAAACCTTCGGGTTATTTTTCATTGCATCAATCATTTTCGTGGTAACGTCTCGAGGGAACGAAGTAGTAAATCTAATTCTTTCTAAGCCATCAAGTTCTTGAAGATGATTTAGTAAATTATGAAATTTCTCTCCATTGTATTTCCAAGAATTAACGGTTTGACCAATGTAGGTAAGTTCTTTTGCTCCTCGATTAATTAACAATCTTGATTCTTCAAGTATATCCTTAAGTGGTCTATTGACTTCCGTACCTCTAACTGTTGGAACAATGCAATATGCGCACTTCTTGTTACACCCTTGTTGTATCGAGACAAAACCGTTAACCTTTCCTGTTTCATGATATGGGTTAATTTCGAATACTTCTTCAATATCGATGGAGGTCTCCACTCTCTTGATATCCATTGAATTTTTCAAATTATTAATCATGTCCATTAATTTGGGTATACCTCTTGGACCAACTACAAAATCAAGATAAGGAATTTGTTTGATAAGTTTATTTCCGTAAAGCTGAGCAACGCATCCAGCCATACCTATTAATAGATTTGGATTAGATTTTTTGAGATTTTTATATTTTCCCACCGCACTTACGGCTTTGTGATTAGCCTTTTCCCTTATTGCACAAGTATTAACTATTATTATATCGGCGTTAGAAGGGTTCTTGACCGGAACAGCGGATAAGGAATTAAGAATTCTATCCGAATCGTACTCGTTCATTTGACAACCATGGGTTTCGATAAAAACTGATAGCTCGTCCATTTTCAAATTTTAACAACGTTTCTTTCTTATGCAATAGATTTTAAAAAGTCTAGTTTGACTAACAAATCTTAATTTTGTACCATGTTTTGATGCTGGACTGGACACGAGATATTAATTCAAAGCAGTGGAAAACCTTTATTGCAGCCTTTCTTGGTTGGACACTGGATGCCATGGACCTTCTTCTATATGTTTTTGCATTTAAATTTATAGCTCAATCGTTTGATTTAAATCCAACTCAGGCGGCTTTTTTATTTAGCATTACTCTTGCCTCATCTGCGCTTGGTGGAATAGTTTTTGGGATAATTTCTGACTATGTTGGTCGAATAAGAGCTTTAACTTATTCTATTCTAATTTATTCATTGTTTACTATGTTTTCGGCTTTTGCTCCAACCATAGGCTTTTTTATTGTGTGTAGATTCCTCCTTGGCTTGGGCATGGGTGGAGAATGGGCGTCTGGAGAGATATTAGTTGCTGAAAGTTGGCCTAAACAACACAGAGGAAAGGTTGTTGGTATGGTTCAAAGTGGCTGGGGTTTTGGTTTTATTTTAGCCGCTATACTCGCAACTTTTGTTTTACCTATTACTTCTTTTAATTTAAACATGCTTCCATTCTTTGATAAAGATTTCCCTGTGGAAAGTTGGAGAGTCTTGTTTTTTCTCGGTGTGCTTCCGGCACTACTAGTTTTTTATGTACGAAGAGTTTGTGAAGAGCCTGAGATTTGGCGAAAGTCTTCAGCGGAAAGAAATAGAACAAAACAGGAATTTACTTTATTGCAAATCTTTAAGGGTGACTTAAGACCCATGTTGATCAAGGCTACGTTACTCACAAGTTTTTGTATGATATCTTATTGGGGCCTGAGCTACTTTGTTCCTAACTATCTGGCTAGTCCCGTATCAGAAGGTGGTGCTGGACTGGGATTGGTTAAAGGGTTTGGTTTTACTATACCACTTAACATCGGTGCGATTCTTGGATGTATATCTTTTGGTCTAATCAGCGATAAATTTGGAAGAAAATTTACTTTCGGATCTTATCTAATTATAGTTGCATTACTTGTGCCAATATTCGGGAACATAGTTAGGGTTCAAGAGTTTTTGGGATTTCTTTCTCTCGATGCCCTTGTTCTAATCCTTGCGCCACTTCTGGGTTTCTTTAATACTGGATTTTATTCAGGCTTTGGAGCTATATTTTCTGAAATATTTCCTACAAGAGCAAGGGGAACCGCCCAAGGTTTTAGCTATAATGTTGGAAGAGGTGCCTCAGCTATAGCCCCACCACTTTTTGCTTTTATTGCGATTAGTTCATTGACTTTCCTTTTCGATGGTGAGATTATCGGTAACGGTAGGGCCCTTATGGCAGCTTCAATATTCGCAATGTTTGCCTTTGTCGTTCTGCTTACCCTTCCAGAGACCAAAGGAAAAGAGCTCGATTAGCGAATTGTATATACTTTATTTACCATTTGGTACACTTATTGCCTATAATAAAGAAAAATCCTTATAAGGAGGGAAAAATTATGCGCAACATTATATTTTTTGCAGTCGCTTTTTTGCTTGTTTTTTCGGGTATAAATGCTTTTGCGAAAGAGGATGTATCTACTGAAATACCATTAACTTTTTCAGGATATGTACACACAGCAACTACTTACAATCTAGGGGATAATGAAGATGAGAATAATAATTTTCATACATTTAGCGATGATGATTATACAATGACTCCTTCAGCGCAATTGGGCGTTACAAATGACTTTTTTGTAATTGATGCCTTATTTGGTAGCATTGCTCAAGATGTAGATGGTTCTGGAACAGATTTCTTCTTGCATCAAGCCTATGGCTTTTTGCCAGTAGGCCCTGTCACACTTATGGTAGGACATTTTGATACGATGCTTGGAAACGAGCTTATCAATCCTGCTGATAATCCAAATATCACAAGAAGTTTTCTTTTTGGATATTCGATTAATTTCCAAAATACTGGCGTGAGAGCACAGTATGAACCTGGAGTAGTCTTGGTTGACGAAGTGTATGTAGGTTTTGGAAATGGTCAAGATAGCATTTATGACGAAGGTGAGAACCAAGGAAAAACAATCGAAGCTGCTATAGGAAAAGCTATAGGAGATGCTTCGTTGTTTCTTGCTATGAACTACGGTCCCGAAACTGCAGATGATGGATTAACTAGACAAACCTATACTGCTGTTTTTGGAATGCCTATTGGTGACTCGTTATCAATAGTAGCAAATGGAGTCTATGGTTATGAGGAAGATGCTGGAGATGCCAGAGGGAATTCTACGAACGTAGATGGCGAGTGGTATGGTGCCGCGGGTTATATTACCTATGATCATTCAGATACTGCATCCGTTACTTTTAGAGCCGAATATTTCAAAGACGTTGGCGGATCTCGATTGGATTTTGATGGAATTACAAGTAAGAAAAGTTTCACCGAAGGTTCAGATGACGCTATCCTTAAAAGTCTTACTGTAACTCCCCAATTGCTAATAGGGGAGCACGGTATATTAAGAGCAGAGTTTAGACGTGACATGGCAAACCATGAAGTTTTTTCACGTCAGACAATGGTTAATACCCCAGCTGTTCAAACCGCACAGAACAAAAATCAAGATACTGTATCCTTGCAGTATATAGTTTCATTTTAAACCTTAAGATTTTAACTAGAGCTCCTTGTTGGAGCTCTAGTTTTTCTTGATTAACCAATTATTTTATATAAACTTTTAAAACTTATTTGCATAGCCCGGATAGCTCAGTCGGTAGAGCAGAGGACTGAAAATCCTCGTGTCGGCGGTTCAATTCCGCCTCCGGGCAATGGCTTTGCGTTGAAAAGAGGCTAAAAAACGGTATTATATTACCCTATGTCAGATACTTTAAACATTTTTGGCTCTTTTTTGAAAAAGATTCGAAAGGAGCGGAAAATTACCCAGGAACAACTGGCTTCTGCGTTGAATGTTTCTACCGTTTACGTGCATCAACTTGAGACTGCTAAGGTTGATGCTCCGTCGAAAGAAAAATGCCTAGTTATTGCTAGTACCCTAGAGGTTGACTCGGATTTAGTTTGGAATGCAGCTAAGGAACAAAAGTTGCTCAGATTTCTTAAGAAAGAAAATATAACTAATAATCTAAAGGAACCCATAACTTATTCAGAAAAATTACTTTTAGATTTGTTTAGAAATTTATCGAATGATGTTCGAAAAGATTTTGTTGGTATGATCTATATGCTTCTTAAGTCTGATAAGCGAATTTCTGACAAGAAAGTTCTACTTTCCATTGAAAAACTTTCTAAGATTGCGTGATGTATTTCTTAAAGCGATTTTCCGTAATTGTTCTAATACAATTGCTTATTTTATCTTTTATTTTTATTTTGTTTCTTTTTAATTTTAATCAGCGACGAGAAATTAACAAAATACAATCGAAAGAACTTGCTTCAATAATTGGCGAACAGGCCACTAATTATTTTCAAAAAAATAGAAATAATTATTCATCAAACGATTTTTTTAATTATCTGGATTCTCAAATTGGGGTTCAGAAGCTAACTAATGCTTTTAATGTGAATCCACCTGAGATTTTAACCATATATTTTGCGTCTGACATAGAAAAGGGTGTTGTTAATGCCGGGGTTGATACTAATTTTGTCAAAGATGATGCTGCAGCAATCAATAAAAAAATAAAATATTTTTTTAATAATAAATATGTTGCTATTAAGCCCTTTTTTTTGAATGGATACGATAAACCTTATGGGATTGTTAGGATTGAGACGAGCACAATACCCATATTGACCGATGTTCTTGCTCATAATGGGATATTCTACCTCTTCTTGTATTTAATCCTGAATAATCAGGCATTTTTGTTTTATTTGTGGGTTCGAAAGAAACAGGATGTTATTCTGGAGAAAGGGTACCTAAAAGAAAGTTCATTGGGAGCTATAAAAATTATGCATAAACTACTAGGTGATGTTATTGATGATCACAAAGAAATCGATGATTCGAAATCAGCTGGAAACGACAATACAAATGTTATCAATTTAGATGATAAAAAATGAGATTTATTGTTATTCTATTCGTAAACCTATTTCTATTAATTTCTTGCGATATCCTTGAACCCGATTCGAAAATAAGTTTGTTAGGGCCTGTTATCGAAACTGTTAATAGTCAAGGTAAATTAGAATATGTTGGGAGAGTTCTCAATAATTCACAAGAAAAAATTAACGAAGTGTCTTTGCGCTATATTATTAGAGACGAAAAAGATGAAATAGTTGAAGCGGTAACGTTTCCTATATTGGGCTCGGGTGGAGATTATCTTTCGCATGGAGAAATTGTTATATTTAAATTTTTTGTTAGGTCAGATCCAAAAAACATTTTTAACAAAGAATTAAATTTGGATTACAACTGACAAATAAATTTTTTAATATTTATATTCACATTGGAGAATCAAAATGCCTAACAAAAAAAGAACAAGAATTTTAATTGCCAAGGCTGGCCTGGATGGGCACGATAGGGGTGCGAAAATAATTACAAGAGCACTAAGAGATGCAGGGTTTGAAGTTGTATATACTGGCCTTCATCAGACCCCGGAGATGATTGCCGAGTCGGCACTCCAAGAAGATGTTGATGCTATTGGAGTAAGCTTGCTCTCGGGCGCACATAATTTCTTGTTCCCTGAAATTATTAAAGATTTAAAAGCCAAAGGGTTAGACGATTTGGTCGTTTTTGGTGGTGGAATTATCCCAGACGAGGACATTGAAAGTCTCAAAAGTTGTGGAGTTAAAGAGATCTTTGGCCCAGGAACGCCTACGACGAAAATGATTGAATGGATTAATTCGAATGTCAGATTAAAATAGGTATCTTAATTCTTTTTTGATAAATGTGTTATTAAGCCAACAAATAGAGCAACTAATACGATACCACTAAGCACTTTGATATACAGACTTAAATCGATATGCGAAGCATTAGAAATACCTAGACCAAATAAAGTGAAAAGAACCAAACATACAAAAGCTGATCCCAAATAGTCTCTTCTTAACATTGCTATCTATTCCTTAAAATTTAAATATAATATATTTTACGATGAAATCAAAGGAAAGTGTAACAATCTTTGGTGGAGGTAGTTGGGGAACTGCAATTGCAAAAGTGTTGGCGGAAAACTCTTGTTATGTCAATCTTTGGATTAGAGAATCAAGCGTTGTTGATTCAATTATAAGAACTAGAGAGAATAAACTGTTTTTACCCGGGATTAAGCTGCCGGAGTTGATTCATCCAAAAAATGATTTACAGGAAGATTTCTTTAATACAAAATTCCTAATCTTCTCCTTCCCTACCCAATATATCAGAGGTTTTTTAAAAAAAATTAGAAATCAAATTAACAAAGACACGATATTAATCAATACGTCTAAAGGAATTGAGCAGAAGACAATGAGCTGTATCTATGAAATTTTCAATGACACAATTCCAAATGTAAAAAATAGATACTTAACGATGTCGGGACCTAGTTTTGCCCAAGATGTTGCAAAGAAATTACCTACCGCGGTCTCCATTGCTTCATTTAACCATTCGGTTTTACTGAAAGCCAAATCTTTATTTGATAATGACTATTTTAAAACTTATACCAGCAAAGACGTTATTGGAGTTGAAATTGGTGGCTCAATTAAAAATGTTATTGCTATCGGGGCGGGAATAATAGATGGAAGTGGTCATAGCGAAAGTACAAAGGCGGCATTTATAACAAGAGGTTTGTACGAGATTAGAATATTGGCGGAGCTTTTAGGAGCAAAAAAGACAACTTTTCTTGGTCTCTCGGGTGTTGGCGATTTAATGTTGACGGCATATGGTAACCAAAGTAGAAATAGAAATTTAGGTTTTATGCTTGGCAAAGGTATGAAGTTGGAGAAAATTCTATCTTCAACTCAAATGGTCGCAGAAGGGTATTTTACAAGCAAAGCCGTACACAAATTGTTAAGAAAATTCAAAGTTTCTTCTCCCATACTAGAGTCGATATACGGAATACTTTATAAAAATCAAGATCCCAAAAATCTTCTCGATATTCTATTAAAAAAAGATGTAATTACAGACATTTAGACTTCATTTTCTTTAATTAAAATGTATAATTACCGTACCCTTGGAGAGTGACTATTTCGCTAGATCAAAACATTCAAGTCGCTGAGATTTTCGACGAACTTAAGGACTCTTACCTAAGTTATTCATTAAGTGTAATTATTGGTAGAGCATTGCCGGATGTAAGAGATGGGTTAAAGCCTGTCCACAGAAGACTGCTCTATGGAATGAAAGACTTGGGTCTTGAATATAACAAATCTTACAAAAAATCCGCTAGGGTTGTTGGAGATGTAATGGGTAAATTTCATCCTCATGGTGACAGCGCCCTTTATGAAGCTTTAGTGAGAATGGCTCAAGATTTCTCTCTGCGATATCCACTTGTAGAAGGCCAGGGAAATTTTGGGTCTGTTGATGGCGATCCTGCGGCCGCTATGCGATATACAGAAGTTAAATTATCAAAGCTCTCATCGCAAATTCTAGAAGATTTAGACAAAGAAACGGTTGATTTCATTGAAAATTACGATGGTTCGACAAAAGAACCCAAAATATTACCATCGAGAATTCCAAATCTTTTATTAAATGGTGCGTCAGGAATTGCTGTTGGAATGTCTACCAATATTCCTCCACACAATTTCAAAGAACTTATTACAGCCATTGTTGAGCAAATTAAGAATCCTAAAATAACACTGGATGCATTATTAAAGATTGTACCCGGGCCTGATTTCCCAACAGGAGGGATTATCCATGGTTCGAAAGACATTATTCGTCAGGCATACACAACTGGTAGAGGAATAATTAAATTGCGAGGTGTCGCAAATATCGAACCCGAAACAAACAAAATAATCATTACCGAGATACCATATCAAGTTAATAAAAGTAAATTGATTGAAAAGATTGCTGATTTAGTTAGAGAAGAAAAAATAAAAGGCATATCCGATATTCGTGATGAATCCAACAGAGATGGAATAAGAATCGTCATTGATCCTAAAAGAGCTGAAGATCCAAATGTACTATTAAACAATCTTTTTACTTTAACACCTTTAAGTACCACTTTTGGAATAATTCTTTTAGCGATTGATAATGGAAAACCAAAACTTTTAAATTTGAAAGAAATAAATCAATGTTTTATTAATCATAGATTCGAAATAATTACAAAAAGATTTTTGTTTGAGCTTAATAAATCTAAAGCGCGACTTCACATTCTTGAAGGATTCAAGATTGCTCTTGATGCTCTAGATAAGACAATCAAGATTATCAGAAAATCAAAAGAACCTCTAGGTGCAAAACTAGCTTTAATAAAACAACTCAAGATTACTGAAATTCAGGCGCTGGCTATATTGGATTTAAGACTTCATAGACTTACCGGAATGGAGCAGGAAAAGATATTAGATGAGCGAAAATTACTTATTAAAAGAATAAAGGAAATAGAAAAAATTCTTTCAAGTGATGCTGAAATTAATAAGATTATGATTTCAGAATTAAATGAAGTAAATAATAATTATGGCGATGAACGAAAAACCAGAATAGAAGATCGTGATTTGGGAGGAATTACTGTTGAGGATTTAATAACGAAAGAAGATATGGTCGTTACGTTAACACACGAAGGATTTATCAAAAGAACTACTTTGTCTTCGTATAGAAGTCAAAAAAGGGGTGGAGTCGGAAAGACGGGAGCAACAAGCAAGAATGATGATTTCGCCGAGACTGTTTTTGTTGCTTCAACACATGATTACGTTGTTTTCTTTACTAACAAAGGAAAGTGTTTTTGGAGAAAGGTTCACGAATTACCCGAAGCAAGCTTAGTAGCAAGAGGACGTGCTTTAACTAATTTGCTAAATCTGAGCAATGAAGAAATTGTGAAAGCATGTGTTTCTCTAACGGATTTCGAACAAGATAAATTTTTAATTATGACCACTAAACGAGGAATTGTTAAAAAAACAAAACTCGAGGAATATTCACGTCCTAGAGCTAATGGAATAATCGCAATTAATTTGAAGAATGATGATGAATTGATTTCTGTTCAAACTAGTTCAGGCGCTGATGAAATTATAATCTCAACAAGAATGGGGCAAGCCTTAAGATTTAACGAAGAGAAAGTTAGGGCGGTCGGTAGAAACAGTATGGGAGTTAAGGGTATAAAACTCAACGAGCAGGACTATGTTGTTAGTTCTGAAATTATTAAAGATAAAAAATCTCAAATACTCACTGTCACTGAGAATGGTTTTGGTAAAAGAACTGAGGTTGAAAAATATCGACTTACCTCTAGAGGAGGAAAGGGCGTTATGACGTTAAAGGTTACCGATAAAACTGGAGAAATAGTTAATGCTTTTCAAACTGATAACGACTCGGACATTATCTTGCTTTCGTCTATTGGTAAAGCTACAAGGTTAAAAGCATCAGATATTTCCATTATAGGTCGGGCTACTCAGGGCGTAAAATTGATGAAAGTAAATGAGAATATTAAGGTTGTAGCTGTAGCAAAAATACAGGAAAAAGATGGTGAGTAAATTATTTGTAGAATTAAGAAATCTTTTTAAATCAATCGAAAATTATAATTGTTTTGTATGTTCCGACACTAATCCAATTGGCCTTAATTTAGATATCCAGTATGTGGATAATCAAACCTATGCCGTATTTAATTTATCAAATTTATATTCCGGCTTTCCTTCAGTGATACATGGTGGGATACAAGCAACCATAATAGACGAGATTGGGTGGTGGACAATGTTTAATCAAATTAAACGCTTAGGCTTCACAAAATCACTTTCCGTAGAGTACCTATCTCAAATTGAAACGGAAAAGGAATTAAGAGTAGTAGGAAAAGTAGTTGATAATCCAGCCAAAGATTTAATTAATGTAGAAGTAGAAATATTTTCTAATGATATGCCCGCTAAGACAAGAGGTATTGTTGAATACAAGTTGCTTAGTGACAATGCTATAAAGAAATATTTTGGACTGCAATTCTCTGAAAAATTCAAAGGGATAATGAGCAATGATTAAACTATTTCTTGAATATATCTTGAAATCACAGCGGGAAACGGGACTCGAACCCGCGACCTTCTGCTTGGCAAGCAGACGCTCTAGCCAACTGAGCTATTCCCGCGCTATAGACTTTAACTAATTATACTTCTATATTTTTTATGTCAAGATAGAGTCAATAAAATGAAAGATAGAAAAAAGATATTTGGAGATATCAAAAGAGTTGTTATTAAAATTGGATCTAAGGCACTCTCTAATAAACAAAACAAACTTAGCCCGTCTAGGATAGAATTTTTAGCATTAGCGGTTGATTATCTTAGGTCAAGGAATATTGAATGTTTGATAGTTTCATCCGGATCAATACTTGCTGGGAATGAATTCTTCTCATTAAATATAAAAAATTTAAATATAGTTAAGAAGCAAGCGCTTGCATCTTTGGGGCAGGTAAAGTTGATGAGCTATTACATTAAAGCATTTCAATCGAGAAAAATTGATGTATCTCAATTACTATTGACGAATGATATCTTTACGGACAGAAAAAGATTTCTGAACACAAGAGCAACTATACTCGAGCTTATAAAGATGAAGATTACTCCGATTATCAATGAGAACGATACGGTCTCCGTCGATGAAATCATGTTTGGTGACAACGATATACTTGCATCGAAGGTTGCATCTATGATGGATGCGGATTGTTTAATACTTCTCACGGACATTGATGGGCTATATGATTCAAATCCAAAAAAGAATAAAAAAGCTGAACTAATTCGAATACTACAAGAGGATCAGTTTGATTCTAAAGTTATTCATGATACATCTGCTGACATATCGTTTGGAGGTATGAAATCTAAAATAGACGCAGCATTGGAAGTCGCCAAATTTGGTATTCCAACTATTATAGCCAATGGCAAGAAAAAAAATGAATTATTAAAAATATTTCAATATGAAGACGTTGGAACTGCAATAATACCGAGCCCCATCAAAATTAAAAACAGAAAGAAATGGATCGGCATGGGCCCAAAATCCTCCGGGAAATTGTTTCTTGATGATGGAGCATCAGAAGCAATAACAAAAAGAGGCAAGAGTCTTCTGCCATCTGGTATTTTGAAAATTGAAGGCAGATTTTCAAAAGGGCAACAAGTGACGTGTATTAATAACAGCACTAAGAAGCCAATAGCTCGAGGTCTCATTTCTTACAGTTCGGAAGAAACATAGTTGGTTAAAGGAAAAAGATCTGGCGAGATAGAAAGGGTGCTAGGTTATAAATATTCCGATGAAGTTATCAATAGAGACAACATGGTACTTCTATAAATTTTCAAATAAAGTTTAAAGGATCCAGATTCTCATTGTAATTTTCAGGATTTTCGGTAGCTACCCCTCTTTGAGGTTTACGAAACTGAATGCTTGACTCTTTTCTCTCAATTCTGATTCTACCACTTTTATTTTCATAAGCTACGAATTGAGATCCGTAGGTTTCCCTCGATATTGTATCTAGGATCATAGGAAAATTTTTTGAACCAATGAATATTGAGTGGATACATATTCCCAACCTTTTTGCTCTTTCCCTCTCTCGTTTTACTTCTGTGTCACCAGATGTGGGGATTCCATCGGTTATAAAAAGAATATGCTTATTTCTCAACCCTCGACCTCGAAAATCTGTTATGGCGTCTTTAAGAGCATCTTCGTAATTCGTATTGCCGGAACACTCAGTTTTTTTCGCGGAGTTTAGAATCATATCGTATTCCTTTGTAAAAAACTTCTCATCTGCAGGAGATATAAACTTAAATGATTTATGATTGAATTCTATATAACCAACCCTCATCCTTTTTGTTCTAGCAAGCTCCAGAACAGCTTTGACTACAGATGAGGACCATTCGCTGTATACGCCCATCATAGACGTGCTAACATCTCTCAGGATTGCTATTTCGCCTCCCATATTTTCTTTCTCTCGTTGATGAACTCTAGGCAATTGAGGGGAAAGATTCTTTGTCCAAATTGTCGCATCCATTGCATCCACATCCTCTATTTCGTAAAAGGAATTCATTCTTTTGTACCTTCTTGGTAGGCCGCCAGGATGCGTACCTCTTTTGGCCAAACTCCTTTGTATGTTTCCTTCTAGGCATTTCATAACAATCTGAACATTTTGTGCTACCTCTGCATCAAGCGGAACATGTGCTCTAGACGCATCGGTATCACCAGCCCTTTTTGATTTAGTTGCATAAACTTTTTCAGATAACGGAGCATTATCAGTACTTCCTTCCTCGTCATTTTCACTCTTATTATCTGGGTTCGTAGGTATTTTTTTCTCTGAATCTATTGGTTTTGAATTATCATCACTAGTTAAATTACTTTGAAGCTCCTCTAGGGCTTCTAAAAAAGAGTCTTGAGCGGCATTTATTTGCTCTTCTGTTATATCTGAGTCTTTATCTTGATTGGATCCGGGTTGTTTATTAGGAGAATCTTTTTCAAAGTCGTCTCCTTCTCTTTTTTGCCTATTTTTTATTTCTTGGTCTTTTTTTTTTCCTTCTCAATTGCTTCAAGTTTTTGTTCAGCTAGGTCGTATAGCTCTTCAGGTATTCTGAAAGCTAATAAAAACTTTAATG
>PVBE012653452.1_pt1 | contig 18003 bp, 24 predicted proteins | sample 1631181 | NCBI WGS metagenome assembly PVBE01 (sample SAMN08397723, study PRJNA350692) | Marine metagenome, whole genome shotgun sequencing project. | isolation source: water | place: Pacific Ocean | collected 2012-04
AGCGAGTTCATCTTCCTGAGGTATCTCAAAAGCAATAAGGGTTTCGTTAGATATCTCATTGTATTTCTCTATTTCATCAACAAGATCATCATATTCTATATTACCCATTTTATGCTCATTTATTAGGTCATCTATCTCTAACCTAATCTCAGCCGCATCATATGATAGAGCTTCCTTATCTTCCTCAGTTAATTCAGGAGGCTCTCCTATGTCATATGATTTATCATACTGAGCCATGTCAACAAGTGATAATTGACCATTGTCTTCACTAGCGTTTATAGGTAGTCCTATTCCTATTCGCTTTGAATAAGCCATAGTATTATATGCTCTGTTTATGTTAAGAATTTCTGATTTTTCACAGAGCTCATCTATTTCTTCATCCATATGTTCATAGGTCTTATATGCAAAAGATAGTTTGCATTCTATGTTAGTAAGAACAGGCTCATTAATAGTAAATACCAGCTGATAGTCACCATCATTATTTAACACAAGAGCCAATCCATTTCCATGAAGAGAATACTCCTTAATAGTATCCCAATCTGCAGAAGAGAACTTGGCTCCAAACGTAGGATGAGTATGCCACCATAGAGCCAGAAACTCATTAGTCTTTAGCTTATCTTTATTCTCAGCACCTACCTTACTCAAATAAAGACTAAGAGCTTCTTTATCTATATGGGTATTAGTTGCCGATACTTCTTGCTTAAGAATAACAGGGTTCTTTATCCACCATTCATTATCATTGCGAATAACCTCTGCCATGCCTCCTACCTCAGACCCATATTTTTCATGGGTCTTAGTGCTATAAGATATCATCTTATACCAATCGTCTGGACTAATGTGTATGCTAGGTTTGTTCATTACTCTCACTCCTTGTTATTGTTATTTCTCGTTCCATCAGTTTATGATTAAAATATATCCTAAGATCACGCATTACACGTCCCAACAATCGACCTATAGCATCATCATCGTTTCCATCTAAACTTTGATGCCATACGTTTTCAGAATCACTAAATGATTCATTGAAAGCACACTCTTGCAATGATTCTAAATAGCCCATATCTTCTAAATAGCCTATATCTGTATTCATATCCCGAAGCAAAGCTTTCAGAAACTCTGTAGTATGCTGATCCATTACATTGGTTCCCAATAATTGCAATACACACAGAGGAGCTAAGGGACCATGAGCCCGTGTATCATATGATCTTAGACACGATTCTATAGGCTCTACCCAATCACTGTCTAATAGCTTTAAGAAAGCTAAGACATTAGGATATGTTCGTCTTATTGATCGAATCTGTTCATCTAAAGCTATAGAAAAACCATCCACATTTCCTTGTTGTCCTCTAGCTAATCTAGTCGACCTTGCATATCCACTACATATCTGAGAATTAGGGCCATCTGGTCTAAAGACACACTCTATACTATCACAATGGGAAATTTGGTTATTATTTAAATTCCTCATTCCCCAACATCTATCTAATGCATCTTGGTCAGATTCAAATACTTCTACACCTTGACCAGCATTTTCAGGTAATCCACTAAATAAGAAGTACCTTATATCAACCTGAGGATTAGTACCTCTAGGATCATATACAGATAACCATTGCTTCATAGTAGTGGCAATACTCACCATATCAATTACCTGAACAGCCTCAGCAATATCATCAGAAAAGTCTCCTACACATACTTGTCCACTACTTCTACTAAGATATGGATGATTACTAGGAAACTCTGGATACTCTTCAAGATGTGGTATATTCTGAGTTGCTATGACCTTAGGCCCAGTCATCTTTAAGATGTTAGTCCCTAATTTAATAGGGTCTTTAGACCACTCTTCGATATGTTCTAGATTATCTAATAGAGCATTAGTTATTTCATTGGACCTCATTCTTCCATCAGAATCATGATAAGTATTGAACTTAAACTCTACAGTGTATGTTATTCCCCAGGGAAGCATAAAATTAAATGGTTCCTGATCTACACTATCCTCATGGTTTATGTGTACTATATGCATATTTTCCACATATACATCAAAAGTTATAGTCCAATAAGGTTCTTTAAATGGCTCAGATCTACTAGTTACTGTTCCATTAGATCTTACCGTAGGAAGCTCTTCAACTTTTAGAGTTTCACCCATAAAGTTTGCATGCTTATTAGATCTTCTAACTGAATAGTTAGTTATTCCTATTCTAGCAAGATCCTCTTTTCGCTTACTTCTACCAGGTGCTCTCATCATGGAGTCTAGACGCTTAAGACACTTAATAAGGTCTTCTCTATGTTTAGAGAGAACTCTAGTGAGTTGCATAGACTTTTCTAAGGCAAACATATTCCTAGTAGTATCATCGCTCACAAAAGACTTGAACTTTTCCCAGACACTAAGCAAATTAGTAAATCCACCCCTAGAAAGTTCTTCTCTAACATTAATAAGCACTTTTCTATAGGTATCATTTTTCCTTAGGTCGTCTATAGAGTCCATATCTATAGCCTTTAGAAGATTCTCATTATCTCTAGATGATTCTTCTATCCTATCTATCAGATTATATAAATAATTAATAGCCATTTCTTCTCCTTTCAAAATAGTAGGTGGACTCAGCAAGGCGTTTATTCGCTATCCAAAAAAAAGGATACTGAGCCCACTGCCTATTCAGTCGTTAAACAACCTCACCACCAGTCTTACGTTTGGTTATGAGGGATACCACATCTTCTGAATCAATAAAGGTCTCTGCTACAGCAGATTCCTGATTAACAGAAGCGGCATAATTAGTGACTCCTAAAGAATCAGCTAATTCACCTACGGTACTTGCTTCAGTCTCGACAGTCGAATAAGACTGCCCATCTCTTATTAAGAAGATAGTACTCATGAGTTTCTCCTTTGTTTAGGGTTACTAGATTGCACCACGCAATGTAAAGCAGGGTAAAAGTTGTTGCTACAAATGGGAAAGGAGTAACTTTAACCATAGTGAACTTCGTTCTACCCTGCCAATTTATTAGGAAGTGTGTACCCATATCAGTCAGTAGATACTAAAGATACAGCTTTGTGCTGACTGCACCTGCTTATCACCACTTCCTCTTTATAGAGACAAGAAGGGCTTAGGGAATCCTTCGAAACCTTGCAACCTTAACTCACTTAGTTTTATCTTGTCTCTAAACTATATAAAATGGGATATATGTGGGGGAACTACCGATGCTTTATATATGGATATGGTCTCCCATACCAATAGTCTCTAAATCCATATCTCCCTTTATTCTTGACTATATACCCGTCCTTATAAAGTACTTTAGCAAGTGCATTGATTGACCTCCAGGTCACTCTTATGCCATCTATGCTACCGTCAGCTTTTTTCTTAAGCTCAGCGTCTTTTATGAACTTTTCCGTTAGCTTAAGAAGCGTAGCCTTCGGAGGTTTCCTCATCTTCATAATGATCTATCTCTACTTCCGCTTTTTCAAGGGCAGCTTTAGCTCTCTCATCAAGCTTTATATGCTTGACATATTTACCATCATTGTCAAAGAGAGTAACCATTTTTATGAGTAAGTTCTGTCCTCCCCATTGTGATGGCTCAAGAGCTATTTTGTTTATCTTTAGTTTCATCAGGTAATTTCCCTACTATTGTATTGATTACATCTTTTTCAAGATCTTCCATACGTCTTTTATGTTCACCGTGTTTCCATATATAATACTTTCTTGCCTTATTGTCAAGATAAGAAGGATTAGATTGACTTGAGATCTCATCAAGAGTGTCCTCTGCTCGTGCAATACATTCTTTTTGAGCCAGAATTATCTGATACATATCTGCTAGATTATCATTCTTAGCCCAGAATAGTTGAGCATTGAATGCCTGGTAAGGATTACTATTAGCTCTCCTCATAATCCTTCCTCGTTCCTCACCTTCTAACTGCCTATAGTTTAAGATAGCTATACTTTTAGGATCTATCATTGTCATTATCCTCCTTATTGATTTCGTATTTTTCGGCATATTCTTGTGCCATTCTAGTAAGGTATGTTGGGAGCACATGAGGGCCACGTACCAGTATTGCTTCTATGAGATGCTCAGCATCTTTAACTCTCTCTTTTAACCGTTGTATATATGGTACGTCAGGCTTCATGTTTTCTCCTTTCATTAACTATTCTACGTACTTCCTTCTCAGCCTCACTCATCTTCAAGTGCGGATACATCCCCTCCAACCTCTCTTGGCTAGGAGGATATACATCAGCAATTGACTCAGGCAATCCAGACTCTCTTAATAACCTCTTGTGTTCATCATTACTTACTAACTTCTCGTACATGTCTACACCTCCAAATGTCTCTCATTATCTGATTGTAAAAACAAGTCGTCCATATGGTCAGCACATTCCTGACCACAGGTACCATCATTCCTTAACATATATATTTCATCACAACCTGCACATCTACCTTCCTTCCTCATAAGATTACCATCCATATCCACAATTACGTCAACACCACAGCCTTCACATAGAAGACTAATAGCTTTGACCTTGACTATTTCATCCTGAAAAAACTCTATTGTATGCTTAGTATACTTAGTCCTGGCACCAAACATATCATCTTCACATGGTCCACAGAAATCAGCCATAGCTATATCTCCTTATGTAATTAACAAAACATGGGAAGATGCGGGGGAAACTCTTAGAGATATCTTTTAGATTCTACAAGTCTGAACTTCTGCTGTATTTCCTTAGTACCCTTGAGGTTTAATGCACCAGAAGACTCTTCTTCTATGAAGACATTCCATCCTTTTTTCCTTAGTCTCTTTTCCTCAGACCTCAGAAAGCCTAATGATCTCTTTCCACACCACTTTGTTATGGATCTATTCCTTACATAGCCGTTGGTTCTACTCATATGATTTCTCCTCTTTGTTAGGTTTTCCCTGTAAACTCTCTTTCATTTTTTTCCAATTCCGCATCGTTTTCTCTCTGAAGCCCATTTCATAAAGGGCTTCCTGTATTGTTCTGAGATCGTAAAGGTTACACCTGTCAAGAATCCTTATTATCTTTTCATGAACCTCACTCTCTTCAAGACAGTTATAGCACATCCGTTCATCTACATCCATATCAGTTGCGTGGTATTTAAATTCGCAGGCTATACAGGTAAACTTCATTTTGCCTCCTTTTTCTTAGCTCTGAAAAAAACCCGATGTCCCAAGGCCCTGCCCTGGGAGATCGGGTTATCAATGTGGGGGAACTCAGGCAATCACCTAAGTATCCACCACCCTATGTGAAACGCAAAGTATAGTATAGATGCACTAAACAGTACAATATACGATACTATCATCTTATCAACCTTAGTCTTCATTATTATCCTCCATCTCCATCATCATCTCTCTACTTGCCACATATGGGCCACCCATAGGATATTCAAGCAGGCCACCAGCACCATTAGAGAATATATGGTCATACATACCCTTCTTAGGGAAGTATCGTTCATCATTGAAACCCCAGACTCCAGTCATTGCTCTTGGATAACCTGAAGACTCAAACACTTGAACTTGATCTGGATGATCCTCAAGCCAACGACCAGTCTCAACTGGATTAACACCAGTTGCTGTATAGAGAGTCATATGAAGAGGAGTCTTATAAGAATCATCATCATCATCTCTATCCTCTATAGGTGTCTGCCAAGGATTTAGTCTTGGGAACTGATGCCTTATAACCTCATCGTTTATGGGATCTGGCCCAATGCGAATGAGGTCAAAACTCAGTACACCAAGCATATCATTGAGTATGATGCCTGAAGGTACAACGACCTGTTCCTGACCCTCTACTACTCCAGGAGGGAGTTGTGGGTCATCACGGAAGAAATCATACGTGATATGCAACTTACGAGAAGGGAAGAAAATACCAGAATATAGTCGGTTCATCGTTAGGAATCTCCTAATTTAAGCAACCCCAGCCACCTAAACCTATAGATAGCTGGGGTTGCGGGGGTTGTTAGATTAACTGAATGGAATCCTTAAGATTCTTATACATTCGATCCATTGCTTCCTCAGGCACATTGTGAATAGAGCAGCTATCGTGCCTGTTCTCCATTACTATGGTGAAGAGCTCAACGTCATAGGGCTCATACCCACAGGGATCAAAAAGCTCAGCCATCCGAATGTATGGTTCCATCTCCCAGTCTTGAGTAAAAGTGTTATGGACAATTACCAAGCGAGGCCCAAAGTCCCCAAGAGCCTTCCTTACAGATTCCTGACACAGCTCATGACACTTGGTTAACATACTTGGACTGAACTCATATTCACCACAGGATGAATGGTCACTCGTTACATCAACACAGTCATGCATCCAATCGTCTGCTGCATAAGCTACAGAACGATCGTTGAGACTGAGGAGTATGTTAGTAAGAGTGGTCTTGCCTGATCCAGGTAAGCCTCTTATGAGGAGCAATGTAGACGAAGGCTTAGGAAAGACCTGTGACTTCTCAAAAAGCTCCTGAGCAGAAAGCTCCGAAGGAACAATTAACTCAGTTGACTTCTCAAAAAGCTTCTGATAATCGGTTGTCATAATAATAACCTCCAGGTTAAGTGTTAATGGATTGTTATACGCTAGAAGGAGCAGGCTTATAGATATCACCATACTTGAATGGGATGTCTTCACACTTGGCCCAACTTATGCCATGAGTGATAGCTAAACCCACATCAGTAGGAGCATAGGTGTTGCCTGACTTCTCAGGGCCTTCAGGCCCCATAAGCACAGGATTAAAGCCACCGATACCATTGTTGATAGTGACATAATACTCAGGATTGGTCGCCACGGTAGGCTTAAGAATAGTGGAAACATAGTTAATATCGACCTCCTCAGGTTCCTCACAAGAACATATATATCTTGTACCATCAGGATCACAACTAAGACATTGACACGGAGTGCTTATAGAACTATCTGATTCAATACAAGCATCACAAGGCTTAGAGTGAGTTTGCATGTTATGGAAGATATGCTCTACCTCATCATCCATGTCGTTGACATCATTGCCTTCATTGTCCAAGACACGCTGAACAAACCTGCCACTCTTGAAAGCCTCATAGGTGTAGTTCTCTCTACCCGTGATAGGTACGAAATCATCTGGTACGACTTCCCAACTAGATGGAAACTCTATGTATCCAAAGGATTGATCTGCATGGAGTAGAGCAGCTAATGCCACAGCATTAGCTTCCTTATCTACACCACAGATAAGAACGGTTTCACCACCCTTGAACTTCCAATATGGCATTGAACTATCATCAGCATAGTTCTCCAAAGACTGCATATGGACTAGTACGTTCATGATAATCTCCCAAGTTAAGTGTTAAAGAAAAGAGGCAAGGGCCCAGCCGAAGCCGAGCCCTATAACCTCTACCGAAGGGTGTCTACTTAGATAGACTCCCCAACGCCTCGTGAAGGATACGAGACGCTCTAGAGACAGCAGACTCGGGTGTACTCGGTACATCCTTGGCCTGTTCTCCAACCCACACGAGAGGCGAGGCTGCCTTGCCATCGAACTCTCTATCCAGCTCAAGATGCTGGACAAGGGAGAGATCGAGTTGCGAAGCAACGTCCTCCATCTCCTGAAGGGCTGCTATGCCTGCTTCGGTCTCGAAGCTGGCTACAAACTCTTCAGGGGTCTGAGTCTGGACAGGTCTTCCGTCCTGCATCTCAGACTTGGGCTTAAGGATGATACCATTGCCTGTAGAAGCAGGCCAAACGGTACCCCAAGGGGCCATTACGGCGGCAAAGCCGTCAAGGAAATCACTCATGGTGAATCCTCCTTTGTTATGCGACAGGCCAATTCCTGCCGCAAAGATGCGGGGGCTCTTGGTCTTAAACGGCGGCAGGAAGGTGGAGCTCACCACCCAGCAGTGTTAATGGTAGACGTCCCTAAAGAGTCTTATGAGTACTCCTGCTTGGGGCTGTAGCCTTGGACAGGGGCAAGCGAGAACGAGTTGGGTGGGATCTTAACGACCCAGGGAACATTGGAAATCTCAACGAAACTTGGGTCGACCACCAAACACTGCTGGGGGGTAGGTATTGTATATACTACGTACTCACATTGAAAATGAATTTTAGAAAATGGGTAAGAAAGTATGCAACAAAACTGCTCTAAGTTCCGTAGAATAGGATATGGAAGAATATCCCCGAATTGAAGAGTCTCTAAAAGATCTTAGCATCCCTACTCCCATGTGTCCTCATTGTTTTAAGAAACCTTTAACCAGGTCTATTTGGGTAGACCCAGAGCTTTCTAATGGTGAGAATCAACACGAGTCTGTATTGGAGTGTACTGAGTGCAAAGCAGTATTTAGGGAGTTTTCTTGACTAGTACCCTGGGTAAGATCTTTAAGGGACTAGGGGGAACTATCTCTACTTGGGGTAGAGATAGTTCCAGTAGAGACCCTGGGACCAGGGAAGAAAGAAAGAGGGATACTAGCTATCTTACTAGTAGTCACCTTATCGCGGAAGAGCAAGATCCAGCGAATTATTCGTTTTCTATGATGAAAGAGGACATAGACAGGGTTTTGGGAGATATAGAGATTCCTAAGGATTATGAAGAATGGACAGAATAACCAGAAAACATCTTGTCAACCCTTTGAAAAAAGGGGTTAAGAGAGAATACTATGAGAGGGAGTATGTTATTTTCACCCAAAAAGAGGCTGATAAGAACAAAATCAAGTATAAGCACTGGAGAGAGTGTAATCCAGGCGATTATGGTATTTCTGATGATGGGTACGTATCAGTCTGTTTGAAGAGACGAGAGTACAAAAAAGGTGTAAATCTCGTATTTCCCTTCGGACAGGCTTTTTCCAGTACCAAAAGCAAGTTTGAATACCTTCCCAGGCGTGAAACTGGCAATTTCTCGAATATTGGACACAAATCCTGGATGGATCAGAACAAGACCCGTACTCAATACAGGAACTTTGCAAAGGCTTATGCCATTCAATTTGCTGCAGGGTCTATTGATTATGAGCAGTTGGGCAGGATTTTCTCTGCAGATGAGAGAATGCCAGCTGTTAAGGCACGATTACTCTTAAAAAAACCTTATGTGAGGGAAATGGTGGAAGAAGAACTACAAAAGATACTAACTGATGGCGGGATAACGAAGGAAAAGGTCGTTGAAATGTTGAAAAACTCATTTACCAAGGCAGAAGAGCTTGACCAACCTTCAAATATGCTCCGTGCAGCTGAGAATTTCATGGATATCTATGGAATGAAGGCTAAAGACCAACCAAGAGGTACTATGGAGGCTGAAATCGTCTCTCTTTCTGAAATTGAGAGGTCAATACAGATTGAGGATGCTCAAGTCGAGGTATTGAGTGAGTAAGAACAATATACTTACCAGGCTAAAGGCTGATATGTTACTTTTTGGGAAAGTAGCTATGCCTGCTATGTTCTCACAGGCTTCTCCTAGCTTTCATAAGGAGATATGTGAACTATTTATGCAAAACGACAAAAGACTTATGAGCATTATTGCACCTCGTAATCATGCAAAATCATCAATTGGGGCCTGCGTCTTTCCTCTTCATCATCTCCTCTTTGATGAAGGGCAGAAGGTCATTGTCCTGTCCTCAAAGACGCAAGGCCACGCTATTAACCTTCTCCAAACCATAAAAGACACACTCGACTACTCATTGGAACTACGAAGTATCTTTGGATATTGGGGAAGGCATTCTTCCAAGATATGGTCAAAGGATGTTGTTCATCTAAAAGATGGTTCCGTCATAGTCTGTAAAGGAACTGGACAGCAGATACGTGGATTGAAGTTTGGGAATCAAAGGCCCACGCTTATTGTCCTAGATGACCCAGAAGATGAAAACAACACGAAAACAGCTGAATCGATGGAATGGAACCTGAGATGGTTACTTCAATCTGTAGAGCCATCATTGGATGCACAAAAGGGAAGATTACTCGTTATTGGTACTCCGCAGCACGAAAGATGCATAGTTGAGACCTTGAAAGACATGAACGACTGGTCATCTCTTTCGTATAAGGCAGTTATTGACGAAGACAAGGGAAAAGTGCTTTGGCCTGAGCAAATGAATTATGAACAGCTTATGGAGAAAAAAGAGGCTTTGGGAGCCATAAATAGGAGTTCTGTATTTTATCGAGAATATCAGTGCGAGATCGTAGGAGACGAAGATCAGCTCTTCAAAGAAGAGTACATAAACTATTGGGACGGAGATTACGAATCGCTTTCAGAAGGGACTGGAATCTTGAAGATGACGTATCCAGAAGAAAAAGAACTGTTTGTTCATACGTTCTGTGGAGTTGACCCAGCTTCCAGCACAAAACAGACAGCTGACTTTTCTGCTATTGTCACGATTGCAATAGATGAAGATGATAAAAGATATATTTTACCCTATTATCGCAAACATGCAAAACCAGTAGATGTCGGGGAGGCGATTATTCAAAATTGGCACAAGTACAAGCCAGCAAGGACAAGGATTGAAACAGTAGGATATCAGGAAATGCTTAGAGACTATGTTAGGCGAAGATGCGATGATCTTAACATTTGGATATCTGGTATGGAAATAAAGAATAACCCCAGGACTAGAAAGTCTGCAAGGCTCGAATCAATGCAACCTCACTTTTATCAGGGGAGAGTTTTCATTAAAAAGGACATGGAAAATCTAAAAGGGGAACTTTTAATGTATCCTAGAGGTAAACATGATGATTTGCTGGATGGACTATACTACGCAATGAAAGGGGCCTATAAGCCAATATCCTCTCAAATCAATTCAGCATCCAGCGACTCAGACGTGCGGAGCGAGTCAGATAAAAACTGGGCTATCCTCTAAGGGAACTTTATTAGCTCTAATGGCATTCTTAAAGCAATGCATAAGTTCTGGCTTTTCAGGTGAAGTTAGACTTAACTTTCATAACGGCAATTTGTCGAAGAAGATAAAAAAGATGGAAATCACCTATTTGAACTAATTTTCCTTTACTAGGGACCACTGCAAAACGCAAGGCCCGCTTTCCCTTCTCGGGGAAGTGGGCTTTTTTTATGGCAATAAAGAAAGAAACTACAGCAGACAGAATGAAGACGGACCCTAAGGAGGCACTGGGTGCAGAGCCTGGTTCCTCTTCTCAGGGTAAAATTCATAAAGAAGTACAGAAATCTATAGAATTACTTGAGAAGTACCAAAGAGCCCGAGAGGTCTGGGGACAACACTTTCTAGAGGATCAAAAATTTCGTGCTGGTGCACAGTGGACTGAAGTAGAGGAGCAAGAACTTCGCAGACGGGGTCAGGCTGCTCTTGTCGTAAATCGGATACACCCGATCGTAGAGACTGCAAAGGCTCTTCTTACTTATAACAACCCACAGTTCAGATCCTCGGGGCGAGAGGATTCTGACACTCGGACTGCGAAAATATTTGCTGACCTATGTCAGTGGGTATGGGAGATCTCTAATGGCAATGAAGTCCTCAAAGAGTGTATAGATGATTACTATGTTGGGGGAATGGGATATTTAATGGTCTATCAAGATCCAAACGCGGATATGGGAAAAGGGGAGGTTCTCATGCAGAGTGTTTATCCACTTGATGTTTATGTAGATCCGAACTCCAGAGACCGTTATTTCAATGACGCTGCTCACATTCTTATCTCTCGTCTGGTAACAGACGAGCAAGCAGAGAAGATGTATCCTCAGTATATGAACATTATTAAGAAGGCATCCTCTACTCAGGCAGACAGATATCCTGGTACTGACCTAAAAGCTACAGAAGGGCAATTATTCCTTGGGGATGATTACGATGATACTGCTGTAGTCAAAAGAGAGTATATCGAGAGATATACAAGAGTAAGGATTCCCATGTACCATGTATTTGAAGAAGATACTGGTTATGAGAATATGATGGATGATGACGATTACTCCGCATATTTACAAAAAGAAGCTGCTTTAATCGTAAAAGGCGATGAAGTGACATATGTAACAAGTGCTGACCAAGTAACTCAAATATCTTCTATTATCGGTACATATGGCGAGATTAACCATATGAGACATACTGATACTGTCGGAGCTGGTGGACAGATGCAACAGGCAGAAACAATACGTGCACCTGGCCCAGAAGAGGGCGATCCAAACGCAATCCCAGGTTCAGAGGTTAAAATGGCTATTGTAACTATTGGACAATTAGTCAATGAAGATAAAATAATTGTAAATACTTTAGAAACCCCAAGAATAAAGGTTGTGGTCTCTGTTGGAGATAAACTCCTATACACAAGAATTATGCCAATTGAGGAATATCCTATTGTTCCTTTATGCAATGTCCATTTAAGAAATCCATTTCCATTATCTGATGTAAGGATATACAAGCCCTTACAGAGATACATTAATAAAATAAGGTCCCTTATCGTAGCACACGCATCCACATCAACGAATGTCAAGCTTCTTATTCCTAGGGGGAGTGTAGACAAGAAGGCAGTTGAAGAAGAATGGGGTCGTGCTGGTACAGCAGTAATTGAGTTTGATGGTGAAATAGGACAGCCTATTGTGGCTGGGCCTGTTCCACTACCAAACGAACTTTACAAAAACGAGGCTGATGCAAAATATGACCTGGAATATGGTTTTGGTGTACATGACATAATGATGGGCTCTGCTCAGAATCAGCCTTCAACATTTAGAGGTACTATTGCTATTGACGAGTATGGACAAAGAAGATCTAAAAGTAGGCAGTCCGATATGGAAGCTTTCTTAAAACAGATTTTTACTGTTGCAGTTCCACTGATGCAGCAGATATATACAGAGGAAAAAGTGATTAGGCTTGTTCAGCCTGATGGTAGAACAACTGAAGCTACTGTAAACCAGCCATTGTACGATCAATTCACTATGGAAGAGATGGGTAGAGTCCATGATGTTACGGTGGGAAGATATGATATTATTCCCGTAGCAGGATCTACACTTCCTTCAAACAGATTTGCACAGCTTGAGACATATATGCAGATGTTTCAAGCTGGTATTATAGATCAACTTGAGGTCTTAAAGAAAACAGAAGTAGTTGACACAGAAGGAGTCATGCAGAGAATGAGTATGATTAATCAACTACAACAGCAATTACAGGCTTCTCAAGAAGAGATCAAAAGACTTAAAGGCGACTTACAGACTGCTGAGCGTGAAGAGATTCATGCTAAGAAGCGTCTGGAAGTTGAAAAGAGCAAGACTAACCTCAAAGACTCAGAGCTTACCGCAAGGAAAGCTACTCAACTCTATGAGGCACGTCTTGGTGACTCGTTGTCAAACCTACAACAAAACATGGTTGAATCTGGGGAAGCCTAGAAGACCATAAGGAGATAACAATGGCAGAAAATAAGTTTGAGTTCGTTGAAGAAACACCGACAGAAACCCTTGAAACTGAAAATCAGATGGTTGAACCCGAGGCTATGGAAGACCCCACTGGTGACCCATTTCAGGATATACTCACGATGTCTAACAACGATCCACTGGAAGAGCTGACTGGGGATCAGTCAACTCAGCAGGAAGCAACCGAGACTTCTACGGAACCACCTCAAGCAATAGCTGAGGGGGAACAACTTCCGAGGGAGAACCCCGATTCCTTCCAGTACTGGCAATCACAGGCAGATATGGCAAAGGGTAACCTTGAGAAGACTGAAGCAGAGTTAGAGCGGTATAGACAACTAGAACCTCTAGCAAATTACTTGTCTTCTAATCCTCAAGTACTTGATACCATAGAGGCATCTATCAAGGGTGAGGCTCCTGCACAGGAGACATCTGAGAAACCTCAACGTCCTGCGAAACCTGGTAGTTATGATCCTGTTGATGCATATAGCGACCCCGAATCGGGTAGTTACAAGTATCGAGAGTCTCTTGATGACTATAGAGATCAAATGATAGAGTATCAGGAGGGTTCTCTATCGCGACAGCGTGAACGCATGGAGCAGGAAGCTGCTCACCGCAGTCAGGCTATGCATATGGATTCTCTAAAAGCTCAATTGATGAATGCACACGAGTATTCATCAGATGCTGCAGATAGCTTCATTCAGAAGTTCTCTGACCCTTCTAGCATATCTCTCGAAAACTTAATTGCTCTGGATAGGTTACAGGCTGCACCTTCGGAAGAGGTTCTAAGGAACCAACGAAAAGCCGAAGAAATGCGAAGGCAGAAAGAAAAGCTTTCTATTCAAAAGCCAGTCGCAGTAGCTCCAGCCGAATCTAGGCAAGAAGCTCCTATGGAGGATCGTCTAATGGAAGCTATGGTCAACACACATGAGAAGTTGAATCCATGGACATAAGGCAAGGAGGTAAATCATGCCTATTACATCCGTAGATGCTTATAGTCGGTCCCCAGGCGGGACTGTAGCATCTGGGAATGTGTCCTTAGACCACACAAGGCGGGTATTCAATTTCGGGGATCGCGTAGCTGAATTGGCTCCACAGCAATCTCCGTTTTTTGTTTATCTCTCTAGGGTGGCGAAAAAACCAACGAATGATCCTGTCTTCAAGTTTCTTGAGCAGAGACATTCTTGGCAAAGACGCACATTCCAAATAAACAACAGTTCTCATCACACTTCGGCAGCACATGGCGGAAGTGATGCGAACTTTAACCTAGCTGACGTCATAGTTGACTCTGGGATTGATTCCTATGGTAAATCTGTCGCTGGCTCCAGTCCTTCTTTTATGCAGGCTGGTCAAATCGTTGCAGTCGTAGGATCTTATGATGCTGATGACGGCAACTTTGATGGTGACGAAGTCCCTGTAGTTGCATTCTTTAAGATTGGAACTAAGGACAGTGACACGCAATACGACCTTACATATCTAAAGTCTTTGTATAAGTCTACAAAAGGAGCAAATGCTACTACTGTTGCTACTACCACTTCTGGTGAAGTAACAGAGGGCTCAAGTTCCAAGCTTAGACTTGCTGACAATGCTGAAGGTATGGTAATTGGTTCGGCATGGGCTGAGGGTACGCTCTCACCCGAGTCTTGGCGTGACGAGCTGTTTGACAGGGAAGGATACTGTCAGATCTTCAAAACTGCCATCCAGACATTCAGTGGCACTTCATTGGCTACTGAGTATCGGGCAATCCCCAACGAGTTTCAACGTGTTTGGGCTGAAAAGCTTATGGAACACAAAATGGATCTCGAAAGAGCTATGCTCTATGGGGTTGGCAAAGCTGATGAATCTGGCTCAGGTCCTGAGCGTCATACATGGGGAATTATTCCCTACACAGAGATCAACGGCAAAACTTACGCATTGGACTACTCGAATAACGGGTATGACCAGTTTGTAGACATTGCTGAAGATATGTTTCATCCTGAGTCTGGTAACTCTGGTTCCAAGCTTATGCTTGGTTCTCGGAAGGTTATCGCCTGGTTTAACAAACTAGCTTCTGGGAATTTCCTGGGCAACACAGTCGGTACTAGTCAGTATCGCTTGGACGTTGCTGGTGTTCCTGGAGCTTTTGGTCACATGGTTACTAAGGTTAATACCATTTTTGGCGATTTTCACATCGTACAGGAGCCTCTCCTGAAAGGTGTATATGAAGATTACGCTGTGGTGGTTGATCTTAAGAACGTGGCTTATCGTCCTCTGGTTGGAAACGGTCAAAGCCGTGATACCCAGATCTCGACAAACATCCAGTCACCAGACCTTGATGGTCGGAAAGACATGATCTTGACCGAAGCTGGTCTTGAGGTTAGTCTTCCTGAGACACACGCTGTTGTCACCTGGCAGGCGTAGTTAACGTGAAAAGTCCTAGCCCTCATTTCGGGGGCTAGGCAAAATTTAATAGGAGAAGTAATTGGCTTCACAATCAGTAGAATCGAGAGTAGAAGATTTAGTAGGTGAAATAGAAAATTCAGAGGCTGTAACCCAATGGGCTTCAGATGCAGCTAAGGAAGTTCTTTCGATATTACCTAACGATGTACTCTGGACAGTATCTACGTCTACTGCAGATACTGGATCTGGGGTTTCTCTTACTACTGGAAAGTTTCTATATGCTGCTAATGGATCTTATAGAGCTATCGAAATTGAGGCTTCCAATTCAGCAAGAGCCTCTGATTCATCATCTATTCACTATAGAACGTCTATGGCTCCAGTATTTTACAGAGAAGGTGGAAAAGTTTACATAGTTCCTAGTGGATCAGCTTCCAAAGTTCATTATGTGAGTTATCCTACTATAGCATATGATGACGTAGACTTCACTGGCGTACCAGATGAGGTTAAACATCTTGTTATGTATGGAACAGCAGTTAGAGCTAGAATGTCTCAACTTGAAGAACTAAGAGATGGTGTTAAAGATATTGCAGTTCCATCTTATACTCTACCATCAGTAGCTCTTCCAGGAGTTCCATCTATTGCAGACTTATCTATTTCTGCTATAGCACCAACGAAACCAGTAGATCCTTCTTTTGCTTCAGTAGCAGTTTCTGCTACATCAGCTACTTTACCAAGTAGTCCCCCATCTTATGTTAAGCCTTCATTAAGTCTTACTTCTGCTCCTACTATTACAGCTTTGAGTATTACTTCCACATCTCCAGTAGCACCTGGATTATCTGATAATTCTATTAGCTTTAGCCAAACGGCACCTACATATACGCAGCCTGTTAACCAAGCAGCATTTTCAACTGCTGCTTCTTATATCGAAACTAATGAAGATGTTGAGTTAGCTAACTCTGAGCTGAAGAAAGTAACAACTCAGCTACAAGAGTTCTCTCAAAGTATTGAGAATGCTGTGAATGTGTTCAATAAAGAGAACACTGAATATCAGGCTTTATTACAAAAAGCAATCCAGGATGCACAGCTTTCCCAGGCAGATGATGCCCAAAAGATTCAACAATACTCAGCTGATGTTGGAGTATATCAGGCTGACGTAAATAAAGAGATTCAGGAATGGGTTAATAATAACCTAAACCATTCTTTAGCTACATGGCAAAAAGAACGCAATGATGAACTTGCTAAGTATCAAGCGGATATGCAAAACGAGCTATCAGGTTTTAATGCCTCAAATGCTGAATATCAGACAAAGGTAGCTAAAATGTCTGGAGATCTACAGGTTGATGCAGCAAAAGCACAAAAAGATGCAGATATAGAATTACAAAGAAATATCCAAGAGTATCAGTCAAGACTTGCTAAATACCAGGCAGATGTTGCTGATTACCAAGCTGAGGTTAGCAAAGAAGTGACTCAGTACACTACAAACGAATTATCCAAAGAAGTAGGGATATGGACACAAGAATCTAATCAAAAGATAGGCTTATATACTTCAGACATACAAAATAGGACTCAAGAGTTCTCTTCTTCTTTTGGAGTCTATAATAAAAAAATTGACACAGAATTTGGTAAACACGGAGCTATGATGCAGGAGCTTCAAATCTTGCAAGCTCAATATAGTCAAGGGCTTCAGTTCTTCGTGCAACAATATCAATTACCTGAAGGAGGTAAATAATGGCAGATACAGCCAAAGGTGTGGTAAGCATGACTCCTGTAGTAACCATAGCTGCAGATGCAGACGCAGATGCAGTTGATGCCATCCACCACGACATAAAAACGACTTTAGGCGGTGCTCTTGAGTACGCTAAGGTAGATGCTAATGATAAATGGTTCTATAATGCATCAAGAGATCTTACGGCAACAAGTGCAAATCTTATTAGTGGGGATTTTACTGAGGGTGGAACAGCGGCTACAACAGATGATGTTAGATACCTATTTGTTAAACACAGTGGGACAACAGATGGAACTACAGCAGTTGCATCAGGAGTAAAGGTCTACCTCAACTTAGATGGCAGTGATGCTGCGTCAGTAGCTAATGTTATGGAATTGGGAGCAAATGAAGCTATTTGTTTAAAACTAAAGGCAGCTACTGGAGTAGATGTCGAAAATCTTCATGCGGCAACTTCATCGGGAACAGTTAGATGCACAGTGGCAGCTATCATAGATGATGGTGGCTAGTAGATGACGCAACAGCAGATGATAGAAGTTATTCAGGAGTCTTATCCTAATATAGGAGAGACCCAAATGCGACTCCTTATCAATAATGCTCTAGATGAGTTCTCAATTGAG
>PVBE011703921.1_pt1 | contig 18001 bp, 18 predicted proteins | sample 1631181 | NCBI WGS metagenome assembly PVBE01 (sample SAMN08397723, study PRJNA350692) | Marine metagenome, whole genome shotgun sequencing project. | isolation source: water | place: Pacific Ocean | collected 2012-04
ACGTCGGGGAGGATGTGGAGAATATACTCCTTCGCTTAATCCAATCTGCCGACTTCGATATATCTCGCGCCGAGCAAGGGATTATCTATATCGACGAGATAGACAAGATAGCCCGCAAAAGCCCCAACCTATCTATCACGCGGGACGTGTCGGGAGAGGGCGTCCAGCAGGCGCTCCTTAAAATCATCGAAGGCTGCACCGCCAACGTGCCACCCCAGGGCGGCCGAAAGCACCCTCATCAGGACTTCCTACAGATCAAGACAGACAACATCCTGTTCATGTGCGGCGGAGCTTTCGAACTGATGGACGAGATAATAGACCGCCGTGTGTTCAAGGACAAGCAGACGATCGGATTCAAGCAGAGCTCCTCAAGCGGCCTGGAGTCCGGGACCACCGAGAACCTTCTCCAGTACGTCAGCGCCGACGACCTGCTGGAGTACGGTTTCATCCCCGAGTTCGTTGGCCGGCTTCCGGTCGTGGTCAGCCTGAACAGCCTGGACCGTCAGGACCTGATCCGTGTCCTCACTGAGCCCAAGAACGCCTTCGTCAAACAGTACCAGTGTCTGTTCGAGATGGACGACGTGGAACTGACGTTCACCGAGGGAGCCCTGGAGGCCGCGGCAGAGCAGGCTATGAAGCACAAGACCGGGGCGCGCGGGCTCCGTACCACCCTGGAGCAGACGCTGCTGGACGTAATGTACGAGTTGCCCAGCATGTCCGGCATCAGGAAGTGCGTGATCGACACCGACGCCATCCTGGGTAAGGCCGACGCCACACTGTTGACTGAGTCCGGCGAGGCAATACCCATGCCGGCCAGAGAACAGAAGTCCGCCTAAGTCCCGCTCTCTCTCAGAAACCTCTCGACTCCCTCGTTCAAGCAGGTTTTTTCGACCATTACGCCGCGGGCGTCTACCACATTCCCATCGGCCAGTCTTAGCCGCCCACCGACCAGGGACTTCAACGTCTCCAGCAACAGCGGCACCTCTCTTCGCATCCCCTCACGCCGTATGGCACTGAAGAGCGGCTGCTCCTCGCCCTGGGACTGGAGTTCCTGGACCGTGCGTCCCTCCACGGCGCGCCACAGCGGGTCGAAGACTCCGCCCCGTATCGGGAAGCTGCAATAGGTCAGCACCGGCCCCGAGTCCAATACCTCGGTGGCCACGTGGACCATCACGCCCGACTCGTCGGCTCGCTGTTCTATGAGTTCCCAGATGACCTCCTGCCAGGTCCCCGCTGGGCCGCCGGGCAGGGCCGGGTGAAGGTTGACCATCGGGTAGCGCCGGCACATCTCCGGGCTGGTGACGAGCATATACCCCGCCAGGACGCAAATGTCCGGACTGAAACCGGAGAGCTTTTTCATAACCTCCGCGTGAAAGGAGACCCTGTGTTTAGACATGGGTCCGCCGCCGTGTTCTTTTCTGAACCGCTTTGAGGAAAGCGTAACCAGAGGCAACCCATAGCCCTTTACGAGATCGAAGAAGAGATCGCTGCCCTCGGCCTCGCCGGGCTCACGGTTGCTGAAAACGAATTAGATTCTGGCGTCCAGCGTCTCCGACGCTATCTGACCCTGAATGAGGTCCAGGAAGCCCCTGGAGCCCTCCCCCCGGCCCGTGGAAAGCCAGCCCAGCTTGAGCATGCCGTCCTCCCTCCCGTCGAGTTTTTTGTCCGACAACTACCGCGACGACAGTGCGTTGAAGAGTTCAATGGCGTCTTCCTCGGTATCCCGGTCTCCCGTCTGCCTGGCTATGGTGATGGCCAGGTCAAGCACGTTCCGGGCCCTGGCCACATCGTCAAGGTCCGCCAGTATCTGGCCCCGCAGCAGGTAGGCTCGACCGGAAATAGGGTTAAGTTCGAGAGCCAGGGCGACCTCGTCCCACGCCTCGCCGTGGCTCTGTTGCTCTAGGAGGCGCTCGGCGCTGTACAGGTGGGACTCGGCGTTGTCGGGCAAGGTGACGGTCCCCAGCCAGATTCCCCCGACGATGGACGCGACCATCAGCGGGAGCAGCCACACTCTGGGTGGGACGCGACTCGTTATCGTCGGAGGGCTGGGGAAGCTGAACACGTTAGGCGGCATTGCCGGCCGGGCAATGAATGCCAGTCCGACCGCGAATCCACCAACCAGTCCGCCCACGTGGGCCCAGTTGTCGATGCCAGGGGTGCTGAAACCGAACGTCAGGTTAATCCCGGCCATAACCAGGATGCCCCAGAGGGTCTGCCGTCCCGTTTCGCCCAACACCTCCCTGTGGGCAAAGAAATAGGCGGCGAAGGCTCCCAGCACGCCGAATATGGCGCCGCTGGCTCCCGCACCAATCGAGATGGAGTTGATCAGGTAGCTGGCCACGCCACTGGATAGACCGGCAAGGAGGTAGATGACCGTGAACTGCACCGAGCCGTAGACCCGCTCCACCACCCTTCCGAAGACAAACAGCCCAAAGCCGTTCAGGAGAAGGTGCATGAGGCCCACGTGGAGGAACATGGCCGTGAAGAGCCGCCAGTACTCCCCGTCGGCGATGAGGGGCCCGAACATGGCACCGAAATCCAGGAGAACGTCGGTGTCCTCGGAGCTGCCGGTGTACTCCATGGCCAGCCAGACGAGGACGTTGACGGTCAGCAACGCCCAGGTGACGGGGGCCTGTCCACCCGCCAGGTTTAGCGAGAACCGGCTTCGAAGTCTCGGCTCCTGTTGGTAGTAATCCGCCACCGACCACCTCTTTTTACCTGATACATTATCTTACGATAACACCAGCATCGAAGGGGATTCAACGAAGGGCTCCCGGCAGAGTCGAGACGGTCCAAGCGGCGTCGGATAGGAACCCGCGACCCGTACACCGAGTGTGGGCTGACGCTAACGGCTGACCGGCGGAGCTTTCCGCAAATGCCCAGCCGTCGAGGCGTTTCAACCGTTGCCGTCCAGGGTCAGAAAATGTCCTGGAGCATCAGGTCGCTGTAGGTCTCACGGCGGCGGATGAGGCGCGCTTCGCCGTCCCGGACCATTACGATGGCCGGCCTGGGGTTCAGATTATAGTTGCTGGCCATGGATGGGGCGTAGGCGCCCGAAGAGGGAATAGCGACCAGGTCACCCGGCTCCATGATCGGCATCTCGATGTCCCTGACCAGCACGTCGCCGGACTCGCAGAACTTGCCGGCCAGGGTCACCGTTTCCCGTGGCGGGTCGGACATGCGGTTGGCGGCGACGGCCTCGTACCGGGCGTCGTAGAGAGCCGGTCGGATGTTGTCGCCCATTCCGCCGTCCAGCGACACGTATTTGCGCACGGTGGGTATGTCCTTGATGGCGCCAACGCGGTAGAGGGCCACGCCAGCGCGCCCGACGATGGCCCGGCCGGGTTCGACCACCAGCCGCGGCTCCCCAAGCCCCAGGTCGGCGCAGCGCCTCCTGATCGTCGCCGTAATCACCTCCGCGTAATCACCGATGTGCGGCGGCGGCTGTTCTCGGACGTAGCCGATGGCGAATCCACCGCCGGGACTGAACTCCTGTAGCTCGAAGCCCTGGTCTTTGAACTCAGACGCCAGCGTCAGCACCGTGTCGATGGCGATGGAGTAGGGTTCGAGTTCGAAGATGGGCGAACCGAGGTGAAAGTGCAGCCCCACCAGTTCGACTCCCGGGGCCTCCAGGGCCTGGCGTATGGCACGGGTGGCGTCGCCAGTCTCGATTGAGAAACCGAACTTGCTGTCCAGGATACCGGTGGTGGTATGAACGTGGGTGTGAGGGTCCACGCCCGGCGAGACCCTCAGCATGATCTTCTGAGTGTCGCCTAAATCTTCGGCCAACCGCGACAGAACGGCCATCTCGTGGAAGCTGTCCACCACGATGTGGCCGATGCCGTAGGCCAATGCCATTTTCAGCTCGTCCGGGCTCTTGTTGTTGCCGTGGAAGTAGACGGAATCGGCCGGAAAATCCACTGCCTGGGCCACCGCCAGCTCGCCGCCCGAAACAACGTCGAGTCCCAAGCCTTCCTCGGCCACGAGCCTGGCCAGCGCCGGATTGACGAAGGCCTTGGAAGCGTAGGCGATCCTGGTGTCGGCGTACCGGCCGGTGAACTCGCCCACGAAGCTGCGGCACATCTCCCTAAGCGTGGTCTCGTCCAGTACGTAGAGGGGCGTGCCGAACTCCGAGGCCAGATCCGTGGCATCGCACCCGCCCAGGATCAGATGGTCCTGGGCGTTGAGTCCCGCGGTCATGGGGAAGAGGTCGACGTTGGGAAAGCTCATTTGGCGCTCCTGTATTTCGTTATCCTGGCCGCATCGGTAAGTTGCTCGCGGCCTTGGGAGTCGGTGTCAGAATATTTTTATCAGGCGGCCGCAGTCAATAGGCTAACTAATGTACTGAGGTCCGGCACCTGGGCGTCCGGCTGTGCGTTGGAGGTCTCGATGTTGCCGGATGCGGTTGCGACTCCTTCGCGGTCCCACTTTCGATTCACCCACACGGTGTCGAGGCCTATCTCCCCGGCCGGTACGATGTCATGGCGAAGGCTCTCGGCCACGTGCAGTATCCGCTCGGACGGGACACCGATCCTGTCCATGGCCATTCTGAAGTTGTTGCGGGACGGCTTATAGGACTGAGCGTCCTCCGCCGTTATCACCCAGTCGAACTCGGTCCCCAGCAGGGATGCCGACTGTTGGAAAAGGTCGTTGTCTACGTTGGAGATTATACCCAACCGAAACCGCCTTTTGAGGCTCCGCAGCGAAGTGACGGTGTCGGGGAAGGTAGGCCAAGTCCCGAGCGAGTCGGCGAGACAGGTCACCTCGCTTCCGGACGGGGCAAACCCGAGGTTGTCGCCAATTTCAGTTACGACTCGAGAAAGCACTTCTCGGTATTTCACGAATGGTCCGGACTCGACCTCGGCCTCCGCCTCTGAGTAGAGCCTGAGTATCTCATGGCCGTCAAGCTCGATACCGTGATTGGAGAGCACGGGTGTCAACGCCCCCAGGATGCCGGTCTCCCAGTCGATGAGAGTACCGTAGCAGTCGAACGTCAGCACGTCGTATCCGTCGGGCTCTATCATGATTTTTTCTGTGGTTACAACCTTGTTTAGCTTAATGGGTCCGTGGGCTCTACCGAACCGTCTCCAGGCAATACGACCTTGCCCTCGTGCTTCAGCTTGACCAGGTGGGACCGGACCTGGCCGTGGGCCGCGTCGTGCAGGCGGCTATCCAGCCGTGGGTAGATGTCGTCAAACAGCTCTTCCACCGTGCTCCGGCCCTTTCGTACGAGGTCCAGGATATGACGTTCCCGTTCCATCCTGTGCTCGATCAGTCCCCGTATCCTGGCCTGCGGATCGCAAATCACCGGGCCGTGTCCGGGGTAGATCGCACGGGCATCGTAGGCCAGGAGCTTTCGCAGCGACTCCATATAGAGCCGCATGTCCCCGTGGTCCGGGCTTATCGCCGTTGAACCGGTCCCCAGTATCGTATCCCCTGTGAAGAGGATGCCCTGCTCTCTATGGTACACGCACAGGCTACCCAGCGTGTGCCCCGGCGCGTGGATGAACTCCAGGGTTGTCCCGCCCAGGTTGAGCGTCTCGCCGTCGTTCACGGTCTTGCCGACTCGGACGACGTCGAGGGCTCGTTCGATAGGTCTTCTTTCGCCCGGGCTGGAGTAGAGGACGCCTCCGGTGTCACCCGATAGGCGGGCAGCCCCGCCGATGTGGTCCAGGTGACGGTGGGTCAGGACGATGGCGGCGATGCGGGGCCTGTCCATGCTGTCCCAGGGCCCGAGATGTGCCCGGACCTCTTCCTCGGTCCCGTTGGCTGTGTCGATGAAAACAGCCGCGTCATCGCCGACCACCAGGTACACGTTGGGCGCATAGACGCCCGTGAACTCGCCCTTGCCTACCGTGACCCGATATACGTTTGGGGCTTCCTCCAAAGGGTGTTCTCCTGCATGCAGTATCGCCGATAGAAAATATTCTAAACGCCGTCCGGTGGAAATGGAATCGAGGAACTTCGACGGTATTGGTCCCGTACAATTCCCATTCTGACGATGTCCGGCGTCGGCGGCGGTAAATAGGAGAATCCCGCTCCGCGCAACGCATTGACAAGCCGTGGACTCGATGCTAATCTCACTCTATTCTGGCGCGCCGCCGGTGGGAGAAGCCCCAGCGCGGGTTCGACCGACCCCCTTGCCGGTACAGTCCGCAAACTATAGCCGACGGCCTGTCTAGCTGAGGTGGAACGATGAAGAAGTCCAACGTTTACTTCATGGACGCTCGCTCCGAGACGCCCGAGACCAGCCTGATAGCGAAGATGCTCACTGTATTCGATGCCGCCGGGCTTGACGGTCTGATCAAGCCCGATGACATCGTCGCCATCAAGGTCCACTGCGGAGAGTGGAACAACTCGGCCTACCTGCGCCCGGTGTACGCCCGGGCATTGGCCGACCGGATCAAGGAGCTGGGTGGAAGGCCGTTCGTCTGCGACACGACCACCCAGACCTACTCTCCCTGGAGTTCCAGGTCCACCGAGTTAGACCTGCTCCAAACTGCCGAACGCAACGGGTACAACTCGGCCACGCTGGGTTGTCCCTTCATCGTGGCCGACGGCTTCATCGGCACCAGCGACTACAGGGTGGACCTCCCTGAGGGCTATCTGCTCAAGGAGGCCTACATCGCGCAGGCCATCGCGGCGGCAGACGTGCTCATCACCCTCACCCACTTCAAGGGCCACGCCATGGGTGTGATCGGCGGGGCCCTCAAGAACCTGGGTATCGGCGCTCAGTCGAAGCGCGGGAAGCTGAACGTTCACATGGGAGGACACCCCAGGTATGGTTACGGTGCCGCGGCAGCGTTCCATCCCGAGGTGTTCCAGGGCAAAACCGACACCCCGGACTGGGAGATCCTCGAGGACTGCTGCCCCTACGATCTATGGCACGTTAACGGGAACGACGAGCTGGAATGGGAACGTGAGAGATGCGTGACCTGCCTGGGGTGTATGGGTTTAATGGGAGGCCGCGGAATTGCCGATATCCCCTTAGTGATGTTCGACGCCACCGACGTCGCCATCGCCGATGCCTGCCTTGGCGCGGTGAAAGCCGTCGGACGAGACAAGGTGGGTTTCATCAACTTGGCCATCGACGTGTCGCCCAGATGTGATTGCGCCGGTTTCGCGGATGTGCCGATAGTGCCACACCTCGGTGTGTTCGCCAGCAAGGACCCGGTAGCCATCGACATGGCCGGCGTGGACGCAGCCAGGAACTCACACGGTATCCCAGGCTCGGCGGCGGAGTTGATGGAGGCCCACCACCCGGGCGACAAGAAGTTCGAGGCGGCCGCCGCCATCATCCACGGCCAGAGCGAAGTGGCGAGCATCAACACCGGCCACGAGATAGGGCTGGGAAGCCGGGACTACGAGCTGGTTGCCGTAGAACCCGCCGACGCCGCCAAACACCGCTTCCCATACGACACGAGGCCGAGCCGCCAGCGGTTCAAGGAGAAGTTCGAGAAATTCATGCCTTTCCCCTACGACCGCCACGGCGGCAAGGGCTACTTGAGGGAGGACGAGGTCGATCTGGAGGCCATGAAGCGCCATTACGAGCACTCATCAAACGGCCACCAGCCTATCGAGGAGACCACGGAGACACTTGCCTCGGCCAGCGACGATTGACGGCTCGTCTCTGAAATACGCTTATGAATTATCATTGCGAGGCCCGACGAAGGAGGGCCGTGGCAATCTGGCTGTGGGGTCCACCCCTCGTCCAGATTGCTTCGTCGTCCCGACAAGCCGGGGCTCCTCGCAATGACATTGGCGCCGGATTTCAGGGACACCACACTAGCAGCAGGAGAGAAAATGCCATCGGGACTTGAGATTCTTCAAGAGGCGATCGAGACCTGTAAAGCAGTCAGGGACGGGTTGGAGTCCGTAAATGAGGTGTCCCCAGACCTGGCGCCGACCCTGGACGGAATAGTGAACACGCTAAGCGGCCTGAGTCCCAGCTTCTTTTTCAAGACCATGCCCAGCGTTCCGGCCAGCCGGGCCTGCCAGCGAGCCGCAGCCGGCTTGAAAGAGACCGTAGACAAGGCGGACTGGTCAGAGTTACCCGCGGGTCTGGAGAAGCTCCAGGTTGAGGTCAAGACCCTGGCGGAGAAGGCGACCATGAAGGGGACGACGCTGACGTGAGTGACCCGGTTCTCGTCACCGGCGGGGCCGGCAGCGTCGGCATTCGGCTGGTGGAGCGTTTGGCCGACACCGGGCGGTCCGTACGAGCCTTCGACCTGCCCGCCATGGACTTCTCCGAGCTTGAGGGTCGTGACAATATCGGCGTCATCCGCGGTGACATCACCGACGCTCGGGCGGTAACCAGAGCGGTCGACGGTGTGAGCGCGGTCGTTCATCTGGCCGCTTTGCTTCCCCCCGCCAGCGAGCGGGACCGCGGCCGGACGTTAGCCGTCAACGTCGGCGGGACTGAGGTCATTGTCAAGGCGCTGGAGGAGGCCAACCCCGAGGCTGTCCTGGTTTTCACCTCGTCCATCAGCACATATGGCGATACCAGCGCGGAGAAACCTCCCGTCGGCACCGACCACCCACAGAGCGCCATTGACATCTATGCGGAAAGCAAAATCGCCGGGGAAGCGCTGGTCAGGAAATCCGCGGTCAAGTACATAATCCTGCGTATCGCGGGTATCGCCGTACCCGCCTTCCTGGAGCCTCCCGAGGTGTGGCCGTTCACGCCCGAACAACGGGTCGAGATGGTCCACCGCGACGACGTTGTGGATGCCCTCGCCGCATCGGTGGGTAGCGCAGAGGCGGTTGGAAAGGCCTTGAACATCGCGGGCGGCCCCGTGTGGCAGTGCCAGGGGCGGGACTATGTCAACGACTATTTCGACCTACTGGGGGCTCCCGTGGACTCGGCCGTTTACAGGGACACGCCGGGCTGGGTGGACTGGTATGATACCGAGGAGTCGCAGCGGTATCTGAGCTATCAGAACCGGTCCTATGAGCATTACAAGGGCGAGATGAGACAGATCGTCGAGTCGCTCATGGCCGGATAATAGAGAGGTAGACGGGGCAGGGTATAAACCATGGCAACACAGATCGAGACTGTAACTTCAAAGAGTACGGTGGAGAAGCTGGGGGCGCTGAAGGCCAATCTCCTGGAGATGGGAACCGTCATCGTGGCATACTCGGGCGGCGCCGACAGCGCTTTTCTTGCCGCCATCGCTCACGAGGTGCTCGGCCCCAGGGCACTTGCCGTTACCGCCAGCTCGCCTAGCCTGGCCCTGTCCGAGTTGCGTGATGCGGTCTCGTTGGCCGAGAGCCTCGGGCTAACCCACCGCGTCATACAGACGGAAGAGGTCCAACGAACGGACTACCAGGCCAATGACCCCAATCGTTGCTATTTCTGCAAGGACGAGCTGTACACGCACCTGACCCGGTTCGCCGCAGAAGAGGGCTACACTTGGGTCGCCAACGGGGCCAACGTCGACGACCTGGGAGATTTCCGCCCCGGCCTGAACGCCGCCAAACAGTACGGTGTCCGCAGCCCGCTGGTGGAGGCCGGCCTGACGAAGACCGAGATTCGTGCGCTGTCGAAGGAGATCGGGCTTTCCACCTGGGATAAGCCCGCCCAGGCCTGTCTCTCCTCGCGTATACCCTACGGCACACCGGTCTCGATCGACGTATTGACACGTATCGCCAAGGCCGAAGAATTCCTACGGAGTCTAGGAATCAAGCAGCTCAGGGTACGCCACCACGACGCAGTGGCCAGGATCGAGGTGGAGCCGGAGGATTTCTTCGTCCTTATGGAAGATGGCGTCCGGGAGCGTGTTACCGAGTACTTCCGCACCATCGGCTACTCCTACATTACGCTGGACCTGGACGGGTTCCGCTCCGGGAGTCTGAACGAATTACTGGTCTCCTTGACGAAGAGAAAAGAGATATCCAGCGGTCAGTGAAATACCCCTCGCAGGCCCTTGTGACTAGCACGATGTCACTTCAAGCCCGGGGTCGCCTATGAGGCTCGAAGGAAAGGTCGCGCTCATCAGCGGTGCGGCCCGTGGAATCGGCGCCGCCCAGGCCTTGCTGTTCGCCCGCGAAGGGGCCAATGTCGGGATCGGCGACATTCGCGAAGACGAAGGCCGCGGGGTTGCAGCCGAGATCACGGCGGCCGGCGGGGATTCGCTCTTTGTCAGGCTGGATGTCACCAGCGAACAGGACTGGGCCGGAGCGGTGGACGCGGTGTTGGACCGGTTCGGAAGACTGGACATCCTGGTCAACAACGCCGGAATCGCGGAACGGGCGACAGTAGAGGATACGACCGCCGGCGAATGGGACCGGATGATGGCGGTCAACGCCAAAGGCGCCTTTCTGGGCACCAGGGCTGTGATCCCATATATGAAGAGTGCGGGCGGCGGCTCCATCGTCAATATCTCCTCGATCTCGGGGTTGATCGGCAGCAGTTGGGCCACGGCTTACAACGCGTCCAAGGGCGCAGTGCGGCTGCTCACCAAGTCCACGGCGATACAATACGCCGTTGACGGCATCAGGGCGAACTCGGTACACCCTGGCCCGATCCAGACGCCGATGATACTTCAGGTATTCCCCAATGCCGAGACCCGCGAGAGCCGCATGTCGGCGGTGCCGATGGGGCGCTTCGGAAACCCGGAGGAGGTCGCATACGGGGCCCTGTACCTGGCGTCCGATGAGTCCTCCTACGTCACGGGCAGCGAGCTGGTCATCGACGGGGGCGCCACGGCGGTGTGAGCCGACCGGTGTATACAAGAAAATCCATGAAGACTACAATGGGGTCACACCAACAGTCGGGCAAGGAGAGCGAAATGACGTCGGAGCATTTGCAAAGCGAGAGAGACCAGTTCATGGCCAGCACTCCCAAGTCCAAGGAGTTGCAGGATGAGGCGTCAAAATACCTCCCGGGAGGCAGTTCCCGGGCCACACACGATTTCGATCCGTACCCCATATACGTAGACCACGGCGAAGGCAAATACGTATACGATGTCGACGGGAACCGCTACCTGGACTTTATGATCAATGCGACCAGTCTCATTTTGGGCCACGCGCACCCCGACGTGGTCGAGGCACTGCAGGAACAGGCGGCGCTGGGGACGGCCTTCAGCGGACCGACCGAGTCCCAGATACGCCTGGCAAAGGTCCTCTGCGACAGGATTCCTTCAGTTGACACTCTTCGCTTCGTCAATTCGGGCACGGAGGGGACCATGCTGGCCATCCGAGCGGCCCGGGCCTTCACCGGCAGACACAAGATAGCCAAGCTGGAGGGTGGATATCACGGGGCCCACGAGTACGTGGCGGTCAGCGTGAAGACCCCGGCCAGCGAACTGGACCCGGACGGTTTCACTTCCGTTCCGGAGCATCCGGGGCAGCCGCCCAGCGTCGCCGAGGGTGTCGTGCTAATACCCAATAACGACCTGGAGACCAGCGAGCGCATCATCAGGGAGCATGGGGATGAGCTTGCCTGTGTCATCCTGGAGCCGGTGGTCTCCGGCTTCGGGTACCTACCCGCCAAGCCAGGCTATCTGGAAGGCCTTCGGCGTGTCACGGAGGAGATGGGCATACTGCTGATCTTCGACGAGGTGCAGAGCTTCAGGGTAGCGCCGGGAGGCGCCCAGGAGTTGATGGGCGTGACTCCGGACCTCACGGCGCTGGGCAAGATCGTCGGCGGCGGCACCCCGGCGGGGGCATTCGGGGGACGAAGAGACATTATGGCGCTATTCGACCCGACTGAGGGCGCCGCCATCCCCCACGCCGGCACCTTCAATGCCAATCCGATGTCGATGGTCGCCGGCGAGGTAACCATGAACCACCTGACGCCGGAGGTCTATCAGCGGATGGACCGGCTGGGCACCACGCTTCGCGAGAAGCTGCAATCGGTCTTCGACGAGCTGGATGTGCCTGCCCAGGTCACCGGCATCGCGTCTTTCTTCGGGATCAATTTTACCGAGGAGGAGATCACCGACTACCGCTCAACGGTCCGTTCCGATTCAGCGGTAAAAAAGGCATTCTTCACCGGAATGATCAACGAGGGCGTTCTTCTCAACTCGGCATGCGCCGGTGGGCTGAACATTCTGACCTCCGACGAGGACGTCGACGCGCTGGTGAACTCCACCCGCAAGGTGATCCAGCGGGTCAAGTGACTCCAGGACGCCGGTGATTCGGCAGGTCAAGTTTTCATTAGACGTGATGTAGGGGCAGGTTTGAAACCTGCCCCTACATGCGTAGAATCCGTCGGACTTTGCAGGGTTACTACTCGGTGAGCCCGCCGGAACGCGAGTCAAACCTACCAGCCCTTGAACTCCGGCCTCCGCCGCTCCAGGAAGGCCCTGCGACCCTGGGCGAAGTCCTCGCTGTCGAAATTGGCGAAGGGCAGGTGCTCCTCCTGTTGTGTCAGCCCCGCCAGCGAGGGGTTCCTCAGGACGGTCTTCATAATCTCCTTGTGCCGCCTCTGGGACAGAGGCGCCAGCGGCACCATCTCCTGGGCCAGCCGGTAGGTGTACTCCTGGATATCGCTCGCAGGGACAACCTGGTTCACCAGGCCGATGCGCAACGCCTCCTGTGAGTCGATCAGGCGTGCGCTGAGAAGTATATAGGAGGCGTTGCCGGGCCCGACCAGGTTCACCAGCCTTCGCATCTCCCGGTAGCCTACAAGTATGCTCAGCCGAGCGACCGGAATGCCGAAGCGGCTGTTGTCGGCTGCGATGCGGATATCCGTCGCCATTGACAGCTCGCAGCCCCCACCGACACAGAAGCCTTTGATCAAGCTGACTGTGGGCTTGGACAGGGCCTCGATGTCGTCCAGGGCGCCGTCGAAGGCCTCGGCGTACACCTTGGCCCGCTCCGAGTCGCTCCGGTGCCTGTCGAAGTCTTTGATATCGGCGCCTGCCGAGAAGGCCTCATCGCCGGTACCCGTGAATACGACCACCTTGACGCCCGGGTCCCGCTCCAACTCTGAAGCGATGCGCCGCAGATCCAGCCAGCCCTGGTAGCTGATGGCGTTGCGCCGCTCTGGACGGTTGAAGGTGACGGTGGCGACGCCGTCCCTCCGCTCCAGGATCAAGTCTTCGCCCACCGGCTGGCCCATCTCCACTTTACATTGGTTGTCGAGGTGCCATGTCCTCTATACAGAGAGGCTGGCTTGTCTCGCTATCGGCGATTACAGTGAGTATCCGGGCGATAGTATACCAGGTGCGATTGGGTGGCGAGCGGAAGGACCGAGCAGCTGGTCAAACCCATCGGCGCCGGAAGGCGATAGCGAATACGGTGAAAGAGATCGGAGCGATACCCGCCACCCAGTCCCAGTGGACCGAGCGTCCGAACAGGGGGTTGATAGTGGCGCTGGCCGCCAATGTCAGGCCCACCACCACTCCTGCCCAAAACAGTGCCGGGCCCCATCCTCTGGGGCCGACTACAATCGCGACCGTTGAGGAAATGCGTTGGTCTCTGGTTTTCTTATCCATACCTGGCCCACACCTTTCTGCCTGCCCCGCAACTCAAGCGGGGCGCCACTTCATCCACGTCCCAAAGTATATTAGGTGCCCCTGGATGCGAAAAGGTGCGGAGAGTTATCTTGTGGAAGTAGATGCCCCAGACGGCCGGTTGCCTGGCTAGAACGAGGAGTATCCGCCGTCCACGGGCAGGGTGATGCCGGTGACGTAGTCGGAGGCGCTGCCGGCTAAAAAGACCGCGGCGCCGGCCATCTCTTCAGGCTCGCCCCAGCGCCCGTGGGGAATGCGGGCTTCGATGGAGGCGTAACGCTCGGGTGCGTTTGTCTTTATGTAGGCTGTCAGGTCGGTGTGTATCCAGCCCGGCTGGATGACGTTGACCTGGATGTTGTCCCTGGCCCAGGCCAGGGACAGGCTCTTGGATAGCTGGACGACCCCACCCTTGCTGGCCGAGTAGGACGCCACCCAGTCGCTGCCGAATATCGAGGTCATGGAACCGATATTGATGATCTTGCCGCCGCCGGCGCCGGCCATGTGTGGATAGACGCCTCGACAGCAGAGGAAGGTCCCGGTAAGGTTGACGTCTATGACCCTGGACCACTCCTCGAGGGTGTACTCGTGGGGCTGCTTGCGCACGCTGATACCGGCGTTATTGACGAGGACGTCGATGCGGCCAAACTCGGCTATGGCGGCATCGACCATAGAGCCCACGGATCCCTCATTGGCAACATCAGTAGCGATCCCGATGGCTCGCACGCCAAGCAGTTGTAGCTGGTCTACGGCCTCCTCCGTCTTCGAGGCGCTTCGGGCCGCCACGACGATATCGGCCCCTGCGCCGGCCAGCCCTTTAGCTATCCCCAGGCCGATGCCGCCGTTACCACCGGTGACGATGGCGACTTTCCCGCTCAGATCGAACATCGGGTCCGACACATGGGCACTTACATGCTCTTCCGAACTGGGCCGTCCGGTCTGAACTCGTCGAGAACCGCGGTGGTGACGGGAGAAAACCGCTCACCGGCCTGTCTCCGTATGGCCAGTAGGTCCATGGCGAACTCGGACAGGGCCGGTTCTACCCTCATCTGGTCAGGCAGGTATCTCATGCAACGGCGGGTCAGCACCTGCGCCGGCCGGCTGCTCTTCTCCGAGCACCCGTAGGCGTAGCTGCACATGTAGGCGTAGCAGATGGTGATCTCCCTAAAGGTGGGCGCGACGCGGCTGGTGGAAGGCGCAAATCGCGTGTTGAGGAATGCGTCTAGCTGTTTATCGAACGCGCCGGGGACGGGCCTTGTGCCGTACATTTGATGTCTCTCGGGACTGTGTCGGAGGGCAATAAGAACAGATGTCCGCAGGGAAGAGGTTAACCGGTGGCGGATGGAGGGTGCAAGCTGGTGGCGGACGGAATTACGGCGGTTTTCAGTGGTCGGAGATCCGCTCGGCTGGATACAGCAACCTAGTCCCTGTAGCGCTGTCCCAGCTCCACCTGATCGACCAGAGCGCCGTCCCTTATCTCCTTGACCTCGTCGGCCATGGCCAGCAGGGTCGAGTCGTGGGTGGCCGCCGCGACGCTGATGCCGTGGTTGACGACCATTTCCTTGAAAAGTCCGAAGATGGACCTGGCGTTGTTAGAGTCCAGTTCGCCCGTCGGTTCATCGGCCAGAATCACCAGCGGACGGGTCACGATCGCCCGGGCGATGGCGAGCCGTTGCTGCTCACCGCCGGAGAGTTCGTAGGGCCGGTGACGTGCTCTCTGCCAGAGACCCACCATCTCCAGGGCCTCCCGGGTCCGCTCCTCCCTCTCGCCTGGAGCGACCCTGGAGATTCGAAGAGGGAGTTCCACGTTCTCGAATGCGGACAGCAGAGGCAGGAGTCCGAAGGACTGAAAGACGAATCCTACTTTGTGTCGGCGGATCTCGGTGAGTTCGGCTTCGCTCATCATCGACAGGTCCCGGTCCTGGAACAGCACCTTGCCCGAGGTCGGCTGGTCCAGGCCGGCCATCAGGTTGAGCAACGTCGTCTTACCCGAACCCGACCTGCCGACCACGGCCAGGAACCGTCCGGGGTACACGGTCAGGTTCACGCCTCGGAGGGCATTGATCTCCACGGCCCCTAGGCGATGGGTGCGCCAAAGATCGATGGTGGATATTAACGGCGGAACCCTGCTCACTCCACTAACCCTCCGGCGCCAGCGTGACTTTGCCGTCTTCCAGGTGCATCCTGGCACGCTCCTTAATGTTCAACTTGTCCAGATATTCCCTCGGTATCTGCACTCTTCCGCTGCCGTCCACGAGGATGAACTCCTCAAGGGTGCTATCGGACTCGGCCGAGCCCGAGACGCGCTTGAATGTGAGCTTTCGCCGGACCTCGGTTGACATCTTGCCGTCGCGTATCATTACTACCCTGCCTACCTTGTATGCGATGTCGATGTCGTGGGTCACGATGAGGATGGTCGTACCCAACTCCTGGTTGACGGTGCCGAAGAGGTCCAGGATCTCTGCCGCCGTGGTATCGTCCAGCTCTCCGGTCGGTTCGTCGGCCAGCAGAAGCGGAGGATGATTTGCTAAAGCCACCGCGATGGCCACCCGTTGCTGTTCCCCACCGGAGAGTTTCTCGGGGGTATGGTCCATCCGGTGTCCCAGGCCGACCAGTCTCAGCAGTTCCTCGGACCTCCTGCTCCTCTCGCCGCTGGAGAGGCTGGTCAGCATCATCGGCAGCGCCACATTTTCCAGCGTCGTCAGATAGGGGAAGAGGTTGCGGCTGGTCTCTTGCCAGATGAAACCGACGTCCCTCTGCCTGTACTCCTCCACGTCTTTGATGCTCATCTGGAGCAGGTCCTTGCCCCCCACTGTCACCCTGCCCGCCGAGGGGGCGTCGTAGCCAGCCAGTATGTTGAGCAGAGTGCTCTTCCCACTGCCGCTGGCGCCCACTATGGCCAGGACCTCTCCCTGTTGGATGACCAGGTCGAGACCCCGGAGAGCCACGACCTCCAGGTCCGCGATCTTGTATATCTTGAACAGGTCCTCGCAGAGGATGTATGCCTGTCTGTCTATATACGTCATTGCGGTGTCTAAAACCCCTCTACATCTCCCCCAATCGGAGGATGCGCTGGAGCGAAATTCTTCTGATGAACCATATCACGCCCATAGTAATGAGTGCGAATACGACGGCCATGGCGGCGTAGGTTATAGCGAGCGATCCCCAACTGACTTCCATGATAAACGGCGGCAACACCTGGGTGCCCACATCGTCGTGGCCCATGAAGGGCATAAAGGTCTCGCCCAGTCTTCCGCCCATCCAGGTGCCAAGGGCCATCCCGGCGGCTATGACCAGGGCCTGCTCCAGCCATACCAGCATCATAAGCTGTTTCATAGAGAAACCGATGGTCCTCATCAGCGCGAATTGGACTGCCCTGCTGCGGAACGACACGTATGCGTGGACCAGAAATCCCAGGGCGCTCAAAATGAGCACGGCCGAGAAGGCGATGAAGAGCAGGGCCCTCCATCCCGCTTCCACCAATGGGTCTACCAGAGATGCGGCCAGGGCCGCCTCCCTGTCGTGGATCTTGTTTGAGGAGAAGGGCTCGTTGGCCTCCATGGCTTCCAGCAGTTGTTCACGCAGGACCGGGTCCGGCCCGGCCGAGAGCCATAGTTCGTTGGGCTTGAGTTCCGAGGACGACGAGTTCAGATTCACGTACCTGGACAACGAGGTCAGGTCGGCTATAAGGAACCTCTCGTTGATGGTGTCCAGCGTGGAGAAGTAGTCTATGGAGTCAACCAGTTGGATCGGCACTCGATTCCCCACCACGGAGATCTCGAAGCTGGCCCCCAGTTTGTGGCCCGTGTCATCAAGAAACGATGTGCTCGCCAGCACCGGCAGCGGGGAAACCGGCGGGCCGTGGAAGATGCCCCGGCTGATCAGCGCCAGTCCTTCCGACCAGATGAACGTTGCAGCTCCGGTACCGCCGTTAATCCCCGCGTTGGACTCAAGAATGTGATCGGTAACCGATTCCTTGGCGACCCTCAAGACCGACCAGTCTTCTATTTGTTCGAACCCTTCCAGTAGGACTGCCTGCGTTCCTCCAGTCGTGGTCACGACGATGTCGTCGATCGTAACCGAGCCGGCCCTGAGCCTACGCTGCCAGTCCGTTTCATGGATTGACACCGAGACAATGGTAAGGGGGCCAACGGGATCCAGCGGCGTAAACCGGCTAAACTGTCTTGTCCTGTCCAGACTTGTTCTCAGCTCTATCCAGCCGCTGGAGTCGAGCGCACCCATGCGGTACGGAAAATAGCGTCCGTTGGCGTCGCGCAACTGGGCTGTAACAACGATACTCGGACGGGCCCTGTCAGGCTTGACTCGCATGATCAGGTTCTGCGAATCGTTGGGGAGGGTGATCCCGACTGGCGAGGTGGGATGATCGAGAGAGTTTAAAAGTTCGTCCAGGGGCTCGTCAGAGAAGTCGTTTCGGGCGTAGGCGATTTCGCTCAGCACCTCTCCATCCATGGCGAACATGGTGAAGTGCCTTCTACTCGCGCAGGTATAGAAGTTTTGTTATATAAGAATTTATTAAATACAGG
>PVBE011917303.1_pt1 | contig 17999 bp, 15 predicted proteins | sample 1631181 | NCBI WGS metagenome assembly PVBE01 (sample SAMN08397723, study PRJNA350692) | Marine metagenome, whole genome shotgun sequencing project. | isolation source: water | place: Pacific Ocean | collected 2012-04
CATCCAAAATTGATCCATTATCCCCGCATATTTGCATCGAATTTTGACCCATGTTCATGCCGCCAAGCCCCGAGTTTACTCTATCAAGCCGGTTTAGCTATTACTGCCAGTCCTGGTTCAAATTTGAATGCAAATCAACATGATACGATCTAATACAAGGTAGCTCTTTAGATTCAATGGGTTAGGTGGTTTTTTTGACTAGTTGAGACAGGCTGAAACTAGCTTAAAGCGGAATGGGCCGCGGCCAAATCTCTGGCCGGAAATTACGGTATTAAGCGATCAACCCTGACTCTGGGACAAAAGATTCGGGTTAGCGGCTATCTTTCCACCAACCCTGAACAGTTTTTGATTTGGCCAATGGCCATACTCACCGAATTCGATCTGGATTATGATCGCCTGGAGTGTATTGAATTACAGCGCGAGGGTCAGAAGTGCCAGGTGCTCACCCAGCACCCGCCGCTGTGGCCGCTGCTTGATGCGGATTTCTCACCCATCGAAGCAATAGATTCACCGCGCTAGGTAAATTCCCGGATCAATCTCATACGGCGTTTCGCCCCTCTAATCGGGGGGTGTGATACCGTCAACGTAAGTAGCCAAGTCGAAGTAGTCGCGCCACATTTTTATCTTCCCGTTCTCCATTTCAATCAGTCCGAAACAGGGAAGTTCAACGGTGCGACCGCCGACCACAGTGCGGTCCATTCTCTCCACCATGACGATATCGCCATCGGCCATCAGGTTGATGATTTCCCAGTCGGTTTTTTCCCAGGGTCGAATAAATCCACCAATGAAATTTCGCAGGTTTTCATGCCCGGTGACCGGGGCTGACGGCATATTGTAGTACGTGCCATCGGGGGCAAAATAGTCGACCAGTTCGTCAACGTCCAGCCGCGACCAGGCTGCCACAAATTCACGTACGATCCGCTCATTTTCAGTCATACTGCCCCCGGTTGCTGCCTGTGCTGTAGCCTGGCTTATAGTTAAAAATAAAAGCAAGGCTGCGACACCAATACTTCCCGAAATATTAATAGATTGCTTCATGGTCAGGACCTCCTTTTGTGCAGATTCTATCAGTTTACCCGTCACCTTAAAACTCAGCGGGCAGAATCTACCGAATAAGCTTTTACTCCGGCGCCCAATACCGTTACGATTCCCGAATAAACCTTGATAAGAAAAACCACCGAGATAGCATCATGGGCATTGTTACAATCCTGGACGCAAGCATCAAGCTGGGTATTCCATTGGCAGCAATGAGCTGGTTCATATTTCATTGGTTATATGGCAGCGGGGAGATCGATCGTGAGGCTGACCACAAGCTCATCAAGAAGCGGCTCAAGAAAATGAAAAAGCATTTAAAAACAAAAAAAATGAGCACAAAAATTTCATCTATGACAAATGGACCATGTTTGGCAGTGGATTCTATGGATTGGCGGGTTTGTGGACTTTCACGATCATCGAAATTGGAGATTTCTTCAGCTTCATCTGGAATTTCCCCGGCATCGGTGTGCTGTTTGAAGACGGTGTACTGGATTTTATTATCAGCCTACTCATCAATCAGCTAGGCAATTTCATTACAGCGCTACTCTGGTTCGGTTACTGGCCGGGTGATGACCATTCAACTCTAATTTGGATTCTAATCGCGTATCTTGGGTATTGGGTGGGCGTCGAAGCGGCCCGTAAGGGAATGGAATTGCCCTATAAAGAAGAGATGGAGGAGTTGCCTGCAAAAATCAGGGATTCTTCTCCTGAAGAAAGACGGCAGGTATTTTCTTCAATGCTCGGGAATTCCAGAGAGTGGTTGAAGAGTTTGTCATCGAGATTCAAGAAGTCCTAGCACGAATCAGAGCTAGGGCACCTCTGAAAAACGGGGTTAGCTCTCAGCGGGGCCTAAAGCACTCATATGTTAGGCGTGCTTTGAAGCTAATGGCCTTAGTCCTTAGCAAGAAGCACAACGACGCAGATGAGTGCTTTAGGCCCCGCCCGAAGGGGCTTCCAGGCGAGCCTGCCCTCTTCGTTGTCACTTTTTGGCGTACGGACGTATGCCTGCAAAGTGACGTCTCGATGGCAAGCTCGCCTGAAAGCCTGAGAGCCAACCCCGTTTTTCAGAGGTGCCCTAGATTTCTTCAATCATCTCCTGGTTGAGTCGAACGCCCAGTCCCGGTCCCTGCGGCATGGTCATAAAACCTGAGTTATCTACTATAGGCGGATTATCCATAATGGCAAAACCGTTGGTATAGGGCGAGATGGGTGGGTCGTTCATGATCTCTACCCAGGGACAGTGGGGCCAGGTGCCAATCATATGTAGCTGGGCAATAGTACCCAGTTGACCACCGCCGTGATGGGGGATTACCAGTTTGTGATTGGCCAATGCCAGCGCCGCAACAGCGCGCAATCCCTGTACACCTTCGGTGACTAATATTTCCGGTTGTAAGATATCGTAAATGCCCTTCTCGATGATCCAGAGGAATTCCTGTACACCCTGATTGTTTTCACCGCCAGCGAGTGGGATATCGACCAGGCGGTTGAGTTCAGCTAGGCCATCGAAGTCGTAGCGGCGCAGTGGTTCCTCCAGCCAGTAGACATTCATTTCCTTCAATACTCTGGCCGTGTCCAGTGCCCGCGTGAAGTCCCATTGAATGCCAGGCTGCCAGATGCCACTCGACTGCGCCTGATTGGCATCGGTCATAATAGTAAAATCATCACCCACTGCATTGCGTACCATTTCGATGGTGCGAATGTCTTCTTTCATCTCCAGATGATGGAGGCGTATTTTCATTCCCTGCCAGCCCTCTTCCTTCAGGCGCACGGCCATATCCGCCCGTTCTTCTGGGGTGGATAGCTGGATCATGCTTGCGTAGGCCGGAACCTTGTCTTTGGCAGCGCCCCAGAGTTTATACAGCGGCTGACCGGTAACCTTACCGATGATGTCCCACAGCGCGATCTCGATACAGCCAACATCGCGCCAGTTTGAAGCGGCACCATTTGTATAGCGCATCTGGTGGCCCAGTGTCTCATTATCGAAGGGGTCCTGGCCGACCAGGAGTCGTTTCATGGTATTAATACCCGCTGGATTCATGCCGGGCGCAATACCGGTAATGCCCTGGTCTGTCATTATCTCGGTGACCGTGCCGCCACCTACACGGCGCATATAAGATCTTCCCGGTGCCCAGGCTGATTCCATCATGCCGGTCTCCGGACCGGCCTTCATTCTGATCACGCGAATATCCGTGATTCGTGGTCGGTCACTTTGGGCCAATAGCAGGGCGGGAGAGGCAAATGGTGCGAGGCTCAGAGGAGCCAGTCTTGAGAGGAAATTGCGGCGCTTCATGGTTGAATGCTCCAGATTTAGGTCCTCTCCTTCATTGTCGGGAATTCGACCACGAGGGAGAGGGTAATTATGGGCATGGAGTCCAGCCTGAGCTAGTACTCGTCATAGCCCTCTGTGAGCTCAATACGCACACCAGCTGGATCAATAATATAGGCGATTTTTAGCCCGATGGCGGGGATTTCCCGGAACGGTACGTCAAATTCTATCCCCTTGGCTGCCAGTTCTTCACAAAAAGCTTCAAGGTCATCCAGCTCGAAACCGATGTGATCCAGAGAACTGCCACGGGTTGGCAGGCGCGGCTCGTTGGAACCGCCAAAGCTCAGATTCATGCCCGGGGCATTGGTGGTGGTGGCTATTCTGCCCCGAGGGCGAATTTCCAGCCCGAATATATCACTGTACCAGGCGAGCAGCTCTTCATGTCCGGGTGTGCGGAAGTGGACATGGTAACCGCTGATCTCCACTGACAGTCCCTGATCTTCCTGCATTTCGACCCAGACATCATCGGGCATCATGACATAGACGTTGGTCTGACCCTCAGACCCGGTAAACGTGTCACCCATCTCCAGGCCTGTGGTACGCCACTTTTCCATAAATTTTTCTATGTTGCGCACTTTGAAACCAAAATGGTCCATAACCGTTTCCTGAGAACCCATGGTGGGTTCACGGGGAGTGAGGGCGACCAGCATATTGGGTAGTTTTACGACAGTCAGTGGGCCTCTTTCGACCACAACACCGCCGAAGTGCTCGACCCAGAGCCGTTTATGCAGTTCGATGTCGGTTACATTCAGGTGGACATGGCCATAGGTCAGTCCGGCCTCATTGGGAACGGCCAGTTGCGCATAAGCCGGTGAGACGAGCAGGCAGAACAGGAACAGGCTGGTAATGGTTTTCATGGTTAACTCCGTAGTGATGCCTCTTGGTATCAGGCAAGCATATAAGCTCTGGTGCACAGAGTCCATCAACACCGCCTGTCACCATGCCTCTGGTGACTGTCCTGGTCCAGCCATGCAAAATTGACAATAAAATCCGGCAGCAGGGCGGGCCAGCCCTGCTCCGAATTGGTGTCCCTATCTAGTGTGCTCCGGAATTAGTCTACGATGGCCTGATAGATACCACTGCGCAGCTTGGCGTAATCATCCAGACCACTGGCGGGGATAATCTGTGTGAGGTAGACCACCACGAGGCTCTCATGCGGATCTACCCAGTAGGTGGAATGGTACGCGCCACCCCAACCGTATTCACCGTCCGACCCCATAATCCCCCGGGTGCCCAAATCGGTTACAACGGAGAAACCCAGCCCAAAACCCTGACCGGCACGAAAGGGGATGTCACTCAGATGGTTGGTGGTCATCAGCTCGATAGTCTTGCGCGAGAGGATTCGATTGCCGTCCAGTTCACCATTGTTCAGGGTCATTTGCAGAAAACGGGCATAATCACCGGCGGTGGATAACAGCCCGGCGCCACCGGAGTAGCTCACCTGGGGACCGCTGGTATACAGCCCCTGGCTCTGCATTCCTTCGTTAGAGGGAATCGCCTCGATTCCGCCACCAGCCTTAGGCCGGTAGACCACAGCGAGGCGGTCTGCCTCTGCTTCAGATAAATAGAACTGGGTGTTGTCCATGCCCAGCGGTTCGAAAATTTCCTGCCTGAGAAAGTCCGCCAGGTTTTGGCCGCTGGCTTTCTCAATAACACCACCAAGAATGTCTGTGTTGTAGCCGTAGATCCATTGTTCACCCGGCTGGGCATCGATTGGTAGCGAGGCCATGCGGGCGATGGAAGCGCCGATGGGCTCATTCTTGTTGGCGAAATACCAACCGGAGAGTTTAGCTGCTGCCCAATCATCTGCTGCCGGACCACTGCCATAGCTGACGCCGGATGTGTGGGTCAGCAGATGGCGCAGGGTAATGGCGCGATCTAACGGTTCCACATCGTAGCCGCCACGGTCGTTGGCAACCGCCACCCTGGTGTCGGCCCACTCGGGGAAATAGCGACTCAGCGGGTGGGCGATGTCCAGCGCCCCGCGTTCATGCAGAATCATAATGCCGGTGCTGACAATGGCCTTGGTCTGTGAGGCAATCCTGAAAACGGTGTCTTCTGTCATTGGCAGTTGTTTCTCTACGTTGCGCATGCCATTGGCGGCTGAATAGGCGATGCGACCGTTGCGCAGCACCACGACCACCTGACCGGCCAGGCGTTCATCCTCAACATAGGATTTAAGGGCAGAATCCAGTCGTTCCAGTCGCTCGGAAGACATGCCAAGTCTTTCCGGCCGCGCGCGGTCGAAATCGGCGGCAAGTAGACTGCCGGAGCAAAGCAAAAGCAGTAGCAGTGTGAAACTGTAGCGAAAACCTGTTTTAGACATATTCTTAATTCTCTTTGTTAAGAATGAACAGTGTGAGTATAACGCTGGCTGCCGGCTATGGGTATGGTATGCTCGGCAAATATCGAACGAGAATGAGGCATTGCACCATGTTCAACAAAACCCTTCTACAAAACAATCCAGATAAAGCCGCAACTGTTGACAACATAAATCCGCTGGGGCACTATCGCGCCCACTATGAATAGGCACACTAACTTCTGGTGGTACGGGAAATCCGGCTGCCAGATGAATCACTTCTAGATTTCTTCTCTGGCCGCCGCAGGTTTATGGCGGCCATCGCATTGCAAAAATCCCAAAACGAACAATAGGCCCGGTCATAAACCTCGGTGGTTAGTCAACCGGAGCGCTTGACGATGCAGGCTAATAAACAACTTCAATATCAAACCAAGGGTGGGGTCAGGGTGCGGCGCAGCGCGCTCGAGCTGACCTATGCAACCGCCATGGAGCAACTGGCGATGAGCCTCGATGAGAATCCCGGCGTGTTGCTCGCATCCAGTTTTGAGTTTCCAGGGCGTTATAAACGCTGGGATATAGGTTTCGTCAACCCGCCGTTGCAGATCGTAGCCAGAAATCGTGACATGGAAATCGCGGCGCTCAATATGCGGGGTGAAATACTGCTGCCAGAAATCTATTATGCCGTGGAAAAGTGTGAGGCGGCTATCGATTTACAGCATGATCGATCTAAAATTAGCTTGACGGTGAATCTGGATGACAACGATCTGCAGGAAGAAATGCGCACCCGTCGCGCTTCGGTTTTTTCTGTGCTGCGCGAACTCATTGAGTATTTCAAAAATCCGGATGAACCCTATCTAGGCTTCTATGGTGCCTTTGGCTATGACCTCACCTTTCAGTTCGAAGACGTCGCGCGATATCAGGATAGGGCGGGCCGGGAGCGGGATCTGGTTCTGTATTTGCCAGACCAGATTACTGTGGCAGATCACCGCATAGAGCAGACCTTAACCTATAGCTACGAATTTGTCTGTCGCGGCTGGAACTCGGAGCAATATGCTGAAACAACGGGTGGTTTTAAACGTACAGGAAGCGCGAGTGCCTATGTTCCCTCCACTGAGATAGCAAAGACCTGCGATCACGCCCCCGGTGAATTTGCCGCCAGGGTAGAGTCGGCACTGGCCCATTTTAAACGCGGCGATCTGTTTGAAGTAGTGCCAGGTCAAATGTTTTATGAGAAGTGTAGGGACCGCCCTTCACAGGTTTTCCAGCGCTTGAAAAAAGCTAATCCGGCACCCTATGGTGCGCTGATGAACCTGGGTGAGCAGGAATACCTGGTGGCCGCATCGCCGGAAATGTTTGTTCGGGTCGATGGTTCGCAAATCGAAACCTGTCCGATCTCGGGCACTATCAAGCGGGGCGCTGATGCCATTGGTGACGCGCGGCAGATACAAACCTTGCTGAATTCGGTGAAGGATGAGTCGGAGCTATCCATGTGCACCGACGTGGACAGAAACGACAAGGCCCGAGTGTGTGAACCGGGTAGTGTGCAGGTCGTGGGGCGGCGGCAGATAGAGATGTATTCCCGTCTTATCCACACGGTAGATCATGTGAAGGGCGTTCTGAAGCCCGAGTACGATGCCCTCGACGGCTTCCTCGCCCACACCTGGGCGGTAACGGTAACCGGCGCACCAAAACTGGCGGCGATGCAGTTTATCGAGCAGCAGGAGAAATCACGTCGAAACTGGTACGGCGGCGCCATCGGGCACATCGGTTTCGATGGTAATCTCAATACCGGTCTAACATTGCGTACGATTCGCATTAAAGACGGCGTGGCTGAAATCAGGGCAGGGGCCACCTTATTAATCGATTCGGATCCAGTCGAAGAAGAGCAGGAAACCCGGCTCAAGGCGTCGGCCCTGATCGATGCGGTACGTGGAAAAGACAGCATCAAAATCACTGGCCATGAAGAAGTAATCGGCAGAAATCTTGGCACGGATCTCAAGGTGTTAATGATCGATCACCAGGATTCTTTTGTGCATAACCTGGCGGCTTATTTCAGGCAGTGCGGAGTAGAACTAATTACTCTGCGCCCTGCTATGGCAAGGCAGTGGTTAGGAAGTAACAGCGTCGATATGGTGGTACTGTCGCCTGGTCCGTCAACACCTTCAAGCTTTGCCATGGATGAAACGATTGATCTGTGCGTAAAAAAACAGCTGCCGATTTTTGGGGTCTGCCTGGGGTTGCAGGGCATAGTCGAGTATTTCGGGGGACACCTCGGTGAACTGTCCTATCCCATGCATGGCAAACCGTCACAAATTATTCATTCAGGTGGCGAGTTGTTTGCCGGTTTGGAGCAGAAATTTACCGCAGGTCGATATCATTCGCTGATAGCAACTGAAGTGCCGGAGTGTCTAAAGGTTTCAGCGCGTACCGATGATGGTGTGGTTATGGCGGTGGAACACACTGAATTGCCAATCTGTGCCGTGCAGTTTCACCCTGAATCCATCATGAGCCTTGAAAAGAATTCGGGCCATCAGCTAATTGCCAATGTCGTGGGGACACTCATAACTTAACAACTTAATAGGCTACGATAAAACTTTGATTATAGCGAAAACGACAAAAGTGGAGAAATATATTAAGTTGTTAAGTTATGAGTGTCCCCTAACGACTCACAGCCTCTGCCAGAACATACTTGTTGCGCCCGGACTCTTTAGCTTTATACAGGCTTTTGTCGGCTCGTTGAACAAGCTTTTCAAAACCTTCCTGGTCGGAATGCATTGCCAGGCCAGCGCTTATGGTTGCCCTAGTTCTTTCTTTTGTTACTGCTCGGATACGCTCCGTAAGAACGCTCGCTGCCTCGAGACTTGTAGAGGGTAAAACCAACAAAAATTCCTCCCCGCCATAACGAATTACCAGGTCCTGATCACGAGAACACTCCACCAGTATTTTTGATAGTTCGACTAATAATTTATCGCCGGCGCTGTGGCCATTTTCATCATTAAAAATTTTAAAGTGATCGATATCCAGGAGAATAATACTGAACTGTTCTCCACGCCGAAGTGACACCGGTATAAGGTCTTTTATGTGCAGCAGCAACCTGCGTCTATTTCCTAATTTTGTTAGTGGATCTGTGAGTGATTGGTGCTGGTTCTCAATTTTCAGGGTAATATTTTCCAGTAGCAGTTTCTCTAGTCTTGTCATCAGTCGTGAAAGCAGGAAATAGGCAAATGTCAGCGTAAGACCCAATGCCACAGACATAAATTCCTGCATCCAGTAACACATTGCAATGAGGGGCAACATACTTAGCCTCATGAAGAGAACAAGTGCGGGCAATGAAGTGCTATAGGTGAGAACGCCCCCTGCCAACAAGCTCATGACAATAACCGCGTAGTACGTGATTGCTTCAAACCTGCTCTCGCCATAGGGCATGAATACTGCTGCAGAAAAACAAATAAATGGCAGTATGCTGGATAGAAAAAAATGTCTTTCCCATGGGCCGATATTGTCTTTGTTGATTTCCCGACGAGCAGATTTCCTGCTGAAAAGAATCGATAAACTTACTCGCGGCAAGTAGCTAATGACTACAACAGACATCCAGGTTATAGCGACACGGGAAGTAGAAAAGTTCGCAATGACCACAGCGAGAAACGATACTGCAATTGTCATTCCCAAGTATCCAAACTTTGCATTGTCGTGCAGGATACTGATACGTTCGTAATCGACTTCGGGATTACTATTTCTCTCGACCAAGTATTTTTCTCCAGGTGCTCAAACTTACGGGAAGAACAAAGGCTATCTATGCAGGAGGCATTTGTCCAATTCCGCGTGTCCCCTATTGATCCTATTGAAAGTTTCGGTTAAACCAATTGGCCAGGCGAATGCCCGATAGCCCGAGCCGCTGGCGGGATATGCTCTGCATTTGTTCGATATAAGCCGGGTTTAGGTCGAATTGCGGCAGCGATTGGTTTTGCCTTTCTGCTGACTGAATCTGGCTCCGCATATCGGCAGAGTAAACCTGGCTAAGCAGTAATTCGCGACTCTCGGCCAGCCATTGTTCCCAATTGAGATTTTCCGTATCCCACAGGATTCTCTCGGCCAGTATTGCCCTCACATTTTCTCTGATATCGGTATCGCCCAGTGCTGCATCCCAGCGATAGTGTAGAGTGCCGCCATCGGTGCTGATGCCATTACCGCCCCGATCACCATTCGGGAGCAACGCGGCGGAAAAGAGTGCGCCGGCGTGCAGGGGTTGGTGAATATCAGCACCCAGATGCAGTACCCAACACAGGGCAACGGCTTTTTCGGCCAGGGTACTGTCACCGTCAGTAAGTATGGCGGTATTGAAATCCAACGCCAGGATTACATTGTTAACCTGGCTTTCGCTGCGAATGCTGTTGGCCGGTATGCCTGTAATAGTGGCGCGAGAGTCAATTCCCACATAGACATTCCCTTGCATGGTGACGGCACCACGTAGCCACGCACCATCTATATAGTGCCAGTTCGGTCGATTGTATTTTTCTCGCTCATCGTCAGGTAATCCACGGGCGATATCCGGCCAGAAGGCGGCCTGAGCGAGTAACCAATCAAGTTGTTCGAATTCGTTGCCACTTTGAATAGCGGCGGGCATAGCCTCGAGAAAATCTTGTTGAAATCGGGGGTGCTTGGGCAGGATTTGAGCCACAGCAGCGCGGCTTTCATCTGACATAGAGTTTAATGCAAAAGCGGCACTGAGGCGATGGCCGGTGGCATCCCAGGCCAGCGCAGGATTAATTACACCCGTAAGCAGAAAACAAACCAGAATTTTAAAATAGAGTAACACGTCTGTTTTCCCCATAGAACTGCCCTGAATCGCCGATTTTGAGGGAATTACCCCTTAATTTCATGCATCAGGGATAGATGTTACACTCACCGCCCAATAAAACGCTATTACTCGGAAAATAAATAGACAATAACGGGGTTTTATCCCGATGGGCAATCTGTCTCCCACCTGGTCTCGTGATGGCAGCCAGCTCTACTTTCTACATCGGCAACTAAGCCCCCGAAGAGAAGTCATGACGGTGGTGGATATAATTGATGGGGTTCCATCTCCGGCCCGGCTCCTCATCGACCCCAGATCCCATTAATTTCAAAAAAACCAAGTGAAGATTTATGACAACCGAAAAACATAAACTTGCCAGATTCTGGGACAAAAATGCCGAGAGTTATGCCAAATCGTCCATACGTAATGAAGAAGCGTATTTGGAAAAAATTCAGAAGACACAGACCTACTTTAATCCAGACATGTCGCTAATGGAGTTTGGCTGTGGTACCGGGACTACTGCTCTGCATCATGCGCCTCATGTGAAACAGATTCTGGCCACCGACGTATCACCGAAAATGCTGGAGATAGCTCAAGATAAAGCGAAAGACCTGGGCATTGATAACGTCACTTTCCATCAGGCCACGCTAGATGAGCTGGCCGCAACAGGGCAGACCTTCGACTGTATACTGGGAATGAATATCATCCATCTACTCCCCGACAAGGGACAAGCGCTGGCACAGGCGTATGGCATGTTAAAGCCTGGCGGTGTCTTTATTTCCAGCACGGCCTGCCTGGCGGATTCCTGGCTGGTGATATTGTGGCCACTCCTAATTCTTGGCAGGCTCATCGGCAAGGTTCCGCTGGTAAGAATTTTTGGAATGAAAAATCTGGAGCGGGCCATAGAAAATGTGGGCTTTACTATTCAACACTCGGAAAAACTCAACGGAACATTCATCGTCTCCACCAAACCGGCCTAGAAGGTGAACTAATACCTTAACAAGATACGAAAACGCATCGGTTCCTGAATTAAAATAAAAGAGTGGGAAATTAAGTTGTTAAGATATTAGTGTCACCTACTATTCTGAAAAAGAGGTTCAATTGATTCAATCCCTCAGAGTTACTCGCCGCGTAATTGCGTCTTTGCTGATGCTGCTGACTTTTGCTGGTCTTCAGTTCTATGCACAAGCAAACCTTGCGCAAACATCTGCAAGTTCCACTACACGGGAACTGACCGTTCTCTACACCAACGACGAGCACGGCTGGATGGTGGGCAGGGAAGCGGGAAAGGGCGCTGCGGACCTGATGGGCTTGTGGCGTGAGCGTGAGGGTTATACCGAGGACGGCGCGTTCCTGATATTGAGCGGCGGGGATAACTGGACCGGTCCGGCGATTTCCACCTGGTTTGAGGGTGCAAGCATGGTGGAGTTGATGAACGCCATGGACTATGACGCTTCGGCCGTGGGTAATCATGAGTTTGACTTTGGTACCGAAGTGCTGCGGCAGCGAGCAAGTGAAGCCAACTACCCTTATCTCAGTGCCAATACCCGGCGCAAAACGGATGGCAATGTGCCAACGGATCTGGGAATTCTTCCCCATACGATTATCGAAACCAATGATCTCCGCGTAGGCCTTGTTGGCTTAACCACAACCAGAACACCCGCGGCGACAAAGCCTGAAAACGTGGTGGATTTCAATTTTATTGACTACGAGAGGGCATTGCGAGAAACCATACCCCAGGTCAAAGCTGCTGATATCGATCTGCTCATGGTGATATCCCACGTGTGCATGCGCGAGCTGGATGTTCTGGTCACCCGGGTAGTAGATCTCGGTATTCAGCTTATGGGAGGTGGCCACTGTAATGAACTGGTGGCCAAACAAATCGATGATACGGTGGTGCTCGGCGGTGGTTTTCATTTCACCGCTTATGCCAAAGCAACATTTAAGTATGACACGGTCAGTGAATCCATCGTGGACGTGGTATATGCCGCTGTTGATAACGTTGCCGGAACGGCTGATGAGACAATCGAAAACCTGGTGGCCCGCTGGCAGCAGCAAACCACGGCCCAGCTCGATTCGCTGGTTGGCTACAGCGCCAAGGAGTATTCGAGAATATTGCCCGCGCTGCAGGAGGCGGTGGTAAACAGCTGGTTATGGGCCAATCCCACGGCTGATTTCGCGCTTAATAATGCGCTGGGCCAGCGCCAGTTTCTGCCCGAGGGCGAGTTGCGGCTGGCAGATTTGATTGGTTTCATGCCGTTTGACAATACACTGTATGCGGTAAATCTAACTGGCGGGGAATTAATGGAAGTTATTGAGGATGGACAACGACCTATTGTTGGAGGTATACGGGAGCAGGGCGATGGCTGGATAGTGACAAAGACTGGCGAGCCCCTGATGCTCGATACCAGCTATAGAGTGATAGTCAACAGCTTTCAGTATGCCGGTGGCAGTGGCTACGGGGCGATTCGGGAGTATGATCCGGAAGGCTTTGATACGGGTGTCCAGTACCGACAACCTTTCGTCGACTGGATACGTAGTCTGTCTACCTCCGCGCAGAATCCGCTGACTATTCCCTGATTTGGTCTATAGCGAGCACCTGACCCCGGATTTCACAAACGGAGTGTTTTACCATTGGATTACTTGCAGGCATTGATAGGACTCGCTGCTTTTATCGGTCTGGCGATTGTTTTTTCCGACGGCAGAACTATTCCTGGTTGGCGTCTGCTTGCCGCCGGCCTTGGTCTGCAGTTTGTATTTGCCTTTCTGGTATTTAATGTCAATCTTTTACAGCAATTTCTCGGACTGATCAACCGGGGCGTGGGGGCAATTGTCGCTGCCACAGAGAGTGGCACTCTGTTTATATTCGGTTATCTGGGTGGTGATCCGGCCAACGTGGATTATCCTTTTGCGGTGAGTGAACCCGGTGCCACCCTGGTACTCGCTTTTCGTATACTGCCACTGATTCTAATCTTTACTGTCCTATCAGCTATTCTATGGCATTACCGGGTACTGCCGCTGATCGTAAAAGGATTTTCATTTCTTCTGAGACGCAGCATGGGCGTGAGCGGCGCCGTTGGATTGAGCAGTGCAGCCAATATCTTTATTGGCATGGTGGAGTCGCCGGCGTTAATCCGTCCCTACATTGGTGTATTAACTCGCAGTGAACTGTTTATCGTCATGTCTTGCGGCATGGCAACCATCGCGGGCTCGGTGATGGTGTTTTATTCCGTGGTGCTGCAGGACGTTCTTGTTAATCCACTGGGACATATAATTACCGCGTCGGTGATCAGTGCACCGGCTGCGATCATGATTGCCTTGATCATGGTACCCGAGACTGAGACCGTTTCCGGTGATAAGGTGGATCTGAGCAATAACTACCAGAGTCTCATGGATGCGATTACCAAAGGTACCCACGATGGCGTGCGGCTGATGGTCAATGTTGGGGCGTTGCTGTTGGTATTGGTAGCTTTGGTCGCACTGCTGAACAGTGTCCTGTCACTGATACCCTTTCCCGGTGATGATCCGCTGACATTACAGGCGCTCTTCGGTTACCTGTTCGCACCGCTGGTCTGGCTGATGGGTATTCCCTGGCAGGAGGCCCAGGTGGCTGGCAGTCTGATGGGCGTTAAAACCGCACTGAATGAATTGATAGGGTTTCTGGCTCTGGCTGAGTTGCCAGAAGGCAGCCTGTCGGAGAAGTCCACCGTTATCATCACTTATGCCATGTGCGGCTTCGCCAACTTCGGCAGTCTTGGCATCATGATTGCCGGGCTTGCCGGTATGTGTCCCGAACGCGCCAAAGAGATAGTCAGGCTCGCCCCCAGGTCCATGATATCCGGGACACTGGCTACCTGTATGACCGGTGCCGTGGCTGGGATGTTGACTTGACTGCTAGCCCTGGTAAAAAGTAATGACTCTTTCCACGCGCATATTACTGGGGCTGTCATTGGGACTGGCCACTGGCATCCTGCACTCGGGGCTTGATGGCCGGTTATTGAACTCATTGCCGCTATTCATCGAACCCATCGGCAGCCTTTGGGTCAACGCGATTCGCATGACGGTGGTGCCACTCATTATGGCCTTGCTGGTCACTTCCATAGCCGGTCAGCTTGAAGGGGGGATGCTGGCAAAACTGGGAGCCAGAACCATGGGCCTGTTTGTCATGCTGATCGCTGGCGTTTGCCTGTACACCCTGATGCTCGCACCGCCGCTGCTCTCTCTGTTGAATATTGATCAATCGATCGCCGCCGACTTGTTGGCGCGTACCCAGTCAGCGGCGGTTGCCACGGAAGAGTTGCCAGCGTTTCAGGATTGGCTGGTGGATTTGATTCCCTCTAATCCATTCCAGGCTGCGGCCGACACCGCCCTTCTACCGCTTCTCATTTTCACTGCGTTGTTTGCCTGTGCCCTAAGAAAGATAGACAAGGACAAGGCTGGTGTCATACTGCAATTTTTCGCTGCGATCAGGGATGCCATGCTGGTCTTGATAGGTTGGGTTATGCAACTGGCCCCGTTGGGTATTTTTGCGTTGGTGTTTTCTCTGGCGGCAGAAATGGGATTGTCGGCAATAACCGCTCTGGCTTCGTTCATCATGATAGTCTGTGGACTACTCGTGGTGGCGACGTTGTTACTCTACCCAACGGTCGTGGTGTTGGGTCGCGTGCCGTTGCGCGATTTTATCCGGGCCGTAGCTTCGGTGCAGGTGATCGGCTTCAGTACCCGCTCTTCCCTGGTCTCTTTACCCGCGATTTTCGCCGCCACCGAAGCGCTGGGGCTTTCACGGAAAGTCGCCGGCCTGGTGCTGCCTGTTGCCGTTACCCTGTTTAAATTTGCTTCACCGATCGCCCGTACCACAGGTACCTATTTTGTCGCCACCCTCTATGGGATCGAGCTGGGTCCTGCCGAGCTTGTAATCATCGCGTTGGCCATCGGCCTGCTGAGTTTCTATTCGCCGGGAATTCCCAGTGGCGGTTTGCTGATCATGTCACCGGTGTATATTTCACTGGGCCTGCCGGTGGAAGGAATCGGCATTCTCATCGCGGTCGACCTGATCGTGGACATGTTTCTCGCGGCGGCGAATGTGACTGCCAATGTGGCGGTAGCGGTTTTGCTTACGCGAGATGATCGACTTGCGGCGGACTGAATCGGGGATCAGGTCTTTGTTTGGCCCGTGTAGTGGCTTGACCTCAGATCTTCAAAACTACAAACTTGAATTGACGAAATTAAATTATTCCAGAGGGCGGTCATGAAAGATTTTCTTTCCCATTCTTCACGCGGGCTCACATGCGTGGTTTTACTGCAACTGTTGTTGTGCCCCGGAGCAATGGGAGCAGAACAGGAAGGACGCTTTAATGTTGTCGAGGCTACGATTCCGGAAATGCAGCGGGCGATGGAAGAGGGGCAGATTACCTCACGGGAACTTGTTGAAGCACATCTACTGCGCATTGCGCTCTATGAAGAGCGAGTTAACGCTGTGATCGCAGTGAATGCTAACGCGCTGGTTGATGCCGATAGACTCGATCAGGAGCGCGCACGGGGTTCGATACGTGGACCACTCCACGGCATACCCGTAGCGCTGAAGGACAATATACACACGATGGACATGCCCACAACCGGGGGTGCGATGGCCTTTCGGGATTTCGTTCCACCCTATGAAGCCACATTGGTTACCAATCTTCGTGCGGCTGGAGCAATCATACTGGCCAAGACTGTAATGACTGAGCTGGCCAACTTTACCGCCGCAGGGATGCCCGGTAATTACAGCGCAATCGGGGGTTATGGTCTGAATCCTTACGATCCGCGCCGCGATCCGCGTGAGGGGCGGAACGATGGTCGTCCGGTGATGAATGTGGGTGGGTCAAGTTCCGGTATCGGTACGGCCATGAGTTTCTGGGCTGGCAACGTGGGAACGGAAACATCGGGATCGATCCTGTCGCCTGCGAATGCCAATATGCTGGCCGCAATTAAACCCACAGTAGGAAGGGTAAGTCGCTGGGGCGTGATCCCAATCACTGCCGATCAGGACACGGCGGGTCCCATGGCTCGTACCGTCACCGACGTTGCAATTCTCTTCGGCGTCCTGGAAGGAAATAGTCCAGACCCCAACGACCTCATTACTTCGCGATGCCAGGCACCACCGAATGGTAATTACACGGTTTTTCTTCAAACCGATGGATTGCGCGGGGCGCGGATCGGTATTCCCCGAGCTTTTTACTACGAGGAGACCGATATGCCAGGTTCAGGTGAACCCCGGAGCCGCTTGACTGAAGGGGGCAGGGCGATTATGGCGGAAGCTATTGCCATCCTCCAAGCCCAGGGAGCAGTTATTGTAGATCCGGCAAACATCCCCAGTGTGATCGATCCGGATCCGGAAAATAACTTGCTTGTAAACTCCACCAGCAGTGTTCTCTCTTACGGAATGAAGCGGGATTTCAATGCCTGGTTGGCAAGCCTTGGCGCATCAGCGCCAGTTAGGTCGCTCACAGAACTGCGCGAGTGGAATCTGGCCCACGAAACATCGGGTGCTATCAAATACGGGCAAGCGCGCCTGGATGGTGCAGACGAGAGAAATCTGGTGGATGCACTGGATGAGTATCAAGCCGATCGTGCGCGCGATCTGTATCTCAATGCTGAACATGGTATCGATGAGGTAATGACCAATCTGCAGCTGGATGCACTCCTGTTTCCAGCGGTAAATGGTGCCGGGATCTCTGCCAAGCCAGGCTATCCTACTGTGCTGGTTCCGTTTGCAACGCTATCCACTCAACCCGATCCGCCACTGCCCCAGGATTTTGAACCCCGACCTCGCCCTTTCGGCGTCAGCTTTGCCGGGATGGCTTGCAGTGAAACGCGACTGTTCGAGTTGGCTTATGCGTTTGAGCAGGCATCATTGAGACGCTACCCACCAGCAGAATTTCCCTAGTTATGCAGCAACACACCAGTTATATCGCTTGTTCCACTGCGGGCTTGCCGATTATCCTCTTCGTAATCCACGAGCTCCAGGTCGATCACACTCCCATTCTCGACGATCTGAAAAACTACTTGAAAGGCCTGATCAAGCACCGTAACTACGGGCAGGGTCAAGATGCTGTCATTCAGGCTTGATGGAATTGCCTGCGCTGAAGCTAAATCGCTTAACAAAGTACAGAACAGCAGGAGAATGTATCGAGTAACAGGATTTGCTGATTCAATTAAATTCGCATATACTTTTGATCCTTATAAGCTGGTTTTTTACAAGGTAAAGTCTTTAAGATGAATGCGACCTTAACGAAACCTAATATAGTACACTGAAAGTTCAATAATCCGACACTCGAGCCGCGGTTTCTAACAACGGGATCTTCAATCTGATTTTAGTGCTTTTCATTCAGCGAGCATTAAGCTGACAAATGCAATCCTCTGCAAGTGTACGTCGTCAAACCATCCTGGACAAAGCTAGCCCTGATTTAAGAGACACATTAGCTCATCTGGGTTAGTGATTTAGCCTTATTATCGTAATGCATCTGTCGGCGCATAGCCAAGGTGCTCATTTTAATCTGCTCTCG
>PVBE010037069.1_pt1 | contig 17998 bp, 19 predicted proteins | sample 1631181 | NCBI WGS metagenome assembly PVBE01 (sample SAMN08397723, study PRJNA350692) | Marine metagenome, whole genome shotgun sequencing project. | isolation source: water | place: Pacific Ocean | collected 2012-04
CGATCTCGTCGTCGAAGATCCAGGTGGTGGCGAAGCGGCCGTCGGCCTTGTTGTTGGCGTCGGTGAAGGCGCCGAGCACCTCCCGACCGTCGGCGCTCCGCACGAAGAGTGTGGCCCCCGGGGGGAGCACGAACACGTCGAAGGCGAGGTTGATGGAGACCGCGTCGTCCGACCGGATGCCCAGCCGCCAGACGCGGGTCCCGTCGGCCAGGGTCTCCCACAGGCCGCCGCGGTCGAAGCCGAGGTCGACGGGGATGTTCTCGCCGAAGCGCCACGGCACGCCGCCCTCGGCATCGCGCACGACGTCCTCGGCGCGCAGGCGTCGACGTCGATCCACGGCATGACGGCGACGGGCACGTCGGCGCGGAGCTGCGAGGCAACGTCGCGATCCAGACTCGGGGGGGTCCCGCCCTGGCTGATCTGGGCGAGCGCGGCTCCGGGGAGCGCGACGACGAGCAGGGCGATCAGGGACAGCAGACGCATGCGGGGGCTCCGGCACAAGCGGACACCCGAGGAGCCGAAGCTTCCCGTCGAGCGGTGTCCGCGCCGTCCCTCCAGCGGCGGACGCAGCAAGGCTACCGGCCGGGGGCGGGGGCGACAACGAAAACGCGCCGCATCAGAGTCAGGCGCCCGTTCGCTTGCGCGCGCGACTGCCGACCCGCAGGCTCACGGGGTGACCGCACCTCCCAGCTGCTTCGCCGCGCTCGCGCTCCCGTCCGTCCCCGCCATCGAGGAGCTCCAGGGCCGACTCCCCCCGGAGCTGCGCCGGATTCACCCCGCCGACATGCACCTGACGGTCGCCTACTTCGGACGCATCGACCCGGCGCTGCACGAGCCGCTGCTCGATGCGCTCGGCACCTGCTCCTTCGGCGGGGTCGAGGTCGTGCTCGACACCCTCCTGCCGCTCCCCGCCCGCGAGCACCCGACGGCGCTCACCCTGACGCTCGCCGACGGCCCGAGCCGGGAGGCCGTGGTGGTGCTGATGACCGAGCAACGGCCCCGCCTCGCCGACGTCGCGGGGGTGCCCCCCGAAGTCCGCGGCCTGCTCCCCCACGTCACCTTCGCGCGCCCTCGAGGGAGGCGCATGGACGACGCCAAGCGAGCGGCGATCCTGGCGTGGTCGGACGCTCAGCCGGCCCTGGGAGCGAGGGTCACGCTGGGCCGGCCGATTCTGATGCGGTCCCGACCTCCCGGAGGCCCTGGACCGCACTACGAGGTCGTCAGCCCTCGGTAGCGAGCGCCTTCAGGGAGTCGCCCGTGAGCCGCCAGCGCGTCCACTCATCCATCGGCACCGTGCCGAGGCTCCGGTAGAAGCCGATCGTCGGCTCGTTCCAGTCCAGCACCGGCCACTCCATCCGCGCGCAGTCCCGCTCCACCGCAATGCGCGCAAGCTCCGCAAGCAGCGCCCGACCATGCCCTTCGCCCCGCCGTGAGGGCTCGACGTAGAGGTCTTCGAGCCACAACCCACGCTTGCCCGTCCAGGTCGAATAGTTGTGGAAGAAGAGCGCGAACCCGACGGACTCGCCGTCCACGTCGCACATCACGCACTCGAACAGCGGCGGCGTCTGCGCGATCTGGGCGGCGAGCACCTCGGGCGTCACCTCCACCTGATCGGCCTCCCGCTCGTAGGTCGCGAGGTCGACGATCAACTGGTGGATGCGGGCGGCATCGGCGGGTCGCGCGAAGCGAAGCGTTCGGGCCATGAGCCAGCCTAGTCGGCCGCGGCCGCCCACTGCGCGCAGATCTCCGGGTGGAGTTCGATCATGGCGACGGGCGCCTCGATCCCGCAGTCGGAGTACTGCCCCTCGTACTCCCCACTGGAGCCGAACGTGAGCCTCACGGGGCAGCCCGCCTCCCCCGGCGGCTTGAGCCGAAGCGTCATGCCCTCGTCCGAGGGATGCAGCCCCATGGCCACGAACTCGGACGCCTCCCACGCGTACCCGATGCGATGGCGCAGCACTTCGCCGCCCCCGCAGCCGGGTGGAAACTCGGAGACCTCGCCCTGCCGGGGAGGTGGCGTCACCCACAGCACGGTGGTCTGCTCGCAGGGCGCCGTGCCGCCGGGGCAGAGCCGGTTGTTCACGCCCGCCGCCGCCACCGTGCCGTCGCTCAGCGTGAGCACGCGACGGAGGTGACCGGGGTGGTAGCGGCGGCCGACCTCAGCTCCGGACTCGTCGATCCGGACCATCCACGACGGCGCGAAGAACCGGTCTCGGGCGAGCCCCACCGCGTGGGGAACGCCGCTCGCCTGCGGGATCATGGCGACGCCATCGAAGCCGTACGCCGTGGCGCGGTGAGCGCCCAGCGGGACCTCCGGGGACTCGGCGAAGAAGTCCGCCACGCGCCACGACTCACGGGGCTCACGGTCGCGGAGATCGAACAGCGCCAGCACGCCCGTCTCGGTGTCGGACGGTTGGGTCCCCACCAAAGCGAAGGTGGGGCGGCCGTCGTCTCCGCGGAGCAGATCGAGGGCGTCGGGGCCCGGGGTTCCGGGGAGCACCGGCGCCAGCAGCACCGCCCCCCGCTCGTCCTTGAACGTGACCGTGGCGGTGCCTCCGGGCGACTCGGACACTTCGACCGCGGCGGTGTGCGCGGCCGGGGACGGCGCCGACGCGGCGATGGTCCCCTTCCGATTGAGCGACCACACCACGAGCAGGCTGACGACCAGGCTCGACATGGCCAGCAGGGCGATGAGCAGCGGGACCGTCTTGTCCTTCTTCTTCGGACGTCGTCGCCGGCGGCGCGGCCGGGGGGCTGCAGGTTCGGCTTCGGCTTCGGCCGGCGGCTCCGGAACCCGGGCTCCGGGCTCCGTGTCGATGCCGCCGTCGGTGTCGTCGGTCTCGTCCGGATCGCGATCGAGCGAGCCCGGCGGCATCAGCAGCGAGGGCTCCGCGAGCAGCTCCTTCGACAAGGGACGGGTGGGGGCCGACCGCCCCACGCGGCGGGCCAACTCACGCTTGCCCTCCTCGGGACGCCACCGGTCGTACAGCGCCTCCAGGTTCGTCAGCGCTTCCGCGGCCGACGGGGTGCGAGCGTCCGGCTCGGCGGCCAGGAGCCCCTTGAGGAACACCTCGATCCGACGCGCCTCCTCGGGCTCGAGGCCGTGAATCTCAGGCGCCATCAGCACCGTGAGCAGCCGCTCACGCCGGTGCTCGAAGCGCGTCGCGACCAGCTGTTGCATCAGCTGCACCCGCGCCGAGGGCGTCCACGCCAGACCGGCCACGTAAGGCTCACCGGCCAACGCCTCGAACGCGATCACGCCCACCGAGTACAGATCCGAGCGTGCCGTGAGCGGCTGGCCCTGGACCTGCTCGGGACTCATGTAGGCGAGCGTGCCCTTGGTCAAGCCGGTGCCGGTCTCCTGCGTGCGGCGCTGACGCACCCAGGCGATGCCGAAGTCGAGGACGCGCAGCTGCCCCTGCAGATCGACCATCAGGTTGTCTGGTTTGAGGTCGCGGTGGACCAGCCCCAGCCTGGCGTGAGCCTCATCCGTGAGTCCGTGAGCGTAGGCCAGCCCGTCGAGGATTCCGGACAGCACCGAGAGCACCGCCGCCACTGGCAGCGGCCCCTCGACGGCGTCGGCCATCAGGGCCGTGATCGTCTGCCCCTCGACGTACTCCATCTCCATGCCGATGGTGTCGCCGAGCACCTCGTGCGACACCCGATGCAGCTGACGTACGCCCACGATGTTGGGGTGGTGCAACTTGGCGAGGAGGTGCGCCTCGTCGATCAACGCGGTCGCCAACTCCGGCTGGAGCGTCATCAGGTTCGGGTCGACCAGCTTGACCGCCACGACCTGCCGGAACCCGAGGTCTCCGGCGATCTGGCCGAGGTACACGGAGCCGAACGAGCCCTTGCCCAGGAGGGACAGCAGCCGCCAGGGGCCGATGGTCTGCGGGAGCCGCACGCCCGGAGTCTAGGACGGACCTAGCGCGCGCGAAGTTCGCGGCGGAGGATCTTCCCCGAGGCGGACTTCGGAATGGCGTCGATGAACTCCACCTGGCGCACCCGCTTGTAGGTGGAAACGTGGTCGGCGACGAATGCCTGCAGGGTGCCTGCGTCCACGTCGCTGCCGGGGGCGCGAACGACGAACGCCTTGGGCAGCTCGCCCGCATCCTCGTCGGGGATGCCGATGACGGCCACGTCGGCCACGTCCGAGTGGGTGATGAGCAGCGCCTCGAGCTCCGCCGGCGGCACCTGGAAGCCCTTGTACTTGATGAGCTCCTTGAGCCGGTCGACGATGAAGGTGTGGCCGTCGGCGTCGACGGTGGCGACGTCCCCGGTGTGCAGCCAGCCGTCGGCATCGATCGTGATGGCGGTGGCGTCGGGGTTGTTGAGGTAGCCCTTCATCACCTGCGGTCCGCGGACCCAGATCTCCCCCGGGCTCCCCGGCTCCACGTCGTTGCCCTCGTCGTCCACGACCCGCGCTTCGGTGCCCGCCACCAGCGTGCCGACGGACGAGGCCTTGTAGTCACCGTCCTCCACCGAGTGGGTCACCGGGGACAGCTCGGTCATGCCGTAGCCCTGGCCCACCGTGCAGTCGAGGCGCCTCGCCGCGGCTTCGGCGATCTCCCCGCCCAGCGGCGCTGCGCCGCTGAAGATCTGCCGCACCGAGGACAGGTCGTACTTGTCGATGATCGGGTGCTTCGCCAGCGCCAGCACGATCGGCGGCACCAGGAACAGCCGCGTGATGCCGTGAGTCTGCGTGAGCTCCAGCATCTGCACGAGGTCGAAGCGGGGCACCGTCACCACCGTGCCGCCGCGCGCGATCATCGCGTTCATGAGGATCTGCATGCCGTAGATGTGGAAGAAGGGCAGCACCGCGTAGCAGGTCTCGTCCGAGCCCAGCGGGAGGTGCCCGAAGAACTGCTCCAGGTTCGCCACCAGGTTGCGGTGCGTGAGCATCACCCCCTTGGGGAAGCCGGTGGTGCCCGAGGAGTAGGGCAGCACGACGACGTGCTCCGTCAGCGACACCGGCACCTGCTCGGCCAGCGGTTCGCTCATGAGGCCGGCAAGATCCGACTCGAGCAGCAGCACTTGCTCCAGCCCGGCCTGCTCGGCGGCGGAGCGGGCGGTCTCCTCGAACAGCCCGACCGTGACGATCGTGGTCGCGCCCGAGTCCTTCAACTGGAACGCGATCTCCTCGGCCCCGTAGGTCGGGTTCAGCGTCGTAACCGTCGCGCCGGCCCACGCCAGCGCGTGAAAGACCATCGCGTACTCGGGCACGTTCGGCGCCATCAGCGCCCACGTGGTGCCGGGTCCCACGCCGCGCGCCTGCAGCCCGCCGGCCAGCGCCTTCACCCCGTGAGCGAAGGCCGCGTACGTCACCTCACGCCCGGAGGTGCCCTCGATGAAGGCGGCCTTGTCACCGAGCTCATCGGCCCGCTGGAGTATGTACTGGGTGACGGTCAGGTCGGGGACGACGGGGTCGGGCTTGGTGCTGCGCAGGATCATGCGCGGCAGACTGCCACGGACCGGTGGTATGGGTCCCGTCATGGCCCGACTCCCGCTCCTGTTCGCTCTGCTCCTGTGCGCCTGTGAGGTCCCGCCCCCCACGGTGGAGGACGAAGGCTGGGACGAGGGCTGCGACCCGGAGACGCAGAGTTCCAGCGCATCGAGGTCGGCCGGGTCACGCTGAATGTCGCCTGCCGCGGCTCCGGTCCCACGATCCTGCTGCTGCATGGGTTCCCCGAGTTCTGGCTCGGCTGGGACAAGGTCATGGACGAGCTCGCTGGTGACTACCGCGCAGCGGCACCGTCTACCCGGGCGCATCGCTGTCGCTGATCCACGGCCTCGGCGCGGGGAACCTGGGTGAGGTACAGACGGTTGGCGAACTCGGCGTCCCGGAACGAGACGTCGGCGTGCAGCGAACTGCGGCTCCACTCGTCGGCGTCGTGGTCGTCCAGCCGGACCGTGGGCGCAGTCAGGTCCCACAGCCGGGCGTAGCCGGTGCGGGAGACATGGAACCAGTCGGCTCCCAAGAGCACGGTCACCGTCTCAGTCGTGGCGGGGGCGGTCGGCTCGTCGGGGCGCACGGACGAGGTCGCGACCTCGAACTCGAGTTGCACCGCAGCGGTGGCGGAGGCGGCGGTGGCGAGGAGGAGGGCGAGGACCATCAGCAGTCGTTGCATGGAACGCACGCTACCGGAACGCAAGAGGGCGCCGATCCGGCCGGATCGACGCCCCGTGAATAGGACTAGCTGGCAGCCGCGCTCAGGCGAGCCTCTTCGACCTTGTCCAGCGCCCGCGTCACCAGCCAGTAGGCGAGGAAGGGGAACGGGAAGTCCAGCACCATCACGAGTTGGAGCGGCCAGACGGTCTGGATCCCGCGGCTGCGGGCGTCCCGACCGACCCAGATCACCGACCAGACGAGCAACGCCAGGACGGCGAGGGTGAGGATTACGGCGAGGGTGGCACCAACGGCAACAATCATGCTCTCGAACAGGGTCATCAGACGACCTCCTTGTGCCTACCAGTAAGGGTGGCGAGGAGGTCTATTCCGCGAAATCGATCCCGTTGAGCAGGTCGACCGCTTCCAGCGTGTCGCCGATCGAATAGAAGTCGACGGACACGAGGTTCGGGAGGTGCCCAAGTTCGGCCTCACAGCCCCGCAGTCGGTCGATCATGTCGGGGTTGTGGTTGACCAGATCGGCCAGGTCCGGCGACGCGATGGGGTCGGTCAGCACGTTGTTGATGCCCAACAGCCCGTGGTCGATCGGCTCGCTGACCTCGCAGGTCAGGTCCTCCGGCGTGGCGGCCGCCCAGCCCGTTCCGTAGACGAGAGAGTTGGTGTTGTGGAACCAGGCGGGGGTCTCCTCGTCCCCGTCGGCGAGGATGACGAAGTGCGAGCCAGCGTCGATCAGCTCGCGCAGCGTCGGCCACGGCTCCCCCGGGACCTGCACGTGGGCCATCGACGCAAGCCCCGCGCCCTCCATCTCGGTGACGACCCACTGCTTGTTCGCCTCGTTCTGGAGGTCCAGCAGGATCACGTTGTCGGGCGCGCCCGCGAGGAAGTCGGTCATCTCCGCGAACACCTCGGTCAGCGGCTGCCGGCCCAGATCGCAGTAGCCGTGGCAGGTGTAGAGCCCCTCGGGCTGCTCGTAGACGTCGATGTTCAGCGCGCGCACCCCGTCTTCCAGCTGGGTCGGGATCGCGAAGTAGTGGTTCGTCGAGAGCACGTGGTAGCCGCGCTCCTCACTGGAGTGGGCGTTGTGGGCCCGCAGCCAGGCGACCTCATCGACGGCGCGGCCGCACAGATCGGCGGCGCCGTTGCACGTCTGCTCCGGCTCTGGTTCGGGGCCGCAACCGGCGAGCAGCACGGCGATGAGGAGGGCTCGTTGCACAGCAACACATCTTTACGCTTCTTCACGCAAGTCGCTCGATCCGCGGCCGTAGGTTCGAGCATGACTGCGATGCATTCCCACTCCTACTGCCCCATCACCTACATCCCCAGCCCGGTTCCGTTCCTGTTCGCCGGCCTCGCCACCTTCGCGGTGTTCGGCGCGCTCGGATTCCTGGTGACCCACCCGCTTCTGCTCGTGCTCGGCGCGTGGTTCATCGCCCACAAGGCGTCCCGACGCCACGGCCGCCACTGGCGCTCCCAGTGGCGTGAGCACAAGGTCGAGCGCCGCGAGGCGTTCATGGCCGCCTGCAACGACGTGAGCCGGCAAGCTCGGTCGCCGCGGTCCGCCCGCGCCTCCTACCAGCGGGCCGCCGACGCCGTGCGCAACTCCGACAACCTGTCCGATGCACGCAAGGCGGAGCTGCTCAAGCAGCTCTCGAACGGCCTCGAGGAGGTCGCCTCGTTGGAGACCGCGCGCCAGCGGCTGGATCGGTTCGACGACGTCGCCGGCAAGGCCGAGGCCAAGGCCGCCAAGTTCGAGGCCGACTGCGACAAGTTCGCCGCGTCGCTCGCCGCCCTCTCCATCCAGGAGAACGGCACCGAGGCGCTCGATGCCTTCGGCGACGCCGTCGATGAGCTCGCCGGTCGCGTCGATGCCTCCTCGGAGGTCGACGAGCTGAGCGTCTAGCCGGTTGCCCCGTCCCCGAAGTGGGGCGACACTCTCGCCCCACTTCGGAGGACCACCTTGGGTGATCACGACCACTGGCACGACCGCTGGAACGAAGGCCGCACCGGCTTCCACCAGGGCGAGACGATCAACGCACACCTCCAGCGCCACTGGGGGAGCCTCGCCGTCGACCCCGGCGCCCCCGTGCTCGTCCCGCTGTGTGGCAAGACCACCGACCTCATCTACCTCCGCTCCCTCGGCCACGAGGTCGTCGGCGTCGAGCTCAGCCCCATCGCCTGCGAGGCCTTCTTCGAGGAGAACGCGCTCGCGCACACGCGTGAGGGGGAGCGCTTCGTCGGCGACGGCATCACGCTGGTGTGCGGCGACTACTTCGCCCCCCGCGACCTCCCCGCCTTCGGCGCCGTCTACGACCGCGCGGCCCTGATCGCCATCCCGCCGAGCTGGCGCGAGCGGTACATCGCGACCACCCGACGCCTCGCCGCCCCCGGAGCCCCGATGCTCCTGCTGACGCTGGAGTACCCCTCCAAGGACAAGAGCGGCCCCCCCTTCAGCATCGCCCCCGACCTCGTCAGTGAGCTCTACGGCAGCGAGCGGGTCGAGCTTCTGGAGCAGGAGGACCGCTCCGACCAGGAGGGGGTGAAGTGGGGCCTGGAGTACCTCCACCAGTACGCGATGCGCGTCATCTGCTAGGAATGCGCGCCATGTTGCGCAAGAGCTTGATCCTGACCGCGATTCTGACCCTGGCGGCGTGCTCCGACGGAGCCGACACCGAGACGGTCGAAGAGCCCGTGGCCAACAAGGCCGCCCCCACGAAGCCGGCCGAGGCCGCCCCCACCCCCGCCGTCGCGAGCAACGCCGCGTCGACTGAAAAGGACGCTGACGTGAACGCCATCCCCGCCCCCGCTGATGTCGCCGCCGCCCCCGCGGACGCCACCACCACCTCCTCCGGCCTCGCCTACAAGGTGCTGCAGGCCGGCACCGGCGAAGCCCACCCCGCCGCCGCCGACAAGGTCGAGGTGCACTACACCGGCTGGACCATCGACGGAAAGATGTTCGACAGCTCGGTCGTGCGCGAGGAGACCATCACCTTCGGCCTCAACCAGGTCATCAAGGGATGGACCGAGGGCGTGCAGCTGATGGTCGTGGGCGAGAAGACGCGCTTCTGGATCCCCGCCGGCCTCGCCTACGGAGAGACCCCCCGCCGCCCCGGCGCCCCGTCCGGGATGCTCGTGTTCGACATCGAGCTGTTCAACATCGTCGAGGCGCCCAAGCCGCCGGCCGTGCCCGAGGACGTGGACAAGCCGCCGACTGACTCCAAGACCACCACGTCGGGGCTGTCCTACAAGGTGCTGAAGGCCGGCACGGGCGACGCCCACCCGTCGGCGACGAGCCGCGTCGAGGTCCACTACAGCGGTTGGACGCGCGACGGAAAGATGTTCGACAGCTCCGTCATGCGCGGTCAGACCATCACCTTCGGCCTCAACCAGGTCATCCCCGGCTGGACCGAGGGCGTGCAGTTGATGACCGTCGGTGAGAAGACCCGCTTCTGGATCCCCGCCGGCCTCGCCTACGGAGATACCCCCCGCCGCCCCGGCGCTCCCGCCGGCATGCTCGTGTTCGACATCGAGCTGTTCAACATCGAGTAGGGACGCGGGATGACCGAGAAGGACCCGGCCGCGGCCGCGCGTGTCAGCGGCAACTGGATCGCGATTCCGTTCGCGATCCTCGCCATCCTGATGGTGATCGGCGTGGGTCGGGTCATCTACCTGACCAACTTCGCCGAGGTCCCCGAGGGCATCACGCCCCCGCTCGAGGACGAGCCTAAATCAGAGCACTGAGCGCCCAGACCACGAGCCCCGTGGCGATGGGGATGGTCAGGTTGTCATCGACCCGACGCGACAGAAGCTCCGCGATGGCCCCGCCTGTGGCGCCGCCGTACGACAGCAGCGCGGCCTGACCGAAGCTCAACTCTCCGAAGAAGATCAGCAGCGCACCCAGCGCCAGCGAACCGCCGGCCGCAATGAACGCCAGCGAGCCCTCGAGGCTGCGACCGTTGATCAGCTTGGTCCGGCCCCACCGTCGGCCGATGATCGCGGCGGACGGATCGCCCAGGCCGAGCACCAGCACCGCCACCGCGCAGACCACCGGTGATCCGGTGAGGGCGAGGCCGATCAAGGCGGTGGTGTACCAGGTCGCGGAGTTGATCCGCTCGCGCTCGTGCGGGTGTGCCACGGGCCCGTAGAACTTCATGATCCGTTCGTTGACGGACGGCCACCGCCGCCGGCTGAACTCCATGGTCCAGGCGTAGACGAAGAAGCTCCCCGCGATTCCGATCATCCAGGCGGGCGACGGCACCGCGAGGATGACGAACAGCGCGAAGAACCCCGAGCCGACGTGGAGCACGTTGCGCCGATAGTTCGTCGGCCGCAGGGCGGGGACGTGGATGTCGTACCCGAGGAGCTCGACCCGAAGCTGCTCGTAGGCGGGACGCAGCCGCTGCCCCAACGCGAGCCACTCCTCCCGGGTCTCCGCCGCGGCGCTCCGGAGGATGGTCTCGAGCTCCACAATCTGCCCCTTGAGCCGCTCTAGGCTGTCGTCGTGCGACGAGATCGACCGCATCGCCTCCAACCGCTCCTTCACCGTCTCGAGGCGGAGTTGGAGCTTGGCCCGCATGTCGTCCCGCAGACGCGCGGGGTCCAGGTCACGGAGGATCGCGTGCAGTTCGACGGCGATCGGCCGGGCGGCAAGGCTGTACGAGGCGCTCATGAGTCCTGCTTCTATAGCGCAGGTACAGTCCCGCCATGACCAACACGTTTGCGAAAGTCCTCGGCACGGTCGCCGAGGGCCCCGAAGCCGCCGCCCTCGTTGCCCAGTACGGACTGCTGCCCCACATCACCCCGGACGGGGAACGCTTCTTCATCGGCGGCGGCGTCCGCCTGTGGACCACCGAGACCGAGCCCATCACCATCCCCACCATCACGCTGTTCGGCCCGGACGCCGTGCAGCAGCCCGACGACGGAGACGCGGGCGTGTTTGCGGACACCCTCCCCCACGGCCTCACCTGGGGGGCGCGCCTCGACGACGTCGCCGCCCTGTTCCCGGAGCCCCCCGCGCGCATGGGTGCAGGCCTCGGCGATCGCTCGCTGTTCGGCGATTGGGCCGGTTTCTGGGTCGGCACCCACGGGGTCCACACCGACTTCGGAGCCGACGGATTGCGTCAGATCATGCTGATGCTGAACCCTCCCGGGTGGCCCTGACGTATCCTGAGGGCCGTTGGGCCGACTTTCTGGATTCGTCATGACCGAGTTGCTCGGGGCAATTCTCGACCGCATCCCCCACTTCGGACACGTCGTCGACGCCGCGATGGCCGACGCGATGGGCGTCCCGGCCGAAGCGATGGTCGGCAAGACGCCGGACGAGATCTTCGGCGCCGCCCCCAACTCGGCTCGCATGATCCGCGAGATCAACGAGGTGCTCCGGACCGGCGACTCCATGGTGTTGCACGAAGTCGAGGTCACCGACCCCAGCGGGCGCGGCCGGGTCGTTCGCAACCACCGGTCGGCGCTGCCCCTGGACGCCACCGGAGGCGTCTCCGCGGTGCTGACGGTGACCCAGGACATCACCGAGTTGAAGCGGGTCGAGTCCGCCCTCCGGCGGCGGGCGATGTACGACTCCCTCACGGCGCTGCCCAACCGACTGCTGTTCCTGGAGCGCCTCGTTCACGCGCTCCAGTCGATGTCGCGCCGAGGCGCCAGCCGGGTCGGGCTGTTGTTCTGCGACGTCGACTCCTTCAAGCAGGTCAACGACACCCACGGTCACCTCGTCGGCGACCAGGTCCTCGTCGGGGTGGCGGCGCGACTGCGCCAGGCGGTCCGCCCCCAGGACACGGTCGCGCGGTTCGGCGGGGACGAGTTCGCCGTGCTCGTGAGCCGGGTTCCCGACCACGGCACCTTGAACATCGTGGCCGCGCGGCTGCAGGAGGCGATGAAGGCCCCGCTGGAAGCGGCCGGCGAGGTGACCAGCCTCCCCGTGACGCTGTCGGTCGGCGGATCGCTGGCGGAGCAAGCGGACATCCGCGCCGAGACCCTCTTGGAGGCTGCTGATCGGGCGATGTACCGCGCCAAGCGGCGGGGACCGGGCCAGATCGAAATCGAAGGCTTCGAGCCCACCGACTCGGGAGCGGACCGGCAGGTCTCCTAGAGGCCGTGGCCACCGCTGTCCTCGATGATGGCGTGCTTGCCCGTCGGCCGCAGCAGCGCTTCGTGGAACCGCACGTTCTTGCCGCCGAACTCCAGCAGCGCGCCATCCTCCAGCGGAGCGACCACCAACGACTCACCGTTGAGGCTGACCGCGCCCCGCCCTCCGGCGGAGGCGAACCAGCGCCCGCGACCGTCCCGCAGAAGGAGGACCTCGGGGGCCAGGAGCTTGCGCCCGCCGAGGCGGACGTCCGCGCCCGGACCGAAGCCGACCGTGTAGGTGTCGTCCTCCAGCTTGATCCCCTCGGGACCGTCCCCGACGTCGACGACGAGGTGGCAGCTGCTGCGGAGGTGGGCCCGGCGGATGAGGTGGGCGACCGTGACGCTGGGGAGGATCGCGGTGGAGTCGGTGCCCGGATCGGTCATCCGCTTGCGCGCCTTGTGCGCGACCTCCCACTCGGCCGCGTCCATCCCACCCATCTGGTAGACGACGAGGTGCTGCCCCATCACGAGGATGTCGTTGTCGATCAGGCCGACCTTGGTGATGCGTTCGTAGTCGCGCCAGGTGCCGTGCAGGGTCTCCAGATCCTCCACCCACCAGATGCCGTCTTGCTTGTAGAAGCGAGCGTGGCGGCGGCTGACGAGGCGGTCCTCCAACTGCAGGTGGCAGTTGCGCAAGCGGCCCACCACGAACTCCTTGCCGCGGAGCTCTTGCACCACGGTCTTGGTCCGGCCTCGGTAGACAACCAACTTCGCCACAGATGGATCCTATCGGTCCTTGACCCGGAAGTATTTGGGGTCAATGCGGCGGTAGGCCACGCTCAGCACCGCGAACAGGGCCGCGGCCGCTGCTCCCTGGACCAACAGAGTCGTCGGCAACTCGTACCGCCGAGCCACCCACCCCATGGCCGGCGCGGAGATCGCGAACGACAGACGGACCGCCAGCGACGACACCGACAGCACCGTCGAGCGCTTGTCCGGATACGTGTAGCGAAGCACCCGTTCGCTGAGGATCACCTTCCCCAGCCCGCGCGCCCCCTGGTGCCCGAGGATCAAGAACACGGCGGCGGGGTGCACGAACACCGCCATCAGCAGCGGCGGCGCCACCTGCAGCGTCGCCAACAGCACCAGCGTGCCGGACGGGCTGAGCCACTCGTCGATCTCCGCGGCCCGGTGGCTGGCGAACGCGGCGAACAGGTTGAACCCCGCGAACGCGATCCCGAACGACCACACCGGCAGCTCCACGTGCGCCATGTACGGCTGATACAGCCACAGCAGCCACGTCTGCCCCATCCCCATCACGGCGAGGAGGACGATGTACCAACGCACCAGCGCGTGCTTGCGCACGAACTTGAGCGTCTGCCCGACCAGCGAGCGGTAGCCCCGCCACGCCTCGGAGAACCCCGTCGTGCGTTGGACCGGCTGCACCTCCGTCAGCTGCAGCACCACGAACAGCGCGATCGCCGGCCCAATCATCGAGGCCCACACCGCGGCGCGGTAGTCGTAGCTCCCGATCACCCCCCCGAGCAGGTTGCTGGCCGCGAACGACACCATCTGCACCGACCGCGCGCGCCCTTCGCGGCGCGTGTACTCGGCCGTCCTCCCCAGCGCGTCCAGCGAGTCGTACAGCAGCGACGAGTCCGCCCCCGACAGCAGCGCGATCCCGAGGGCGAGCAGCACCTCGGCGGCGAGGAAGGCGGCGAAACCGTGCCCCAGGCCGTAGACGAACATGCCGACCAGCACGATCAGCACGCCGGCCGTCAGGCTCGTCTTCTTGCCAAGGCGGTCCGCGACCATGCCGGTGGGCACCTCGGCGACGGCCATCGCGACGGCGAAGAGCCCCTGGAGCACGAACACCTCGAGCATGTCGAGGCCGTTGTCCTCCCAGAACAGCACGATGATCGGGAGCATCACCGGCGTGAACACGATGGCCTGCACCACCGGGTAGAGGCGCAGGTTGCGTTCGATGCGGGACGTGCGTGCGGCGGGACTCATGCCGGTGGGAGTATCCTCCCGCGATGCGGATTCTCGCCCTCCTCGCCCCCATTCTGATCGCCGCCGCCCTGACGGTCCCCGACGGCTCGGTCTTCTACGCCGGCGTCGCCACTAACGGCGGCAAGCCGACCATCACGGGGCTGGCGTTCGTCGCCGCGCAGGAACCGACGCCCGTTCTGATCTCCGCGCTCTCGATCGCCGGGGACGTGCCCGGCGATGCGCTGACGGCGCGCGTCGACGTGTCCGTCACCGAGGCGTTCGCCCGGCAGGAGGCGTTCAAGGCGACCGATGCGATGGCCATCGCGGGCGCGTCCGTCGACGAGGTGGCGGCCAACGTCATGGTCTGGACCCTGCCCACCAACAAGAAGGGGCGGGTGAAGTCCCAGATGCCGCTCAAGCCGCTGACCCTGGCGGAGGACTGCCCCCGCGAGGGCGCGACCATCTGGCTCGCCTCTCCCTTGATCGAAAAGGGCGGACGCGGCGGCGGCGGCAAGGTCCTGAAGTGCGACGCCCGCACCATCGAGGTTCGCCTCGACGGCGCCCACAGCCTGACGCGCTCGGTCGGCGGTCCGATCCTGGATCGCGGGGGGGACGTCGTCGGCATGCTCGTAAGCGGGGAGAAGCCCAGCGGCGGCGCGACGGTGGCGGTCGGCGTGTCGGTCGAGGCGCTCCTGGCCCACCTCGCGGGCGAGCCGTTGGGCGACAAGGCGGACGACGGTCCGGTCGCGGCCGAGACCCTCGAACAGGTGCAGGCGCTGGGCAGCGACCCCTGGGCCAACCCCTGGGGCGTCGACCTCCAGGCGCTGCACACCGAGCTGCTGCCGGCGTGGGCCGGCGACGACGCCTCGGAGGCGGACGTGAAGGCGGCGATGGGGGACGTGCCGGAGATCCCCGCGCTGTTCGCCCGCATCGCCCGACTGTCCTTCGGCGACGCCATGACCAGCTACGACGAGATCACCCGCGTGCTGGAGGAGTGGTCCGGCTTCTACGCCGAGGAGGGGGTTCGGCTGACCGTGCGCCCCGCGAAGGTGAAGGCCGACTTCACGTTCCTGGTGAGCTGGCAGCTGCACTCGGCCGTGCTCGAGGGACGATCCGTGCACCTGCAGGCGCGGTTGGACGACCTCGAGTCGCGCGAGCCCCTGCTGGAGTGGACCGAGGCGGGCGCGCTGATCGTCTCGGTGGCGCGCGCCCAGGAGATCGCCCTGGGGCACCTCTGGCCGGCGCTGGCGCTGGACTCGGGGCACCCCCGCGCCTCCGCGCTGCGCGACGAGCTCGACGAGGCCCTCGGCACGACGACGATGGCGTTGCTCCTGACCAGCAGCAAGGACGCCCAACCCGGAGCCTCCGAGCTGCCCGCCGAGCTGGACCCGGGGGTCGAGGTGGCGCTCATGAACCTCGTCGCGTACGTGACCCGCCTGACGGTGCAGGCCGCCTCGGGCGGGCCCGAGGACGACGACCGCAAGCTCTGGGCGGCCTACCTGGGGCGGCCCGAGTCCCACCAGGGGGGCGCGATGATCGTGTGCGGCGCCGCCGCCGCGGGCGATGCCTCCGCCAAGGCCGTGGCCGACGAACTCGGCGTCTGCGAAGGCACCGGCGAAGACGTGCTGGAGCGGGTCCGTCGCACGATCGGGAAGCTCGGCGAGGCGGAGTTGCACGGCCTCCCGGACGCCCTCCCGATCCGCATCCCGCGAGGCTAGAGGCCGGGCGGGAGCACGTAGGGAGTCAGCGCGTTGGGCATGCCAAGATCGGGGCTGAGGTAGCCGAACGGTCCCCCGATCAGCTGCAGGAACGCGCGCACATCCAGCAGCGGCCAGAGGCACAGGAGCAGCCGCCGGGCCCGCGCGTCCGCGATGGGCAGCACCATCGTGGGGAAGACGAGCACGTACCAGAACTCGACGTTGCCATGGACCTTGAGGAAGGCGATCCACAGCAGCGGAGCGACGTACGCGACCCGGTCGTCCGAGCGCGCCGCGAGCACCACCAGGAGCGCCGCGACCCCGTAGGAGGCGGCCTCGTTGATCGCGATCAGCCAGCCCGGATTCCAGGCGAAGAGGTCCGCCCAAGGGTTCCAGAAGTAGGGGTTGTAGGTCAGCGGCGCGCTGAAGCTGAACACCTGGCTCACCGCCGGGTAGGCGAGGCAGGCGAGGGCCGTCGGCGCGAAACCGAGCAGGAAGGCGGCGCCCCCCACGCCCGCCCGGTCACGGTGCTGACGCCACAGGATCGCGACGAACACGGGCAGCAGGGCCAGGGCGGTGACCTTCACCTGGATGGCGAGCGCGAGCCCGACGAAGGCGCCGCCGATCCGGCCGCGGCGCAGCAGCAGCAGCGCCCCCAGCGCGAACAGGTTCTGCAGGGGCTCGAACTGCCCCTCGCGCGACGCCCACCAGATCGATGCGGGGCAGGCGAAGTAGAGCAGCCCGAGCCACCGCTCCTCGGTGATCTTGGCCACCAGCACCGCGTTGGCGGCCTCGATCGCGGTCAGGGCGAGCTTCGCGAAGAAGATCGTCGGAGCGACCGCCGCGACGCCGCTGAAGAAGCCCAGCGTGATCACCGGGTAGTTGTACGGAAGCCCGATCCAGGGGGTCGGCGGCCAGGCGTCGGACAGGGCCCCCAGCGGCGCCGCGGCTGCCCCCAGCCCCTGCTCCAGCACGAGCAGCCCGTACAGCAGGTGGCGCACCAGGTCGGCGGTGTTGGCGGTGAGCTCGGAGCAGTGCCGGAGGCGAATCGCGGCGACCGCGACGACCGCCCCCCCGAAGGCCAGGCGCAGCAGGCGGGCGCGCCGTTCGTCCGGCTCGTTCATCGGTCCCCGACCACGAGCATCGTGGCTAGGGCTCCAGCAGATCCGCGATGCCGCGCGCCAGCTTGAGCAGGATCGGCGCCGGCAGCTCGGTCTTGTTCTCCCACAGCCCGATGGCGACCTTGCTGACACCGCAGCGCTGGCCCAGGGCGGTGTCGCTCAGCCTCTTCTGCTTGCGCCAGCTACGGAGGGCGGCGCCGGTGCGGGGCACGCTGTCCGAGAGCGCCGCGAGCTCGGCCCGCTCGGCGTCGCTGAGCGTCGTGCGGCGCGGGCGGCGGCGGCGGTCGCCGTGGGGCAGGGCCGACTCGGAGCGCCGCTGCGGGGGGGCCGCGGCGGCGTAGTCGTCGTCGAAGAGATCGAGGAGGTCGTCGTAGCCGTCGTCCCCGAGGTCCAGCGTGGGCAGGTCCGCGACCAGATCCAGGAGCATCTCCCGGGCGGCGTTGCCGACGATGTCCCGCAGCAGGAGCTCGGGGCTGGTCTGGCGCATGCCCGCGACCGCCCGCAGCGCGGCGTCGACCCGGTCGCCCAGCTCGACCCACACCCCCGCCCGAGTCTGCGCGCGGTGGCCCATCTCCAGCTCTTCCAAGAGCTCGCCGGGGAGGATGCCGCGGGCCTTCGCCTCGCCTCGGAGGCTGGCTGCGACCTCCTCCTTGATGCGCACGTTGAACTGGACGGAGCGAGCCATGGGCGGATGCTAGCAGATGCCGCTAGCTCCTCCGCGGACCTTGCTAGAATCGCCCCATGACGCGGTTCCCGACCCTCCTTGGCCTGCTCCTGGTCAGCCTGTTCGTCCTGGGGTGCCCCGACGACGACGATGACTCCGCGGGCGCCGACGACGAGGCGTTGTTGCACGGCTCCGAGCGAGGCCGGATCGGGCCACTGAGCGGCTCTCTCGGAGGTTCAGCTTCGGACAGCGTGCGATTCCGGCATCCCGAGCTCGGTCATGCGATTGAGGATGTTCACACCGATCATCGCTTCCC